>Ga0306891_100011_pt1 | contig 134906 bp, 144 predicted proteins | sample AntDeeMetagen285_FD_190426 | JGI IMG/M metagenome (GOLD analysis project Ga0306891, IMG submission 190426) | Saline lake microbial communities from Deep lake, Antarctica - Metagenome #285 (v2) (version 2) | ecosystem: Environmental > Aquatic > Non-marine Saline and Alkaline > Saline | place...
TGGCGACATCGCGCCAGCAGGGACGCAATCCCTACGAGAAGCTCAAGCGCATTGTCCGAGACAACGAGATGATTTCACGGACTCACGCTGTGCCATCCGTCGAGTCCTCGGGGTAAACACATACTTGCTGCTAACCTCCCGCTCGGGCGTTTCGGAGGCCGCGTGGATCATTGCGGCTGCGTGCACGTCGTCGAAGTAGCCCCGCTTGATGAGTTCCTGCTTCCCGCCAAAGAACTCGATTTCGCCTTCGTCGAGCAGCCCACGACGGTACTCTAGGTCGAGATACTCCTCAGCAGGCACGGCAATGAACTCCACCGCGCCGGGTACGTCCTGGACGACGCCCGAGGCGACCAGCCCGTAGGCGGCGCCGACGAGGTTCGCCAACTGCGCCTCGTGCCCACAGGCGTGGCAGGCACCGGTTTCCGGGTCCGCTGCCGGGTGACCGGGGTTGACCAGTGCGTCGAGCTCGCCAAGAACGGCGAAGGTGAAGTCGTCTGCCTCAGTGTCACCTTCTGCACGGGCGCGTGCACCCGTAATCGCGAGTTCGGTCTCCACGTCGAGACTAAGTCCCTCGAACTCGTCGACGACTTTCGCCGTGGTCTTGGTCTCCTTGTAGCCAAGCTCCGGTTCCGCGTGGACAGATTCTGCCAGCGAGACGATGTCGTCACTGTGGTCGTCAATGGCGTCTCGTACCCGTTGCTTGAGCGTGTCCGTCTCAGTCATTGACGCCCCCGACGGGCGGGGCGGGTATGAGTCTGCGGGGAGCCGCCACCGGCTGCCGCTACTCAGGCGACGTTTCGCTCGTGGAGCAACGCACCCGATTCGAACCGCTCGCTCGAGAGGTCGCTCACGTCGACCGTTGAGGCCTCGCCATCGAGAAGGAGTTCGGCGACGACCTGCCCAGTCGCTGGAGAGTGCTGAAAGCCGTGGCCCGAGAAGCCGACCGCTTGAACGAATCCCGGCAGGGACTCCTCGATAATCGGGTGGTGGTCGGGTGTCACTGCGTAGAGCCCAGCCCACCCTCGTTTGAGCTGTGTCTCCGGGCCGAAGTACTCACAGTAGACACTCGCGCGTTCGAGACACTCCATCGCCCACTCCACGTCGTAGCTTTCTGCGTAGCGGTCCGGATTGGCCTGCTCCGGATCCGTGGCGAAGTAGCCGCCGACGACGGCTGCGCCCTCCCGCTCAGGGCGGAAGTGTGAGCCGGTCTCGAAATCAATCGTGAGCGGGTCGCTCTCCGGAACCGGCCGCTCCGGATCGACGACCAGCGCCTGCCGTCGGTGAGGGTCCACCGGGATGTCCAACCCAGCCAGCTCGGCGATTTGGCTCGCCCACGGCCCAGCGGCGTTCACGACGGCGTCGGCCTCGAGGAGGCTGTTGCTGGGGGCTCCGTCGCCCGACAGCTCGACACCGGTGACGCTGTCGTCCTGCAGGCGAATATCCGTCACCGCTGTCTTGGTCCGGATATCCACGCCCAGATCCCGGCAACCAGCAGCGTACCCCTGCAGCGCAAGATACGGGTCTGCGAACCCATCTCGGGGGTTGTAGGTCGCAGCCGTGACGACCTCAGGTTTGACTCCCTCACAGACAGCGTTCGCCCCGACGGCATCGAGGAGTTGGGTCTCGGCTCCGTGGTCCCGTTGCATCGCGACCTGCTCGCGGAGTTGGGCAGCGCTCTCTGCCTCCCGGGCCAGGAACAGATACCCCGTCTGTCGGAGCGCAATGTCGACGCCGAACTCGGCCTCGAAGGACTCCCACACCGGGAGGCTCGCGAGTGAAAGTTCAACGTTCACCGGCGTCGAGAACTGGGTTCGGATGCCTCCAAGCGCCCGCGATGTGCTGCCGTCGCCGAGGCTCCCCTTCTCACAGACCACCACCTCGGCGCCGCGCTCGGCCAACGCGTACGCACTCGACAGTCCGACGATCCCGCCGCCGACGACCACGACCTGCATGTGATGTCCTCCCACCCGGAGGGGCAAAGCGGTTGCGCTGGCCGTAGCTAACGTCCGGGTAGGTTCTAGCGAACAGGCGACGCGTACGCGTTCCGCGAGGGGCGCGTCGCGCTCCCGCCTCGACACCCCCGCAGCCGTACTCAGACGACAGAGGCGTTGGTCCCGGCTTCGTACTTGAGGAATCGGCCAAGAGCTTTGTCCGCGCCGGCGTAGTTCCGGGTATGCGCGTACTCTCAGACGACGACGTGGCGACGGTGCTGGAGCTCCCAGCGTTGCTCCCGGTGGTCGAGCAGGCGTTCATCAAACAGGGCCGAGGACAGGTAGAACGCCCAGACAGGCCCCACTTCCCGGTCGGGACGGGGCTGGAGGGCGACGAACCACTCGGTACCGGGCTCACGATGCCCGCCTACATTCACGGCGAGAAGTACTACGCGACAAAACTCGCCAGCGTACACGAGGGCAACGTCACTCGGTCGCTGCCGACAGTTCAGGCACAGATAGCGGTCACCAACGCGCGGACCGGCGAGCCGGAAGCGATGCTCGCGGGAACCAGAGTGACGAACGCGAGAACGGGCTGCATCGGGGGTCTCGCAGTGAAACACCTCGCAACAGGCGATGGGCCCGTCCGCCTCGGGGTCGTGGGTGCGGGAACACAGGCGCGCTGGCAGACGCGAGCCATCGACGCTGCGCGCGGTGTATCGTCCGTCCGAATCTACTCTCCGAGTGAGTCGCGGGAGAGATGCGCTGAAGATCTCCGCGAGGAAGGGTTCGACGCCAAAGCCGTCGAGACGGCCCGAGCAGCAGTCAGCGATGTGGACGTGGTGGTAACTGCGACGACGGCGACAGCCCCAGTCTTCCCCGGTGATGCACTCTCAGCCGGGACGCTCGTCGTGGCTGTCGGCGCGTATACACCGGAGATGCGCGAGTTGGACGACACAACCGTCGAGCGTGCAGCAACACTCTTTGCCGATGTTCCTGGGGAAGCCGCTGAAACCGGGGATTTGCCTGCACACGATGCCTCAGCACTGACACCACTCTCTGCAGTGTTCGAGGGTGAGGCAGGTCGGGACGCACCCGACGAGATACTCGTTGTCGCATCGGTCGGCTCCGCCGTGCTCGACGCCGCGGCAGCCTCGGCACTGTTTGAGCGGGCACGCAAGGAGAACGTGGGGAGTGACGTGTCGATGTAGAACGGCTAGAGCCTGCTAGTTTCCGTCTTCCTTGACCCCACCGAATGGGTCGTCAGCCTCCTCGGAGTCGGTGTTGCTGCTGAACGGACCGTCGTCCGCCACGTCGTCGAAAGGGTCATCAGCATCCTCGAACTCGCGGAACAGCGTATCGAAATCGCCCTGCTCGTCGAGCGAGCTGATCGTGGTGTCGAGCTCCGAACGGAGCTCTTCGAGGCGGCGTTCGAGTTCCTGATACTGCTCGCTCTCGGCCAGTTCGGACTCAGTCTTTTCGGCTTCCAGCAACGCCTTCTTCGAGGCCAGCGCGAACATCTCCTGCACGCCCGCGCCGTAGTCGCCGCGGAGCTCCAGGTTGCTGACGGTCTCAAGCAGGTCATCACGGGCAACTGGCTTGACGAGGTAATCGTCGAAGCCCATGCGGAGGATGTCGAAGTCTGGTTCGACTGCGGTCACCATCGCTACCTGGCAGTCGATACCACGCTCGCGAACCGCGTCGAGCACCTCGTCGCCGGAGAGGCCGGGCATCCGGCGGTCGAGGAGGATAATGTCGACCTCCTCGTCGAGATTCTCAAGCGCCTCGTGACCGCCATAGGCAGTTCGAACGCGGTAGCTGTCTTGCAGCCACGCGGCGTAGAGATCGGCCAGGTCAGACTCGTCCTCGACCACAAGCACGAGCGGGAGATCTTCACTCATCTGGACAACTAACTCAGGAAAAGTACGGAGGGCCGACTATATCAAAATACCCCTTTGTCGGGTCAAACGGGGGAAGTTCAGATAAGCTAACAGCTACTCGTTCGGACTGTAGTTGGGCGCTTCGTCAGTAATCATCACGTCGTGGGGGTGACCCTCAGTCTGGCCGGCCGCAGACACCTTGACGAACTCCGCACGCTGTTTGAAGCCAGGGATCGTCTCGGCGCCCACGTAACCCATCCCGGACTGCATCCCGCCGACGAGCTGGTGGAGCTCCGAGGCGAGGGTGCCCTTGTAGGGGGTCGCGGCCTCAACGCCTTCGGGGACGAACTCCTCGTCGGTCTCCTCCTTGAGGTACCGCTCGCCGCCACCGGACTGCATCGCGCCGACGCTGCCCATCCCGCGATACTGCTTATACTTCTTGCCGTTCATCGTGATGACGCGGCCGGGCGCCTCGTGGGTGCCTGCGAAGTAGGAGCCGAGCATCACCGCGTCCGCACCGGCGGCAATCGCCTTGATCGCATCACCTGAGTAGCGAATTCCCCCGTCGGCGATGACGGGTACGTCGTGCTGGCTCGCCACGTCGGCGACCTCCGCGACGGCCGTAATTTGGGGCATCCCGGCACCGGTGACGACGCGGGTGGTACAGATGCTGCCCGGCCCGATACCGACTTTCAGCCCGTCGGCGAACTCGACGGCGGCCTCCGCAGCCGCGCGCGTCCCGATATTTCCGACGACCACGTCAGCTTCGACCGTCTCGGTGATAGCCTCCGCAGCGTCGAGCACGTTCAGGTTGTGGGCGTGGGCACAGTCGATGAACAGCACGTCGACGCCGGCCTCGTCGGCGATGACGGCACGCTCCTCCTCAAAGGGGCCCACGGCGGCTCCGACCTGGAGGCGGTCGTTCTCGTCACGCACGGCGTTCTCGTGCTCACGGCGCTGCAGGATACCCTGCATGGTGACGAGGCCGACCAGCTTGCCCGCACCCTTGCCCTCGGCGACGATAGGGACGCGCTCAATCTTGTGGTCGTACATCAGTTCCAGCGCCTCGCGGGCGCCCACGTCCTCGGGTGCGGTGACAACTTCGTCGGTCATCGCCTCGCGCACGTCGTCGGCCTCGCCCACCTCGAGGTAGGGGCGGATGTCAGTCCCAGAGATGATGCCCAGGACGGTGTCTTCCTCGTCGACGACTGGAGCACCAGAGACGCCCTCGCGTTCCATCATCTCGTCGACCTCCTGCACCGACTGACTCGGAGAGGCTGTCACAACGTTCTCCCGACTGATGACCAGTTCGTCCGCGCGCTTGACGTGCTGGATGGATGCCGCCATCTGCTCTTCGTCCATGTTACGGTGGAGGACGCCCAGACCGCCCTCGCGGGCCATCCCAATGGCCATGTCGGCCTCGGTGACAGTGTCCATCGCCGCAGAGAGGATTGGGATATTGAGTTCAACGTGTTTCGAGACGCGCGTCGAGACGTCCGCGCTGTCGGGCTCGACCCGACTCTCCATCGGGCGGAGCAGCACGTCGTCGAACGTCAGCGCCTCCGGCACTCGCAGTTTCTCCGAGAAGGGGTCCGCGTCGTTCTTCGCCATGTCAATGGTGGCGTCGCTCGGCGCAAAAGCGTTGCGAGTTAACGGACGTGTGGCGGTCACTACCACGGGAATGAAGGTTCCCGCTGTGTATCTGTGCCACCGGTGGCTGTTTTCGGGGGGAATTCTGACGTATCGTCGGTTTTTCGCCCCGATAACAAACGACCCCACACCAAACACCCAATTTTCCCGATAAACCGACGCTGTTTGTGGGTACCATTCTCACACAACGTTTAACCTCCTAACAACGAAACATATATTCATGGACGTCGAATCCACATCGTGCATTGTCGGCCAGCCGCGAATCCTCGCTGCCCACTGCTGGAAACCGATGTGTAACACATTCCTTCGACGTTCGTTTACATCCCCCGCCAATCCCGCCCGCCGACAGGCCGTTCCGGCCCGACAGCGCCGCTCAGGGAGACCCGAGCCGGGAGATCACCGTTTGGCCACGGAGACGGCCTGCTAGCGTATGAGTGTCTCCAACCACCCGATTGCGCTCCGGCTGGAGCGACAGGTCGGCGGTGCCACGAAGCTGTTGGCAACCGTCATGGGCCTGCCGCTCGTCGACGGCATCTTCCCCGCACTCGTCATCGCGGGCACGCTCACGACCGACAGTGGCGGGGTCAACACCTGGGGTGTGCTCCAGACCGGGTTGCTCATTTTCGGGGGCTCTGCGACCGTTGCGGTCATCCTCGCAGAGATGGAGGGGACGCCTCGTGAGAAGGCGACCTCAGTCCTGCTGCTGGGTGCCGTACTCATCCCCGTCGCCGTCGTGGAAGCGGCGTTCGCCGAGACACTGAGTTCGATGCTGAACTTCGAGGTGTTTCACCGATTCGCGGGGCTGGTCATCCTCGCGATCGCCGCCAAAACTGCGAGCGCAGAAGTGGGTGAGTATCTCCCCAGCCCGGGTGCAATCATCGGCCTTGGGCTCGTTGCCAGCTTCCAGCCCGCCGGCGCCGAACTGGCTATCGACCTCGGGCCTGCGGCGATGGTCACGTTAGGCGCCGCCGCAGCGACTGCCGGTACCGGTGTCGCGTTCGCACTGGGTGTCGCACTCGCGGCCCCGCAGCTCCGTGACGCGGTCGACATCGATCTGTTCCGGTTCGGCAGCTCCGTCGCACTGGGCATGCTCGCCCTCGAAGTGCTCGGCCTGCTCCCCACAGAACAGCCAGTCGCACTTGGGGTACTCGCGGTCACGGCGCTGTTCTCCTACGACCCCGACAGTCCTGGCACGGGGGATACTCCCTCAGATGACGATGGTGACGACTCTGACGACGATACGGACAGCGGGTCACCAGGATTCGCGGTCAAGCCGACGGGTGACCCCGACGAGTCGACGACGGCAGGTGCAAAGCGTGATCACACCGTCGACGGCTACCCTGAGGGCGTGACCCGCGGCCCCAGTACAACCGCCGATGGCGGCACTGCAGCCGATGACGACGAATCCGACGGAGGTCCAGAAACAGACGAGCCGGTTGACGGGGACGACCACACTCCCGAACGGCCCCCGTATCTCTGAAGTAGTTCAGCGCTGCCGGTACCACCAGCCAGCGGTCACTGCCAGCAACACGACCACGCCACCGAGGAAGAACAGCAGCCCTGGCGGCAGGCCGGTTGCGGTCGCAGCGGCCGTCGTCGCCGTATCGACGGTCATCGCTTCGCTGTCCGCGCTTCCAGTCTGGGCAACGGGGAGCGGAGGCTCACCCAACCAGGCCTGCACGAGCAGACTCGTCACGGCGAGTCCGGCGATGCCCGCAAGTAGGCGCTTCAGCATCGCCTGGAGCCCAGCGGCTTCGGACTCGCCGCCCGTGAAGACCACCAGCGGGCCGTCCGCAGGCGCGTACACCTTCATTTCTCGACCCTTCTCGGAGTAGACCGTGTCGGCCACCTCGACCAGCTTGGCGTCGTCGAGCTTCCCGAGGTGATACTGGACGTTCTGGAGCGTGAGGTCGAGCCGGTCAGCCATCCCGGATGCGGTGGCCGGTTCCTCGTGGAGCGCACCAAGTAGTTCGCGGGTCGTCTCCGAGGAGAGCGCCGAAATCGCTTCGCCGGCCTCGTCGCTGTCGACGCCGAGCACCCGCGGTTCCGGGTCGTGCTCGGGCGTGCTTCTGGAGGGCAACAGATCGCTCATACCACCCATATCTCTCGCATCGTTGAAACTCTATTGGAGAATCCCCAAGGGTCAGCTGTCCGGGACGACCACCACCCGGAGGTCGTCGACGTTCGTCCCTGTCGGATCAGTACGGAGGACGGCATCCCGCTCGGTCAAATACGGGAGCGAGTCGTGGTGTGCAAGCGCATTCTGGGCGGCCTCCAGTGTGTCGACCGTGTCGGCGTCGACCAGCGCACCCGCTGCATCAGTCGAACCGTCGCGGCCATCCGTGTCGACTGCGGTGATGACTGGCCCCGGAGAACCAGTTCCCCAGAGTTCGAGCGCCGCCGCGAGCGCGAACTCGAGGTTCGGGCCGCCGACACCCGGGTCGTCCGTATCGGAGATGTCGACGGTCGTTTCGCCACCCGAGAGCAGGACCGCCGGCGGGTCGAGCGGGTCCCCTGACGCTGCCACCTCGCGGGCAATCGCGACGTGGGTCGGCGCTGCAGCAGCGGCGTCTCCCTGAACCCGAGTCGAGAGTACGCAGGGGGCGAACCCGTGTTCCGCCGCGGCCGTCGCCGCGGCGTCGATAGCCGTTCGGTTCGAAGCGACGATGTGGTTCCGAACCCCCTCGAAACAGGGGTCGTCGGGCCCGGGCGTCTCCGGGTACTCCTCAGCTACGCCGCGTTCGAGATGGGTCCGAACTGCCGGCGCGTCGATGCCGTATCGCTCGAGGACCGCGAGCGCGTCCGCGTAGGTGGTGTCGTCAGGTGCTGTCGGGCCGGAGGCGATGACCGGAAGCGAATCGCCGACCACGTCGCTCACCACGAGGCCGACGACGGTGGCCGGGTCGCACGCTGCAGCGAGCCGCCCGCCCTTCACCGCAGAGAGATGCTTCCGAACAGCGTTGATCGCCGTGATATCTGCACCCGCATCGAGCAACTTCCGGGTCACCTGCTGGAGGTCCTCGACGGTCAGCTCCCCCGCGGGCGTTGCGAGCAGCGCGCTCCCGCCGCCGGTGACCACAGCGAGCACGAGCGTTCGCTCGTTGGCGGTCTGTGCAAGGTCCAGCATCCGCCGGGTCGCCGCAGTCCCTTCCGCCGATGGAACAGGGTGGCCGCCGGGAGCGACCTCGACTGGCCCAATTTGAGTTCCAGCATCGGGGCTGTCCGCGGGGACGACGACCAGCCCGTCAACGAGGACATCGCCGAATTCGGCCTCGAGCGCGCGAACAACTCCAGCCGCCGCCTTCCCGCCGCCAAGAACGAGCACGCGGTCAAACTCATCGGGGTCGAGCGACTGGTCGCCGATACGGAGTTGGGTGTCGTCGGCGGTCACTGCCGACGCGGTGGCAGTCTCGGGGTCCGCACCGCGGATACCCGCCTCGAGGCAGTCGAGCGCAACGGCATGAGCAGGCGAGGTTTCGAGGCTCTTGCGATCGTCGAACACAGCCGGAGAGGACGCGCGAGCGAAGAAAACGGTTCGGGTGGGCTTACCACCAACCCCTTGTCCAAGAGGTGCTCTTCGCACCAGCAGCCGGCCGTATACACGACTTGATAGTTCGATAACGTGTGTGAAGTGGACACGCGTAGTCCGTCACGGTAAAGGTCGGGCAGCGTGGAACCGGAGTAATGACCGAATCGGAGGGCAGCGTGCGCGTCGTCGGGACCGCGCACGTCTCCGCCGAGAGCGTCCGAGAGGTCGAGGAGACCATCGAGGACGAACGCCCGGACGTGGTGGCCGTAGAGTTAGACGAAGGCCGCCACCGACAGATGCGTGGCGAGGAGCCCGACGACCTCGACGCCGGCGACCTGCTCCAGGGCAACACCGTCTTCCAGTTCTTCGCCTACTGGATGCTCTCCTACGTACAAGCGCGCATGGGTGACAAGTTCGATATCCAGCCCGGCGCGGAACTGCTGGCTGCCGTCGAAACCGCCGAGGAGTTCGGCATCCCCGTCGCCCTCGTCGACCGAGATATCCAGGAGACAATCCGACGGTTCTGGAAGCGGATGACGTTCTTCGAGAAGCTCCGCGTGGTCGGTTCGCTCGCATTCGGCGTCACTGACCCCAGGGTGGCCGGCGTCGTCTTCGGCCTCATGGTCGGCGTCTTCCTCGGCCCACTGCTGGGCGTGTTCGGTGGCGCGCTCGGCGTCACACAGACGCTCCTCGTCCGGCTAACGGGCGGTGCGCTGCTGGCGCTCATCTCCGGCTATGTCCTCTCGGAACTCACGCTCCGGACGATGGCCGACGATATCGTTGCACTGGTCGTCGCCGCCGGCGGCGCGCTCGCGACGGGGCTGATCTTTGGTGTCGGACTTGGCCTGACCGACCCGCTGGTCGAGCAGTATCTGGGCGGGTTCGCCGTGACCGCACTCGGCTCGATGGCCCTCGGGCTCGGCGCAGGACTCGTGGTGGGCCTCGTCGTCGCCGGACTGATGAGCCTCACCGGGTCCCAAGCGGCTGGAGACGAGGAGTTCGAAGAGTTCGACCCGGACGAGCTGACCGATACTGACGTTGTGACGGCGATGATGGAAGAATTCCGGGAGTTCTCCCCGGGCGGGGCCGAGGCGCTTATCGACGAGCGTGACGCCTTCATCGCGCACAACCTCCTCGATCTGCGGGAGCAGGGCAAGCGGGTGGTCGCCATCGTCGGTGCGGGCCACCAAGCCGGCATCGAGAGCTATCTTGCGAACCCAGAGTCGCTGCCGCTGCGTTCGTCGCTCTCCGGCGAGCAGTCGAGCGGGCTGGTTCCCTGGGGGAAAATCATCGCTGTCGGCATCACGCTCGGGTTCGTCGCCTTCTTTGTGCTGCTGGCGATGGCCGGGGTGGGCAACGGCTTCCTCCTCCGACTGTTCGCGGCGTGGTTCCTCATCAACGGCATCTTCGCGGCCGGCTTCGCGCGCCTTGCTGGCGCTCACTGGCCCTCCGCGCTGGTCGGCGGCGCCGTCGCATGGCTCACCTCAATCAATCCGCTGCTGGCGCCCGGTTGGTTCGCAGGCTATGTCGAACTCCGCTACACCACCGTCAGCGTCGGCGACATCGGCACGCTGAACGAACTGCTCTCCGATGAAGAGACGCCAATCGGTGAACTCGTCGGGCAGATGCTGCGGGTGCCGCTGTTCAAACTCATCATGATCGTGGGCCTGACGAACGTCGGGAGCTTCATCGCCTCGTTCCTCTTCGCGCTCTACGTGTTGCCGGCGTTCTTCAGCGGTGTCGGCGGCGTCGAGGAGGTGCCCCGATTGATGGTCGAAGGGGCCGAGAACAGCGCCCGCGCACTCCTCCGGTGGCTGACGTGAGCCGCGCCCGCCAGCCATCTGTCTCACTGCGCTTCTCCCAGCGGGAGCTACTTGACCTGCTCGTCGCGTGGCTCGCGCTTGGCGTTGCGTTCATGGTTTTCTTCGCTGGCGGCGCGAACGCAGTGCTCGGCCTCGTTGCATTGGGGCCAGGCCCGCTTCTCACCGCGTTCGTGGTCTCGCTGGTGACGGCAGGAATCGGTTTCTTGCTCCACGAACTCGGTCACAAGGTCGCGGCGGTGCGGTTCGACAACATCGCCGCCTTCCGCGCAGACTACGGGATGCTGTTCGTCGCGGTGATGAGCGCGTTCCTCGGGTTCCTCTTCGCCGCACCGGGTGCCGTTCACCACCGTGGCCCACTCAGCGACCGCCAGCACGGCCTCGTCGCGCTGGCCGGACCAGCCGTGAATCTCGTCCTCGCAGTGATTTTCGTCCCGCTGTTGGTGCTCGGGAACGTGCTGAGCATGGAGTTGGTCACGCTGGTCGGCGGCCGTGGCCTCGCAGTGAATCTCTTTCTCGCGGCGTTCAACCTCGTGCCGCTCGGTCCGCTGGACGGGAACACGGTCCTAGACTGGAGCAAAGGCGTCTGGGTCGTCGTCTTCCTCCCGACTGCGGTGGTCGCGTTCCTCACCGTCTTCGTCTTCCGGATTGGATTCTGAGCGAGCCGGGGACAGACGCGAGCGGAGCGGTGGGCTTTTGCCGACTTGTCCCGGCGCTTCAGCCATGACCGAGGATGGAGACGAGGAGGGGCTGACCTACGCAGACGCGGGTGTCGACATCGGGGAAAGCGAGGCGGCGACGGCCGCACTCGTTGGCGCCGCGGGCGCTGCGGGCGAGGGGACCGACAGCGACTATGCGGGGCTGCTCGACATCGGCGACCGCTATCTCGCGCTGGCGACGGACGGCGTCGGCACCAAGCTGGTGGTCGCGGAGGCGCTCGCGGACTACTCCACAGTCGGCATCGACTGCATCGCGATGAACGCCAACGACCTCGTCGCTGCCGGGGTCCGCCCCGTCGCTTTCGTGGACTATCTCGCCGTCGACGAGCCCGACGAAACGTTCGCTGAGCAGGTAGGCGAAGGGCTGGCGCGCGGCGCCGAGGCCGCCAACATCGAACTGGTGGGCGGCGAGACAGCCGTGATGCCAGAAGTCATTCGCGGGCTCGACCTTGCGGGCACCTGCGCGGGGCTGGCGGCGAAAGACGCCGTGTTCGAGGGGAGTGCCGAAGCCGGCGACGTGCTCGTCGGCTGGCCCTCCTCCGGCATCCACTCCAACGGGCTCACGCTGGCCCGCAAGGCGGTCACCCGGGAGTACGACTACGCGGACCCCTACCCGGGAGAGGGCTACGAGACGGTCGGCCACGCGCTGCTGGAGCCGACACAGCTCTACACGAACCTCCTCACGCACATGCGCGAGCACGGTGTCCGCGCGGCCGCCCACATCACGGGCGGCGGCTGGACCAACCTCGAACGGTTGGGCGAGTTCCACTACGAAATCGACGACCCCTGCCCGGCCGATGAGGTGTTCGAGTTCGTGCAGGATCTCGGCGGCATCTCCGACGCGGAGATGCACCGCACCTTCAACATGGGGACGGGCTTCGTCGCGGCGCTTGACCCCCAGGACGCCGAGGCGCTGGCGGCGGCGACTGATGGCCGGATACTCGGTGAGGTGCAGGAGGGCAAGGGCGTGGCGATTCGTGGGCTGGAGCTGTAGGGTTCGGCACAACCGAGTCCGTGAGGCCGTTTCGCTGAAGGTAAGCAGTCGTTCCGAGTTGGGCCGCCTTCGCGTTTGAAACGGCGGCGTTTCACTGCCCCAACAACGGCAAACAAAGAGCGCCGCCTTGGGAGGGAAATTCTCATACAGGGCGGGGCCGATGTTCAGATATGAGCACACACGACGCCCGTCCCACACTGTATTCGGACTACGCGTGTCCGTTTTGCTACCTCGAGCACCGAACCATCGCGGAGTATCGGCGCAACCGAGATGCTGCGTTTGAGCTCGACTGGCAGCCATACGACATCCGACACCGAAAGCGTGGTCCAACCGGAGAACTGGAAGCGGGGCTCGGATATCCGGACCGAGTGCATCGGGAGATCGACCGGCTGAAACAGCAACGCGGCGAGACGGGGATGCTCGACCTCGACCGGGTGCCACACGTCGATTCGCTGAACGCGCAGGTGGCCTCTCGATTCATCAGTGACGAACAGCCGAACCGCTGGGCCGAGTTCGATAGTGCCGTCTTCGAGGCGTTGTGGCTGGACGGCCGAAACATCAACGACGTCGAGACAGTCGCCCGGATAGCCGGTGAGGTCGGTCTCGCCGAGGACGGCATCCGTGACGCACTCGGTAGCGCCGAGCGTCGGAGTCGGCTCCTTGAGGAGTTTACCGAAGCGCGCACAGCGGGAATCACTGACGTGCCGACGCTTCGCTACAACGGAGAGACGGTTCAGGATGTTCTCTCGGTCGCGGAGCTACAACGGTTCGTCGAAACGGTGTAGCCGCCACAAACGGCGGAGTTCAGCCACCAATTGCGGTGCAGTTACGAAAGGTGACTCGCGATATCGGCCTCGGTGATAATCCCCACCGCCTCGCCGCCCTCGGTGACAATGACCGCCTTGTAGTGGTCGAGCAGGTTTCGGAGTTCGTCGACCGTCGCGTCGACTGAAACCGTCGGGAACGACTCACTCATCACGTCCGCGACCGGGAGCTCGCCGACGTTCTGGCCAGCGTGGATCACGTCGGACTGTGAAATCGAGCCGACGGGGACGCCGTTCTGGATGACCGGGAGCTGGGAGAACGCTTCTTCGTCCATCAAGGCGACCGCCTCGGTCACGGATTCGTCCGGGCTCACGTTGACGACGTTCTCGTGCATCAGGTCGCGAGCGCGGACCACCTCGCCCTCGGCGGCGTCGAGGGCGTTGACAATGCGCCGGAGGGTGGAGAGTCGTGGGTCCACGTCGTCGTTCTCGACGCGAGCGATCAGCGGCTGAGAGACGTCAGCACGGTTGGCGAGTTCCGACTGAGTCAACCCGACCGCATGCCGTCGCTGCCGCAGGTCGTCTGGCGTCGGCAGTTCCATATCTCGGCATAACCGAAGGTAATCACTAAGCCCTTTCGACCGGCGGCGACGGCTGCGTCTCGGTTCGGGCGGACGACCCGCTATGCACGAAGGCGACCCGGAGTACTGTTCGCGGTGTGGCGGCCGGCTGGCGTCGCTGTCCCAAGGGGTCGAGTTCCGTTGCCGAGAGTGTGCGCGCCGAGCATTTCGGAACCCCTCGTCGAACGCCTGCATCGCCGCGGTCGACCGCCGCGACGGCCGCCCTCGACCGCGAGAAGCCACCGAGTCAGTCCGACGTTGGCGGCTCGTACGCGAGCCGCGCCACCCGCCCGTCGCCGTAAGTGACCAGAATCTCCACGTCGTCGTCGCCGTCCAAATCAGCGAGCGTGGGGTGAGTCCAGACTGGGACGTCCCGTGAATAGCTCGCGAGGGGGTCGCCCGTTTCTGCATCGAGCACCGTCACCTCGCCCGTGTTAGCTGCGACGACGAGCTCCTGCGAGCCGTCACCATCGAGGTCACCTGCGACGGGTGGGGGCGTCATCTGGGTGTCCTCCTCGACCACCTCTCGGCGCCAGACGGTCTCACCCTCCTCGTCGAGAGCGAACACCGTCCCGCTCTTGTTCGTGACGTACACGGCCGCTTCGCCGCTCTCAACGATTTCGTGAACTGCGGCCAGCCGTCCGAACTCGCGTTCCCAGAGCCGGCTGCCGTCGTCGTCGACGGCCACCACCTGGCCGTCGAAGCTGGCGCCGACCGTCTCGGTTCGACCATCACTGTCGAGTTCGCCCGCAGCGGTCCAGGTGAACGACGCGTCCGCAACCTCATGGCGCCACAGGACGCCCTCACCGGGGTCGACCGCGACAATGGTGCCAGTCGTGAGCGCGACGACAAGCTCCTGCTCGGGGTCGTCATCCACCGAAACAGCGTGGGGTTCGGCCTGGACGTTGCCATCGAGTTCGTGGCGCCAGCGCACGCTCCCCTCCGGTCCGGTCACGACGACGTTGCCCCGAACGTCGACGACGACAACCTCGTTCCCGCTTCGTGGGTTCGCACCGGCAGGGAGGAATCGGCCGACCAGCGGTCGCGTGAAGCCGTAGGCGTCGAGTTCGGTCCGGCTCAGTACCGTCCCAAACACGGGGTCGTACGTCTCGAGCGTCTCCTCCGTGGTGGCGGCGACGACTTCGAGGTCGCCATCGTCGTCCACGTCGCCGAACGCCGGGTCCGCCACGGCGTGGATGGTGCAGTTCGCCTCAGGCACGGGCTGACTCCACTGGACACCGCCGTCGCCCCCGCGCAGACCGACCAACGCACAGCCGTTCGCGTGGCTGTGTTGGTGACCGTCGGCCGCCTCCCCATCGCTCGGGGCGTGGCCGCTAATTGGCGCGACCACGATTGCGGTTCCGTTCACCCGCTCGGCCGCGACGGCGTGGTGATTCCCCTGGATATCTCTCTCGGTATCACTGAGCCATCGTTCGGTGAGTTCGCCGTCCAGCCCGCCCGCGCCGCCGCCAGTACAGCCTGCGAGAACCAGCACCGCGGCGAGCGCGACAGCGGGAAGAGCGCGCATTCCCTACTCGTCGTCGTCCTCGTCTTCCTTGATGATATGGATGACCTCGAGGGGAACGTCGCGCAGTGACCCGCCGACCTCGCTCTTGGCGATGCGGCTGGCGTGCTCCTCGCTCTCGGCGTTGAAGATGTCGATCTCGAGCACCAGCCCGACGAGGGCGGTGCCGGCGGCAATGAACACGGAGTCGAACGGCTCGCCGCAGGCAGGGCAGTCGGTCAGCCCCACTTCGACGTCGACGAACTCCTTGTCCGATTCGTTGAGTCGGCGACCGGCCTCACTGACCGCGACGCCGATGGCGTCGTCGATTTCGTCAACGTCCCGGACCAGCCACGCAGCCTCCATCACGACGTGATAGTTGCTCATACCGTGGGGAGGAACGGTGGCCTTTCCACTCTTCCGATTCGCCGGCGAGCAAAGTCGAAGAGCCGGATGGTGCAACGGCGCCGAGCATCGCCGCAGACGTGACCGTCGGCGACGAAGGCGGTGTCCACGTAGAAGCGAAGCCGGGGCGACAGGGCGGCGATGATACGTAACCCACCGCTTAGTGGTCAGCGAACTCGACGCGAGTGCCGTCGTAGCGGCAGTCTTCCAGCGCGTGTTTGGCGTCGATACCCGCGTCAGCTGGCGTGGGGCCACGTCCGACGCCGACTTTGAGTTCGATACCCACGTCCTCGCTGACGTGGTCGATGGCGCCCAGATACTCGTCTTCGGTCATCTCCGGGACGACCGCGATAATGTTGTCGCCGCCCACGAAAAAGGAGAGGGCTCCGTGTTCCTCCCGCATGTACTGCATCAGGCTGGCGTAGGACTGCTCGATGCGGATGAACGAGTCGAATTCGTTGAGCCGGTCGGTGTACTTCCCTGTCGCGTCGTTCACGTCGAAGTGGGCGATGCGAACGTCGTCCTCCGCAGGTCGGCGGTACTCGCCTGCGAGCACCTCTCGGCGACTCTTGTCCTGTGCACTCCCGGCGGCCTGCACCTGTTCAGTTGCGCCCTCGAGCGCCTCGATAGGCACAGGGTCCACGGCGGTGCCGAGACTGATAGTAATCGGGTATCGGTTGCCGACAGACTCTTGGAGCAGTTCGTGTTCCTCTCGGCCGAGCCCGTTGGTCACCGCGACCATATTGTCGAAGCGCGTGAAAAAGACATAGCCGTCCCGTGAGCCGACGAACTGCGCCAGGTCGGCGAACAGACGGGACTGGAGCGTCTGCAGGTCCATCTCTCGGCGCGGTTCAGGTTCGACTGTCCACGGGCCGTAGTTGTCGATCTGGATGTGGGTCAGCTGCAAGCGAGTCACGTTACCGGATATTGGACTGAAGGGCCTGTTGTAGTTTTGTATTCCCGAATTCGTGACGCTAGCGGAACGGCAGCATCGCAGCCTTCGCGAAAATCCGTGGGGCGTTCCGTCGGGAGTCACGCAGCGCCGCCCGCAGCGCACTCGCTGCGTCGTCGAACACGCCCGCGCCGTGGCCGACCAGAATCTGTGCAGGGTTCAAACTCTCTAACTGCGCACGAGGTGGGAACAGCCGCAGGCCAGGGTGGACACCCAGCCGCTCGTCGGCGGTGGTGAACATGTCGTTCGTGCCGATCGCCTCCGGAACCACTAGCGTCCGGCTCTCGGCGTCGAAGAGCGCGACCTCCCGCCAGAGTCGGTTCGTGGTGAGCGGGATTGTCCGGTAGTTCGTCCCAGGAAGGGTCTCTGTGTAGCGCTTGCTCTCGACGGTCAGCTCCTTTGCCACCGGCGCGAGCGCGGCAGGGAGCGAGACCGGCACGTCGTAGCGACGGGCCAGCATCTCCGTGTCGCGTGTGTGCCTGTCGAGCAGTAGCGTGACACCGGCCACCTCGCCCAGTGTCTCCAGTTCCTCGTCTAACCCGGGGGCGTCGAGCGGGTCGATGAGCCAGACGCCCGCCTCGGTGACGAGCGCATGGCTCATTCGCGTCATCTTATCGCCCTCGAGCGTCCAACTGATACCGCCCTCCCAGCGGTCAACGACGTCGAGTGTCGGGCTCATACCGAGTGCTTGGGGCGCGGACAGTTAATCCCCTCCGGCCGCGGTCAACCCTGTCGAAACCAGCTTCGTGGCCCGCAGAGCATTTACCCGTCACAAACCCTAATAGCAAACGATGATTGAGAAACGAGTCGCCGCAGCGTTCGATGGCATCGACGTCGAAGAACTCCCCGATTCCGTCGACAAGGCGGCGGTCGAACGGGTCCGGCGGGTGGCGTACCTGCTGGACGAGTCCATCCCCGTGCCGCTGACGGGCTACCGCGTGGGCGTCGACCCGCTGCTCTCGGCAGTGCCCGGCGTCGGCGACGCACTCAGCGCCGCCGTGTCGCTCTACATCGTCGCCGAGTCCGCGCGCCTCGGCGTCTCCTTCACCACGCTGTTGCGGATGCTTGCGACCGTGACGCTCGACACGGCCGGCGGGATAGTTCCCGTCGTCGGCCCCGTCTTCGACGCGGTGTTCAAGGCCAACAAGAGGAACGTCGAGGCGTTGCTGGACGAAATCGCGCCAGAGGCGACCGAGGCTGCCGAAGCCGACGACGGCACCGATGGCGTCACCATCGATGTCACGAGCCCTGACGGGGGCTAAACGAGGGCCGCTTTCGGCGGGCTTTCCTCCCTCGGGAACCTGCAGCGTGTATGCGCTACCGCGGGGCGATTCTCGACGGCGACGCCGAGCGGTACCGGCCCGAACGGTGAGTCGGAGCCGAACCGCTTAACCGCGCTACAGTCCCACAGTCGGATATGAGTGAACCACGCATTCTGGTCACCAACGACGACGGTATCGAGAGCCCCGGCTTCCGGGCGCTCTACGAGGCTCTCGAGGAGGTGGGCGACCCCATCGCCGTCGCCCCCTACGCCGACCAGAGCGCCATCGGCCGCGCCCGTTCGTTCGAGGCGAGCGTCCACGAGTACGACCTCGGTTACGCCGTCGAAGGGACGCCGGTCGACTGCGTCATCGCGGGCATCGAGTCGCTCTGTCCGGACGTCGACCTCGTGGTCGCCGGCTGCAACAAGGGTGCAAATCTGGGCGCCTACGTGATGGGTCGCTCAGGGACCGTCTCTGCAGCCGTGGAGGCGGCCTTCTTCGACGTGCCTGCCATCGCCGTTTCGCAGTACGTGCCGACGACCCCCGACCAGGTGTTCGAGAGCATCAACCCCCCGATGGAGGCCTACGCGGACGCCTGCGAGGCCGCCGCCTACCTCGCCGAAAACGCCCACGAATCAGAGGTCTTCGAGAGCGCAGACTACCTGAACGTGAACGCCCCCACGCCCGAGAACGCGGACGCAGACGGCCGGCCCGAGATGGTCGTCACCGAACCCTCCAAACTCTACGCGATGAGTGCCGAGTTCGATGGCGAGACACTCCGACTGAAAGACGAGGTGTGGCAGCGGATGCAGTCCGGCGACATCCCCGACGAGAACGGCACAGACCGTCGTGCGGTCATCGACGGCAAGGTGAGTGTCTCCCCGCTGACGGCGCCCCACAGCGTCGAGCGCCACCAGCGGCTGGACGACCTCGCAGCGGCGTTCGGCGAACTCGCGGAGCCGGCCGAGGAGTAAGCTAGTTGTAGCGCTCCTTCCGGAGCACGGTCACCCGCGTCCCGTCGTAGCTGGCGACCACTTTCGCGTTCTCCCGGATAAACGTCACATTGCCGAGTGTGACGGAGCTGTTCTGCTGTGGAATCGGTGCGCTCAGGGTCCTGTTCTGTCCGGTCAAGGAGAGGACGAACGTGCCATTCTCCGGGACGACCGAGACGTTGTTTCCCGCCAGGCGCAGGTCCGCTCGTGCCGGCCCGGAGGTGTAGGCCGTCCGGGTCCGACCGTCGTGGGTCAGCCGAACGCGGTAGGCGGTCCCGCCGTCGACGGCCTGCCAGCCGCCACGAGTCACCAACAGTTCGTGACGCCAGCCAACACCGCCGACGACGACGCGAGCGCGGCCGCTGCTCGCGAGCTTCCCCTTCGAGACGGCGGTGATCCAGATGTTTCGATCCTCGTTCCGGACGATGACGCCAGAGGTGTTCACCTGCGTCGATTCGCCGAAAGCCTCCACGGGGATTGCAGAAACCATCCCGTTGGTGACGTTCTCCGCGTAGGTCACCTCGTAGCCGTCGACGGTGACGGGGTCGCCCGGAACCCCGCCCGCTGTCGTGAGGAGGTTCACGGGAATCGCGGGGCCTGCGAGCAGCGCAGCCACGAGCACCAGCGTGGTGACGCCCACCTGGCGGGCGGAGACGCTCGCCCAGTCGCCCTCCGCAGCTTCCTCCGGGGCGTTCTCGTCACGGTCGAGCAAGGCGCCAAACCGCTCGGTGAGCGGCCGGTCTGACCCCGCGACGCTGACCACGATGAGGACGGCCGTGACGGCCACAATGACCGTTCCCAGCGCACGGAACAGCACGAACTCCGTCCCGCCGCGGTACCAGTAGACTGCCCAGAGCGACTGCATCGTCCCGACCAGTACCACTCCGGCCCAGAGCCTAGCTGGCGAGGGACTCGGTTCCTCGCTGTGCCGGAGGTAAACTGCCCCCAGCAACACACCCACCAGGAGGCCGATTGCGTGGCCCTGAATCGCGATGTTCGACCACCAGGGCGTGATGAACACCGACCGCCCAGACACCGTCGAGGTCGGGTTCTGGAGGGCACGGTAGGTCTGGCCGATGACGTCCGACCCGACCAGCGCGAGCACGGTCCCGAACGGGTAGCGCACGAGTGCGAACCCGGCGAACGCGAAGACGACGCCGGAGAAGCCAATGACGGGACCGAGCGTAAACAGCGTTAGCGTCACGCCGACGATGGCGACGGTAGCGGGGAACACCAGCAGCGCCCGCACGTATGGGTTCGTCTGGAGCGATCCGAACGAACTCGCGCCGCGTTCTCGCGGGAAGTGGCCGAACGCGTACTCGACGATCGGTGCGAGCGCGACGGTGCCAAAGAGGTTGCCGAGCAGGTGGCCCGGCCCGGCGTGGGCGAAGCCTGCGGTGAGCATTCCCAGCGGCGCGAGGTAGGACCACGCGCGGAACGGGATCACGACCGGGCGGTACCAGTGTGTGTAGCCGCCCTGCACGAAGAGATAGACCGCGAGCACACCGAGTACGGTGACGACAGTCCCCCACGGCACACCCAGCACGAACCGCCGACGGAGGCGGACGAGGAGGCCGTGGTCTTCGAGAGAGAGGGCGAAGGCTGCGCCGCCGACCAGGGTGAGGACGACGGCGACGCGCTGGAGGAACTCCAACATCGTCCCCGACTCTGGGGCCACAGGACTTCAAACCACCTGGCGAGGGCGCTACGATCGCGGTGTGAGGGCCGTTCAGGTCGTACAGATTCGGTTGCCCGTACCAGCCGCGGTCCGGGGGTTACTCCCGGCCGTTGAAAATTCGTCTGTGGCTCGACGAGGCTGCTCTCGCCTGGTCGACGGTTCGGTGATGAAGGGGTATCGACACCCCTCAGTTGTGGCCGGCCCGTAAATCAGGAGGCAGAGACGGGCTTCGCGGCGAGATGCTGCTCAATACGGGCCACATTGCCCTGGTTTGACTTCCAGGCGATGTCGAGCAGGTCGCCCACGACGGGGACGCTCCCGACGACGGCATCGAGTGCGACGACAAGGAGCATTCGGGCGAGTGCTGGCTTCGGGAGCCCGATTTTGTGCCCCTGGTAGACGATGTAGAGACTAAACAGCGCCGTAATCCAGTCGCCCGCCACCGGGAGCAGTCCGAGAATTCCGTCCAGGCCGACACCGCCGACGATTGGGAGATCGATTGCCGAATCCAGGAGGTCCGCACAGCGCCGCGCCCGGTCGAGCCTCGCCGCGGCGTCCATCTACAGGCGGCTCTCGGCGTCGTCGGCCAGTTCTTGCATCCGCTTGCCAATGCGGCCGGCCGAGGAGAACTCGTCCTCGCTCATCGCACTGGCAAGTGCGTTTCCTAGCACGAACACGGCGTGTTTGTGCTCGCTCTTCGATTTGTGAACGTGTGAGGGGTCAACGTCAAGTTCCTCATACGGTGCGAACGCCCCTGCCTCGACGTCCTCACGCTCCCGGAAGTTCTCCATGATGACGACCATCTGTTCGTGGAGTTCGAGCAGTTCGTCCTTGTGCATACCGCTAGCTGGACGTTCCGGGGGTTTAAGGGTTATTGCGGGGCCATGGCATACAGTCGACGACTGAGAACTGACGCTGGAGAACCAGCCGTGGCGGGCACAGCGCGCCGCGGTTCAGAAGACGTACTCGTCTTCGTGACCCATCATGCCCTCTTCTTCGTACTCGGGCTCCTCGTCGTCCATCGGGCCGCTCGTCTTGAACGCTTTCAGGCCGGTCGAGAGCAGCTCTTCGACGGCCTCGTTGCGGTCGGCGAACTCCCCCTGTTCGACGAGCTGTGCGATCTGCATTTCCAGGTGTTCGGGGACCGTGAGGTGGACCTTCGGCATCAGTTATCACACGATTGGTCTAGTGGATATTTAAAACCGTTGCCCCCGGGTCGGGTCGGTCGAACGGGGACGAGACGGCTGCTGTGTCGGGGTTACAGCACAGCCTCGAGTTCCTCGGCCCACGCAAGCAGGCGCTCGTCGTCGCCGAAGCGCGCGGCGAACTGCACACCCACCGGAAGGCCTGAAACTGCCCCTGCGGGGAGGCCGACCGTTGGCACCCCCGCGTGGGTCCACGGGAGATTCATGACGGGGTCGCCGGTGTCGTCGATACCCTCCGGTGCAGGCCCTGGCGCTGCAGGGGCGGCCCACACGTCGACACCGAGGCTGTCCATCGCGTCAGTGAGTGCGACACGGAGGTCCAGCCGACCGTTACGGGCGTCGACGAGATCTCCGACCGGAACGTCACGGCCGTCTTCGAGCAGATCGACCGTTCCCTGCGCGTAGCGATCGCCGTATGCTGCATAGAGCGGGCCGTGTTCGAGTGCCGCCTCCGCAGCGACCATGTCGTTGTGTCGGGCGTTCACCGAATCAATCGTGTCCAGGGCGTCGGTTCGTTTGATCTCGTAACCCGCAGTACGGAGATCGTCGAGGGAGTTCTCGAACGCTGTCAGCATCGCATCGTCGGCTTGGTCCAGATAGACGTCGGAGGGAACGCCGACGACGGGTTTGTCGGGTTCGTCCTCGGGAGGCTCCCACTCCGTACAGAGCACTTCGGCGGCGAGCCGAGCGCCTGCGGCGTCCTGTGTGAAGTACCCGACGTGGTCGGCTGACGGCGAGAGCGGAACCACCCCGCTACTCGGGACTCGGTCGTAGCTTGGCTTCACGCCGACGACCCCACAGAACGAGGCCGGACGGATAACCGAGCCGACGGTTTGGCTGCCGAGCGCGAGCGGCAGTTCGCCCGTGGCGACGGCCGCCGCGCTGCCGGACGATGACCCACCTGGCGTGTGACTGAGATTGTGTGGGTTCCGTGTTGGCCCGGGCGCGAAGTACGCAAACTCCGTGGTCACGGTCTTACCGAGCAGGACAGCCCCCGCGTCCAAGAGCGCGCTAACGGCGTCGGCCTGCGGCCCCGCAAGCGCCTCCGGCGGGAGTTCCGAGCCGGCTCGAGTGGGCAGCCCGTCGACGTGGAAGATGTCCTTTACTCCGACTGGGACGCCGTAGAGCGGCGGCTTTCGCTTCGATTTTTCGTGGGCGGCTTCGATGGCAGAGGCATCGTCCGCGACTCGCTCAGCGCGGTGTTCCTCATCGAGAAGCGCGTGCACATCGCTCTCGACCGCATCCACGCGCTCCAGACACGTCTTCGCGTACGCAATCGGGGTCCGTTCACCGCCCCGGAGCGCGTCAACGGCCTCCCCCAGTGGGTTCTCGTGTGGCGTCATTGGCTGGTGGTCTCACCGAACGGCCAAAGCTTCCGGGGACCCACAGACGGGCGCCTCCGGAGTCGACACCCATAGGTGAGCGCCACCCCTCTACAGAACTATGCGTACGGACACCACCTCGCTCTACCGGGAGTTCGGCGATGAGCGACTCCCACCAGGGCAGCGAAAGACCGACCGCTTCCCCGTCCTCTCGAAGGGGGACACGCCCAGCGTGGACGAGGACTGGTCGCTCACCGTCACCGGTGCCGTCGAGACGGAGCGGGAGTTCTCCCGTGAGGCGTTTCAAGACCTCGGCGCCGAGACCCAACTCCAGGATTTCCACTGTGTCACCGGCTGGTCGAAGTTCGACTGTGCGTTCACGGGGGTCAGCTTCCCCACGCTGATGGAAGCGGTGGGTGTCGACGACGACGCAGAACACGTCATGTTCGCGGCCCACGACGGCTACACGACGGACCTCTCGCTCGCTGCGTGCGACCGCGAGGAGGTCATGTTCGTCTGGGCCTACGATGGCGAGCCCCTGCCGCCAGAGCACGGCGGCCCCCTCCGGGTGGTCACCCCCCACAAGTACGCCTACAAGGGCGCAAAATGGGTCAGCGGCGTGGAGTTCCTCACCGGGAAGGAACTGGGCTACTGGGAGAAGCGTGGCTACTCCGACAGCGCGAACCCGTGGAACGAGGAACGGTACAGTTAGGACGAGCCAAAGAGAACCAAAACTGAATGGAGTCACCGCGGCAGGCCGGCGCCGAGCCGGTCGAGACGACGCTCGTCACCGGGACCCGGGAGGTGGAAGACGTCTCCTTCCGCGCGTTCCTCGCCAGCCACGCCGCCCCCCGATTCCACTGGGCCGCCCCGGACGGCCTCGAACTCGTCGGTGCCGGCGAGGCAGCCCGATTGATGGGCCACGGCACCGACCGGTTCGAAGCCGTTCGCGACGTCGCAATCGAGTGTTTCGAGGGCGCCGATCTCGTCGACGGTGCCGCTCGCCCGCGCTTCTTCGGCGGGGGGGCGTTCCACGACGACCACGAACCCTCGCCGCCGTGGGAGGGGTTCCGCGCTGCGGAGTTCGTCCTCCCCCAAATCCAACTGGTCCGGGCGGACGAAGCCACTCACCTCACCGTCAGCCGCGGCGACGGTGACGAGGAGGCACTCGAGCGTGACCTCGTGGCTGCCCTCGACACCCTCTCGGAGTTGCCGGCGATGCGCCCCGTCGGGGACCCGCCTGGCGTGGTTGCCAGCCGTCGCACCACCACCGAGACAGAGTGGACCGAGCAGGTCGAGTCCGCCATCAGGCGCATCGAGGACGGCGAACTGCGGAAAGTCGTGCTCGCCGTAGCACTCGCGGTCACTCTCGAAACCGAGGTAACCGTCCCGGACGCGCTCGAGCGCCTGCGCCGGTCCTACCCAGACTGCTTCCGATTCCTCGTCCAACCGACCGACCAGGCCGGTTTTTTCGGCGTCCCACCAGAGCGCCTCGTCCGCCTCGAAGGTCCCGACGCACGCACGGAGGCGCTCGCCGGCTCTGTCGCACGTGGCGACACCCCCGAGGCCGACGCAGAGCTGGCCCAATCACTGCTGGACAGCGAGAAGATTCAGCACGAACAAGGGCTGGTGACAGAGGCAATCGAAGAACGACTCGCCCCATTCGGCACCGTCCATGTCGGCGACCAGGGCGTCCGGAAGCTGGCGAATATCCAGCACCTCCAGAACCCCATCTCGCTTGACCTCGAGGTCGAGGCCCACGTTCTCGACCTCGTGGAAGCGCTCCACCCGACACCGGCAGTGGGTGGCCTTCCCCCCGCAGCTGCCGAGCGAACCATCCGCGAGACGGAAACGTTCGAGCGGGGTTGGTACGCCTCGCCCGTTGGGTGGTTCGACGCCGATGGTGACGGTGAGTTTGCGGTGGGGATTCGCTCGGCCGTCGCAGGCGGCCGCCGCGCGACGCTGTTCGCCGGGAACGGAATCGTCGCCGACAGCGACCCCGCGGCTGAGTGGGAGGAGATATCGTTGAAGTACGAGCCGATTCTGGCGGAGCTCGCACGGGAGGATTAGGCCCCCTCGGCGACGGCTCGGAGCAAACAATGGCGTGACTCCCTGCGTTTGCCGGTATCTTCGAGCCGGGAGCGCAGGAACCAACACACACCGCGACGGAGAGCCACCAATGGACGCGCCGAACCGCAACACGCTCTGGGCCCGCGCGCTGGTGGAGGAGCTCGCCAGAGGTGGCGTCTCTGCCGTCTGCGTCTCGCCGGGATCGCGCTCGACACCGCTAACGATGGCCGTCACCGAACACGAGGAGATCCGGGTGTTCTCCCATCTTGACGAGCGCTCGGCGGCCTACTTCGCGCTGGGGAGAGCACGCCGGACCGGCGAGGTGACGCCGCTGGTCTGTACCTCCGGCACCGCCGCCGCGAACTACCACCCCGCCGTGCTGGAGGCTGACCAGTCCCGCGTGCCGCTGCTGGCGCTGACCGCAGACCGCCCGCCTGAGCTCCGGGAGTCAGGAGCGAACCAGACCGCCGACCAGGAGAAGCTCTACGGCGACGCTGTCAGGTGGTACAAGGACCTCTCCGAGCCCGAGGCCGAGGCCAGAAAACTCCGCTCGCTGCGCAGCACCGTCGCCCGCGCGCTCGCGGAAGCCGAGGGGACGAACCCCGGCCCGGTCCACCTCAATGTCCCGTTTCGCAAGCCCTTGGAGCCGGTCGGGGTCCCCGGCGACGTACCGGACGACCTCGACTCGCTGGCCGCCGAGGGCCGGATTGGAGACGGTCCCGAGCCAGCCGCGTTCGTGGAACGACGGAGCGGGGCCGGCGAACTCGACGACGCCCAGCTACGGGCGCTAGCCAACGAGCTATCGGTCGAGCGTGGCCTCATCGTCGTCGGCCCCGCCGACCCGACAGAAATCGACCCCGAATCCGTCGTCGCGCTCTCACACGCGACCGGGTTCCCCATCATCGCGGACCCGCTCTCGGGGCTGCGCTTCGGCGGCCACACCCGCGTCGCGCCCGTGGTTGGCGGCTACGACGGCTACCTCGATGAGACCGTCACCGGGGACTGGCCGGAGCCGGAAGCCGTCCTCCGCATCGGCGCCTCGCCGACATCCAAGCCGCTCCGCACCTATCTTGCCCGAACCGGTGCTCACCAGATCGTCGTGGACCCAGCGGGCGGCTGGCGGGAAGCAGAGTTCACCGCTGCGGAGTTAGTTGTCGCCGACCCATCGCGGCTTGCAGGGGCGCTCGCGCGAGTGGTCTCTGGCCCGGGGTCCGCAGAGTGGCGGCAGCTTTGGGAAGACGCGGAAGCGACGCACTGGGAGGCGGTCGACGACGAGGAGGGACTGTTCGAGGGGGGCATCGTCGCCGACACAGCAGACCTCGCTCCGGAGCCCTCGACGCTGTTCGTCTCGAACTCGATGCCCGTCCGGGACCTCGACCGCTTCGCCCGACCCAGCCCGGATGCGCTCACGGCGCTCGGTAACCGCGGCGTCTCGGGTATCGACGGCATCACCTCGACGGCACTCGGCGCCGGGTCGGCGACGACAGACCACCTGACACTCCTCATCGGGGATTTGGCCTACTACCACGACATGAACGGCCTGCTCGCGGTTGCGCGGTGTGAGGTCGACGCGACGATTGTCCTCCTCAACAACGACGGCGGCGGCATCTTCCACATGCTCCCCATCGAGTCGTTCGACCCGCCGTTCACGAGCCAGTTCAAGACCCCCCACGGCCTGGATTTCGAGCCCAGCGCGGAACTCTACGACCTCGACTACGAAGCGGTCGACGGACGCGAGGGCTTCCGTGACGCCTACGCTGCTGCGGTCAGTAGCGACGGGACGGCAGTCATCGAAGTGAGCACTGACGCTGTAGATTCACATGCCACCCGCGACGGCCTGCGCGAACAGGTGCTCGAGACGGTGCGGAACTGAGGCTAATTAGTGGTTCCGGGCGTACAGTGTCCCGTCGTCAGCCATGACGTAGACCGTTCCCGGAGTGACGGCTACGCCGGGGTCCATTCAGCGTTCCCGGACCGAGACAGCCGGCGACGCCGAGGAGGCCCGGACCGAGACTCTGGAGGACGCGTCGTCGAGACCGTCGCATATGTGAACACGTCTGGCCAACCGGGACAAGCTTTGTGGGGTCGCTGACGTATCCCGGACCGACCGCGGGGTTTTTGCAGAGCCCCGCCCCGGTTCCGTCATGGTCTCTGAGCTGTTCGATGCCGATCGCTGGGAGCGCGTCGAGGGCGCTGCGGAGTTCGACGACATCACCTACCACCGCGGGGTGGATTTCCCCACGGTCCGCATCGCCTTCGACCGGCCCGAGGTTCGGAACGCCTTCCGGCCCGGCACCGTTGACGAACTCCACGCCGCGCTCGACCACGCGCGCAAGCAGGCCGACATCGGCGCCGTGCTCCTGACCGGGAACGGCCCCTCACCCAAGGACGGCGGCTGGGCGTTCTGCTCGGGCGGCGACCAATCCGTCCGCGGCGAGTCGGGCTACGAGTACCGCGGCGACGACAAAGCCGCCGACGACGAGTCGGAGGCGGTCAAGACTGCGAAGGCGGGTCGGCTCCACATTCTCGAGGTGCAGCGGCTCATCCGATTCATACCCAAACCGGTCGTCTCCGTCGTGCCGGGGTGGGCCGTCGGCGGCGGCCACTCACTGCACGTGGTTTGTGACCTCACGCTCGCCAGCGAGGAGCACGCGAAGTTTCTGCAGACCGACCCCGACGTAGCCTCCTTCGACGGCGGCTTCGGCTCGGCGTATCTGGCCCGACAGATCGGCCAGAAGAAAGCCCGCGAACTGTTCTTCCTCGGGAAGACCTACTCCGCTGAGGAGGCCGTCGACATGGGGATGGCCAACGACGCAGTCCCACACGAAGAACTCGAGGAGACGGCAATCGAGTGGGCTGAGCGGATGACCAGTAAAAGCCCGACGGCGATGCGGATGCTAAAGTTTGCGTTCAACATGGTCGACGACGGGATGGTAGGCCAGCAGGTGTTCGCCGGCGAGGCAACACGACTCGGTTACATGACCGACGAGGCAGCAGAGGGGCGTGACGCGTTCCTCGAAGGCCGCCAGCCCGATTTCTCGGGCTACCCGTGGCACTACTGACGGCTACGCTTGCTCCGCGCGAGTGCGTGCGAGAAGTTCAACGGCGTGTTCGCGCTGGTAGAGGTTTTCCGGGAGTTCCGTGAACCACGCGGCCTCAGAGATGCTCTCGTCCTCGACACCGAGATCCGTGCCGACGGTCGTGCTCTGGGCCTCGGCGGCGAAGCCGACAACGTTGAACCCCATTGTTCGCTCACCGTCGGTCGTGACCACCTCGACGAAACTGTGTGGCCGGTCAGGGACGATATCGACGCCCGCCTCCTCACGGACCTCTCGGACAACGCCTTCAGAAAGCGTCTCCGACTCGAAAATAGTCCCACCGGGAACGTCCCACGCATCCATGTTCTCGTCGTAGACCAGCAACATGCGGTCGTCGTCATTGAGGACAGCGGCGATGGTGACCCAGCCGGACTGGTAGACCTCACCGCCCTGGTAGTCGGTGAACTGCTCGGGGGCAACCTCGTGTTCGCTGTAGTGTTCGTGGAGGTCGTAGTGGTCACGTGGGTCCGTCCGGTCCATATCCGCGAGAACTCGCTCCGCCGTGGAAACGGTTCCGAGTCGGCCCGGGGCCCCGCGACCACAGCCGCTTTGGGCCACCCACCCGAACCGACAGTAAATGAGTCCGAGCGCGGAGCCCTCGCGGGCGAAGGCGTGGCTGATGGCAGCCCGACCCCAGACGATGCCGGCCGCTATCGCGCCAGTCGTCGTCGGGACGGGGCTGGCGGTCCACGAGGGCGTGTTTGCGGCGCTGCCGGCGCTGGCGGCCCTGGTGGGTGCGGTGCTCATCCAAATTGGAACCAACTTTGCGAACGACTACTACGACGGTGTTCAGGGCGCAGATACGCCAGACAGGCAGGGGTTCACCCGCGTCACTGCTGGGGGGCTCATCGCGCCCGAGGCCGTCAAGCGGGCGATGTGGCTGACCTTCGCCGCAGCCATTCTCGTCGGGACGTCTCTCGTTCTCGTCGGCGGGGTGCCCATTCTGGTAATCGGGCTCCTCTCGGTTGCGTCCGGGATTGCCTACACGGGTGGGCCTTACCCGCTCGGCTACCACGGTCTGGGAGACCTGTTCGTCTTCGTCTTCTTCGGGCTCGTCGCAGTCACCGGAACGTTCTACGTCCAGGCGGCGTCGCTCATGGTCTCGGGGATTCCTGTCGGAATTCCGCCCGGAACAGTTCCAGCCAGCGCGTTGCTGGCGAGCCTTCCCGTTGCGGGAATCTCCACAGCGATCCTCGTCGTGAACAACGTCCGTGACAAGGAGGAGGACAGTCAGACCGGTAAGCGAACGCTCGCCGTGCGGTTCGGCTACACCACGTCCCGGGCCGAGTTCGTCGGACTGCTCGCGCTCGCCTACGTCGTTCCCCTCGCGTTCTTCAGCCGTGGGTTCGGCCCGCTCGTTCTGCTGCCGTTGCTCTCGCTGCCACTCGCGGTGCGTGTGAGCCGGACGCTCCTGACAGAGACCGGTGGGAAGGCACTCAACCCCGCGCTCGAGCGTACGGGCCAGTTACTGGCGGTCCACTCAGTACTCTTCGCCGCAGGCCTTGTCCTCGGATGACCCGACTCCAACCGTTCTCGCTCGACGTGAACCACCCGCTGGGGACTGCCGCGGGGGAGATTAGGTCCCGAGAAGGGTTCCTCGTCGGCATCGGCGACAGTGACCGCGGGGTTGGCGAGGCGACACCGCTTCCGGGCTGGACCGAGAGTCTCGACGCCTGCGAGCAAGCGCTCCGGAACCCGCCTGCGGGCTGGGAGGAAGTTTCAGCGTTCGATATCGGTATGTCCGAGACACCCGCGGCTCGGCACGGCTACCGGCTCGCGGTTCTCGATGCCGAGGCCCGCGCGAGGAGCCAGCCACTTGCCACGTTGCTGGCCGAAGCGGTCGATTTCCCAGAGTCGTCAGACAGTGTCCCGGTCAATGCGACTGTCGGGGACGGACCCGTTAGAGAGACCGTCGCCGCCGCGCGAGCCGCCGTTGAGCGCGGGTTTGACTGCCTCAAACTCAAGGTCGGTGCACGGCCGCTGGAAACAGATATCGAGCGCGTCAGCGCCGTTGGGGAGGCCGTCGACGCGACACTCCGTGTTGACGCGAACGGCGCATGGAACGGAGCCGAGGCCCACGACGCGGTGGAGGCGTTCGCCTCGCTGGGCGTGGAATACGTCGAACAGCCGGTTCCAGCCAGGGCGCTGTCGCTGCTCGCAGCCCTGCGTGGGAAGGGGGTCGACATCGCCGCCGACGAATCCCTGGGGGAGTTGGGAGTCGATGCCGTACTCGAGGCTGATGCGGCCGACGTGGCCGTGTTGAAACCGATGGCGCTTGGCGGGCCGGATGCGGCCGTGGCCGCCGCTGGGGAACTTCGCCAGAACGGGATCGAGCCGGTGGTCACGACCACCATCGACGGCGCTATCGCTCGTGCTGCTACGGTTCACGTCGCCGCAGCGATCCCGAATCCTCGGGCCTGCGGACTCGCCACAGGGGAGTTACTTCGCGAAGACCTGGGCCCGGATCCGGTACCGGTCGTCGATGGCCGGATTACCGTTCCTGATGGGCCGGGGAATCTTGGAGAAACCTTCGACGGCCGGCTCTGGCGCGCGGAGGAGTAAGCGAACAGGCGACACGCGAGTGGATGCGGAGCGGTGTGTCGCACTCCCGCCTGGGCCGCTCCGCGACTGTGGTCAGCGCACACCGGCGATGGCTTCGTCATCCCTGATGAATGCTGGTTCCGACGAGGACGGCGATAGCTTTAGCCGGGGCGGCGCCGACCCCCCGCCATGGGTAGCGAGTACGAAGACGGCGCAGTGCTGCTCGAACGTGACGGCGGCGTCGCCCGCATCACGCTCAACACGCCGGAGAGACGCAACGCACTCTCGGACGAAGTAACGGGCGGGCTAATTGACGCACTCAGTGATGTAGAGGGGAGCGATGCCCGGTGTGTGACCGTGGAGGGTGCGGGGCCGGCCTTCTCAGCCGGGGGCGATATCGACGCGATGGTCGAACGGCACGAGCGTGATTCGCCCACACCAGAGGCCGTCGAGCGCGTGATTCAGCGAATCGGCCGGTCCATCCAGCGCCTTGTGGAGTGCCCGCTCCCGACGATTGCGAAGGTAGACGGCGCCGCGTTCGGCGCCGGGGCGAATCTCGCCATCGCCTGCGACATCCAGTTGTTGAGCGACGAGGCGAAGCTGGGCTTTGGGTTCCGGCAGGTGGGGCTAGCGGTGGACTCCGGCACCTCCTACCTTCTCCCGAGGCTTGTCGGCGACAACGTCGCGAAGGAACTGGTGTACACGGGGGAACTCCTCGACGCCGAGCGCGCACAGGAGCTTGGACTTGCGAACCACGTCTACGAATCAGAGGCATTCGAGCGGGAGACCGAGTCATTCGTCGAGCGGGTTGCGTCCGGGCCGACCGTCGCGCTCCGCACGTCGAAGCGGCTGCTCCGTCACGGGCGGACCGCTTCGCTCTCGGAGACCATCGAGCATGAAGCCGTCGCGCAGGGAACAGTGTTCGATTCGGCCGACCACGCGGAAGGGATTACGGCGTTCCGGGAGAGCCGCAGCCCCGAATTCGAGGGGGAGTAGCTACTCGCCCGCGACGGGAGCCGTCCCGTCGTCCTTCTCACTGGGCGCCGTCGCCGTGAGGCCGATGCCGGCGAGCGTGAGCACGACCAACACCGCCGGCGAGAGGAACGCGAAGAAGTAGTAGGGCGCGTACGCCAGCGAGGAGTCGAGACTGAAGACGCCGGCCATGAAGACGCCGCCGGCGTGCCACGGGAGCAACGCCCCGGTCGGGGTCCCCACGGACTCGATAGACCGGGAGAGCGCCGAGCTATCGAGGTCGTACTCTTCGAACAGCTCACGCAGAGTCATCCCGGGGACGACGATGCTCATGTACTGCTGGGCCGAGAAGAAATTCACGAGGAACGCCGAGGCCCCTGTCCCGATGATGAGGCTCTTCTGGCCGCGCACCGCGCTCGCGAGCCGTTCGGCGAGCGTCGAGAGCACGCCCAAGCGGTCGAGCAGGCCACCCAGCCCGAGCGCGAGGACGACGACCGAGACGGTCCACGCGGAGCCCGCAAGCCCGCCGCTCGCGAGCAGGCTATTAAGCAGGTCGAGTCCGGTCTCCGGTCCGGTGCCGTTGAGGAAGACGTTCCATGCGGCCGTGAAGGAACCGCCTTGCACGAAGATGGTGGTCCCGACGCCCGCGAAGACACCGGCCACGAGCGAGGGCAGTGCGGGGACACCGCGGAGCGCGAGTGCGAACGTCACGACGAGCGGGAGGAAAACGAACAGGCCGAGGTCGTAGCTGCCAGCGAGCGCGCCGCGGATTTCGGCCACCCGGCCAGCCGGGATAGCGCCGCCAGTCTGGAGCCCGAGCCACGCATAGAGCAGCACCGAGAGGCCGAAGGCGATGGCGGTCCCCAGCCGCATCCCGAGGATATGGTCGTAGAGGTCCGTATCAGTCACTGCGGCCGCAAGATTCGTCGTGTCCGAAAGCGGTGACTGCTTGTCGCCAGCGTACGCGCCCGAGAGCACCGCGCCCGCGGTCATCGGAATCGGAATACCGAGCCCCGAGCCAATGCCCGCGAAGGCAACACCGAGTGTCCCCGCTGTGGTCCACGAGGAGCCGATGGAGAAGGCAACGACTGCCGCCAGCAGCGCCGTCGCTGGGAGGAACGTGTCGGGCGTGAGGATACCCAGTCCGTAGTACATCAGCCCTGGAATCGTCCCTGCGGAGATCCACGTCGCGATGAGCGCGTAGATCGTGAAGAGGATGAGCACCGCCTGAATCCCCATCCGGAGGCCGTTCTCGATGCCGTCCGAGAGCCCCTCGTACCCCACCCCGAGCAAGTAGCGACCCACCAGTCCAGCCAGTACGATACTCCACAGCAGCGGGGCGTGGGGGGAGAGCCCCAGTACGCCCGAGCCGACCCCGAGAAAGACGACGACGCCCAGCGCCGGCACGAGCGCCTGCCGCAGGGTCGGGTCCGCCTCAGCTGACTCGTCAGTCCCGTCGTTCGGTATCGCCATTGCGTGGCCGAATGAATTACCTTGGGGCATATATGGCCTTTGGATTATTCGCCCTGTGCGTTATTCGGTGTCGTGGGACACCCCGGGCGGCAAACGATATCCCCTCCCTATCGTATCAACGAACGCGAACCCTGAGACCGCCGGCAGTTAGAACGAGCCTCCCGGCGTCTGCTTGGTCGAGCACCGTGTCGGCGTGTTTGCCGGCCTCGATGGAGCCCACGGAGGGCGCGAGGTTGGCCTGCCCGCCCATGAACGGGGAGCGCTCGTCCCAACTGAGCTGGAGCTCCGCCTCGGAGCTGAGTTCTTCGTAGCCGCCCTGGAAGATGTTCGTCTGTTCGCGCAGGGAGCCCGCCTGCAGCTTCGTCGTCGGATTCGGGCCGTGACGATGGTGATGGAGTCGGTTCCGCCACCGCTCCCGCTGCAGCCGGCGAGTCCCCTCAACCCGGCGGCCGCGGTAAGCAGGTATGAACCTGGGGGTCTGTTACCGGCATCTCGTGGACAGAGTTGTACATTAGTAGTTGTGTGTTCGCGGTCGCTGAAGGGGCTGCAACTACTCCTATGCATTTTTGTATGTGGAAATATACGCTACACACATGACCCGCGGCTTTCGGAGCCGAAGTCTCCACGGGGGGTACGAACCGGACGCACACAACGGCTCGTTCGCTCCGCCCATCCACCAGACCACGTCGTACCGCTTCGAGGATGCCGACCACGCCGCGAAGCTCTACGCGATGGAGGCCGACGGCGACATCTACAGCCGCATCTCCAACCCGACGACCCGGACGCTGGAGCGCCGCCTCGCCTCGCTCTCGGGCGGGGTCGGGGCCGTGGCCACCAACGCCGGCATGGCCGCCATCGACGCCATCACTACGGTGCTGGCCCGGGCGGGGACGAACATCGTCACCGCGGGCGACCTCTATGGCGGTACTACCGCCTACTTCGCCCACACCGCGAGCGCCCGTGGCATCGAAATCCGGACCGTCGACACACTCGATTACGAGGCCTACGAGGAGGCAATCGACGAGGACACCGCCTACGTCCACGTCGAGACAATGGCAAACCCCTCGCTGGTGACACCGGATTTCGAGTGCCTCGCCGACATCGCCCACGAGGCCGCGACGCCGTTGGTTGTCGACAACACGTTTGCCTCGCCCGCGCTCTGCCGGCCGCTCGAACACGGTGCCGACGTGGTTTGGGAGTCGACCACCAAATGGACCCACGGCTCGGGGACAACTATCGGTGGCATCGTCGTCGACGGCGGGACGTTCCCGTGGGACCATCCCGACGCGGATTACCCCGAACTCTCCGGGGAGAACCCCGCCTTCGGCTTCGACTTCTCCGAGCGGTTCGGCGACGAAGCGTTCGCCCGCGCGGTCCGCCAGCGCGGCGTCAGACCGGTCGGCAGCCACCAGACACCGTTCGACGCCTGGGCCACCCTCCAGGGTCTCGAGACGCTGCAGCTCCGGATGGACCGCCACTGCGAGAACGCGCGGACTGTGGCCGAACACCTCGACGCACACGAGGCAGTTGAGTGGGTCACCTACCCTGGACTGGAGGACCACCAAACCCACGGCAACGCCACGGAGTATCTCGCTGACTACGGTGGGATGGTCGCATTCGGGCTGACGGAGGGGTTCACCGCGGGCAAGCGGCTCTGTGAGGAGGTCGAACTCGCTGGCTTCGTTGCCAACGTTGGCGACGCCCGAACGCTGGTGATTCACCCCGCGAGCACGACCCACGCACAGATCTCCGAGGCGGAACAGCGCGCAGCCGGGGTCTCACCAGAGCTGATCCGGCTCTCCGTCGGGCTGGAAGAGCCTGAGGACATCACCGCCGATCTCGACGGCGCCATCGAGCGAGCGACACGATGACGGGAAACACACCACCGGCACACGAGGCCGGCACGGTTGAGGTCGGGCGCTTTGAGTTCGACCGCGCCGGCACGGTGCCGAACCTCGAACTGGCCTACGAGAGCTACGGCAGCTACGAGCCCGACGGCGGGCCGAAGGGAGCAGGAAACGCAGTGCTGGTCTGTCACGCGCTCACCGGAAGCCAGCACGTGGCGACGACGGGAGCGGAAGCCGGTGAGGGCGCAGCAGGCCAGGCGAGCGGGTGGTGGGGCGATATCGTCGGTCCGGAGAAGGCCATTGATACGACGGAGTACTTCGTCATCTGCGTGAACGTGCCCGGCTCCTGTTATGGCTCAACCGGCCCGTCGAGCGAGCACCCTGACGGCGGCCACTGGGGCAGCGCATTCCCCCCAGTCACCGTCCCGGACTGGACCCGCGCGCAGCGCCGCCTCCTTGCGGAACTCAGCGTCGAGTCGCTACACGCGGTTGTCGGCGGGAGCGTCGGTGGGATGAACACGCTGGACTGGGCCCGGCAGTTCCCGGAGCTGGTCGACAGAATCGCTCCGGTGGCGACCGCGTCGCGGCTTGACGCCCAACTGCTTGGTATCAACGGCGTGGCTCGTCGGGCCATCCGGAGCGACCCGAACTGGCAAGGTGGGGACTACTACGGCAGCGACCACCCGGACCACGGGCTGATGCTCGCACGCCAACTCGGCCACATTACCTACCTCTCGAAGGACTCGATGGCCGACCGGTTCGGTCGGGAACCCACCCAGCACAGCACGGAGGAGCCGTTCCCCAAGGCGCCCGGCGCCGACGCGTTCCCCTACCGGTCGGTCGAGAGCTACCTCGACCATCAGGCCGACTCCTTCGTCGACCGTTTCGACGCCAACAGCTATCTCTGGCTCACGCGTGCGATGGACGAGTTCGACCTCGCGGCCGGCTACGGTTCCGACGCCGAGGCGCTCGCAGGGTTCGACGGCGACGCGCTGGTGCTCTCCTTCACCGGGGACTGGCACTTCCCCCCAGACGACGCTGCGGCACTCGCCGATTCGTTCGACGATGCGGGCGCGTCTGTTGCTCACCATCTCGTCGACTCCGAGTACGGCCACGACGCGTTTCTGGTCGAAACAGAGTCTGTGGGCCCGCCGCTGCAGTCCTTCCTCGCAGCGGGTGTCGAAGGTGATGCGGTCCAGCACGTCGACTGCGAGGAGGCAAAGGCGCTCGTGGAGGAACCCTGTGGCGACCACACGCCGGAGCATCCGACCGTGCCCTCCAGGTAGGACTCGTCGGGAACGTCACCCCAGTATTCGGATTGAGAGAGAACGGTGACTACCGGTGACCTCCTCCCCGCCGTGAACAGAGAGGGACTACGTCCCTCAGGCAGTCGGGCGCAGCCCGACGACGACGGGGCTTCCCACGTCCGCATTGCAACGCTGGTTTGGGATATTTGCTGGTTTGTAACCCGGTCGGCATGACAGGGCTACTGGCGGGGCCACACCGCCGTTACTCCTATCCCGCATGGGACTCGGAGTTATCTTGTTGACCGAGACACCACAGCGGTTCGGCCGAACGCCACCCTTTTGACTGACTAGTCAGTTTGACTAACCAGTCAGTCAGTATGGTCTCACAGGAAACAACCGCCGAGGTCACCGACGCCACCTACCGTGCACTCTGTAAGCACGGCTTTGCGGACGTGACGATGGAGGATATCGCTGCCGAGACGGAAAAGAGCAAATCCGCGCTCCACTACCACTACGACAGCAAGCACGACCTGCTGCTCGCCTTTCTCGACGAACTGCTTGATTCGTTCACCGAGCGGCTAGACAACGTTGCGGCCGAAACGCCTCGTGAAGGGTTGCTCGCCCTCACTGAAGAGCTGCTCAAATCCGCCGAGAACGGAAACCCGCCACGGGACTTCGAAGTCGCCGTGTTGGAGATGAAGGCCCAAGGCCCCTACGACGCCGAAATTCGTGGCTATCTCGAGCGGTTCGACCAAACCATGAAGGAACATTTTGCGGGCCATCTCGCGGCGGGTGTCGAAGCAGGAGAGTTCCGCACCGATCTTGACGTCTCCGCGTCGGCGGACTTCCTGGTGACGGTAATCGCCGGCGCCCACACCCGTAGCGTCGCCATCGGACGGCCTGTTGAGGAGACCCGGGAAACGCTCGCCAGACATATCGACTCGATGCTCACCGCGGAGGGGACGTCGTGAGTCTGTGGGACCGCTTCGAGAAGCTCCGAGCGGCCACGAGCCAAGCGTTCGACGAAGAGGACACCGACCTCACCAGCGGCGGCATCGCGACGCCCCTGTTCGTGCTCGCGCTTCCCATCGTCGTCACGAACCTCTTCCAGACCGCCTACAACCTCGCGGACACGTTCTGGGTCGGGCAGTACAGCACCGAAGCGCTCGCCGCCATCAGCTTCGCGTTCCCGATGGTGTTTTTACTCATCTCGCTCGGGATGGGGCTCTCCGTGGCGGGGAGCGTGATGGTGGCTCAGCACGTCGGCGCCGACGAGGAGCGGGAGGCGGAGTACGCCGCCTCCCAGACAGTGGCGTTCTCGATTATCGCCTCCATCCTGCTCGGTGGGCTGGGCTACGTCTTCGTGGACGACCTGTTGAAGATCTTCGGCGCTGCGCCGGACGTCTACCCGCTCGCAGTGGCGTATATGGAGGTCATCGCTGCGGGGCTCATCTTCATGTTCGGCTTCCTGATGTTCATCTCGCTGATGCGTGGGTACGGCGACACGGTGACGCCGATGATCGTGATGGGGCTCTCGGTCATCGTGAACATCATTCTCGACCCGTTCCTCATCTTCGGGTTCGAGGCAAACCCGCTGTTCAGCATGCTCGGTCTTCAGGGACTCGAGAGCCAGCTCTTTGTGATGACGGGTTACACGGGCGACGGCCTGCGGGGGGCGGCCATCGCGACCATCTTCTCCCGGGCGCTCGCGTTCATCGTCGGCATCGCGCTGATGTTCCAGGGCACCCGTGGGGTCCGCATCCGGCTGGGCGACATGAAGCCGGACCTCGCCTTCGCTCGGCGCATCCTCCGCATCGGCCTGCCGGCGTCTGTCGAGGGGACCGGACGGGCGCTCTCGTTCAACCTCATGCTCATCGTCGTGGGGACGTTCGCGACGCCGGTCGTTGCGGCGTTCGGGATTGGGACCCGGGTGCTCTCGGTAGTGTTCATGCCCGCCATCGCAATGGCCCGCGGCGTCGAGACCATGAGCGGGCAGAACATCGGTGCCGACCAGCCCGACCGCGCAGCAGAGACCGTCCAGTTCGCTAGCCGAGCGACGTTCCTCATCCTCTCAGTCGTCGCTGTGGGTGCGTTCGTCTTCGCCGAACCGATTGTCGGCGTCTTCACGGCGAGTCAGGAGGTAACCGATATCGGCGCCCGATTCATGCGCTTCGTTGCGCCCACATTCGGCTTCATGGGCGTGATGCGAGCGTACAACGGCAGTTTCCGTGGGGCGAGTAAGACGTTGACTGCGGCGGCGATCTCCATCGGCGTGCTCGGTGGCGTTCGGATTCCGCTGGCGTGGTTCCTCTCGCGAGCCTTCGGCCCAGACGGCATCTGGCTCTCGTTCGGCCTCTCCAACGTGCTCGGCGCACTCATCGCCTACGCCTGGTACCAGCGCGGTACCTGGCGCGAGGTGGATCTCACGGACGGACCCGGCCCCGCACCGAGTGACGACTGAGCAGTCGCTTCGAGTGGGTCAATCGCTTCGTTCGAGGCTTCTTCAAAAATCCAGTTCTCAGACCAATCGACAGGTGTCGCCCTGGCGTTCAATGTAGCCCGCACCCTCAAGCGTACGGATGGTTGGCAGCAGTTCGATCAGTTTCAGATTCAGGGCCGCAGCGATTTTCTCGACAGTCCATTCTCGGACCGACGAGAGATAGACGTACACTACTTTTCCGCCTGTCGAGCGAACGTCTTTCGGGGGGTGCGGTGGAACGACTCTGACGCATACGCCAACCCACATATTCGACGGTTGTGAAGGTTAGCTTCGGCTATTGTCGAAACTTTCGGCATTCACACCATCTGGCAGCGAATCTAGCGCCGGCACCGGCGCGCGTTCGTCGTTCATGCCGGTGGTGACGATAAGCCGCATCCCCTGGCGAACACTCATGTCGAGTTCGTGGACCTCGTCCTCGGGGAGCAACACCAACCGGCCGCCTGTTGGGTTGGGACTGTTCGGGAGGAAGACGTTGTAGACCGGCTGTCCGGTGTACTCAGCGACGGCCTTCGGACTCTCACCAGTGACCAGACCGATCGAGTAGAGCCCATCCCGGGGGTACTCGACGAGCACGACACCGTCGTAGTTTGTCTTGCGCTCGACCAGTGAGTTTGCGACCTGGCGAACGCTCCCGTAGATGGTGCTCACCAGCGGCACGACGTTCACGATACGGCCCACATTGCCGAACAGTTGCTGGCCGAGACTCTTCTGTGCGAGATAGCCTAGGAGGGTGATGCTCCCGACGATGAGGACGGCGGCCGACACCTGGGCCACGGCCTCGATGTTGCCCGTGTACTGTGTCAAGCGTGTGCCCTCAACGACTGGGTTGACGAACTGGAGCGACCAGTTGAGCACGAGTCGGAGTACGTACAGGGTAACCGCAAGTGGCGTGATGAGGATGAGCCCTGCGACAAAACTGCTCTTCAGGGCGTCAATAACCTTCATACCACCCACTGGTGGGGGGATGGCAAAAATACACATGGCGGCCATGTCGGTTCAGTACCCTCACTCCGCACCAGTCCTCACCTGAGTTAAACAGGGGCTCTGAACCATCCGAAGTTCGTGCCGATCAGCGACGATGGTGGTGATTGTCGAGAGCTGTTGCTGGGATATACCATAGTTATCCATGTGGCCTGAGTTCACCGGATAATGAAACTCGCCGAGCGGTATGCAGCCGCCGTCGCCGACAACAGCAAATTCGTCCTCGCAGTCGTTCTCGTGCTGACCCTCATCGTCGGAGCCGGCGCCGGGAACGTCGACGGTGGGCTGACGATTGCGGGATTCGGCGGCAACTCGCCCGAAGCCGCTGCCCTCGACGATATTGAGCAGAATTTCTCGGTTGCCGGCGAGAACACGACCACCGCACAGGTGGTCATCCGCGGCGAGAACGTGTTGAGTCGGACGTCACTGCTCGAGACGTTGCGCTACCAACGAGCCATTAGGAACGACGAATCGATAAACGCGACGCTACGGGCTGAACAGCCAACCATCGGTCTCTCGAACATCGTGGCCACGGCCGCGTACTACGAGTCAAACGGCGGGCGTGGCCCACCGCCATCGCTGGACCAACAGATCACCCAGTTGGAGTCGATGTCTGCCCAGGAGGTCGAGGAGACTGTGGGCAGGGTTCTTGACCCCGAGGCCGAGACGCGTGGAGACCCCTACGCGCTCCTCTCGACTGATTACGAGCCCGGCGCAACCACAGCTCCAGCGCGAATTCTATTGGTGTATCAAGACACCACCGGCGCTTCAGCAGACAGTCTCCCTGACGCGGTTACTGCGGCTCAGGTGGAACTGCAAACCGTCGCCGACCGGGAGATTACCTCGACTGAGTACTTCGTCTTCGGGCCGGGGATTATCGACGAACAGAGCGGGCAGGCGACTGGTGAGAGCTTCGCGATCATCTCCCCAGTCGCGCTTCTGTTGATCCTCACAGTGCTTGGAATCGCCTACCGTGACGCCATCGACGTGTTGCTCGGTCTCCTTGGTGTTGCATTCGTCTTGGTGTGGATGGCGGGATTCCTCGGGTGGGCCGGAATCGGGATTACCCAGATTCTCATCGCCGTCCCGTTCCTCCTCATCGGGCTGAGTATCGACTACGCACTCCACGTCGTGATGCGCTACCGCGAGGCCGTTGCAGACGATCCGTCCCTCGACCCACGGGCCGCGATGGCCAAGGGCCTCGCAGGCGTCGTCGTCGCCATCGGGGCTGCAACGTTCACGACGGCCGTTGGGTTCCTCTCGAACGCGGTGAGCCCAATCGTCTCGATTCGGGAGTTCGGCCTCGTGAGTGGCTTCGGTATCGTTGCGGCGTTCATCGTGTTCGGGCTCATGTTCCCGGCGCTGAAACTGGAGGTCGACCGCCTCCGCGAACGATTCGGGCGCAACACGACCCGCTCCCCCTTCGGCCGCGGTGAGCGCATCGGCCGGTTGCTGACCCTCGGTCCGGAGCTGGCCCGTCGGGCCCCGTACGTCGTGGTTGCCATCGCAGTCGTATTGGCGGCCGGCGGGGGCGTTGCTGCGACGGGCATCGACACGACACTGGACCAGACGGCATTCCTGCCTGTGGACTCCCCGGAGTGGATGAATCTCCTGCCAGCCGCAATCCAGCCTGGGGAGTACCACATCAAGGACGACGCAGAGTACCTCAACGAGAAGTTCGTCCAGTCCCGCGGGAACGCCAAAGTCGAGTTCCTGATACGCGGGCCTGTCACCGACCCGGCGACGCTCGAAACCATCGCTACTGCACAGGAGGCGCTCCTTGACACCGAATCTGCGGCGGTGCGTGCTGACGGGGAACTCCAGGAGGATGGCCCGCTTGAGACAATCTCGGCTGTCGCGGCCGAGAACGAAACGGTCGCCAAGATGGTCGACGACGCCGACACTGACGGCGACGGTATCCCAGACCGAAATATCGAGGAGATTTACGACGCGGTCTACGACGCAGACCCCGCGGCTGCGTCGGCAACGATCCACCGTCAGGGCGGCGAGTACCGCTCCCTCCGACTTTCGGTCGCCCTCTCGGGGACCACCAACACCCGGGTAATTACTGAAGAGATGCGCGCTGTTGCGAACGAAATGGAAGCTCAGAGCAACCTCGATGTCATTGCGACCGGCTCGCCCATCATCACAGAGCTGGTCCAGCGCTCGCTGCTACTCACACTGGTCGAAGGGTTCCTCATCACCTTCGCGGTCATCCTCGCGTTCCTGGCGATTATCTTCAGAGTCCGGTACGGCTCTGCAGTGCTCGGGGCCGTGGTGCTGTTTCCGGTCGTGCTGGCGCAGGCGTGGCTCTTCGGGGCGATCTATCTTGCAGGGCTCGCATTTACGACAGAAACGGCCATTATCGCGGCCATCGGCATCGGGATTGGTGTCGACTACGCCATCCACATCGGTGAACGGTTCATGGAGGAACGAGACGGCGGCCGAGAACCCATCGACGCACTCACCCGAACCGTCCGGGGCACCGGGGGTGCGTTGCTCGCTAGTGCGGCCACGACGGTCGCTGGCTTCGGGGTGTTGATGCTCGCGCTCGTGCCGTCGCTGCAACGGTTCGGCTTTATCACGGGCGTTGCGATTAGCTTCGCGTTCCTCGCCAGCGTCCTGGTGCTCCCGAGCCTACTCGTGCTCTACACGCGGTTCAGCGGTGAGCCAGCGTCGGGGAGTGAATCGGCGACAGCGGCCGCAAGCGAATAACCGGCGGACGCCGTGGGGAGAGAATCGGACTGAAACGTCAGACCTCAACCCGGTTTTAACAACAGAACATAAACGGGTAGATGAGTGAGACGCGGTCACCATCGGAAAGCTCCGTGTCGAATCCGTCAAGTAGTTCGTTGAACCGGCCGTTCACCAGTACTCGGGCGTACGCTCGCGTCTGTTCACCAGAGGGGTTCTTTCGCCAGGTTCCGGGAAGTTCGTCTGGGGCTGGAGCCCACCCCGGGGCCACCGCGTCAGTATCCGTTTCGGCGATGAGGAGATCCTCAACATCATGCTCGGCGAAGAACGCCTCGAGGAACTCCCGGAGGGTGTTACCCCCAAAGCTGACGGTGAGTTCGTGCTGCCCGATTGCGGTTCGGATGTGGCCAGTACATCTGACCGTCACTGTGGTTTCAACCTGCGAGGTCTTCTGGGTGCTCGCGCTCATGACTAGAGTTAGGGGAGAACCATCCATCTGAACTGTCACGAACATGTTCGCCAGCGAGTGCACCACCGTGGCTGCCAAACTGGCACCTGATGTCGGACCACGCCTCGCTCGAACACGTCTCGCTTGCCAACCTCGATAGCGCACCGCATGCGGCACCCTTCGGCCAGGATGAGCCTCGAACGGTTCGACTCGCACTCGATGCGGGCGAATCTGTCGCCGAACACGAACACCCCGGCAAGACGATTATCTGTTACGTCGTCGAAGGCGTCCTGGACCTTTCGCTCGACGGGGAGGAACACCGGCTGGAAGCGGGGGCCCTCGCTCGGTTCAGCGGCGATCAAGCGATTTCGCCGACGGCCGTCGAAGACGCGAGCGTTCTCCTGGTGCTGGCAGAATGATGTCGGCAACACCTCGACAACGATGACGGTCGCCATCGTTGGGGCTGGCCTCTCTGGGCTGGCACTCGCCCATCATCTGGACCGGGTTGGGGAGCCATTTGTCCTCTATGAAGCATCGGCGGAACCCGGCGGTGTCGTCCAATCGAACACTGTCGACGGCCGTGTCCTTGACATCGGCCCCCAACGGACTCGCCTCACACCTGCAGTCACTGAACTGGTGCATGCGGCGGGTCTCGAGCCTCGGCTTCGGCAGGCGGCGGATCGACCGCTGTACGTATTTCACAACGGCGACCTTCGCCGGGCACCAACCGACCTCCGAAGCGCGGTGACGACTGACTTGTTGAGCATCCGCGGGAAGCTCCGAGTTCTTGGTGAACTGTTCGCGGCCCCGCCTCGAGCTGATGAAACCGTCGGGACCTACCTCAGGCGAGCGTTCGGAACGGAAGTTGCCGAACGGTTCATCGGGCCACTCTACGCAGGCCTGTATGGCTCCGACCTGGACGAGATGTACGTTCGGCATTCGTTCGGGAAGGCTGTTGAGCGTCTTGACTCCCCCAGAAGTCTCCTCGTTGCAGCGCTTCGCCATCGCCTCGGTGACAGGGACCTGCCACCCGTCGTAAGTTTCGAGAATGGGCTGCAGGAACTCGCCTTGGGCCTCGCCAACACCGTCGCAGACCGACTCGAACTCGCGACGCCTGTCACCGAGATTGAACGGGGAAGTGGCGCCGAGGATGCGTTTCGAATCCACACAGCAACCGAGGAACGTACCGTTGATGATGTGGTGTTCACCACCCCAGCGGCAGTCACAGCAACCCTGCTAGCTGGCGTTGCTCCTGACGCGGCGGCCGCACTCGAGGGGTTGACCTACAACCCGCTCGCCGTCGTCCATCTCGTCGCTGACGGCGGCCTCGACGCAGCAGGCTACCAGGTCGCACTCGATGAACCGCTGGACACCCTCGGCGTGACGAGCAATCACGGACTCTTCGGCCGGTACGGACTCCACACCTGCTACCTGGGTGGTGGACAGCGTCCCGGGCTCCTCGAGAAATCGGATACGGCACTCGGGGAACTGGCAGCGAGAGAGTTTGTGACGACCACTGGGCTCGACGCAGAGTCAGTCAACGTCGACCGACTGCGCCCAGGGATGCCCGCATACGACAAATCCTGGACTGCGATGGACGATATCGAGCTTCCGGCTGGCCTCCACCTGTGTGCCAACTTCAGCGCACGAGCCGGCATCCCGGGTCGGGCCCGTGACGCTCGGCAGCTCGCGGAGTCACTCACGGCCCAGTGACTCGCTAGGCGTTGTTGAACGGCGTCTACTTTTCCCGAACATCTTCGGCCACGAACCCACGACGCCAGCGCACGTGGACTCAATTATGACGACGAACGGTCCAGACCACGACGGGGTTGAACCGGTGACTGACCACGTCCACGACAACTCGTGGTCAGCCAATCTCGAACACGATGAGCACGGAGCAGATCGCTCGCTGGTGGTGGAACAGGCGAAAGACGCTGTTGCCCACACCGCCCCCGAGAACCACGTCAACCTTGTCACCCACGGCGACCACGGCAACCCGGAGGGGTATCTCTACGAACCGCTTCGGAGTGCGTTTGGCGAGATTCGACTCGAGTACGTCGAACAGTGTGGCTGCGGCGGGCACGTGACACGCGTCCACGTCCAGTAAAGATGCCGGACGGAACCAGTATTGACGAGCGCAGTGGCGTGGCGGACGGCCCATCTGGACGCATCGCAAAAACCGAGCGTTCGCGTCACGAGGAACGCGTCGAGACAGCAGACGCTGGTGACGCAGGGGAGAACTGGGAGGTGTTCCAACGAGACGACGACGGCCGGCCGATGCGATACGTTGGGCGAGTCCGCGCTACGAGTGCGAGTGAGGCACACCAGCAGGCCTCGCGGCTGTTCGCGTGGTACGCCCCAGAAGTGTGGGTCTGCCCGGCAGCCGCGGTTGTCCGGTTCAGCACTGCCGGTGACGGCGACGAAACGGCGACGCCGCCCTCGGGAGACGAACCACGCACCATCGAGTTCTGAACGATGGCGGCCGTGCTGCCACCGCATGCTGGATCTGTTGAAACACACAATCGAGGATATGTTCTCGGAGCCGTGCTGAATACAGGCGCGAGTCTGACACCCTAGGAAGGATTAGTTTGTCAGTGCGCGTGTTAGCTCAGGGGAGCGCCTCGCAGATGGCGTGGTACTCCGCGTCGCTGAGCGCTTTCAGCGTCTCACTTTGGACGGCGCCACCGCTGCCGATGGTGAGCACCGCCGTCGCCGCGGCCTGGTCGTCGGGGAAGTCGGCGATGAACACGGCATCGTACCGGCCCATCGTCATGTTGAAACTAATGAACTCACCGCCGTGTGCCTCCGTCACCTCGATAGCCTTCTCGAGGCGCTCGGGGCTGTTTTTCATGTCTTTGATACCGGCGTTAGTATATGTTACAAGTATTACGTATCGTTGCATGATGGTTGTTCCTGCTCTGTTGAATAGCAGTCTAATCAGCCAATATCACCGGTTTAGAAGGATGAAGCCGAGGAATTCGATCTTGGTATGGAAATCGATCTCCTCGACTTCGTAAAGCAGTGTCGGCACCTAGCCAAACAAGCGTTGGGGAAGTACGCGGGCGAGCCCGCCAGCGGCGGGTTCGCCCGCTGGAAGCACGTCGTACTACACTGCTTCCGGCTCGAAGAGGGCCACAGCTACCGTGAAACGCCGAATCGGCTGAAGTATCTGACCGAGATTCGTGACGCACTCGGCTTAGATCGGGACGATCTCCCGGACTACAGCACGATCTACAAGTCGTTCGACCGGCTGAAAATGTGGGTGTGGCGGGTGTTGCTGCGCGTTTCAGCGCAGCAACACCCGCAGTCTGGCCACGCAGCACTCGACAGCACCTTCTTCGACCGGCGTTCAGCTTCGTCGTACTACCGCCAGCGATCCGGCAGTACCGTTCAGACGCTGAAAGTGACGACATTAACCGATGTAGAGTCTCTTGCCGTCCTTGACGTTCATGTCTCTGCCCGGTGGAAACACGACACGAAGACCGGGCCGCAGGTCGTCCGCCGGAACGCGGACGACCTGCTGTCCGTCGCGGCGGACAAAGCCTTCCACAACTGGCTGACCAAATACGAGTTCTACGCGCTGGGTGTCGACCCGCTCATCTTACAACGCGGGTCAAAACCACTAACCGTTGGACACAACGCGCTTATCCGGGCAAAAGGCTACTCTCAGCGCTGGATGGCCGAGACGTCGTACTCGACAACGAAGCGCTCGCTCGGCGACGCCGTGCGAGCGCTCGGCTGGTATCGACAGTTCCGTGAAATCGTCCTCATGTTCGCCATCGCCAACATAGAACCGCTCTGTGAGCCACTCTAACTGTGACTCAGCATCTATTCAACACGGCAGTTGTTCCAGCGCTGGGGAGGCCCGGGACGGTTCCCGACCCAGGCTCTCGCAGAATGGCTAGTCGGGAGAGAAATAGGTATGAACACCCTGTTTGGAGGTATGCTCATCGAATGGGGAGACACGGGGAATCGGCGGCATCTGAGGCCCGTGTTGATTTAGATGTGAGAAGTGAGGTTCGGTGACCCATTGGTTGAGCACAGGGGGTAGCGAGGAGTCGTGCCGAATACATGCTCTGTATCTCGCACACCGAACGCGTCAGTTTTTGAGGATTTCAACAGAGCCCAATTTCCCCGAACGCGTTCGGGACAACGGTCCCGGTGTCGCCGCCCGTTCATGCAGCCATGGCGAGTGAACTACCACGACCAGTTGACGATCTGTTCAGGCGAGCTGGTGTCCCAGATGAGACGCAGCGCGAGTATCTCGACGCCCGGGACCTCCCGCCACCCAAACCGCTCAGAGAGACACTCGAACGGCTCGAAGCAATGGCTGACGAGACCGTACTCGTCCAGTTCAACGACCGCGTGCCCCAGCACCTCTTCCCACGACTCACTGACCGAGGGTACAACTTCGAGACAGTCAACGACGATGTCGTCGTAACCGCGATCTGGCGAGAAGCAGACTGAGGCCCAAGAAGGGCCTTCATTTGAGTAACGGCCCTACTTCTTCGGTAACGTCGCGACGAACTCCTGGGGCCCGACCTGGTCGACGGTATAGGCCTCCGCATCGAACGTTGGCATCTCGGCTGCCATCTCGTAGTAGAGTGGCTGTGGGTCGTGATCGTTGATAATGACGAGCGATTCGCCCGAGTCGAGCGCCTCAAAGGCGTTGTGAATCTTCGGATGGCGCTCGGGCGGCGGCATCTCTCGAAGGTCGAGTCGGTCAGCTGGCTCCTGTTCTGTCATGCGATACCTAGTTCCATCCGCCAGAAGGTAGGCGTTAAGCCGAACCTGTTCGGTCAGTCGTGGGTGATGCGGACGTGCCACTCGTCTTCATCGACCTGCTCAGTGTCGTAGGAGAAGCCACGTTGTTCCAACACCGCGTACAGTGGCACGGGTTCGAAGCTGTTGACCAACTCAAGCGTCTCGCCCGTTTCAAGCGCATCCAGGGAATCGACGATACCCCCGAATGGTTCGCCGTCTGTCTCACGAACGTCGAGTGTCTCCGGTGCCATGGCATCCGCTTTGGTGTGGAGCCCTGTGTTGGTTGTGCCGAACATGCTCGGCAACTGATGCGAAGAGGCGAACATGTTCGGCAATGTCGACTGGTTTACCCCGCTGCAAGCACGAAATAGAGATATGCCAGAAGCGAAACTCACACTCAGCATTCCCGATCGGGCCTGGCCGGGAGAGATTACACGGGCGTATCCCGAGGCCTGCGTCCGGATTGTTGCGGCCATTTCCCAGGCCGAAAGCGGAGTCGGATTGGCCGAGATTTCCGGCCCCGACCTGGACGCGCTGCTCGACGACATGATGGAGCACCCTGCGGTACAGTCGATGGAAATCCTCCAGCACGGCGACGGGGAGAGCCTCGTCCAGTTCGAGACCCAATTGCCTCTGCTACTGTTTGCTGCACGAGACTCGGGGCTCCCCCTCGAGATGCCGTTCGAAATCGTTGATGGGGAAGCGACCTGGAACCTCACCACCTCACAGGACGCCATCTCGGCGCTGGGTGACCAGCTCTCCGCAATGGGGATTAGCTACAGTGTCGACTTCATCCAGCAAAAAATTACGAACGCAGACGACCTGCTCACTGACCGCCAGCAGGTGCTCGTCGCCGAAGCGGTTTCGCGTGGCTACTACGACACGCCACGCCGGTGCACGCTCACGGAGTTGGCAGACGCCGTTGACCTGGCGAAATCCACGACGAGTGAGACACTCCACCGTGCCGAGGAACGAGTGATGAAGGAGTTCGCCGCCACGGCACTGGACGACGTTGTCGAGTCGCTTGCAGAGAGCCCATAACCGCGGTCCTGATTTTCCGCCTCAGGCGTCCCTTCGCGTACCCAGTTGTGCCGACCCGAACACGTTCGCACGAGTATCTTCTGCCGAAGAGCGATTGGGTTCAAGCAGGGCCGTCTCACCACGATGAATCCACGTGCAATCGACATTGACGAACGGCCGTTCGTATTGGTGTGGGAACTCACGCAGGCCTGCTCATTAGCCTGTGACCACTGCCGGGCAGATGCCCAGGAACTACGACATCCTGACGAACTCACGACAGAGGAGGGCGAGGCACTACTCAACGAGGCGAGCCGCTTCGGCGAGGACCAACTCATCGTCTTCTCCGGCGGCGACCCACTCGCCCGCGACGACGCCGAGCATCTCGTCGAGTATGGGGTGGACCAAGGGCTACAGGTCACGCTGACACCCAGCGGGACCGCTTCGCTCACCCAGGACCGCATCAAGGGATTAGACGAGGCCGGCCTGCGGCGGATGGCGCTCAGTCTTGACGGCGGGAGTCCACGCACCCACGACGAGTTCCGCGGCGAGCCGGGCAGTTTCGAGGAGACGCTTCGTGCGGCCCGCCAAGCACGGGATGCAGGCATCCCGTTACAGGTGAACACGACCGTTTCAGCACGCACCGTCGGCGAACTCCCGGCTATTCGAAACCTCGTCGCCGACCTCGACGCAGTCCTCTGGTCGGTCTTTTTCCTTGTTCCGGTCGGGCGGGGGCGAGTACTCGACCCCATTTCCCCAGAGCGCAGCGACGCCGTGATGGAGTGGTTGCTCGACGTCGCCGATGCGGAATCGTTCGGCGTGAAGACGACAGAAGCACCCCACTATCGCCGTGTGGCGATGGAGCAACGTCGCGGGGAGGGCGGCACCGCGACCCCTGCTGCGGATACGGTTGGTCGCCGGACAGGAATCAGGGCGGGTGCAGGATTCGCGTTCGTCAGCCACCTAGGTGAAGTGTACCCGTCTGGCTTCCTTCCATCGACGGCTGGAAACGTTCGAGAGGATAGCCTCGTCGACCTCTATCGTGACGCCCCGCTATTCGAGTCGCTCCGAGACCCAGACCAGTACTCGGGCAAGTGCGGCGCCTGCCCGTATCGGCACCTCTGTGGCGGTAGTCGCTCGCGTGCGTACGCTACCACGGGTGACCCGCTCGCAAGCGATCCACTCTGTCCGTTCGTTCCGCCGGAGTACGAGGGACCACTGCCAGATTCCTGGGATGCTGACCAGGTGCGTAGCGCAACCAGCACCGAACTCGCGGACGATTAGTTTGGGGGCTCGTGTCACTATTCGGTGGCGCGCGAGCCGCCTTCGAGAGGAGGTTCTGTTTGTTACCCCATTTGAGTGCTGTGATTTCTGATACTGCAGGTTCGAACACACAGCTCCGGCTCCGGTTGTCGGTCTCTCTGTTCCCTCCGTAAGTGCTGCGCCGAACGTGTTCGTGAGTTCTAGCGGTGTAGGAACCGCCGGTCCGGTACTAAGGGTGGCATCTCCAACGCTGAAATGGAACTATGAGACAGGACCTATCGCGCCGACGGTTTGTGCGGGGGCTCGGTGCAAGCGGACTCGCACTGACCCTTGCGGGCTGTAGCTCGAGTAACGCCAGTTCGTCAGATTCACCGACGGACACGCCGACGGAGTCCAGTGGCGAGAGCTCTTCGGGGGAGACCTGGGAACAGACCAGTACGGTCGAGATGACTGACGAGCTCACGTTCGCGCCCAAGCGGATCGAAGTCGAAGCCGGGACCACGGTCACGTGGAAGAACGTTGGCTCAATTGGCCACTCGGTGACCGCCTATGGGGAGGAGATTCCCGACGGGGCGAGCTACTTCGCCTCCGGCGACTTCGAGAGTGAACAGGCCGCGAGCGACGCCTATCCAGACGAGGGGAACGTCACCGAAGGCGGCAGCTACGAGCACACGTTCGAGACGAAAGGTGAGTACAAGTACTACTGCATCCCCCACGAGATGAACGGGATGGTCGGCTACGTGAAGGTGGTCTAAGATGTCCTCAGAACCAACAGAAACTGACGAGCAGCAAGACCCGCTCGCTGAACACGAACAGCAACTGAACGACCTGCTGCTGGATGTCGAAGGCCCGGACGCCCCTGACGCCGAGAGTCACCTCTCGGGATTGGGGCTTGACGTCAGCCGCCGGGGCTTGATGAAGGCTGGCGCCGCCGCAGGCGCCATTGGAGCGTTCGCTGGCTGTGCCGGCCTGCAGGGCGGTGGGGCAAACACCGAGGCCAAGGGCGGCAGTGGTGACGTGCCAGACCACATGGTCCCGCCGGGTGAACACGACGAGTACTACGGCTTCTGGTCCGGTGGCCACTCCGGCGAGATTCGGGTGATGGGGCTCCCCTCGATGCGGGAACTCACCCGGATTCCGGTGTTCAACCCTGAGCCTGCGAAAGGCTACGGCTTCGACAACGAGACCAGCGAGATGCTGGACGACGCCGGCGGCTACACGTGGGGTGACTCCCACCACCCGAACCTTTCGGAGACCGGCGGTGAGTACGACGGCCGGTACATCTTCGTCAACGACAAGGCCAACGGCCGAGTGGCTCGGGTGAATCTGAAATACTTCGAAACCGACGCCATCGTCGACATTCCGAACGTCCAGTCCGTCCACGGCTGCTGTATCCAGAGCCCGGACACGGAGTACGTGTTCGCCAACGGTGAGTTCCGGACGCCGCTGCCCAACGACGGCCGGGACGTCAACAACCCTGAGGAGTACGTCTCCCTGTTCAGTGCCATTGACCCGGAGACCATGGACGTGCGCTGGCAGGTGAAAGTCGACGGCAACCTCGACATCGTTGACTCCGACAAGGACGGTCGCTGGGTGCTCTCCTCGGCATACAATGACGAGGAGGGTGTCGAGATTGAAGAGATGACCAAGGACGACCGGGACTCCGTCAAAGCGTTCGACGTCCCGGCCATCCAGGAACTAGTCGACGCCGGCGAAGGCACCGAAGTCGACGGAATCCCAGTCATCGACGGCACCGAGTCGAGCAAACACAACAGCGGCGACGACCCGATTGTTCGGTACATCCCGACGCCGAAGTCGCCCCACTGTGTCGAAGTCACGCCCGATGGAAAGTACGGAATGGTCGCTGGGAAACTCTCCCCGACCGTCTCCATCATCGATATCGAGAAGCTGGAGTCGGCATCCGACCCTGCCGACACCATCATCGGCCAGCCTAAAGTCGGGCTGGGACCGCTGCATACGACCTACGACGGCCGCGGGAACGCCTACACCTCGCTGTTCATCGACTCGCAGGTGGTCAAGTGGGATATCGAGGCGGCGGTCAACGCCGAGAAGGGCTCCGAAGAGCCGATTCTCGGGAAGATCGACGTCCACTACAACCCCGGCCACATCCAGGCTGTCCAGGCCATGTCCTCGGAGCCGACCGGTGACTGGCTGGTCGTACTGAACAAGCTCTCGAAAGACCGGTTCCTCCCGGTCGGGCCGATCTACCCGGACAACGACCAACTGGTCTACATCGGCAACGACAAAGACAACGACGCCGGCGGGATGGAGCTGGTCTCGGACCACCCAGTCTACCCCGAACCGCACGACGCGGTGTTCGCCCAGAAAGACAAACTCGACCCCGCGACCACCTGGGAGCCAGAGGACTACGAGGGCGAGAAAGAGTACATCTCGGAGGATGCCTCGACCGTCGAGCGTATCGACGACAGCACCGTCGAGGTCAAAACCTCCGTCAAACGGAGCGAGTTCGGCCTTCGTGACTTCACGGTTCAGGAGGGCGACGAGGTCCGCCTCACTGCGACCAACATCGAGGGGAGCAAGGACATCGTCCACGGGATGGCCATCCCCGAGCACAACGTGAACCTCGCGCTCGCGCCCAAGGACACGCGCGAGGTCACCTTCACGGCGGACAAGCCCGGTGTGTACTGGATCTATTGCACGTACTTCTGCAGTGCCCTGCACCTTGAGATGCGCTCACGAATGATCGTCGAACCAGAGGACTAACCCAATGCAACGCCCAGGCTGGAGCGATTTCATGGAACTGCGGCGACTGCTGCCGGTCACAGCAGCAGTGCTGTTCGTGGGCTCGCTGCTGCTCCCGATGTGGACCATCGAGATGCAGGCAGTGCAGTACCCAGACCAGGCGCTCCACCTCGGGCTCTACGCCTACCCACGGGTCAGCGGCGACTACGTGGAAATCGCTCGCCTCAACAAGTACATCGGGTTCTACTACCCGGACCCGGTCTACTGGCAACCGAACTACGAGCCCAACGCCGCGGCCGTTAACGTGCCCGAGTGGTCGCTGGGACCGTTCGTGTTCATTGCGGTGGCGGCCACCGGGCTGTTCGTCGCCGTCGCGCCGACGGCACGGAAACTCGAGCGAGGGCTGACGGCCCAACTGGTCGGGACGCTGACGGTGTTCGGCGGGATGCTGGTCGACATCCAGTACAGACTGTACCAGACCGGGCACTCGCTCGACCCGGAGGCGCCGGTGATGGGCGTGGACCCATTCACCCCACCACTGCTCGGAAAGTACTCGGTGGCGAACATCACGAGCTACTCCCGGTTCGGTCCTGGGGCCTACGTGGCGATGGTGGCGATTGTGCTGCTCGTCGTCGCGTTCATCGCCCGAGGTTCAACAGCGACACCGCGAGATGTTCCAACTCTGATTCGGGACCGCCTGCAGAAACTCCGCGGGAGACCCGTCAACGCTGAGCCCGAGGACACGGAGGCTGACCACCAACCAGCGTCACCGTCGGATGTGAGCAACCGATAATGAACCAACTCGAACGTGGCTTCATGGTCCTGGTCGTGCTCGTCGCGGCAGCACTCGCTGGGGTCGTCGTCGGCCCTGTTTCGGGCGACGTCGATCGGTCCATCGGGAGTCCAAGTGCGCCAGCACCAACCACGTTCGAGTCAGTCGACGTGGCTGGTGTCGCGGTCGTCGACGGCACGCAGTACAGCTCAGCCCAGGACGCCATCGACGCTGCGTCAGCGGGTTCGACTGTTGTGCTCCGCGGCCGCTTCGACGAGCACGTGGAGGTCACCACCGCAGACATCACCATCAAAAGCGCAGCCGGCTCGCTCGCTGTCCTCGACGGGAGTGGTGAGGGCAACGTCCTGACGGTGAACGCATCAAACGTCACCGTCCGCCGAGTCTGGGTGCGCAACTCCGGCTTCGACACCTCCGAGAACGACGCCGGTGTCTGGGTTGACGCCCCGAACGTTTCGTTCATCGACAGTCGCGTCACGGCGGCGACGTTCGGCATCTGGGTCGACGGCGTCAACCACGTGACGCTTCGGAACAACACCATCGTCGGTCGGGAATCGGTGACGCCACGGTCATACCGGGGCAACGGCATTCAACTCTGGAAGACGAGTGAAACGCGTGTCATCGGGAACCGCATCACCGACGCCCGTGACGGCATCTACTACTCGTGGAGCTCCGACGTCGTTGCCCGCGGGAACGAGCTCTGGGACCTCCGGTACGGTGTCCACTACATGTACTCGGATTACAACACCCTGGAGAACAACACCGCGTTCGACAACGACGTTGGCTTCGCACTGATGCTCTCCGAAGAGTTGACCGTCGCCAACAACACGGCAATCAACAACACCGGGACCAGCGGGCACGGCATCCTGTTGAAGCGCATCGACGATTCCACAGTGCGCGGGAACGTGCTCGTGGGGAACACGCGGGGCATCTACGCGCTGAACTCGGTCCGGGACTCGCTGGTTGGGAATCTATTCCTCGAGAACCGGATCGGCCTCCACATGACGGCCGGGACGGCGGACGAACACGTCGTCGAGAACAGTTTCGTCCACAACGGCCAGCCAGTGCTTGCGGTGACCGGGAGCTTACACGCCTGGAACGGAAGCGGCACAGGAAACTACTGGAGCGGTGCCCGGACGGCCGACCTCAATGACGACGGCGTGAGTGAACTCCGCTACCGACCTGCTGGACTGGTCGAACTGCTTGTGCTGGAACACCCGGCCGCAGCGGTCTTCGCCCAGAGCCCGGCGTTCAAGGCCATCCGCCGTGCCGAGCGAACCCTCCCGGTGCTGGACACGCCTGGTGTCGTCGACTACCACCCACTGACAACCGCCCCACACGACTGGAGACAGTACTATGAACGCAATCGAGACAACTGATCTGACGAAACGCTACGGCGACGTGGTCGCCCTCGAAGAGCTGAATCTCTCCGTCGAGACGGGGACGGTGTTCGGCCTGCTCGGCACGAACGGTGCCGGCAAGTCCTCGCTGTTCAAGCTCCTCATCGGCCACCTTCGCCCGGACGCCGGCTCCGTAACGGTTGGCGGCCGGGACGTGACTGAGGCGGGCCACGCACTGCGGCGGGTCGTCGGCTACGTCCCGGAACACGCTGGGTTCTCCCCAGCGCTGACGGGTCAGGAGGTGCTCGACTTCCATGCCAGAATCCGTGGCATCCCCTCGGCAGCGCGGGCTGAACGGGTGGCAGACGTGCTCGAAACGGTCGGTCTCGCAGACGCGGCCGACCGACGCGTCGGCGGCTACTCCAACGGGATGAACCGCCGGCTTGCGCTCGGGACGGCGCTGTTGCACCGGCCCAGAGTCCTCCTCCTCGACGAGCCGACTGCGGGACTCGACCCGCTCGGTGTCGCGGAGTTCCACCGCATCGTCGAGCGGCTGGCCAAAGCGGACGGGCTCACGGTCGTCCTCACCTCACACGTGCTGGCCGAGATTGAAGCGCTCTGTGAGAATGTTGCCGTGCTGCACGACGGGCAGTTGAAGTTCACCGGTTCTGTCGATGAGTTAGCCGAGGTGGGCAACGGGGCTGGACTCGATAGGGCGTTCACACACCTTGTCGGCGAGACGCGGACGGCTAATCTCAAACGGAATGGGATGAACAGCGCCGAGAACGCACACCCGACGGAGGCGCGCCAATGACTGTGTCCGAGACCGACAGTCGGGCTGCGACTGAGGTAGAAAACGTCGATGCCGTCCAACGTCCCGAGGAGCAACACCTCTGGCGACAGACGCTGACCGTCGCCAACCGGGAGTACACCCTGATGGTGCGGAACCGGTGGGCGCTCGCGTTGACGCTGCTGTTTGCAGGCCTCTCGCTGCTCGTCGGGGTTTTGGGCCAGCAGAACGGGGTCATCCGTGCGGATGCCGTGGTCGTGAGTCTGGTCGAACTCTCGACGCTGTTGCTCCCGCTGCTCGCGCTGGCGTTCGGCTATGACGCCATTGTCGGGGCGGACGAGGCCGGCTCGTTGGGCATTCTGTTCGCGCTCCCAATCCCGAGGCGGTACGTACTCACAGGGATCTACCTGGGTCGGCTGCTGACGTTCGGCGGCGCGGTCATCATCGGCTTCGGCGTCGGTGGGCTCCGAATCGCGATGCTCGGCGGGCTCCCATCGGGGTATCTTGGGCTCGTGGGTGCAGCCGTGCTCGCGGGTGCCGCGTTCCTCGCGCTCTCGGTGCTCATCTCGACGCTTGCAGCGGAGAAAACCCACGCTCTCGGTGGGGTGCTCCTGCTGTGGGTCTGGTTCGCGCTGGTCCACGACGTGCTCGCGCTGGCAGTCGTCGCCGCCGACCTCGTTCCAGCAAACTGGTTGGGGGCCTTCCTGCTCGCCAACCCCGCAGCCGTCTTTCGGGTACTCGCACTGCAGGCGGTCCCGACGGCGACTGGCGGGATGGCAGACGTGCTCGCGGGGACTGGGGTAACGCCGCCCGTGCTCATCGCGGCGCTGCTCACCTGGACGGTCGTTCCGACCTGGCTTGCAGGTCGACTGGTCGCACGGCGGAGCGTGTAGAGTTCCACCGAAGTCGCGGGACATTTTCGAGGGCGAACCAGTTCGGGAGTACCCCCAGATTCCTGGGGCACGACTAATCAGTATGGTCGGCATTCCTTCACCGTTTGACCGCGGCGGCGACGCCTTCGACACGTATGACGAGTTCGCCCCGGACCATCTCCCACGGCCTGGCCCGTTCCTCACTGGGCATCTACTCCTGACGGGCACGCGCCACGCTGCATTCCACAGACTCACCCGTGACCTATTCGAAAAGCGGGGCGTCTACGATGTCACATTTGGCTACAACCTTGCCCGCCTGAACCTCGACCATAACCACGAGAGTGCGGGCTTTCGGTACGCCGTGGACGCCGAGGACTCAACGGTTCTCCGGGCGGAATTCACGCCGACAACCGAGTTCTGTCCGCAGGCGAAGACCCTTGCCATCGCCGCACTCCGTGCCTGGAATGGGGAACGCGAGCGCCACGAGTACGAGTTGGTTCGGGTTCGAATTGCCGACATGCATCATCAGAGCGCCGCGAGTAATGAGCAACTCGCGCAGTTGGAGGAACAAGTTCTGGAGACGGGCGAAGTCCCGCAGAGCCTAGAGTCCGAGGGGACGCATGAGGACGAGCCGTCTGGGCAGGCAGGTCTCGACCAGAGTGAGACACCATTCTGAGAACCATCTGTCTCAGTGACTCAACGCAGAGGAACACGTTCGGCAGAACAGGAATATGCGGCAGGCGCGAGTTCTCCGCTATGCACCGACGAGCGCTCGTTGTCGCAACGACAGCAGTGGGGTTCGTGGCCGGAGTTGTGAGCGGTGATCTACAGCTCGCTGGCCTCGCCGCCGTGTTCGGCTACTTTGGTGGCGAGACGATTCTGAGCGTCAAGCACGCGGTTCGGCCGTAACGTGGAGGCGAACACGTTCGGAGTCAGGTGGAGGGTCGGTGGGGCCGTTTTCGCACCTATGAGCCACGTCCCTGGTGCCGTCGACACCGAGTATCAACCACCGATGGCGATTCCGCTTGCACACTTCCTCGTCGCCATCTTCTTTCTCCTAGCTGGACTCGGTGTCGGTCTCCTCATCTCTCTTGGGGCGCTCCAGGGATTCGCGACGCTCGCGCACATTCACCTCTTCCTCATCGGTTGGGTCTGCGTGACCATCATGGGGGCGATGACACAGTTCGTCCCGGTCTGGTCGGGCGTCCGCCTGCACTCGCGGCGTTTGGCCGTACTCCAACTAGTGCTGGCGACGCTCGGGCTCGCCGGATTTGCCGGCGCTCTGCTGACGGGCACTATCCGGGTATTCCCGGTCGCCGGTGGGCTGCTGGCGGTGGGACTCTGGCTCTTCGTCTACAACATCGCCCGCTCGCTCCCGAAGCCGACTGCGTTCGACGTGACCGAGCGGCATTTCGCGCTCGCACTGGCATTCTTCACGCTGGTGCCGCTTCTCGGACTCCTCCTCGGGATTGATCTGGTGGTTCCGTTGCTTGGGCCGTGGGGCATCCCGCGACACGCGGTCGTTGCCAGTCACGCAACGCTTGCGGTGTTCGGCGCGGTGTTGACCACCATCTTCGGCGCGCTCTATCAGCTTGCGACGATGTTCACGCAGACCGCACTCCACGGCGTCGACCAGCACCTCCAACGGATTGAGGAGTTCTGTTACCCGCTCGGCGTCGTGCTGCTCGCCGGGGGGCGACTGTTCAGTGTCCAGTCCGTTGCTACGCTCGGTGGCCTGTTGCTCCTGCTGGGGGTCGCAGCGTTCGCAGCCATCCTCCTGCGTCGACTGGTCGAGTCACGGCTCGGGCGCACGTCAATGATCGACCGGTATGCCGTCGTTGGTGTCGCGATGGTGCTCTGGGTCCTCGTAACTCTCCCAACATGGATTGACAGTCCGACCCGCGGAGCCTCCCTGTTCGGTGGGTCGACGCCACTGCTTCTGTTCGGCGTCGTCGGGTTCACAGTCTTCGGGTCGCTCTACCACATCGTCCCGTTCATCGTCTGGGTGCACCGCTACGGCGACATGCTGGGCTACGAACCAGTTCCGATGGTCGACGAACTCTATACTCACCGCCTGGCAAGCGTCGATTTCTGGACCCTGGTTGCAGGGACTGCGTGTCTCGTCGTCGACTCATTCGGAGGGCCTGCACGCTTAGGTCCAATCGGCATCGTCGCGATTTCAGTTGGTGGGCTATTGTTCGCAGTCAACATCGCCATCGTCGTCCACGAGCACGCGGCACCAGACCGAAGAGATGCGGTTCTGAGCCGAATTCGGAAGACAGTGTTGGGGCGAAAATAAATCAGAAACGGTGGGTGTTGGAGCCGGAACCGTGTAGAGAGCCTGATTCCGTGACGGTGCAGGCATCTGTCAGCATCCGCAGGGTGTGGAACCGCACACCCAATTCACCAACACGCCAATATGTAATCCAGTATGTCATTTTCATCGAAATAATCACTAAAAGTAAGTGGACCCGCAACTGAGAAAGCATATGACTAGCTTCGACGACAGTTTGCTTTCGGGCACTGGGAGTGGGCCTCCCTCTGACTCCACGCCCGAGGAAATCCGTGTGCTCCTCGTCGACGACGAGGTGGACCTCGTCGAACTCGGTCGAGCGGTTCTCGAACAAGAGGAAGAGAAGATGCGGGTACTCACCGAAACCTCGCCAGCAGGTGCGCTCGAACGCCTGCGCGAGGAAACAGTCGACTGTGTCGTGAGCGACTACGATATGCCGTCGCGGAACGGCCTTGAACTGCTTGAGGAGGTGCGAGAGGAACATCCGAACCTCCCGTTCATCTTGTACACTGGGAAAGGGAGCGAAGAGATTGCTGCGGACGCAGTGGCCGCGGGGGTAACCGATTACCTGCAAAAGCGTGTTGGGAACGACCAGTACAAAGTCCTCGCAAACCGCATCAACAACGCGGTTGCGCAGTACCGCGCCGAACAGGGACTTACGGAGACGACCCGGTGGTACAGCACGATTCTCCAACACTCATCGGACTACGTGATGATCGTCGACGGCAACGGGCTCGTCAAATATGTCACCGCACCGATTGAGCGAGTGATGGGCTATCGACCGACAGAGATCATCGGTACTGGCTCCTTTGAGTTCACCCACCCCGACGACAAGTTGGGTGCCGCCGAAACGCTCAGCAAAATTATCGCGGACCCAACTACCGAGGAGACTGTCGAATTTCGAGCCAAGCATAACGACGGTTCCTGGCGCTGGCTCGAGGTCAGGGGACAGAACCTGCTCGACGACCCCATCATTAACGGGATTATGGTCAACGTCCGAGACATCACCGAACGGAAGGAACGTGAACGGGCGATTGAACGGCAGACTGACCGGTTGGAAGAGCTCACGAGCTTTCTGACACACGACCTTCGAAACCAGGTGAACGTCCTCGACGGTCGGCTCGAACTCGCCAGCGAGGAGATACCCAATGGATCACTAGCTGAATGTAGTCAGGTCGTCGACCGAATCTCACAGATGGTCGAGAACTTCGGCGAACTGGCCGAAAAGGGCCATATGCCGACCGAGACCGCCCCAGTATCGCTCTCGGGACTCGCACGTGAAACGTGGAACAGCGTGATGCCTGGGTCGGCGACGCTGGAAGTCGACGAGACGCTGACGGTGACCGTCGACGTGGAGCGGTTCCGCAGCGTCCTCGAGAATCTCTTCAGGAACGCACGCTACCACGGTGGCGAGTCGGTCTCGGTGGAGATTGGACGGCTGGAGAGCGACGCGGGAGAGCCGAACGGGTTCTACGTCGAGGACGACGGCCCCGGAATCGAGGAGGACCTGCACGAATCGGTGTTCCACTCCGGATTCACGACGACCGAGGATGGCCAGGGGATGGGTCTCGCGATCGTCAAACAGGTCGCTGAGGCCCACGGCTGGACGGTTGCAGTCACCGACGGCGTCGACGGAACTGCACGATTCGAGTTCCGAACCGGTACCAACAACAACAGCATCGAGGTAGACCCTCCCGCCTCCGAATCAGGCGATGCCCGGTAAGGCCGAGCAGATCGACCATGCCATGGACAGCGACCGCGTCGCGTCCCTCCTCTCAGGGGTTGTCGACCACCAGCTCCCGCCGGTCCTGGACGAGCTCGTCACCGAGTACCAGTCGCTCCCCGACGCACGGCCCGAGTTCGTCTGGCAATGGGTGCACAAACTTGCCCCCCAGAACACGTTGCCCTGTGTCGATGCTGCCAACAGAGAGCGCGTCCTGACCGACAAGACGCTCATCGTCTTGTTTGTGACGCTGCTCGACGACGCGCTCGAGAAGCGGCGCGACGAGGCGACGTTCCAGACGATGGCGTCGATTCCCTTCGTGAGACGGGACGAGGAGCGGTCTCTAAATGGGGTCCACATCGAAGACGGCGGCGTGAGTCCACCCGACAGCGTCGGCGGCGACTTGAGCGGTCGTGTCGACAGTAAGTACGTCGAGTTCGCACAGCGCGTCTGGGAGGTGCTGATAACGCGGCTCGAACAGTCACAGCGGTACGACCGCTACGAGGACCTGTTTCGATTCGACCTCACGCAGGCGGTGAACGCGATTCAGTACAGCGACCTCGTCATCAGACACCCCGAGTTTGGGACCCTCGAGGAGCTCAAGCGGTACGAGTCACACAATATGGGGATGCTCGCGTACGCTGACGTCGACCTGATGTACAGCTCCGACGTCCCGGATTCGCTGGCGCTGCTCCGGAAAGGTGTCGAACACGGGCAGCAGATGGCCCGTATCGGGAACTGGGTCAGCACCTGGCGACGGGAACTAGTGGAGGGCGATTACAGTTCGGGGGTGGTGGTCTACGCGGTAGAACACAACATCGTGACCGTCGAAGAACTCCGGGCGTGTGCGTCTGCCACGGAAGCCGGTGTCGAGGCCTCGGTCACCTACGACGACCTCACCAAACGAATCGAGGAGGCGGGAGTCAGAGACACGCTCCTGGAACAGTGGAACGCAAATCATCAGTCGCTCCAGGCGGTCGACGCGGAACTGTCGTCGATGGATCTAACGCCGTTCATCGAAGGGACTGAAGAAGTGTTCCGGTATCACCTCGCCAGCACGGGGTTGAAGTGAACTACCGCTGGTGCGTTCGGCAGACTGCCGTCCCAGTACGCGTCAGACGATGCTCGCCACCGCGACGAAGAGGTAGTACGACGCAACGTAGCAGGCCGAAATCCAGAGGCCGAAGCCGACTCCGGCTGCGAGCGACGACCGCCAGCGCAGGAACGAGGGGAGCGCGACGAACATCGCCGCTTCGGCGGTCAGAATGAAGAACGGCGCGTTACCCAGGAACCCGAGCGGTGCCGCCACGTACTCCCAGATACCTGCCGGGCCAGCGCCGCTCTCGTAGACCGAGAGGAGCACAACGGCCACAGCAGCGGGCACGGTGGCAGCGGCGACCCGTCCCCAGGTCTCCTCGATGCGATGGGCGAGATACCCAACCTGCGTGATGAGAATCGCCCAGGCCAGCGGCATGTACGCCGGCGAGCGAATCAGTATTGTGAGCAACGGGGACTCGGGCGTCGGGTAGACGAGCGTCCCGGTGACGTCAACGAGAAACGCGTCGACGCCGAGTTCGACGACGCCAGCGACGGTTCCGATGACGAAAATTCGTCGCACGGTCCGGTCGAGGGTCGCGACGAAGCCCCCGACGAGGTAGAGGCCGACGTTGTACGCGTAGGTCACCCAGAGTGGCGGTCCCGCGAGCACCACGTGGGCGAACACGAGCGCGTTCAGGCACCACCAGGCCAGCATCAGCCGGTCGATGTGCGGGAGCGGCAGTCGCTGGTCGAGACGCGCCTCGAGGCTTGTCGGCATTCGTGTTTGTTGTTCTCAGGTGGTGTTTGCAAGAGCGTTCGGGAAACTGTGGGTGGACTAGAGCGGGGGCTTCCTGGATCGAGAAGCCGCTCACTATTTTTGTGAAAGTGAAAGTGGGGACGGAGGGATTTGAACCACGGTCGTTCCGCTGCGCTCCACTCCCTGCTTCAAATCCCTCCGACGTACACGTTGCAGCCGCTCGCGAACTTGCTCGCGGAAGCAAAGTGGGGACGGAGGGATTTGAACCCCCGATCGACTGATATCTCCGGTGCGCCTCGGTCCTCCAGAGGGTCGTCATCGCCAGCGATGATCAGTCGCCGACTCGGTATATCAGTCTGGAGTTCGTCACCGGGCGCGTAGCCTCTGGAGTCAGTCGCCATGCCGGGCTTGGCCACGTCCCCTCGCGCTCGATGCTACACCGCATCGGTGTAAAGGGATTTCGGTACGGGTTAGTCGCGGTCGGTCTCCGCCCAGTCACACTCCTGGCACTTGAACGCCGTCACGAACGCCGTCACGCTCGGCATGTAGCCGACGCTGATTACGTCGCTGCCACACTCCGGACAGTCACGGTCGGCGTCTTCAATGGGTTCGGCCTCCAGGACTGAGTCACCCTCGACCTGCTCGGCCAGTGATTTCGGCGTCACCATCCGTCCCTGCACGACACGGTTGCTCATACTCCAGCCTCGTCGTCGATGCCGTAAGCCCTGTCGGTCCGAAACGCGCTACTGACACCCACAGCGCCAGCATGCCCACAGGGTTTTGACGCTCCACCACATCTATCGGGGTATGGGCTTTGGGAGCTACGATGAATCCGAGCAGGAGAACCAGAACATGGACACCGACGACGACGCCGAAGGGGTTGAGGTCGACGGTGGCGAGGAGGGAGACCTCTCCTTCGAGTCCACCGAGTCGACTGACGAGCTCGTCGGGAAACTCGAGCAGATGCGCGATGACGACGACGACGAGTAACTGCGCCGTCCGCACCGTTTTCTGAGGCCTTCCGACCGAGCAACCGCTGTGTCTGTGGAACTGTAGCGACCGCGAAAAACGGAGAACCGCCCGCTTAGTCGAACTGCTCGGTCACCGCGCCGATGATCGCACTCTCGACCGCCTCACGCGCACCGGAGAGGAACTCGATGCGGCCCTGTCTCAGCCCGCTGGCCGAGATACCCGCGTTGGGCGCGTTTTCTGCTGCGTCGTGGGCGACCGCGCGCAGGTCTAGGTCCGTGTCCGCGCGGACCCAGAGCTTGTCCATCGAGATACCCACTGTGACCACGGCATCGCCGCGGCGGTGAAGCACGTCCATCAGGAGCGACGTGGGCGGGAAGTCGTACGTGTGGGTGTAGGAGTCGGTGTCCAGCACCGCCACGTCGACACCCTGCGCCTCGCTGTGCTCGATGTTGGCCTGGGCAGTTTCGACCTCCGTGTCGAGCTTCTCGCGGAACTGCGCCGCGATGTGGCCCGCCAGCGACTCATCGGCGGCCACATCCGCAGGTGCGCCCGCGACCGCGACGGCCTCCTGGCTCTCGCCGAACAACAGGTCGCCGACCAGTTCACGCTTGTCGTCGTAGGACTGGTAGTAGGCCTCGAGCGCAACCGCCTCCCGGAGATCAGTTACGGCCTCATCGTCGAAGCCAGCCTCGGTGGCTGCCTCGACGTAGTTCTCGGGCGTGTTCTCCCAGTAGCTCACGGCGGGCAGGTGGGCGAGCTCCTCGCGCACGTCGGCGTTGACTGTCGTCGCGAGTGAGGCTGCAAGCGCTCCTGTCGAGAGGTTCTGCTCGGCCTCGGGGTTGACCAGCACGTCCGTCGTGTCGGCGATTTCGGGGTCGGCCGGCGCGGCGTCGACCACGACGCGCTCGGCACCGTAGATGCCCAGCATCTCCAGACCGTCCTGACTCTCCACGGTGGAGGCGGTCCCAGCCAGCACGACCAGCGGCAGCTTCTCATCGTGACGGTCGCGGTCCTGCAGCATCCGCGTCACGTCGTTCGTGGCGTCGTTCATGCCGTAAACCGCGTCCTCGAGCGGCCGTCGGTTCAGGTAGTGGTACTCGGCGTCGCTGGTGGCGTGTTCCTCACGTACCAGCGGGAGCACCGCCCGCTCCAGCGCGACACCGGCGACGTAGCCGTCGGCGGAGGCGGCATGGCGGACAACAATGGGTCGGGACTCAAGCACCGCGCGGCGGACTGCCTCGGCGGCGTCGAGTAGCTCCTCCGAGATGGCCTCGAGACGCTCGTCGCCAGCGACGAGTTCGAGTTCGTCCGGGCGGGCGCGCTCGGTCATCGCGTCGGCCAGTCGGCGCTGCACCGCGGCCGCGTCGTCGCCCTCCAGGGCAACCAGCGCTTCGGTTTCGACCTGAATCTCGTCGTGTCGGAGCTCCACTTCCCCGTCCAGTCGGACGACGTCACCGAGCTCGATCTCCGGGTACGCTCGGACGCCGGCCTCGACGAACGCGGCGCAATCTGCCACACCCGTCTCGTCACGAAGTTCGAAGATGGTCGGGCCGCCGGTCTGGTGTGCGCTCACGACTTCGCCTTCGATGCGGACGAGTTCGCCAACGCGGTCGCCGAGCTCGCCAATATTGCGGCGAGTCACTTCCTTGGTCTCGGGCGGCTCTTCGGCGAGGTCGCCCGACGGCTTGTCGGGTTCGGGCTCCTCGACTGCCTCAGTCTCGGGTTCGTCGTCGACTGCTGTCTCCGGTTCGGACGTCGTCTGCGCAACGACCTCTGTCCCAGACTCCTCGTCGGCGACGGCCTCAGTTTCGCTCTCGGCGTCTGCGGTGACGTCAGTGTCTGTGTCGGAGTCAGCCGCTGGCTCGTCCTCGGAAGCTGCTACCTCAGTTTCGACAGCGGATGCGTTGCCGCCGTCGCTGTGGGGGGCCGAGCGCTCGTGCGTCGTTTCCTCGTCCCCCTCACTCGGATTTCCCTCGTTGACCTCCTTTGGCAGCTTCTCGTCGGTGCCGTCCTGAATCAGCGTTCCGCGGAACTCGCGATCGGACTGGCGGATGGATGAGGTGAGGTCGACGTTCCCGTTGTCACGGATGCTCTTGACCTGGACGTAGACGGTGTCACCCGGCTCCCAGTTGAGGCTCTCGAGACGACCGTCGAGCTCGGAGCGGTGAAGCAGCCCGGTGACCTTCGGCGAGAGGTCGATGAAGACACCGAAATCGGCGTAGCCATCGACGACTCCGCGGTAGAAGCGGTTGCGGATGAGCTGGTTCGGACTGTTGCCTCGGAAGTCGAAGACGACGTCCTCCTGGTGCGACTGGCAGATGCGGCCGTCAACTTCACGGCTGCAGATGATGCAGTTACCCATTTGTGAGAAAGCACACGGTCCGGCCTAAAGGTGTTGTCGAAAGCGTTTGGACCACCACCGGCCTCGAATTCACCTGCGGGCATGCAACACCCCCGCAAGAGCCCGTTCACTGCGAATCTGTACCCGCCGGTCCGGTCACTGCTTCCAGCTCGCTCGCGAGTTCGCCTGCGGCCTCCAGGTCGAGAGCGACTTCGACCTCGTTGCCCTCGTCGTCAGCAAATGCGAGCTTACACTGCTTGTCGCCGAAGGCGCTGGCCTCGGACGCTGTAACGTGATAGAGCTTCACTGTCGCACCGGTCGTCTTCGGTCCGACGTGTTTGACCGCGCCGTCTTCGAGTTCCAGCATCAGGTCGTCGATAGCGAGTGTGAGCATACCCACTACCCGGTGAGGCAGCACCTAAGCACTGTCCCTTGGGCTCACCACAGGCTGGCGGCCGCAGCGAACCCACCGAACCCGTAGCCGAACACCAACAGCGAGGGGAGCAACATCGCCAGCGCGGCTCGCGGGCCCGAACAGTCGTGGCGAACCATCGTGCCCACGACGAGCAGGCCGACGCCGTAGAGACAACAGAGCACCCGAAGTGGCGCCCACGGGACGGCGGTGAACACACAGGGCGCCGTCGCGTACGCGACCAACTGCACCGTCTCACTAACCCCGCCCCGGGCGGGCGCGAGGAGCGAGAGCCCCAGCGTTGCCAGGGCTGCGGCGAGGTGAAACGTCGCGGGCGCGAGAAAGAGCCCAACGACGAGCAGGAGCAACACTGCCTGCAGTGGTCCAGACTCCGGGATGAACGTCGGGAGCGGTGTGTCGATTCCGAACTGCGGCAGATCGCCAGTCACGAGTCGCCCCCCGGCGGCGACCAGCGCGACGAGCACGCCGAAGACCAGCCCCGGGGCTTGGTCGGCGGGAGCGACACCGTTCTGGAAGAAGCGGCGCGGACGGACAATAATCTCGACCCACGCACGGGCGAGTCCGCGCGGGCCACGAGCGCGCCCGCCTTCCGGTTCGGCGACCCAGGTCGTCATTGGCCCTCCCTCACCCCCATCAGTCACTACGCAGCGTGTGGCAGTTCCGGCATCGTGCCTCGTAGGACTCCTCGGCTCCGACGACGATAGTCGGGTCGTCAATGTGGGCGGGTTCCCCGTCCACCAACCGCTGGTTCCGGGTCGCGGGTTCGCCACAGACCGAACAGATGGCTCGCAGTTTGTCGACGTACTCAGCCGTCGCCATCACCGCTGGCAGGGGTGTGAACGGCTCGCCGCGGAAGGTGATATCGGTCCCCGAGACGACGACGCGCCGCCCGTCGGCGGCCAACTTCTCACAGACGTCCACGAGGTCGTTGTCGAAGAAGTTCGCCTCGTCGATGGCGACTACCTCCTGCCCGTTGAGGTGGTCCTCGATATCCCAAACGCCGGCCCCCTCGTTGTCGACAACCTGTGCGTCCCACTGACGGCCCTCGTGGGAGCCGATGGTTGTGTCGCCGTAGCGGTCGTCGATAGCGGGCGTGAAGGCGATGACGTCCTGGCCCGCGATCTCGGCACGGCGCAGCCGACGCAGGAGTTCCTCGGTCTTCCCAGAGAACATCGAGCCGGTGACCACCTCGACCCAGCCGCTCCCGGTGATCTTGTGCATGTACGAAGCCGGGAGAGCAACGGCTAAAGGGTTGCTGAAGCGGTTGCGGTCGGCGGCCGAGGACTCCCGCCCGTGGACCGTTGTCCCAGTGCGGTTGTCCTTCACCGCCCGTGGACCGTTGTCCCAGTGTGGTTGTCAATCACCGCCCATGGACCGTTGTCCCAGTGCGGTTGTCCCTCACCGCCCGTGGACCGTTGTCCCAGTGTGGTTGTCAATCACCGCCCATGGACCGTTGTCCCAGGCTCCTCACCAGCCAAAAACGCCGAAATTGCATCGGGGCCGAACACAGATGCCGGCACCCCGAGGTCGAGTAGTTGTTTCACTTTCGCGGCCATGCCACCGGTCACGTCTGCCGCAACGTCACTGCCACCGAGGACGGCTGCTACGTCCTCGAACGTCGTAATCTCCGGAATTACATCCTCGTCGTCGAGAACCCCCGGCACCGTCGAGCAGAGCCCAACGCGTTCTGCGTCGAGCGCCACGGCCGCTTCCGTCACGATCTCGTCGCCCGAAAGGACCGTCACGCCCTCCTCAGCCGTCGCAATCACGTCGCCGTGGAGGACCGGAACGAACCCCTCCCCGAGCATCGTCTCGACCTGCCCGAGCGGGAGCGAGAGCTCGCCCTGCTCGTCACGCGAGCCCGCCGATAACGGGTGCACAGGCAGCGCCGGGACGCCCCGCTCGTGGAGCCGCGAGAGAACGAACTGGTTCAATGCCTTCATCGCACTGTGGATGGCGATGGCGTCGGCCGTATCGTCCGTCCCGTGCGTCGTCGAGACACCCGCCTCGCTGGCGTGATGATGGCCGAAGCTCCCACCGCCGTGGACCAACACCAGTTCGGACACAGCGCCGTCGACCACCGCGTCGGCGACAGCATCCGCCGCCGCGTCCAGCGCTTCGCCGTCGAGCGTCTCGGCCCGGTGTTTCTCCGTGATAACCGAGCCGCCGAGTTTGAGAATGTGGGTCATTCTTCCGCTCGCACCCCCTCAGTCGCGAGTGCCGAACGGAAGCTCTGCTCGCAGTCGTTCGAGAAGCCGAGCGCACGCTCGGTGTCGCCGCCGGCGTCGAGGGCGACGATACAGCCGCCGCCGCCCGCCCCAGTCAGTTTCGCCCCCGAAGCGCCGGCGTTCCGGGCGGCCCAGACCATCGCGTCCAGCGAGCGGGACGACACTCCGAGCGCCGAGAGCAGCCCGTGGTTGATGTCCATCAGGTCGCCGAGTTCCTCGACCAGCGCCGCGTCAGGTGCCTCTCCGGGTTCGGCATCGGCGAGCAACTGCTCGCCCCGGCGGGTGATGTCGCCGATGCTCTCGACGGTGTCGGCCGCAAACTCGTAGCGTTCGCGCAGGTCGCGCACGCCTGCGACGAGTTTGCCGGTGTCGCCTGCGCCGCCGTCGTAGCCGACCACTAGCGGGAGTTCGGGGGCGTCGATGGCCCTGGTGTCCTCACCCTCGACGCGGACCGCGCCCCCCATCGCCGAACAGAACGTATCCGCACGGGAGGCTTGGCCTTCCTGAACGGTGTGTTCGGCCTGATACGCCCGGTCAGCGAGCGCTCGCGGGTCGATTTTCGCTCCTCGAGCGCGCACTGCGGCGTCGATGGCGGCGACGACGACGGCCGCAGAGGAGCCGAGTCCGCCACCCAACGGGATGTCGCTCTCGACAGTGATGTCGAACCCCGCCTCTGGGTCGTCGAGGGCGTCACGAGCTTGTGCGACAGCTTCCTCGATGTAGCCCATTGCGGCTTCGACGAGCGAGGACGGCACATCCACGTCGGGGTGGTCGTCGGCTGATTCGCCCCACTCGACAGTGAAGCCGTCGAGGGTGAGGTCGGTCGCCTCGACGCGGACCCGGTCGTCATCGCGGGGCTCTGCGGTCACCTGTGCCCGACGCTCGATGGCACAGGGCACTGCTGGCTCGCCGTACACCACGGCGTGTTCCCCGAACAGGTAGACCTTGCCGGGGGCGCTCGAAACGGTCATACTCCCTTCCAGCGCCCCGGTGGTTACAGTAGTTCCGACTGCCGTCGCGAGCAGTGGGGGCGAGAGTGGACAGTAAATTTAAGAATGTGCATCTCTACCACTGCATCGCGATGACGGCCGGCACGGCCGGCGCGTCATGCGCGGCTCACCCGCCGTGTCGTCGTCGACCGCCGCCGCCGTGGCGCACGTCGATGGCCACCACACATCCAACGCCGTCGGCCATTCTCCCCCCTTGGCTGGCGGCGATCCCCATTCTGTGGACGGCAACTCATCGCATCAGAGCGACGGGCCTGGGGCTCACCGGCGAGGAGAACTGCGAAAAGGTTCAGCGAGCCCTTAGAGCCCCGCCTCGAAATCCTCGAGGGCGTAGGCGGGCTCGGCGCCACGGCGGTCGAGCGTCTCGTTGGCCAGCAGCCAGTAGACGACCGACAGGGCGCGTCGACCCTTGTTGTTGGTCGGGATGACCAGGTCGACGTTCGACACGGCGTTGTTCGAGTCACACATCCCGATGACCGGGATGCCGACGGTGATAGCCTCCTTCACTGCCTGGGAGTCACCGATCGGGTCAGTGACAACCAGCACGTCGGGCTCGATGTAGCCGTCGTACTTCGGGTTGGTCAGCGTCCCGGGGATGAACCGCCCGGTGCGGGCACGGGCGCCGATGGCGTCCGCGAACTTCTTGGCCGGGAAGCGACCGTACTGCCGCGAGGAGGTGACAAGCACCTGCTCGGGATCATAGTTGGCGAGGAAATCCGCCGCCGTCCGGATGCGACCGTCCGTTTGGCTCACGTCGAGCACGAACAGCCCGTCGTCACGGACGCGGTGGATGAACCGCTCCATATCCTTGGTCTTCTGCTGGGTCCCGATGTGGACCCCAGCAGAGAGATAATCCTCGACGGGGATGAGGAGGTCTGCTTCCTCCTTGTCCGGCATGACGTCCTCGTCGAAGCGGGATTCGGCCTCGTCGGCCTCCTCGGTCTCTGCCTCGGCCTCCGCGGCCTCGGCGGACTCTACCTCCGCGTCGGTCTCGGTGACCTCGTCGGCCACGTCCTCCTCGGCGGGTTCTGTGTCGTCGTTCTCGGATTCGCTCATACAGCGTCCTCCGCGATGCGGATAAGTTCGTTCAGTTTGGCAGTGCGCTCGCCCCCGACGGTCCCCGTCTTGATGAACGGGGCGCCGGTCGCCACGGCGAGGTGTGCGATGGTGGCGTCCTCGGTCTCGCCAGATCGGTGGGAGACCACGGGTGTGAGCCCGTTTCGGGTCGCCAGCTCGATGGCGTCGACCGCCGCCGAGAGCGTCCCGATCTGGTTCGGCTTGATCAGGATGCTGTTGCCAGCGTCCTGCTCAATGCCCTGCTGGAGCCGCTCGACGTTGGTGACGAACAGGTCGTCACCGCAGACGAGCGTCCGGTCTGCTCGCGGGCCTTTCCCGCTCGCGTGCGAGGTGCTCCGCGCCTCCGAGCCCACTCTGTCGGTCAGGTCGGCGAAGCCAGCGAAGTCGTCCTCCTCCAGTGGGTCCTCGACGTAGACGAGGTCGTACTCGTCGACGAGGCCGGCGACGTACTCCACCTGTTCGGCAGGGGAGCGAGATTCGTCGCCGTACTGGTAGGCAGTGCCGTCCCAGAGTTCGGTCGCGGCGATGTCGAGGCCGAAGCCGACCTCGAAGCCGAACTCGTCTTCGACCGTCTCGCAGGCCGCAGCAACGAGTTCGAATGCCGCCGCGTCCTCGATAGCGGGCGCCCACGCGCCCTCGTCGCCCTTGGCTGCGGCGACGCCGCGGTCGGCAAGCAGTTCGCCGACTTCCTCGTGAACCGCCGCGTTGGCAAACACCGCCTCCTGGATGGAGGGGGCGCCGACGGGGGCCGCGAGGAACTCCTGAATGTGGGTGGCGTCAGCGGCGTGTTCGCCGCCGCCGACGACGTTCCCCAGCGGCACCGGGAACTCGTCGCCCCGGAACGTGCCGCCGAGATGCTGGTACAGCGGCGCCCCGAGCACGTCGGCGCCGGCTTTCGCTGCCGCCATGGAGATGGCCACTGCGCTGTTGGCGCCCAGCGCCGAGAAGTTCTCGGTGCCGTCAGCGCCTCGCAGCGCGGCGTCGACCTCGCGCTGGTTCCCCGCGTGGACTGTTTCCACGAGCCGGGGGACCGCGTGCTTCCGGGCCGCAGCGATGGCCTCGCCGGGCGGGAGCTCGATGGCCTCGTGCTCGCCGGTGCTGGCCCCGGAGGGGGCCGCCGCGCGGCCGAAGCCGCCCGACACCGTCAGCACGTCTGCCTCGACCGTGGGGTTGCCACGGGAGTCGAGCACGCGCCGGAGCGAGACGCCGCTGATGCGGGTCATTTACCCTCCCGTCGAACGGTGAACGGCAAGACGTCGGCGTCGTACTCCTCAGCTGCGATGAGGTACGGCTCCGTCGTCTCGGTGTCCACCAGCACCGGCGCGCCGTACGACAGCTGCAGCGCTCGGGCACCGATGATGCGGGCTTTCTCGTACCGGTTGAACTCCATGCTCATTGGTAGGGCGAAACGACGTCGACCAGGTCGCGGTGGCTCACCATCATCCGCCGGCAGCAGTGGCGGGTGACACCGAGGTCATCCAGCACTTCGCCGGGGTCCTCGTCGCCCTCGCGACCGCGCTCCTGGAACTCCTCCCAGTGTTCGCCGATGACCTTCCCACACGAGAAGCATCGGACGGGTATCATCATGGGTGGATCACCTCAGCGGTAGGACTTCTGGTAACGGGCACGTGCGCCGGGCCCGCCCCACTTCTTCGGTTCGGGCTGCCGGGAGTCGTTCACCAGCAGCGACCGGTCGAAGTCGAGGTAGGCGTCCCGCAGCTCTGCATCCTGTAGCTGCTGGACGAGCCCTCGAGCGATGGCGGTACGGGCGGCGTCTGCCTGGCCCGCGAAGCCGCCACCGGAGACGGTGACGTCGATGTCGACCTGTCCCCGGAGGTCCTCCCCGGCGATGCGGAACGGCTCCAGCATCTTGAGCCGGGAGAGCTCTGGTTCGACCAGCTCGACGGGCTGGGAGTTGATGCGAACGCGACCCTCGCCCTCGCTCACAGTGGCGCGGGCGACGGCCGTCTTCTTCTTACCGGACGTGTTCGTTACCATGTCTTGTTGGCGCCGAGGGTCTCGGAGATCTTACCGAGCGAGGTGAACTTGATGTTCGAGAGCCGGTCGAGCGAGGTGCCCTCGAGCACCTCACCGTCGCGGTCGTGGGGGTTGCCCACATAGACACGCACGCTCTCGAAGGCCTCGCGGCCACGAGTCTGCTTGTACGGAAGCATGCCACGGACCGCTCGCTTGAAGATGCGATCCGGGCGCTTGGGGTAGTAGGGCCCCGAGTCCGAGCCGATCTCAGCACGCTTCTCGTAGGTGGCCATCGTGGCTTCCTCGTTGCCGGTGATGACCGCGTGCTCGGCGTTGATGATGGCGACGCGGTCGCCGTCGAGGGCGCGCTGGGCGACCTCACTGGAGACGCGACCCATGATGCAGTCCCGTGCGTCGACGACCAGATCAGCGTCCCACTCTGCGACGCTCATCGGATCACCCGCACGTTGCTGCCTTCGGGGTTAGTTTCGAGCATCTGCTCGAGCTGTACTGCGTCGCCAACCTGTTCGATCTTCTTCCGGGCGGTTCCGGAGAAGGAAACAGCGGCGACGGTGATGTTCTTTTGAAGCACACCGCTACCGAGCACCTTGCCGGGCACGATGACGGTCTCGTCCTCCTGCGCGTAGCGCTCGATGCGCCCCAGGTTGACCTCCGCGTGCGTCCGACGCGGCTTCTCCAGGCGGTCGGCAACGTCTATCCAGACGTTGGCGCCGTCCTCCCGGGAAACCGACTTGAGCTCGGCGATGAGGCTCTGGAGTCTCGGGTTCGTCTTGTTGCTACTCATGGATTAACCTCTAAACTGAAAAACTGGGAATGCAGGGAGCAGGATTTGAACCGGAGCGAGACCTCACTGCGTTCGGTCCCGCAGGGCTCGAATCCGCCCTGACACGTATTCACGGCTCTCTCGTTAGGTCGAGCCGAGAAATGCAGGGAGCAGGATTTGAACCTGCGGACCTCTACAGGACAGCGCCCTGAACGCTGCGCCGTTGGCCTGACTTGGCTATCCCTGCCTGCATTCCCGACTACTGGACGGCCCTTCAAAGCGGTTTCGGTCCGCGCCCACGACCGACCGACGGCGTCCCCGTGAGTAGAACTCTCGGGGGCCAGTCGGAGACACGCGCCTCCGATGGCGTCCTCGTGAGCTGCGCTCTCGAGGGGGCAGCCGTCGATGTGGGGTCGTGGGTGAGCCATCATTCTGTTACGCTGCGACTTTGTCGCGAAGTTCGTCCGCGCGCGACTCGATCGAGTCGATTCCGCGGAGCACCAGTTCCTGTGCCGACATGGAGCCGTCCGTTTCCACGTGGAAAACGAACGCGCCGGGGACATCCTCGACGTCAAGCTCTTTGCCGGGGTATTTCTGTGTCAGATCGTTGCCGAACTCGTCCGTGTGGAGCAGCTCGCCATCCTCGGTCTCGATGACACCGCGGAGGATGTTGGGCTCCTCGTCGTCGAACTCGCCCGTGTCACCGACGACCGACACCTGCTGCAGGTGCCGGTAGCCGACGGCGACGCCGCCGGACTGTTTGACGTGGTCGGACCCACGCTCGAGAACCGCCTCGGCTTCCAGCTCGATACGCTGGTTCTCGCCGCTGGGGTTCTCCTTCAGCTCGATGATGGGGATGTTCTCGTCTGCGGGCTGTACGTCCGGGTCCGACGACTCGATGTCGCCGGAGTAGGCCGTTGCCGGCCCCTCCACGTCGAGTGCGAGGGTGACGGTGTCACCGATCTCGAAATCATCGGGAGTGGTCAACGGGACGAGACCGAGCCGAAGCCCGATCATCTCGTCGAACATCACCGAGGAGTTCTGGACCATCCGGACGGTGTCGATGCTCAGCGTCGGCACGTCGGCGACCATCGCGCGGCGGAGCCCGTTGGCGAACGCCGGCGTCAGGCCACGGACGAGCACGAGCGTGTTGCGGTCGTCGTCGCGGATGAACTCGACGTCGAATTCGTCTGACATGGTTACAGTCGGTTCTTCTTGGGTGCGCGCGTCCCGTCGTGGGGAAGCGGGGTGACGTCCTCGATACGGCCAATCTCCAGGCCGGCACGGGCGAGCGCGCGAATCGTTGCCTGCGCGCCCGGCCCGGGGGACTTGGTGTCGTTGCCGCCGGGGCCGCGAATACGGACGTGGACGCCGCCGATACCGGCAGCCTTCACGTCGTCGACGATCGCTTCGGCCATCTGCATCGCGGCGTAGGGCGACGCTTCGTCGCGGTTCTGCTTCACGACGGTCCCACCGGAGGACTTGGCGACAGTTTCGGCGCCGGTCGAGTCGGTCACCGTGATCAGCGTGTTGTTGAACGACGCGAACACGTGTGCGATGCCCCACTTGTCCTCGTTGGTGTTGTTCTCGCTCTCGCTCATTCTTGACCCTCCGCGCGAGCGGGGTGGAGTTCGTCGGCCAGCACCGAGATCTCGTCGAACTCGATACTGTCCTCCTCGTCGACGGTCACGAACTTCGAGGGCTCGGTGACCCGAGCGCCGTCGACGGTGATGTGGCCGTGGACCAGGAACTGTCGCGCCTGCTGCGGCGTCGACGCCAGTCCCTGCCGGTAGGCGACGGTCTGGAACCGGCGCTCCAACACGTCGGTCGTGTCGAGCGACAGGACCTGGGAAATGTCGTCAGCCTCGTTGAGGATGCCGATCTTCTTGAGGCGGGCGACAAACTCCGCGCCCATCTCGCCGGCGAGTTCGGTGTCACCCTGCGCGGCGCCAAGCAGGCGTCGCGCCTCGCGGCGGAAATCACGCAGACGGGACTCGGCCCGCCAGAGCTCCTCTTTCGTCTCGAGGCCGTACCGGTCGACCAGCCCAGCTTCCTCGGCGATACGCTCGCCCTGGAAGGGGTGGTTCGGCGTCTCGTACCGTTTGGTTGCGTTGCCGGTCGTCATTCGTCGTCACCCTCGGCTTCTTCTTCTTCTGCCATCTCCTCGCGGATCTCCTCGATGTTGACCCCGATGGTCCCCTCGGTTCGACCCGTGGACTTGGTTCGCTGACCGCGGACCTTCTTCCCGCGCTTGTGGCGAACCCCCTTGTAGGAGCTGATCATCTTCATGCGGTTGATGTCGTGGCGCCGGGACTCTTCGAGGTCACTACCCGTAACGTGGCTGGTCTCGCCGGTGAAGAAATCCTCCTGCCGGTTGACCATCCACGAGGGGACGTGTTCGTCGAGACTCTCGACGACGTCGATGACATCCTGGATGTCGTCTTCGTCGAGAGCGCCAAACGTCGCCTGTCGGTCGACGTTGGCTTTGTCGGCCACGATGCGCGCCATGCGCTTGCCGATGCCTTTGAGTTCACTGAGGGACCGCTCGACGGATTTCGTCCCGTCCAGGTCGGACTGCCCGATCCGGACGAAGTACTGGAGGTCGTCCTCCTCCGCCTCGCCGTCCGCTGGTTCTTCTGCACTCATATCTGATTGGTTTTGATGCGAGCGTTGCGGCGGGGATTTGAACCCCGGAGGCTGTGCGCCACAGAGTTAGCAACCCTGCGCCTTGGGCCAGGCTAGGCTACCGCAACTCGCGTTCTGGTATCGTCGCCCGTTTCCGCTCGGGACTCGGGACGCCTTGCCCCTACAGTTCACTACACTCTTGAGTTCCGGGAGTGTCTACTTAAACATCACGGAACAGGGGACGGTGTGTGAAGGCAACCCAGACGCACGAGGGCGTGGAGCCACACCCACCACACCGGGTCACACTTCGGCGGATAAGCGATCTCCCCGTCGCTCAGTCCTCAACCCGCGGCGAGAGACCGAGAACCTCCCGAGCCTCCGCCGGCGAGGCAACAAGTCGGCCGAGTTCCTCGGCAATACGGACCGAGCGCCGGACCAACTGCGCACTGCTCTCTGCGGGGTCGCCTTTCCGGTAGTAGAGGTTATCCTCCATGCCCACGCGCAGATGGCCGCCCAACAGGATGGACATCGTCGTCAGCGGGAGCTGGTGCGGCCCGAACGCGAGCGTCGTGAACTCGCTGCCCTGTGGCAGGTTCTCGACCAGATTGAGGAGGTTCCGCGGGTGCGGAATCGTCGTCGTGCCGCCGCCGAAGACGAGGGTGACGTACGGCGGCTCCTCAAGCTCCTCCCAGATATCCAGCGCCTCGTTGAGGTGGCCGCCGTTGAACAGTTCCAGTTCGGGCTTGATGCCGCGTGCCTGCATCTCCTCGTGGAGCGCCGCGACGAGAGCCCGTGTGTTCTCGCTGGTGAGGTGGTCGTACCGGTTCAGCGGTCCCATGTCGAGACTCGCCATCTCCGGGGCAGGGTCGGTGCGGAGCGGTTCCGCACGGAGGGCATCCGGAGCAGCCGTCCCGCCCGTGGAGTGCTGGATGATTGCGTCATCGGTAGCGTCTCCCACCGCATCAGTGAGTTCCTGAAACCGTTCGATTTCGAACGCGCGTTCGCCCGTGTCTTTGCGAGCGTGGAGATGGAGCACACTGGCCCCAGCTTCCTCGGCCTCGGCAGCAGCCGCGGCGACCTCCTCGGGCGTTTCGGGGACGTTCGGATTCGCTTCTTTTCCTTGTACACCGCCAGTGAGCGCCGCTGTGACGATCAGTGGCTTGCCAGCGCGGTAGTCGGCGTAGGTCACGAGTCGGCCTCCGAGTTTCCGGCGTCGTCGCTCGCATCGAACGGTTCTGCATCGTCTGACTCGCCTGTACGGTCCGGGTCACCGGCAAAGCCAGTGACTGAGCCGAGGTCGTGTTCCTCGCGGTAGTACTCACAGTCCTCGGCCGGGTCGAGGCCGTAGCGAGCAGCACAGATGTCCGCCCGCATCGGCTGCACGAACTCCTCGACGACCGTGCAGAACGGCCGTTCGTGGGCGAACGACGCCCCGTTGGCGGTGTCGCGGTACTCCAGATGTTCACAGGGCTCGGTCATGGGCTGTGTGTGGCGGCGTGACACATGAAGCTACGTTCGCCGGCACTGGACCACGCCACTTTTCCACGCGTTTGCAGTAGCCCGGAGCGTGCCTGCAGACGACGACGCGGACGCTGTCGCTGCCCGCCTCGACGATGCCCTCGAGCGGGTCGCCCACGGCGCCGCGTAGAACAGATAGCTGACCAGGAAGTAGACCGGGAGCCAGCGCACCACCAACGTCGGTGGCCCGGCTGCCAGCGCAAACAGCATCGGCGACACCGCAAGCGTGAGCAACACGACGGAGAAGCCGAGAAACGGCAGAAACTGGTCCCGCACTCCGGCGACGAAGTCAGGCTAGCCCCCTCGAAGACCGTCTCGCAATCCGCCGAGATAGCCCGCCAGCAGCACGCTCTGGAGGACAATACCGACCATCAAGAGACCGATGGCCGCAGCCGTTCTTGGAGCTGTCACCTGCGCGCCGCCCCCGACGGATGTTGAGACGAACGACCACAGGTCAGTAACCGGGAGCGGAAAGCCGAACGAGAGGCCGACGTGGAAATCACCGTCGCCGCGAGCAGTTTTTGGACGTTGGAGAAGCCCAGCAGCGAGGAGAGCAACGGCACGACCGCAAACAGCCAGAGGCCGTTTCGGAGAGCCTGTCGGACGCATCCGTCAAGCGAGTGGTGATGGAGGGAATCGCCCCCGGATTCCGGACGAAGTGACGTAAAACTACGGAGGTGACTCAGTCGGCGACGCCGGTCGAAATGTACTTCTCGTTGATCTCGTACTCGCCGCGGTCGTTTTCGACGAGATACTCGCCGTAGTAGGGGACCCGCTCGGCGACCACCTGCTCGAACGCCTCGGCGATCTCCTCACGGCTCATCTCGCCCATCGACTTCAGGTCGTCGTTGCGGTTGAGACAGCCTTTGAGGAAGCCCTCGTGGGTGACCCGGACCCGGCCGCAGTTGGCACAGAAGTTGGCGTTCTCGACGGGGTCGACAATCTCGACCATCCCGCCCTGGAAGCCGTCGAGCCCGGAGGGTTCCGGCGAGGAGGCGACAGATTCGGCAGCTTCGGGGTTGACGAAGTAGCGCTTGCGGTCGTGCATCTCTCGGTGCTCGACGTGGTCGGCGATGTCGGCAAGCCAGTCGTGGACGCGCTGGATGTCGATGTTCCACTCGGGCTTGCCCGTCAGTTCGGGCATATATTCGATGAGTTGGAGCTGGAGCCCCTCGTTCTCGGCGACGTGGTTGACCATCCCCTCGACGTAGTCCGCGGTGTGTTCGAAGACGACCATGTTGAGCTTCACGGGGGCGAGGCCGGCGTCGACGGCGGCCTGCACCCCCTCCATCACCTTCTCGTACGCGCCGGATTTCGTGATTTCGGCGAACTCGTCGGGGTCGAGCGCGTCCTGTGAGACGTTGACCCGGTCGAGGCCGGCTTCCTTCAGGTCCTTTGCGCGGCCGGGCAGGAACGTCCCGTTGGTCGTCATCGAGACTTCCATCGAGTCGGGCGTCCGTCGGATGATCTCCTCCAGGTCGTCGCGCAGCATCGGCTCCCCGCCGGTGAGCTTGACCGAGTCAACGCCGTACTCCGCGACGACTTCGAGGAAGCGGACCACGTCGTCGGTCCCCATCTCGTCGTCCTGCGGGTCCATCGGGCCACGGGTGTCGCCCAGGCCCTCGTTGTGGCAGTAGACGCAGTCGAAGTTACACCGGTCGGTGAGCGAGACACGAACACCGGTCACCTCGCGTCCAAACTCGTCCGAGAGCGGCATTAGTGGAATGAAGTGACCGAAGAGGCTTAAGCAATCGGGTGCCGACACCCCAGATGTAACCCTATTCGGTTTCGAAATGGGGATAACGAATCGTTATTCTGGTACAGACATAACGGATGCGAGGGGTAACGAGCGGGCTGGTGTGCCGCAGGGTCCCGCCTTCACAACCCTCATTAGTCGCACGCACTACCCGTGTGCATGGACGAATCCGCCGTACGCGACCTGCTCGCTGAGGTTCAGGACCCAGCCCTCGGTGACGACCTGATCTCACTCGGGCTGGTCAACGCCGTCGAAGTCGAGGACGGGACCGCCCGTATCTCGCTCGCACTTGGGGCGCCGTACTCGCCCCACGAGTCCGCCATCGCCACAGAAGTTCGCGAGGCACTCGGGGACGCGGGCCTCGAGGTCGAACTCTCCGCGAGCATCCCGGACGACACCAACCCCGACGACCAGGTGCTCCCTGGCGTCAAGAACATCATCGCCGTCGCTTCCGGGAAGGGCGGCGTTGGCAAGTCGACGCTATCGACGAACATCGCCGCCGGCCTCTCGAAACTCGGCGCCCGCGTCGGCCTCTTCGACGCCGACGTCTACGGCCCGAACGTCCCGCGGATGCTCTCCGCCGACGAGGCGCCGCGGGCGACCGAGGACGAACAGATTATTCCCCCCGAGAAGTTCGGTGTGAAGCTGATGTCGATGGCGTTCCTCTCCGGCGAGGACGACCCCGTCATCTGGCGCGGCCCGATGGTCCACAAGCTGCTGACCCAGCTCGTGGAGGACGTCGAGTGGGGCGAACTGGATTACCTGGTGATCGACCTGCCGCCGGGGACTGGTGACACCCAGCTGACGATCCTCCAGACCCTGCCGCTGACGGGCTCGGTCATCGTGACGACGCCCCAGGGCGTGGCCGTCGACGACGCCCGGAAGGGGCTGCGGATGTTCGGCAAGCACGAGACGCCGGTGCTCGGCATCGCCGAGAACATGTCCTCGTTCCGTTGTCCGGACTGCGGCGGCCAACACGACATCTTCGGTTCCGGTGGCGGGAAGGAGCTCGCCGATGAGAACGACCTGCCGTTCCTCGGCGGGATCCCGCTGGACCCCGCGGTTCGAGAGAGCGGCGACGAGGGGACCCCGGCAGTGCTCGGCGAGGGCGAGACGGCCGATGCGTTCCGCGTGCTGACTGAGAACGTCGCCAACAACGTCGGCATCATCCGCCGACAAGGTGTGCGACGTGGTGTCCGCCACGATGCCGACTGAGGGAGACGACGGCGACGACAAGGAGCCGGACTGGCAGATGGCGCCAGATTCGGAGTCGACGTTTCCCGAGCACAAGGAGAAGCGGGAACTGCTCCGGGAGGTCGCTGAGGAGATTCGGGCTCGTGATGAGTCGGCGGAAGCGTCGCAAGTCGCCGCCTTCCTCTACCGGGTGTCCGACCTCTACAAACCAGGTGAGGAAACGTCGCCGGCGGAGATCTACCTCAACATGCGCCACATCATGGAGATCAAAGCACAGGGCGACATCATGGAGATCAAAGCACAGGGCGACATCATGGAGATCAAAGCACAGGGCGGGCTGAATCGCGGCCGCGAGGAGTAGGGTTCTTGCGTGGCGACGGGGTTGGTATGCGGTGGATTCAGGAAAACGGCAGACAGCAACAGCAGGACGATCGTTGCCTACGGAGGACCCCCACCGCCCAGCACAGCCACAGACCTCCCCAACCGACGCCTTCACTTCGTTCATATTCATCCCTCGGCTGCTCGCGGCATGGGGGCGCCCACGCTTCGCGCCGACGCCAACAGCGGTGCCGTTCGCGGTGGTGGAGCTGATGCCGTTCGTCGTCGCAGAGACGGTACTGGTAGCCGACAGAACACGGCCGGAAAACGACATCGACGAACCTCTATGCGACCAGAACCGTTTTTCCAGAAGCCATCGAACAAACACAGTAGTGGACGCCCATCAGGACAAACTCTCGAACCCCTTCAGCATGGACGCAGACTGCCGGAACTGCCCGGCGCTGGCTGACTGCCGCGAGCAGGTGGTCCACGGCTACGGCGACGTGGGTGCGGAGTTTGTCTTCGTCGGCGAATCCCCCTCGGCTGCCGCGGAAGCCAACGGCGTTCCCTTCACTGGCGACGCCGCGGGCGAGCGCCTCCAGCGCATTCTCAGCGAACTGGGGTTCTCTCGCTCGCCGCCGGACGCCCCAGAGCCTGACCTGCAGAACGCCTATCTCACCCACCTCACACGCTGTCGCCATCCCGAGCGTCGCGCGACCGACGAGGAAATCAGGAACTGCGAGCCGTTTCTCAACGCCGAACTCCGGATGATCAACCCACACATCATCGTCCCGATGGGTGACCGGGCGCTCCGGGAGTTGGCCATTGAGTACACCACCAGAAAGCCAGACAGCTTCGACGTGTGTGCCGAGCACGCGACCACCATCCGCGGCCGCGGCTTCGAACTGGTCCCGATGATTCCGCCGGCAGACCAGACCAACGAGCAGGAAGCGGCGTTCGTCGAGCACGTCCTTGAGAACGTCTTCTCGCGGGACTACCGCCAGACGAAGGGGCGACGGAACCGTTGAGCAGTCCGGCCTGCGCTACCAGTAGGCGGTTTTATTCGGTTGGTCACGACTCCCAAGCACGACACCAGCAGCGACAGCGACAACGACCAACGCGAACGTCAGCGCGCTCGCGACCAGTGCGTCGGAACTGGGCAGGAGTCGGGCGTACGTTGCCAGGCCGCCGAGCGCCATCGCCGCGATGAACGCCGCGCCGAGGTGACCGACGAGGGGGTTCTCGAGCATGGCTTGAGGCTGGCGCGGGCAGGGCATAAAGGCGGGCTATCGAGCGTGCTCGGCGAGTACGGTTCCGGCGCGTTGAAATGCGTTGCCGGCCCAGAAGAGATAATGACCGTCGTCGCTCTGATGCTCGACCCGCCGCGTGCTGGACTGTCGCTGCCGGACCTCGCCGCGACCAGCCCGCTGAACGACGAGGAGGCCGCTGAACTCGCGGCGGCGATGGCCAAGGACGTCATGCGCGCCGTCGACCGCAGCGGTGGTGACCTGCTCGTGAATTTCCGCCCGGACGACCTCCTTCCTGAGGCCCACCAGACCGACACGTCCGCTGAGGCAGAAGTGCGCGCCCTCGCCGCCGACGCGCTGGACGATCTCGGCGAGGTTCGATTCGAGCCACAGGTCGGCTCGACGCCGAGCGCCCGCGCGGGGAACACCGTAACACACCTGCTCCGAGAGGAAGGCGCTGGCTCCGTCGCAATCGTCCCGGGGAACACGCCCTTTGTCACCCGCACCGGCATCGACCAGGCGGCGATGCAGCTCCGGAACAATCAGGTCGTGCTCGGACCGGGACAGTCCGGAGCTGTCTACTACGCAGGGTTCAAAGACACGATCGACTTCAGTGAAGCGCTAGAGACGCCGCCACTCTGGCACCTGACGGACCTCGCTCGCGACGAGGAGGAGTACACCACAGAGTTTCTGCCGATGCAGCCGACGGTCCGCACTGGCGAGGAACTGGGCACCGTCGTCGCCCAGATTCGGGCGCGAGTGGCCGCACAGCGCATCGTCCCCGAGTTCACGGCGACTCGGATTCAGGAGTGGGGCCTCATCGTCGACGAGGACGACGACGGCGCGCCGACGCTCGTCCGGGAGTGAGGACGGAGCGGTAAGTTCAACCCTCCCCATCGAGAAGATGTGACTGCGTGGTGGGATGGCAGAGTGGCCTATTGCGCCTGCCTTGAAAGCAGGTGGCGTCAGCCTCCTGGGTTCGAATCCCAGTCCCACCGCATCAGTACCACTGTGAGCAGCGGTGCGGCTCGGATGCGACACCGGCGTCGATCGCCCTCGGCGAACGCAAAAGCTTTGCCCGGCCCGGCGGAACTGCGGGTAATGAGCTATGCTGGCGACTGGCCCCACGACCCCGACGGCGAGGAAGGCAGCGAAGGCAAGCGCAAGTACGGGCACGCGGTGCTCGCGAAGAAAATCGACGACGAGGAGGACTTCCCGCTCGCGGCCGCCGACTACGTCGAAGAGTACGGCGACCACCCGGTGCGTATCAGCTACGAGCAGGTCGTCTCTGTCGAGGAGATCTTCGAGAACGTCGAGCAGGAGTCGTTCGCTGATTTCGTCGAGTTCCACCAGGCCCTCGGCGAGACGATGCGCGCCAGCGGCTACTGGTTCTACGAAGGCCCCGAGCAGTTCGTCGACGCCTGAATCACTTCGAAGGCAGCGTTCTCAGCGACCGAACGCAGTAAGACGGTTTGTGCGCCTTTGTCGACCTCTCCGCGACTGGCTACTGCTCGTCTAAATCCATCCGCTCCCCAAGTTCCTGTTCGATACTCCCTCGCTCCCACGTCCGGGTACTGTCGCCCTCAACCTCGGCTTTCACCGTCTCCTCAAGCAGATTCACCGCCACCGAGTTGGCTCCCTCGGGGATGATGAGGTCGGCGTGTTTCTTACTCGGCTCGATGAACTGCTCGTGCATTGGCTTGACCGTCGAGAGATACTGGTCGATCACGTCCTCGAGTTCGCGACCGCGGTCGATGACGTCCCGACGGATGCGGCGCAGGATGCGCACGTCGGCGTCCGTCTCGACGTAGAGCCGCAGGTCGAGCATCTCGTTGATCTCCTCGTCGTAGAGAGCCAGAATCCCTTCGAGCACGATAACGTCCGTCGGCTCGACGGTAACGGGTTCGTCTTTTCGGTTGTGCTGCTCGAAGTCGTACCGGGGCATCTCGATCGGCTGGCCCTCCGAGAGCATCCGGAGATGTTCGCGGAGGAGCTCCCACTCGAAGGCCGAGGGGTGGTCGTAGTTGACCGATTCGCGCTCCCCCATGTCGAGGTGGCTCAGGTCCTTGTAGTAGTTGTCGAGTGGGATGCGGGTGACTGAATCACCGACGTTCTCGGTGACAAGTCGGGCGACGGTGGTCTTCCCCGCGCCCGTCCCGCCCGCGATACCGATTACGAACGAGGGGATCGTCATTACCGAAATGGACGGTGGGACCTCGTTTCAACCTGCTGTTTCGAGAGCCGCCAGCCTCAAATCCTCATGGATGACCCAAATTATAGAGCAACTGAGCAAGGTTTATAATGGCGGACCACACCTTCGTGTCTATGGTACGCAAACTCGACCGGCGCGAAGTACTTGGCGGCATCGGCGGCGCAGCCCTCGCAGGGTTCGCCGGCTGTATCTCCCAATCGGGGGGCGACAGCGAGTTCGAAGCACGTCTTGGCGTGCTGTTCCCGCTCTCGGGCGACCTCGCCTCCCTCGGTGGAACCTTCCGCGACGGCGCAATCCTGCCGAAAGCCATTATCGACGAGGGCGATGCACCCATCACCATCGACCAGCGAGTCGAGGACACCCAAACCGACCCGCAGGCGGCGGTCTCAACCGCGAACGACCTGGTTAACGCAGGCTATCCGATGATTTCCGGGCCAGCTTCCTCCGGTGTGAACCTGCAGATCACCCAGGAGGCGCTCATCCCCAACGGCGTCATCGGCTGCTCGCCGTCCTCGACGTCGCCGAACGTCACGACGCTCAACGACAACGACCTCATCTTCCGGACGGCCCCCTCGGACGCGCTGCAGGGGCAGGTGATGGCACAAGTCGGCGCCGACAACCTCGAGGCCAACTCGACGTCGGTCCTCTATGTCAACAACGACTACGGACAGGCGCTATTCGAGTCCTTCAAGAACTCCTTCGAAGACGGTGGCGGCACCGTCCAGACCGGCGTCGCCTTCCGGAAGGAGAAGGACTCCTACACAACTGAACTGGGCAACGCGATGGAGAGCGACCCCGATATGCTTGTGGTCATCGGCTACCCGGCCTCCGGGATTCAGATCTTCCGCGACTTCTACGCGGAGTACAGTACCGACACCGACATCCTGGTGACCGACGGGCTCCAGAGCGCCGACCTCCCCGGCAACGTCGGCGAGGACATGTCCAACGTGTTCGGCACGGCGCCGCTCCCCTCCGGTCCCGGCAACAAGGCGTTCACCAAGCAGTACAAGAACGCCTACGACCGCGCACCGCAGGTGTTCAACGCCCACGCGTACGACGCCAGCGCCGTGATGCTGCTGGCGGCAACGCGGGCAGGCGAGAACGAGGGCGACGTGATCAAAGAGGAGATGCGGCCGGTCGCGAACCCCGGCGACGGCGCAACCGAAGTCAGCCCGGCAAACCTGGTTGAGGGTATCCAGCTCGCCTCGGAGGGCGAACCCGTCAACTACGTCGGGGCCTCCTCCTCCGTCGACTTCGACGACAACGGCGACATGAAGGCGGTGACCTACTCCTACTGGCGGTTCAACACCGACGTGGAAGGGAGCATCGAGCAGATCAGCACCGTCGAGTTCGGACAGTAACGACCCCGACCCACCCCCGGATCTCGGTTTTTTGCCACAACGCACTTCTATCGAGCGACCGCAACCGTGGGTATGGTCGAAATCCGTCCGACCGACGAGTCGGTTGACCCGTCCGGAACGACGCTCATTGAGGGGATGCCCGGCGTGGGTCTCGTCGGCAAAATTGCGACCGACCACATCATCGACCGGCTGGAGATGACCCAGTTTGCGGAGATCCGCGGGGAGGGAATCCCACCGGTCACAGTGTTCGATAGCGAGGAACGTGGCGTCAATCCGCCCATTCGGCTCTACATCGACCCCAGCGAGGAACTGGTGGCGCTGCGGAGCGACGTACCCGTCCACGTGATGGACGCACCGCTGTTCGCCGAGAAACTCACTGAATGGGTCGACGAAAACGACGTGCTCCCTGTCTACCTTGGCGGCCTCGCCGCCGAGCGCGGCGCCGACGAAATGCCGTCGGTCGAGGGAATCGGCGTCCGCAACGGCCAGGATATCCTCGAGACAGAAGCGATCCCTGCTCCGGACGAGGGCGGCATAATCTCCGGGCCCTGCGGCGCGCTGCTCTCGAACGCCGCCGACGTGGGTGTCGACGCGATTGGGCTAATGGTCGAGACCGACCCGCAGTTCCCTGACCCGCAGGGCGCCCACGTGCTCATCAAGAGCGCCATCAACCCGGTCGCCAGCATCGACGTGCCGACCGACCGGCTGGTCAAGGATGCCGAACAGATAATGGAACAGCGCAAGGAACTCGCCGCGCAGATGCAGCAGGCCGACCAGCACGAGGCCTCACAGGTCTCCCACACCGGAATGTTCCACTAATTTAGGCCGAGATCGAGACGGAGACACCGTTCTCGTAAAACTCCCGGGTGAACGCACCCGCACCACCCAGAAGCGCCCCGGCGACACAGCTCATCGGGATGGTGAAGACGGCGGCGATAGTCGCCAGCAGCGCCGTCGTGATGGCCACGTCGATCTGCCACCGGAACGGAAGTTGTGGGAAGAGGAGATACCGACCGACTGCAAGCCCAACCACTCCGAGCAGGTAGCCGCCACCGATGGCGGCCACGCCTTCGAACGCTTTCGAGTCCACCGACCGGCTCACGAAGCCGGCGACGAACGGACCGACGCCAGCGAACACCACGAACTGGAACGGGAGCCGTCCGAACCACGTGGCGATGATGGCTGTCGCCGTAAGCAGCACGCCGACGAAGATGGCCCGGTTGTCCATAGCCACCTGTCGACCCGCCAGAAAATAACCGTTATCCAACCGACCTGTGGCCTGTGGGAATCAGCGAACTGCGTCGGCCGCTTCGGCCATGATGTCGAGCGCCTCGTGAATCTCCTCCGTGCTCGTCGCGTAGGAGAGACGTGCGTACCCCTCGCCGTGCTCCCCGAACGCTTCGCCGGGGACGACGACGACGCCCCGTTCGATGCACTCGTCAACGAACCCCTCGGGTACTTTCGGCATGACGTAGAACGCACCCTCGGGTGTTGGGACGTCGAAGCCGATATCGGTGAGGCCGTCGACCACGATGTCGCGGCGCTTCTCGAACGTGTCGACCATCTCGTCGACAACGCCCTGTGGTCCCGTGAGCGCCGCTTCGGCGGCGAACTGTGCGGGCGCGGAGGCACACGCCTGCACGTACTGGTGGACCCGGAGCATTCGCTCGATACGCTCCTCAGACGCTGCGACCCAGCCCAGCCGCCAGCCCGTCATGGAGTAGGTCTTCGAGCAGGCGTCCACGACGACGGTCTGTTCGGGCGCGAACTCGGCAGGCGACCGGTGCTCGCCGTCGAAGATGATGCGGCCATACACCTCATCAGAGATACAGAGCACGTCGTGTTCGCGGGCGATTCGAGCGAACGCACGAACGTCTTCGGGGGGCGAGACGGCGCCGGTGGGGTTGCCGGGGCTGTTGACGACGAACGCCGCGGTGTCCTCCGTTATCGCCTCCTCGATGGCCGCGGGGTCGATAGTGAGGTCGTCCCGGAGTGGGACCGGAACGGGCTCGCCGCCCGCTAGTTTCGTCAGCGCGTCGTACGCCACGAACCCAGGGTCCGGGAAGATCACCTCGTCCCCAATGTTGACGTGGGCCTCCAGCGCGATATGGAGCGCCTCGCTCCCACCCGCGGTGGCAATGAGCTCCCCGGGGTCGTAGTCGAGACCCAAATCCCGCTCGTGTTTGGCGACGATGCCCTCGCGGAGCCCTTGGACACCTTTGTTGGCGGTGTAGGCGTCGACCTGTCCGGTTTCGATGGCCTCGATAGCGCCGCGGCGCGCGTGGTCGGGCGTCGGGAAGTCGGGCTGGCCGATGCCGAGGTTGATGGCGTCGTCGCCGGCCGCTTCGAACACTTCGCGGATGCCGGAGATGGAGATGGCCTCCACTCGGTCGGAAAACTGGGACATACAGAGGGGCGCGCGGGGAACCCCGTTAACAGTTGCCTCTCGGGCGCAGTCACCGGTGTCAGAGTTACCGGCGTTTGTTGCCGATACTCCGGAGTGATAAAGTCAAGATAGTCCGCCGCCGAGCCGGCCGCTAAGGCCCGCTCCGACGGTTCCTGGCTACGGTAGCGTCACCGACAGCCGAGGAACCCGCCGCCGCCGGTTCACTGTTACGTACGGGTCCCGTAATGGACGTAATGAGCAATCGACCCCGTAGTGGCGTCTCACGGCGTGACGTGTTGAAGGCGAGCGGAACCGCAGCAACGCTCGGCCTCGCCGGCTGTGTTGGCAGCAGCGGCGGGAGCACCGAACTCAGCGTGGCCTACATGCCCATCTATCCCGATATGCAGCATTTCGTCATGGAGGGCGAGGGGTACTACGACACCATCGACGCCGAGGTGAGTACCGAGCAGTTCAGCGACGGCCCCAGTATCATCCAGGCGTACGCGACCGGCGACTACGATGTGGCACTGTTCGGTGTTGTGCCGGCGATGATTGTCATCGACAAGACCGGTTTCGCGAAGGTGACCGCCGCCAACATCCAGAACGCGATGCAGGTCCTCGCTCGCGACGAGTTCGCGCCGATGTTCGAGCAACACGGTGCCGACGCCTTCGGCCGCTGGGAGGAACAGGAGGGCGAGAAGTTCACCTTCGGGACGTTCCCGCCGGGTTCGGTGCCGGATATCCTCCTGCGCTACTGGCTGGAGCAGGAACTCGGCCTTGACCCAAAGTCCGACGTGAACATCGAGTCGCTAGGTGGGGCCGGGCCGGTTCGCCAGGCGCTCGCTGCCGGGAAAATCGACGGCACCTCCATTATGGAGCCGGTGCCGACCCTCGTCACCGAGAAGGGAATGGGCTACAGCCCCATCGCGTGGGCCGGCGACTTCATGCCCGGCCAGCCGGCTGCCGTGACGATGATGCACGACGACCTGCGCACTGATCGCCCCGACGTTGCCAAATCGTTCATCGAACAGCACATCCGCGCGACGGAGTTCATCGAATCGGACCCCGACACAGCCGCCAAACACGCCAGCAACGCTATCGGGCCGGACGTGCTGTCGGTCAAGACGGCCCGGAAGGCGATGAAGTCGCCGGCTTCGGACTTCATTTCGAACCCCCACAGCATCGAGTCCGGGACCGAGATATTCGCGGCCTACGCCAACCGGCTGGGGAAAACCGAAACCGAGCTCTCGATTGACAGCATATTCGACTACAGCCTCTACGACGACGTGGCTGAATGAGCGTGGGAGCCGAACGGGCCGGCGGGAGCGCGCCGGGAATCAACCGCGGCGCGTCGTCGCCGAGGCAGCGGGCCGTCCGTGGCGCGGCTGGGACCGTCGCATTCCTCATTTTCTGGCAAATTGTTGCCATGCCGCTACCGACCTATCTGCTTCCAACGCCGGTCGAAGTGGCTGCAGCGTTCGTCAGTCAGTTCCAAATGACGGCTGGCTACGAGCTGCCGTTCGTCGGCGGGAGCGTGACGCTGCCAGCATTACTCACCCATCTCCTCCAGAGCCTCCAGCATTACCTCCCCGGCCTGATTATCGGCTCGACCCTCGGCGTCACGCTTGGCGTCATCGTCGGCTGGTTCGCGGTCGTCGACGACGCGCTCACGCCGGTGATCCGGGTGCTGCGCCCCATCCCACCGCTCGCGTGGGTGGCGTTCGCCATCATCTGGTTCGGCATCGGGCACACGGGCGCGACGTTCATCGTCTCCATCGGCGCGTTCTGGATCACGTTCTACAACGCGCTCAGCGGGGTCGAGGCCGTCGACGCCGCGTTGCTCGAGTCCGCTGCCAGTCTCGGCGTGCACGACCACCTGACGATGCTCCGAAAAGTGGTGTTGCCCGCGGCGAGTCCGAGCATCTTCACTGGGATCCGCACCAGCATCGGGCAGTGCTGGATGATTGTCGTAGCCGCTGAACTCGTCGGACCGCCCGGGGTGGGCGAGGAGATACTTATCGCCGCCCAGAATCTCGCACTCGACGTGAGCGTCGCCTACATGCTCGTCATCAGTGCCGTCTTCCTCGCGAGTGACGCTGCGTTTCGTGCGGTCGAACGGGAGGTGCTCGAATGGCGCCCATGAACGACGAGTCAAAAGTAGTCGTCGACGGCATCGGCAAACGGTTCGAGGGTCGCCAGAGCGTGCAGGCGCTCGAGGATGTTTCCTTCGGCGTCGAGGACGGTAAGTTCGTCTGTATCGTCGGCCCCTCTGGCTGTGGGAAGACGACGCTGTTCCGCATTATTGCGGGGTTGGAAACCGCCACGAGTGGTGAGGTCCGACTGGCCGGAAAGCCTGTACAGGGGCCAGGGACGGACCGCGGGATGGTGTTTCAGGGGTACGGTCTGTTCCCGTGGCGGACCGTTTCCGGGAACGTCGCGTTCGGACTGGAACAGCAGGGACTCTCCGAAGCCGAGCGGGAAGCCCGAGTCGAGGAGATGCTCGACTTGGTCGGCCTCACTGAGTTCGCCGACGCCTACCCGAAGGCGCTCTCAGGTGGCATGAAACAGCGCGTGGGCATCGCCCGCGCGCTCGCCGTCGACCCAGAAACGCTGCTCATGGACGAACCGTTTGGGAGCCTCGACGCCCAAACCCGTGGGCTGCTCCACGAGGAACTGCTGTCAGTCTGGGACGAGACAGGCAAGACGGTGCTGTTCGTCACCCACGACGTGGGTGAGGCCGTGACGCTGGCCGACCGCATCGTCGTGATGGCGCCGAGTCCAGGCCGGGTGCAGGAGATCGTCGATGTGGACCTCAAGCGCCCGCGCGAGCCGACTGACAACGCGTTCGCCGAGCAAGTAGCGCACGTCCGCAGCCTGATTAGCGAGTAACGCTACTCCTCCGCTGCGTCTCGAAGCGTGTCGATTCTGGTTTCCAGCTTCGAGAGCGCTACGTCGGCGTTCATATACCCCTTGTCGTACTCGCTCAGCACCTTCTCGGTCTCCCCGAGGAACTCGTCGACTGCGTCGTCGAGGTCTGCGTCGCTCATACTTGCCGCTACCGACCGTGGCGGGGTAAGCGATTCCCTTCGCACCGTTGGCGCTCCCCGAAATCCACAAACACCACACGGTCCAACGGAGGGTATGGCGCTCACGCTCCGGTTCGAGAGCGGGACGGTCCGGGTCGTGAGCGACGACGATAGCGACCTCCCCGAGCCGCTCGCAGAACTGGACTATCTCGAAACCGACGAGCGAAGCGGCGGCTATCGGGCACCGGCCTTTCGCTACGCCGACCTCCGGCGGGCGCTCGACGACGCCGGCTGGGACTACTGCGACCAGGTACTCGACACTGAGCCACTCGATCTCTCGACGCAGTACCAGCTCCGGGAGTACCAGCAGGACGCCGTCGACGCCTGGCGCGGTGCCGACAGCCGTGGGGTTATCCAACTGCCCACCGGAGCGGGGAAAACAGTCGTCGCTATCGCCGCGATGGCCGCGCTGGGGGTGCCGACACTGGTCGTCGTGCCGACTATCGACCTGCTGAACCAGTGGCGTCGTGAACTGGAGGTGGAGTTCGACGTTCCCATCGGCCAGTTCGGAGGCGGCGAACAGCGCCAGGAACGAATCACCGTCTCCACCTACGACTCGGCCTATCTGAAGGCCGACGATATCGGTGGGCAGTTCGGTCTCGTGGTCTTCGACGAGGTCCACCATCTCGGTAGCGAGGGGTATCAGGAGATCGCACGGCTGCTTGCGGCGCCGGCCCGACTAGGGCTGACCGCGACGTTCGAGCGTCCCGATGGCGCTCACGACCGTATCGAGGAGCTCGTCGGGCCGAAAATCTACGAACTCGGCGTCGACGATCTTGCCGGCGAACACCTCGCAGCGTACGACATCAGACGCATCGAACTCTCGCTCACCTCGGAAGAGCGCGAGCGCTACGAGGAGGCTCAAGGCACGTTCGTCGACTACCTCAAGCGGTCGGGTATCTCGATGCAGCGCGGGAGCGACTATCAGGAACTGGTCAAGCGGTCCGGGCGTGACCCCGAAGCTCGCGAGGCGTTGCTCGCGAAGCAGCGTGCGCGGCGAATCGTCCGGGAGGCCGACGAGAAAGTCGTCGAACTCGCCGATATTTTCGACCGACACCGCGAGGACCGTATCATCGTCTTCACTGCGAGCACGGAGTTGGTCTACCGGCTCTCCGAACGGTTTCTGCTCCCGGCGATGACGAACGAGACGGGCGCCGCCGAGCGCCGGGAAATTCTGGAGCGCTTCCGCTCGGGAGAGTACTCACGGGTGGTGACTGCAAACGTGCTCGACGAGGGTGTCGACGTGCCCGACGCCAACGTCGCCGTGCTGCTGGCCGGCTCCGGGAGTGAACGTGAGTTCACCCAACGGCTCGGTCGGGTGCTGCGACCGAAATCTGATGGCTCGCGCGCGCTGCTCTATGAACTGGTGAGTGCCGAAACCGCAGAAGAACGAGTCGCTGACCGCCGACGGTGACTCAGAGCTTGCCCACCCAGCCGTAGTTCAGGCTCCCGCTCCCTTCCCAGTCCGCGTAGGCCACTTTGAATTTGAGAGTAACCGTCGCCTCGCTCTCGCCGGGGAGGGAGACCTCCTCGCTCGCTTCGTACTCGGTTCCCTCAACCGTGGCGGTCCCGACGAGCGTGTCACTCCGACGGTCCGCCGCGCGGTTTTCGACGGTGATGCTGAGAACGAGTGAGCCGTCGTCACCCTCGCCAACCTCGGAGTCGATGATTCGGAGCTGTCGTTCGAGCCCAGTTTGTTGCTCCCCACCCTCGGGCGTCGTCGGTGGGTTCCGTGGTCCCGACTCGTCGCTGGCGCTCGTCACACAGCCGGCGAGTGCGAGGGGGGCGAGCGCGAGGAGTCGGCGTCGCTGCACAGTCGTCGCTATCGACGACGGACAATCAGCGTTCCGCTGTGGCGAGCAGACGGCAGTCGTCGCTCCGCAGGGGGTCTGCCGTGCTCCCGCCTCGGCCACCCCGCGGCGTCAGTCAGACGATGGCGGCAGTGGTCCCGTTCTCCTCCTTAAAGGAGGGGGCGACCTCCGGCGGGGTTTTAGGCCGCCGTCGCGAATCCGGGCTGTGCTGCGGAAAGAACACCTCCGTGTCTCCCGGGCAGGTGGCGGCTACCACCTCCAGTTCACCGACGAGTGCCACCGCTCGCTGGCAGCCAGCCTGCTTGGCGTCTTTCAGGGCCACATCGGGGAGCGCCGCGCGGTGCTCGAGCGAGCGCTCACCGAGGCAGAGCGCGAGGCGGAGTCGTTCAAGCTGGTTCGCGGTCTGGCCGCGCTGCTGGAGCGCGAGGCGACCTTCGAAATCCAAGCTGCCGTGCCACCCCGACGAGCGCGCCGGGTGGCGTTCGAGAGCGCCGAAGCCGTGTCGGTTGTGACTGCGGAGGAGCGCACGGAAGCACTGTCACGAGCGGGCGACCGGCTGGGCGTTGACCCCGGTACCGTCGAGCAGTCGCTCTATGCGGACCGCGAGCCGAACCAGATACTGGCCTCGTTCGAGCCGCGCTGGGGGCCAGCGGAACTCCTCGAGCAGTATGACCTCTCGCTCGCCCAAACCGCATTATTTGATGCGACAGAAGTTCGAGTACGCTGCGCCGAGCCAGCAACGCTCGTGAGCGCGGTCAAGCGCCTCGGCCTGATGTACGAACTCCGGCAGACCGACGCAGGCCGGGAACTGGTGGTCACCGGACCGGACTCGCTGTTCCGCTCAACTCGGCGCTACGGCACCGCATTCGCCCGCCTACTCCGGACCGTCGCCAAGACCACGGAGTGGCGGCTTTCGGCGACCATCGACGACCGCGGCCGCGAACGGGAACTGGTGCTGACTGAGGAAGACATCTCTGTGCCGGGGGTCGAACCAGTCGCGGAACCAACCTACGACTCGGCGGTCGAAGCCAAGTTCGCAGCCTCCTTCCAGAGCCTCGACACGGACTGGAACCTCGTTCGGGAACCCGAACCGCTGGAGACCGGAACTCGCGTGATGATTCCCGACTTCGCGTTCGACTACGCGCCCGCGGGTGCAGACGCCCAGTCCGTCGCCGACCGCTTCCGCGTCTACTTCGAGATTGCGGGCTTCTGGACACCCGAATACATCGAGAAGAAGCTCTCGCAGTTGGCCAATGTTGAGGACGTGGCACTACTCGTCGCCGTGGACGAGTCACTCGCAGCGAGCGAGGAGATCGAGGCCCGCGGCCACCGAGCAATCCCGTACTCGGGCTCCGTCCGTGTGAAGGATGTAGTCGATGCACTCCGAGAGTTTGAGTCCGAGTTGGTCGCCGACGCCGCGGAGCGGTTGCCCACAGCGTTGGTCCCGGAGGCAGATGTCGTCTCACTCTCTACACTCGCGGCGGCGTACGGTGTGAGCGTAGACGTGGTCGAGTCGAAAACGTACCCCGAGCACGAACTGGTCGGGCGGACGCTCGTTCGGCCGGCAGTGCTTGCATCGCTGGCTGCGGAACTGGCGGACGGAATGGCGCTCTCGGAGGCCGAAGACCTGCTCGCCGAGCACGACCTCAGCGACGCCTCCGCGGCGCTCTCGCGACTCGGCTACCGGGTCGAGTGGGAGGGGCTCAGCGGTGGGACGGTCCGCGAGAAGTAGTTACTCGTCGAGCACTGCGAGTTCCTCCTGATTCCCTTTCGGAACCGTCGAGCGGAGTTCGCCGTAGACGTAGAGACCGACCCCGATGGGTGCGAGCTCGCCCGCGAGTTCGTGGGCCGCAGCGAGGTAGCCCCAATCACCCTCCCAGCGGTCGATTTCCTGGTCGTGGCCCGCGGCGAACGCAGACGCCTCGCCCGGTGATAGTTCGATGACGTTCTTCGTGGCGTCGGCGGCGAACCGCTGTACCCCGGAGGTGGTCGGCTTCCAGTGTTCCTGCCGGGTCCGCAGGAAGGTGATACCCAGACCCTCTGCATCGATGGGTGAGGGGAGGTCGGCGCTGAACGCCCAAAGCTTCCCGGCGCCTTTCTCCCAGAACGTCACTTCCTCGAAACGCTCCGGCGGGACGCCGAAACGGTCCTCCCACCACTCGAGGACCTCCTCGCGAGAGGCCCGACCGGAAATCTCGCGCTCGGCAGGCGTGGCTGGTAGCCTGTCGAAGCGCTGGCCGTCGTTCTCGTGATCGGCCATTAGGCGCTCACCTCCTCGTCCGCGGCGGCATCAGCCGTAGTCTCGTCCTCCGAGTCGCCGACGACCCGGAGTTTCGCGACGAAGAAGCCGCCAGTGTCGTTGAAGTGCGGGTAGACCCGGTGGGCCTTGGTCAGTGAGTCGTCGAACTCTTCGTCCTGCCACTCGGTGATCCCCTCGGTCGTCTCCAGCGGCGCGTCCCACTCCACCAGTTCGCAGTCTTCTACCTCGAGGGCGTGGTCGACGACTCGCTCGTTCTCCTCGGGCGCGAACGTGCAGGTGGAGTAGACCACTTCGCCGCCTGGCCGAGTCAGTTGGATGGCGCGGCGCAGAATCCCCTTCTGAACCCCGACCAGCCCTTCGACGTGGTTCATCGTCCACGTCTCGAGCGCGTCGGGGTTTTTCCGGCAGGTCCCCTCACAGGAGCACGGCACGTCCGCGACCACGCCGTCGAACTCGTCGACGCCATCGAGCGCGAACGTTCGGGCGTCGCGGTTGGTGACCACGAGGTTGCTCACACCCAAGCGCTCGGCGTTGTGCCGGAGCGCCGAGATGCGCCCGAGGTTGTTGTCGTTGCCCACGAGCACGCCCGTGTCGTCCATCAAGTCCGCAAGGTGACAGGTCTTGCTCCCCGGCGCCGCACAGGAGTCGAGCACCCGATCGCCCGGGTCCGGGTCGAGTGCGAGTGCCGGCAGGGCGGAGACTTCCTCCTGGCCGTGGAGCCAGCCGTGGACATACGCCCAGTTGGTCCCTGGGCTGCCCTCAGGGAGTTTAAGGAGGCGGTCGTGCCAGTCGACGGGTTCGTAGGTGACACCTTCTTCGTCGAGTGCGGTCCGGACGCGCTCGGGGTCGGCCTTGATACTGTTGACGCGGACGACGGAAGGCAACGGCCGGTTGCAGGCCTCACGGAACGCCTCGTAGTCGTCGACGAGGGGCTCGTAGCGGTCGAGCGGATTCATTATCGAAGCTGGGGTGCCGCGGCGCTTGTCGGTTTCGGAGCCGTTGCGTGGGGTCGTGTCGGGTGACGGCGGGGCCGCCTCCCGGGTTTTGCCATCCAAACGAACGCCTCGGAAAACGAATGTAGGACGGCAGCAAGTCGAGTTCGGCGGCCAAGCCGAGGGATGGTCCAGTAGTCAGTCGCCGCCGGTATCGTACTTGTACGTTGCCTTGTCCGGGTCGATACCGAAATCCTCGGGGTTCTCAACCGGCTCGTCGTCCGGTTCGTCACCGCCTTTTTTAGCCTGTTTGAACCGTTCGCGGAGCGCCGCGGTCATCTCGAAGCCATCGGTCTCGATGGCCAGTGCGACTACCTCCGCACCCACACTTTCCCGTTTCTGGTCGAGCCGTTTCTCGACGATTGGCGGGAGCGCCTCCTCGACCCGCTCAAACCCGAACTGCGTCAGGTAGTCGTCCTCATCGGTGAGGACGTAGACAGTCTCGAACTCTTGGTCGGCCGCGGTGTCGACCAGCCGCTCGAGCACGTGCGCGCCGACGCCCTGCCCGCGCCAGCTCTCGACGACGCCGATGCCGGTCAGCTCACAGACCTCGCCGTCATCGGTCTTGTGAATCCGGTAGCGACCGAACCCCGCCCGCTCGTTCGACCCTTCGTCGACGGCGATGACGTAGTCCCGTGACCGGAACGCCGCCTCGTCGAGACCCATGGCCTCGATTTCGTCGAGTAGCCACGCCTCGTCCCGGTTGCGAGCATCGCGGACGTACATGTACACCAATATGTGGTGGGCCGGGATAATGGTTGCCGCAGTTGGAGTCTGACGGTCCGTCGGAGACGAGGCTACGCGTCGCCGTCGCTTGGGTCGTCAGCCGTCGGGTCGACGCCGAGCATCTCTGGTGTGATGGTGTCAGGGATGAGCGTGCCCAGCCGATGTTCGGTCCACTCGCCGTCGCCTTCGTCACAGAACACCGGGATCTCCTCGTCACCGAACTCCGCGAGCGTCTGCCGGCACATCCCGCAGGGAGTCACGGCATCGCGTGCGGCCGAGGTGACGGCGACGGCGACCAGTTCACGGTGGCCCGCACGCACGGCGCCGCCGACGGCGACCTCCTCGGCGTGAAGGGAGTTGCTGTAGTTGGCGTTCTCGATGTTACAGCCGGAGAACACCTCACCCTCGGCGGTCAGCACGGCGGCGCCGACGCGGTACTCCGAGTAGGGAACGTATGCGGTCTCGAGCGCGCTCCGAGCGGATTCGATGAGCGCTGCCGGGTCGACGGAGGGATTCTCGCCCATGTCTGGGGTTGTGGCGACTCGACACTTCAAGGAGTCGGAAATAGGAGCCCGAGCGCCCCGAGCAGTCACGCTTTCGCTACGAATTCAGTCGCCAAACCGCATTGTCTCGGCCCCACAGTCCGCACAGCTGAGTACGTAGGTTTCGCCGTCGTCCTTCGTCTCGTACTCCCGACCCGTGCTCTCGCCACACTCGGGGCAGGGCTCCTCGATGATTGCCTCGTCGCCTTCCTTCGGTGCGCCCATCGCGAGCAGTCTGCAGGGCTCGTCGCCGGCCGCGACAGCGCGGTTCCAGTGGTTCGCGGGCACGTAGAAGGCCTCGTCCGGTCCGACGGAGAACTCCCCGTCGGGCGTCTCGACGCGGAGTCGGCCCTCCAGCACGTAGAACGCCTCCTCGTGGTCGGGGTGGCGGTGGCGACCCCACGGCACCTGCTCGCCCGGGTCGGCGACGAAGTAGTTGAGGCCGAACGTGGAGATGCCGAGCGCCTCGTCCAGTTCGCGCTTCACTCGGGTAGGGTTCGGCGTGTTCGACACCGCAGAGACGGCCAGTTTCCGGTATCCGGACATGGTTCCAGTAGGCCCAGCACGGCGAAAAAGCCGCCGGACGTCGCGCTGGTTGCGGCGAAGTATTTAAGCCGACAGAATCACCATCGATAGTAGATGCAGCAGTCCGGAATGAGCACGATAACTGGCCGACGTCGGCCGGAGCTGGCGCGATGACCGCGATAAACATCGACATCGCAACTCGCGGGACGAGCCTCCACGTCACCGACGTCATCGAGCAGCGCCAGTGCGTGCTGCGGACGCCGACGCCCGCCACCGCTGAGGCCGTCGACGGCGACTCCTTTTACTTCCCCGTCGACGCCGCGGCCGTGCTGAACGTCGGGAGCGTCACGCTCGGCAACTACGTGCCGACGTTCGTCCGCAACGGCGACGGCGACGTGGTCGCGGAGGTCGACCGGTTCGACGAGCAGACGTTCGATGACGGGGAGTTCCTTCTGGAACTGGAACAGCCAGTGAAGCTCTACATTCGCGTGCATGGCTCGCTCCGTATCGAGACCACAGGCATGACGACGACCATCGAGACGGATGGCCAGCTCTGGGTCGGCGCCCGCTCGCGACACAACCACCCTGCGGCCACAATCACCACGACCGGCGAGCCCGAGGAGCTGCTGGAGGTCGTCTCCGCACTCTCCTCCTCGCTGAAGAGCACGTCGCCGGAGCGGGCCTACCCGACGCTTCGGGGTCACCCGCCCGAAATCGAGGTGGGCGAGGAACTCCACATCCCGGAGGGGCTCTCTTCGCCTGATTCAGGAGTCCATATCGAGGTGCCCGTCCAGCGACGGTTCATCTACCCCGTCGCGCCGCTGGCGTTCTACCTCGGCGCGGAGCTAGTCCCGGGGACCGTCCCCCGCATCGTCGGCGAGGACGGGTTCACCTACCGACTCGACGGTCCAGTCGGCCACGGTCCGACTGCCAGCGGAACGGAGTTCCGCGACGCCAATGGGTTCGAAGAGACAGTCGCACGGACACTAAAGCAGGTCCTCTTGCTCGACTGCGTGACGCGGACAGAGGGGTTCTACCAGCTCGATCTTGCCGAGCGCGAGCACGTCGAGGAGTGCGTCGACCTGGACTGGGCGTCGCTCTATGAAGGAACGATCACGGAGCAGCTCCGGGCCTACCTGGACGTCCCGTACGAACGGATTGCCGACCACGTCCCGGAGTGGAAGAGCACGGGCTACATCGCGCCGACGACCGAGAACGCCGAACTGCTGCCGTTCCTCCTCGACGATCTTGCGACAATCCGGATGCCGGCTGGTGAGAACGTGACAGCGTCTGAAGCACAGACTGCCTCGATGTTCGACTTCGCGAGGAGCGAGGGGGAGATGACCCGAAGCACAGCCCTGAGGGGATCGGAGTCACGGTCCAAGACGGTCGAGAGCCCGATGACCCAGTTGGTCGAACCCGAACCAACGGACGCCTTCCAAACTGTCTGGGCCGACGAGGGGATGCCCATCGGTGCGACGAAGGCCTCAATCGCGGGCTACCGGAACGGACTGGACCACACACCTTCCGAGGAGATCGGCGTCACGGTCGTCATCAACGACGACGGGATGGCCGACGAGGGCGACGTTGCTGAGGACGTGTACGGTGACGATACGGAGTTCCCGTTCGACCTCCGAGTCTACCGGAACCTCACCACCGACCGCCTGAAGGCGGTTCTCGAGACCGAGCGGGAGTTCCTCCACTACGTCGGCCACATCGAGGCTGACGGCTTCCAGTGTTCGGACGGTCGGCTGGACGCGCGCGACCTCGACTTCGTCGGCGTCGACGCGTTCTTCCTCAACGGCTGTGCCTCCTACGACCAGGGGATGGCGTTGCTGGAGCGCGGTGCCATCGGCGGCGTCGTGACGGTGACGGAGGTCATCAACAGCGGCGCGACGCGTGTGGGGAAGGCAATGGTGAAGCTACTGAACCACGGGTTCCCGCTCAACGCCGCGCTCTCTGTGGCGAGCCAACAGTCGTTCGTTGGCGGTCAGTACTCAGTCGTCGGCGATGGTGATGTGGACGTGGTGCAGCGGATGGATCTCGCTGCAACGATCCTGGAGGTAGAGCATACCAGAGACGGGTTCAGCGTATCACCGCATGCGTTCCCGACGAATGATCTCGCCCCGGGCTCCCAGAGCAAGACGGTGTTCGATAAACGTGGGCAGTATTACCTGACGCCGGGTACGCTGGGCCCTTTCAATCAGTTCCGCGACGACGAACTAAGTACGCTACTCGAGCAGTCGAACGACATAATCAGGAAGAATCAAGAGCTATTCCATCCAGAAGAGTTTGATTCTTCTTCCTCGGCACAGTGAACTGACAGAACCGAGTCAGGGCCCAGACATAGAGGAGATGGCGACGGTGTTCCCTGCCTGCGAAAGGAACAGCATCATCGTGAACAGTGCGCCCATCATCTTCGGGTTGTCGGCCAGGAACGACTTGAGTTCGCTCATTACAATTTATCCGAGGGGAGTTTCCTGTTTATATTTATAAATTCGCCAGTCTGATTTTCAGCAGTGATAAACGCGAGTGTCAAATACCCGGGGCGAAAACTGCATTGGGACAACTGAGTAGACAAGTCGGTATAGCGCTTCTGACCATCTGTGTTCGGTTAAGAAGTAGAATCAACAGACTGCGATCTGTTGACGAAGTTATCGTTGTAGACCGCGTGGGGAGAGGTTGTGCTAACCGAACTCTCCCCAGACCTCATTCGACGGCGGCTGACTTCCCTCTTTCCAGCAGCGCTTATCGAAGACATCGCGCGCGAGCGCGATGTCGTCCAACGCCACCGGACAATCGACATCACGATGCTCGTCTGGACACATATCATGGGCTTCGCCGTCGACGGCGAAGCCCGTACTATCGCCGGGTTTCAGCGGGCCTACTCCGCGGACCAACCAGACTATTGCTCGCTCCAGCTTCTACGACCGGTTCACACCGGCACTCGGTGCATTGTTGAGCGACCTCATCGAGCACGCTCTCGATGAGGTCGCGGTTCCCCACACGATCGCTCCACAGTTCGAGTTGTTTCGTGAGGTTCTGATCGCCGATGCAACCGTCTTCAGGTTGCATCGGCTCCTCAGCGAGTTCCCAGCCACTCACTCGGATCAGTCCGGCGCGAAGCTTCACCTCGTCCATAACGCCACAACGCAAAGCATCGAACAGTTCCAACTCACCGACGAATGCACTCACGAGAGCAGCCAGCTCCGCACCGGGAGCTGGCTGCGAAGCCGGTTGATGCTGTTCGATTTAGGATTCTACAGCTTTCGTCGCTTCGCGTTGATCGAGGAGAACGGCGGGTTCTTCCTGACACGCTTGAAATCGAACGCAAACCCGTTGATCGTCGGGAAGCGGCGGAAATGGCGCGGGCGCGCCATTTCCTTGCCAGGGCGTCGCCTCCAGGATGTTCTAGGCAATCTCACACGAGAGATTATTGACGTGACTGTGGAACTCACGTTCAAGCGACGGCCATACGCTGGAAAGCAGTCGACCGACACGATGGAGTTTCGTGTCGTCGGTGTCCGCAACGAGGACACCGGCGACTACTATCTGTATATCACGAACTTGCCCGATGCGTTCACTCCCAAGCAGGTCGCGGCCCTGTATGGGTTGCGGTGGGAGGTGGAATTGCTGTTCCGAGAATTGAAATCGCTGTACGGACTGGAGAGGTTCCAGACGAGTGATCCAGCAATCGTCCAGCTGTTAGTGGTGGCGGCTCTGTTGACGCTGACGGTTAGCAGAGCCTTACTCGGCGTGTTTCAGGAGTTATTCTCAGAGACGGTATTCCCCCGCGAACGCTGAGCGAAGACCTTCCGGTCTCTCGCCCAGCTCATCCTCGAAGATGTCGCCCAGTCGTTTGGGCATCCACCGCCGAACTTGTCGGAGTTGCTGTTTCGTGACGCCCGCCAACCAGAAAAATCGCGTCTCTTACTCAGCGAACGAGTGGCTGAAGCCTTCATGAGGCGACTCAGTGCTTAACCGAACACCAATGCGCTTCTGACCTACTCCAGATAGCCCAGATTCTCAAGCTGCTCGGCTATCTCGTCAAACTCCGCCTCGGTGAGTTCGCCGCGCTGCTGGTGTTTGATGACGATGCTGCGCAGCAGGAATCGTACGAGGTCGCTGGTGCTGGAGAAACTGGTTCCCTCGATGGTCTCGTCGACCCGGTCGGCGAGCTCCGTCGGGATGGAGACAGTGGTGTAATCGGTCATACGCTATCTCGGGCGTGAACGCCGAAAAGCACGTCGGCCCGGTAGCTGGTGGTTTTTCAGGCCGGAGCCATAATCTGGGTATATGGCCGCGAGACCGCCCGCTGGCGACGGCGACGACGACACCCCGGAGACGCTGGCGTTCGGTATCTCCGCACTCGATGCACGGCTCTCTGAAAGCGAACTGACGTTCCCGGCAACCGCGGCGGCGGTCCTCGACGCGCTTGAGGACCCCGACATCCCCTACGACACGGCGGGCCACACGCTGGCGCTCTCCGAAGCGCTGGCGGAGCTCCAGCAGACGAACTTCGAAACCGAGACCGAACTCAAAGAGGCGCTGCATCCGGTTTACGAGGAGAAACGCCGCTCGGCGGGGAACAGCATTGTCGGGCAGATGCGCCGGCTGCTGCCGTTCTGAAAATTAGTCGTCGCCGCTGTGCTCTTCTGCAAGTAACTCGATACGGTCGAGTTGCTCCCGATGCAGCGAGAGCAGGAGGTCAGAGAGCACGCCGAACATCAGGAGCTGCACGCCAAGGAGAGTCGCCCCCGCACTGCCCACGGCAATGACCTGGTGTGGGATGCCGTATACGAACCACTCCACCGTGACGTAGAGCGCGAGTAGCACGCCGAACAGCCCTGAGCCGAAGCCGACACTCCCGAAGTAGAACAACGGGTTGCTGGTCTTGGCTCGCCGGAACAACTCGAGGAAGATGATGCCGCCGTCCTTGATGGGGTGAAGATTGGTGTTCGAGCCTGACGGCCGCTGGAGATACGTGATGGGGACGACTGCCGTGGGGATATCCCGCTTTGCGCACTCCACCGCCATCTCCGTCTCGATGCCGAAGCCGTCGGCCGAGAGGGTGAACTGCTCGAACGACTCGCGGGTGAACGCGCGGTAGCCGCTGAGGAGGTCCTCGAACGGTTCGCCGTGGATTCGGGTGAACAACCAGTTGGTCAGCTTGTTGCCGACCTGATTGAGCTGGGTCATCGCCCCCGCCTCCATGTTCCCGAAGCGGTCGCCGATGACGTGCTCGTAGCCCTCGTCCAAGGGTTTGAGCATGCGGTCGGCCTCCTCGGGGAGGTACGTACCGTCGCCATCGGCCATCAGGACGTACACCCGGTCGATGTGTTCCCGAACCGCTTCGCGGACGGCTTGGCCCTTTCCCGAGTCCGACTGGACCTCGACACGGGCGCCGTGCTCCGTCGCGATTTCTTGGGTGCCGTCGGTCGACCCACCGTCCATCACGAGGATGTCGTCGAACCCTGCCTCCTGAAAGCTGTCGACGCAATCGCCGATAGTGGCGGCCTCATCGTAGGTGGGGAGGAGGACGGTGACGTGGTCGCGGTCGGGCATCTATTTGCGTGTCGTCGACGGGGGAGGTGGAAAAGCCTTCTACTTGCGGTACCGTGGGATCGGCCGGGAGCGTTCCGACTGTCTCAGTCGACCGGGGTATCGAGACCGTCTGTCGGCGCCTCCGAAGCGCCGTGACATGGGACCGTCAGCGGCGGCGACGGTCAGATGGCACTCGGAACTGACGCGAAACGCGTGGCAGGGGAGGACGAGTCAGCTGACCGCTAGAGAAACGTCTGATAGCCGATGACGCCGGCTATCACGAGACAGACGAGCCCGAGCGCGCGAATCAGCCATCGGTAGCGCGCTGGAACGTCGCCGTCGGCGCCGTACTCGCCACGACGGTTCTGGGGTCCGCCGGCCACCGAGAGGTGGAACGCTGCCCGTGGCGCCGCGAGCAGGACGAGACCGAGGAGGAGCCCAAGTCCCACTGCCAGCAGATCGCGGACGTCGGCCATCTACGAGCGGAGGCGCTGGATGCGCTCCTCGACGGGCGGGTGCGTCGAGACGAGCTTCTGGAGCAACCCGCTGTTGCTGCCGAAGATGCAGAGCGCGCTCACCTGCTCGTCGACGGCGGAGTCGCGGGCGGTCTCGTTGCCACGCTGGATCTTCTCCAGGGCGCGGGCCAGCGGGTCACCGCCGCCGATGGCCGCCTTCGCGTCCGCGTCCGCGACGTACTCGCGATAGCGCGAGATGGCGAGGACGAACAGCATGACCAGAAACTGAACGATGTTCCCCACCACGATGGCGAGGAAGAAGTCCGCCAGGTCGTTATCCCCCGAAAGGAGGACGATGAACTGCGCCGCGATGCCGACGATGGAGGCGATCCCCTGCCCGATGACCATCGTCACCACGTCGCGGTTGGCGATGTGGGCGAGCTCGTGAGCGAGGACGCCCTCGAGTTCGTCCTGGTCGAGGATCTGCATGAGTTCCTCGGAGATGACGACGACGCCGGCGCCCTTGCGGCCGACGGCGAACGCGTTTGGCACGCCCATGCGGGCGATCTTGAGCGTGGGCTTCTCGATCCCCATCTCCGTGGAGAGCTGCTCCACCTGACGGTGGATTGTCGGATACTGCTGTTCGGAGAGATCCTCGGCGCCGACGCTCCGGAGCGCGCCCCATTTGCCGACCTTATACTGGACGCCGACGAGGAGGACCGAGCCCACGACGGCGATCGGCCAGATTTGCAGGCCGTATAGTGCTACCGCCACGCCGACGCCGACGAGGTAGAACGTCGCGAGGATGGCGCCGACGATGGCCATCCGGAGTTTGAGACCGAGATGTCGCATGGTGGGTGGGAGACGTTTGGGAGGGATAAAATCCCCGAAGAGGCAGGGAGAAGGCTGTGCGGCGCCGTCAGTCCCTCATGTCACGGCACCCTCCCTTATAAGTTCCCAAAGGCAGTAACCGTGCGTATGGTTGATCTGCTCTCGCTCGGCGGCCTGCTGCTCGCCTTCTTTCTCGTCGTGATGAACGGCGTGTTCGTGGCTGCGGAGTTCGCCTTCGTGAAGATCCGGCCGACGCGGGTGAACACCCTCGTCGAGCAAGGCAAAGCCGGTTCGGGGCTGGTCCAGGACGCCGTCAAAAACCTCGACGGCTATCTCGCGGTGAGCCAACTCGGCATCACGCTCTCCTCCCTGGGTCTGGGCTGGATCGGTGAGCCCGCGGTCGCGGCCCTCATCGAGCCCGTGCTCGGGGAGCTGCTCCCCGCCGGCACGATCCACATCGTCGCATTCACACTCGGCTTCGGCTTCATCACGTTCCTCCACGTCGTCTTCGGCGAGCTCGCGCCGAAGACGTTCGCCATCCAGGAGGCAGAACGCGTGGCAATCCTGGTGGCGCCGCTGATGAAGTTCTTCTACTACGTGTTCATGCCCGGCATCATCGTCTTCAACGGCACCGCGAACTACTTCACCAGCCTCTTCGGGGTCTCGCCGGCCTCGGAGGGCGAGGAGACCCACTCCGAAGCGGAGATCCGGATGATTCTCAGCCGCTCCGAGGAGACCGGCGAGATCGATCTCGACGAGATGGAGATGATCGAGAGCGTCTTCGAACTCGGGGACACCGTGGCGCGAGAGGTGATGGTGCCCCGACCCGACGTGGAGACCCTGCCGGCGTCGATGGCGCTAGCAGAGCTCCGTTCGGTCGTCGCAAACGGGGAGTATACCCGCTACATTGTTCTTGACGACGACGGCGAGCAGCCCCTCGGGTTCGTCCACGCGAAGGACGTGCTGCGGGCGAGTGAGGAGCAGGCGGTGGACGACGCTGGCACAACGGCCGGCGAACTCACCCGCGACGTGCTCGTGATCCCGGAGACCCGGCGTATCGATAAGGTGCTCGCCGAGTTCCAGAGCCACGGGGGCGGGCAGATCGCGGTCGTTATCGACGAGTGGGGCGTCTTCGAGGGGATCGTCACCATCGAGGACATCCTTGAGGAGATCGTTGGGGAGATCCGCGACGAGTTCGACACCAGAACCCAGGAGCCCACCATCGAACACCGGGAGGACGGCGCGTACGTCGTCGACGGCGGCGTGCCCGTCCATGAGGTGAACGAGCGGCTCGAAACCAGGATCGACCTCGAGGACGTGGAGACAATCGGCGGGTTCGTGTTCAGTCGCCTCGGTCGCGTCCCCAAAGCCGGGGACGAAATCGAAGAGCAACGCTATCTGTTCCGGGTCGATGCGGTGGACGATTCCAGAATCGAACGGCTCGTGATCCAACCTGGCGAGGGACGAACGCAGAAGGAAGCGAGGGAAGCGGAGGAAGCGGAGGAAGCGAGGGAAGCGGAGGAAGCGGAGGAAGCGGAGGAAGCGAGGGAAGCGGAGGAAGCGGAGGAAGCGAGGGAAGCGGAGGAAGCGAGGGAAGCGGAGGAAGCGGGAGAAGCGGGAGAAGAGGCAACTGGGGGGAAAAAGAAAGGGTCGGATGCGGAGTCAGACACAGCCGACAGCGACGCCGAATAGCGCGGCGGATTAGGACCGGTCGACGGTTCGCTCGAACTTCTGGATCGCGCTGTCGCTGCCGGCGATGAACACCTCGTCGTCCGACTCGATGGTGATCCCATCGTCGGTGTAGATCGAGCCGTTGCGTGCCAGTCCAACCACGGTCCAGCCGGTCTCTCGGTGCGCTCGGGTGCTTGCGAGCGACTCGCCCACGAATGGGGCCGCGTCCGCGCGGACGAGTCGGATTTGGCTCACCGGGTCCATGATGCGCTCGCCGTGGACCGCAGCGGCGACGAGGCGGGCACAGAGCTGCTGGACCGAGAGGACGTAGTCAGCGCCCGCGCGGAACGCCGGCGCGGCTTTCTCGCTATCCGTGACTCGAACCAGAATCTCCAGGGTGGGGGCGAGCGACCGCGCCATCGCGACGGTGAGCAGCGCGGTTGCGTCGTCGCTCATGGTGACGATCAGCGCCGAGGCTTCGTCGATTTCGGCCGCCTCGAGCGTCTCGGGTTCCGTCACGTCGCCGACGATATCGGGCTCGGTTGCTGCTGCCGCGTCGACCGTTGTCACCGACGTGGCCGCCGGGAGTGCCTCGGTCGCCGCCATCCCACCCTCGCCCATCCCGGCGACGACAATGCGGGCGGGCGCCGCACGCAGGGCGCCGCTGACCCCCTGCATCTCGTTCCTGAGTTCGTCGATCACGTTCTCCGGGCCCGCGACGACGAGCACAGTGTTGGGCGTGAGTCGCTGGTCGGGGGCGGGGGAGAGCCGGAGCTCCCCATCGAACCAGCCCGCGACGAGCGTCAGCTCGGGGTGGCCAGCGATCGGGGAGTCAGCGATCCTGGCGCCGTGATAGGGGTTCTCCCGACGGATGAGCACCTCCCGAATGACGATCTCGTCGCCCTCTGAGGTGTCGCCGGTCGGGCGCTCGACCGAGACCGGCGTCGTCGCCTTCTCGGCCAGGCGCTGTCCGATGAGGGCATGCGGGGCAACGCTGCGGTCGACGCCGATCTCGGCGAGGGCGGCCTTGCGGCGCGTCGACGCCGTGAAGCTGATGACCCGGAGGGACTCGTTCGCTTCGAGCGCTGTCAGGACGATGCTCGCGGTGCTGTCGCCGGCGTCGGTGATGAGGATTGCAGCGTTGCCGATGCTGGCGCGCTCGAGGTCCTCGCGGTCCTCCGGGTTGCCGTCGATGGCCTGGTAGCCGTCATCCGAGAGGCGTTTGGCCTCCTCGGCGTCGGACTCCAGCAGGACGTAGTCGACGTCGAGTGTTTCGAGTTCGTCGAGCAGCAGTTCGGTGTCACGGCGATACTCCGCGACGACCACATGGTCGTTTTTGGAGGATAGCTGGTCGTCGAGGTTGATCGGTGTCCGCTCGAACAGCGGGATGACGAGGACTCGCAGCGTGATGAAGCCGATGACGACGCCGGAGATCTGCATCGCCGCCACGAACAGGTTCATCAGCGGCGACGACCACGGCGAGTCCGCCCCGTAGCCCGTCGTGGTCATCGTCTCGATGACGGTGTTGAACGCTTGGAAGATCGACCGGGGGTTCCCTTCGAGGGTGCGCATCCCCCAGTAGTAGACGCTGGTGAAGAGGAGGACAATTGAGGTGAGGCCGGCGAAAAAGACGAGGATCAGCCGTTGGCGCTGGCTGAGGTTTTCGGGGTCGAGATCGTTGAACGAAAGGAGGTCACGCATTCGACTCTGTCTACTGCTGGGGGAGCGAGATTGTAAATGCTGGGTTGGGAGGAATCGCTCATCATCAATCGAGTTTCCTGCAACTGTGGGTGTCGAGTGTGTGGTCTGTGGAGGGATTATTGGAACAATCGAGATTCGGCGGTGGGGGCCACAACGGACTGCGGCGGCCTGGCCAGCGTCGACAACGGGTTCTACAGGCGGAGCAGGCCGAGTGCCTCGGGGTCGTCCGGAAATCTTTGCTTTCCGTGATGGTGAGATGCCTTCGGCGTCTCGAATCACTTGACCCCGAGGCGGTTCACTTGTCGTGGGCGGTGAATCAAGCAGCAGGTGCGATGGAGGCTTCCCTCGAGGGCGATCTCCGAGAGTATGGGCTTACGACCATATCTTCATGTCCATGGGGTTTGTACCATAGGTTGTAGATAGTGCATGAGGTCATCGAGGATGTCGAAGTACGAGAGGGAGTCCGAGTGGTGCGACGACGCGTCATTCGGACGGATGACCCCCAGTACCCGAGCGGGTTTCGGTATTCGCGCCACTACGGCTGCGTCGACGGCCGCGGCACAATCTTGCGCTACGACAACGAGAACGAAACTGTCGGACGCCACGAACGCCACGATGCCGACGGCGTCGCCCGCATCGAGTTCCCCGGAATGATGGAGCTCCGGGAGCGGTTCCTGAACGAAATCGAGGATTCACCATGACCACTGACACGCTACAAATCACGTACGGACAGCGTGATGAACTTCGCGAGGCGGGCCGTGAGCGGCTCGAGTGCGCGCTCGATGGAGAGACCGACGCCGTCGAGCAAGACGACCTGTTCGTTCTGGACTTCGAGAGCTACGCCGACGTCGCGAAGCTGATGCGAACCTCGAACTACTGGAAGCTATCGTCGGGGAGGAACCGGCGAGCATCAGCGAGGCAGCACGCGCAGTCGGTCGGGACTACAAAGAGGTTCACCGGAACCTGAAGGAGCTGGAAGATCTCGGCGTCGTCGAGTTCCAACAGGAAGGCGCGAGCAAGAAGCCGGTCCTCCGTGGGGGAGCGAAGAGTATCGACTTCTCGTTGCAGTTCTCCGGAGATGTGAGTGGGGATCGAACTGGAGCGTCCGTGTAGTCATCGGAGCAAGCCAATGTCTCAGGAAGCGTTCGTCGTGACGGTCAGAACGCTGGAGGAGTCTATGGGTCGAACGGAGGACGCGATGGAGGCTGTCCTCGAAGGCGACCTTCCGGACGAAGAGCCACCGAAGCGGATTACGTGAGAACCCGGACGAGCTTCTGCGCGTGTTCAGTCAGCGCGCGATCGAGGTGGACTGAGCATCTTGGTCAATACTGCACGAGTTTTGGCGGATTTATGGACGCATATTCCGTTAGAGGGTCTCTAGGGCCGCTTCGACAGTTTCATAATCGGATTCGGGCCCCGCAAGGTGTGTACTACCTGAATACGGCAATTTGACTGTGACTAAATAGTTACTCCCCGTGACGGGTCAACCCTTCGGGTGGTGCAGAGAGCGCCTAAGACGGCCGATAATGCGGGATACTGTCGGCGACAGGTGCATGCGCTGAAAAGCAAAACCGCTAGCGGGAAATCGATTATGAAGATTTTTCGCGCCGGTTTTGGAGGGAGCGTCGTGGTCGGACGACGTCAATCTGGCCTCTACAACGCCTCTGGCTGGCTTCAACAGGCGTTCGCCCAGAGGTCGGCGACGACTGTAAATCGGTTCTGAGCACCGTATATTGGGTTACTTGCGGGGATTTCGGCCGATTATGAAGGTGTGCTCGACCAGAAGTGGAACGCGGTAGTTTCATAATCAGTTCCCATCTTGCGATTATTCCGTTCGTAGTTTCAGGGAATGTTTCGTGTGGAACCTGCGTTTTGAGTGTTATCGAGATTTGGCGTGAGATGGACTATCGGGTCCTACAGGTACCCAGCTTGTACGCGAATCTGGGGTAGATCCTTGGCAAACTATCGGTTTGTGGTGGGTCTGAAGTAGGGATGGGTTCCCCACATCGCTGCAAGAGCAGTTGAGTTTCGATCGGCGGTCGTAGCGCGGCGTCACGCGGTACTCATCCGGGGAGTAAGGTCAGGTCACGGTTCCGAAACCCGTTCGGGAGGTACTCGGAATTGAGCCGGGAAACGAGATCACGTTCGATCGGACGGATTCGGGCTACGAACTCCAGATGGAGGCGACGACGACAGCAGAGGGCGGCGATCAGTTCGAGAAACATTGGGGAAGCGCCGAGAGCAACGAGACGATGCCCGAGCGGATGCGGCGCCTGCGACGCGTGTGGCGAGGCACTCCTCCTGGCCAATACGCTGCTGAGTTCCCCATCGGCGGGCCCGCCACGAAGGACGGCAACGCACTGTCAGCTTCGCCGGGGGGGTTACACGACGTACTTGCTTTAGGTAGCCGTCAGCCCGAACAGTAGGCTAGGGTGAGAGATGTTCGGGGACTGCCTCAAGTGAGCCTCGTGTGCCCGACTGGATTGTTTCGCCTCTCCTACCACATTAGGTTCCAGATCCGTAGTAACCCAGAAATCATTTGGTTGCGCTCTGACTCAGGGTAGTTAGTGAGAGTCTCGGTCATCCTCTGTACGTACTCGCTGGACATGTACGAACACTTTCGAGAGGCTGCCGAGAGTGTGCTGTCCCAGTCGTACGACGACCTTGAGTTGGTCGTGGTCGTTGATGGGACGGAAGTAGTCCACGAACGCGTTATCGAAGACTACGGCGACCACGACGACGTGGTGGTGCACTGCAACGAGGAGAACGTCGGCCTGCTGGAGAGTCGGAATACCGGCGCGGAGCTGGCGAGTGGGGATGTGGTGGCGTTCATCGACGACGACGCCGTCGCCGACAACGAGTGGGTGGCGGCGTTGATCGACGGGTACGAGGAACAGGATGCGCTGGCCGTCGGCGGGAAGATGGTCCCCGACTGGGTCGCCAGCAAGCCACGATTTTTACCGGATGAGTTCTACTGGCTGGTCGGCGTCACGCATCGTGGCTTCGCCGACGGTCCCGGTTGGGTCCGGAACACGTTCGGGTCAAATATTTCGTTCGAAATGGACGTGTTTCTGGAGCTCGGGGGGTTCGACACAGAGATTGGCGGTCGGAAGGGCGATGCGAACCTGCAGGGTGGCGAGACGGAACTGTGTGCGCGGCTGACCGCTGAGTACGGGGAGGAAGTGTGGTACAACCCTGACGCCATTGTGGCGCACAAGGTGTTCGACTACCGGACGGAGTTATGGTGGTTGATTGATCGGGCGTTCTGGCAGGGGTACTCGAAGCGAGCGATGGAGACGTTGGTTCCTGAGTCTGGTGGCGAGGAGGGGGAGTTCTTGGGGCAGTTGGTGACGGAGTCTGTTCCGGGCCGGGTGAAGGGGCTGGTGCGGTCGCCATCGGCGGCGGCCGTGGAGCAGTTGGTGATGTTACTGGTGTTTACTGGGTGTGTTGGTGGTGGGTACGTTTCCGGCTTCGCTAACTATCGAGGTGGCTTTATATGACAGTCAAAAACCGTGTTCTCTGGCTCACGCCGGACAAGCCGGACAACATCAGCGTCGGGCGAGAGCGCATCGCAGACCATCTTGAATCTCGTGAATTCGACGTGACTCTTCGGGGGACGACGCCGCGAACAGTACTCCAGACCTTACGGGAGGCTGGCGAGTACGACGCCATCATTGGTACGACTCGGGCTGGCGCCCTCGCCGGTGCACTATTGAAAGTTATCTATCGGTCTCCATTTATTGTGGACCACATCGATCCAATCCGACAGTTCAGCCAAACCAATCCCCAGTGGATTGCTACGGTTGTCAGGGTACTCGAAAACATTACATTCCGACTCGCCAATTACGTCCTCTACGTGTACGAGGAGGAACGACAGCGGGTTGCCCGATATGCGGGGAACGTTGCCGCGACGGATCTCGGCGTGGAATTCGACCGGTTTGCCAATCCTGACCCGGAGTCGATCAAGTCTGCGCAGAGGAAGTTCTCAAGGCTCGATGTTAAGGAGAATGTCGCAATCTACGTCGGTGGGCTTGAACCAATCTATAATATTGAGTCAATGATTGCAGCGATAGATCGCCTCCCCGAGTGGTCGCTGGTAGTTATCGGCGACGGAAGCTTGCAGGAGACCGTTGCTACGGCCGCCAATGAAATGTCGAATATACATTACTTTGGTACAGTCCCTCATGAAGAGGTTCCGGGGTACCTCCACGTATCCGACGTCGGACTTTCCTTGGTCGACGATCCACACACGCTGAAAGTCCTAGAATACGGTGCGGCTGGCTTAGCGGTTGTGCAGACAGCGGGGAGAGCAGAGGACCGGTTCGGAGACCTGGTGGAATACTGCGAATCGGATCCGGTATCGATAGCTGGAGCGATTGAGGACGCCGTTGCCAATTCGGAGTTCCAGTCTTTCGTCTCCGAGTTCGACTGGGCGCGGATAGCTGACGACTACCAAGAGGTCCTCACAAGGGTCATGTAGGAGGGCAATCTCCCACACGAATATGCGTGATATCGTCCTGGTGACCGTTGATTCACTCCGTGCCGACCATGTCGGCTGGCATGACTACGAACGCCGGACAACCCCGAATCTCAATGACTACGCAGAGACATCACAAACATATACTCAGGCGTTCGCACATGCTTGCTCAACTCGTCCCTCCTTCCCCTCTATTCTGACTTCGTCATATGCACTCATGTATGGCGGCTTTGAACGGCTCTCTGAAGAACGGACGACGCTCGCAGAGCGACTCTCAGATGGGGGGTACGAAACTGCTGGATTCCACTCGAACCTCTATCTCTCCGCTGACTTTGGGTACGACAGGGGATTTGACAAATTCTTTGACTCAAAATCAGATTCGTCCGTGCTCGCTAAACTTCGACAAACGGTGAAAACACATGTTGACGATGAGTCTCGCATCTATCGGCTGCTCCAGCAGATTTTCAACGCGACCGAGAAACGCGCCGGTATCGAACTCGGGTCGGCGTACGTTGATGCGGAAGAGTTGACGGACCGGGCTCTCTCGTGGGCTCGAACGACAACTTCCGGTCCCAGATTCCTCTGGGTTCACTATATGGACGTGCACCATCCGTACGTGCCACCAGATGAGTACCAACGTCGGTTCCGTGACGAGCCGATCGACGATCGGCGCGCTGTACAGCTACGGCGAGAAATGTTGGAGGCACCTGACTCGCTCTCCGACGACGAGGTTGGTGACATTGTGGACCTTTACGACGCCGAAATCGCGTATATGGACGCTGAAGTTGACCGTCTCGTCGGAACGCTCCGAGACGAGTGGGGTGAAGATACGGTATTCGCCTTCACTTCCGACCACGGTGAGGAGTTCAAGGAGCATGGAGGATTCAGCCACCGAGCGACGTTCCACGACGAGGTGCTCCACGTCCCGCTATTCGTCGACGCCGGCGATTCGACGGACACATATGAAGATCTCGTCGGCCTACTCGATTTAGCACCGACACTTACACAGTATGCCGATCTCGAGTCGCCCGAGAACTTCTACGGTAATCCGCTTCAACGTGCGGGAACGAATAGTTGGTCCCGTTCATCCGTCATTAGCGAGTGGGCCGACACCGAAACCGGAGATCGCCGGTTCAGTGTCCGAACAACAGACTGGAAATACGTCCGTGAGGAGGATGAAAGCGAGCGGCTGTACGACCTCAATAAGGACCCCAGGGAGACGAAAAACGTAGTCAGTTCGGCGCCGGACGCTCTCGATAACCTCTGCGAACGCCTCGACGATCATATAGGACGACTGGAGCGGACTCAAGACGATCTCGGAGAGGTCGGCATGGACGAGCAGACGCGACAGCGACTTCAAGACCTCGGCTACCGGGAGTAGTCAACCACATCGTCCCAAACTTCGATGTGCCGACGGGCACACTTCTCGTTGTATGTTTCCATCTTGGCCGCGCTTTTCTCGCTCAGTTCGGCGCGTAGGTCCTGATCCACGATTACCCGACCAACGGCGTCCTCGATGCCGTCGGGAGTAGTGGGACAGATGAGGCCTGCCTCGCCCACGACCTCCGGAACGCCCACGGCGTCGCCCCCGACAACTGGGAGGCCGGCGGCCTGTGCTTCAAGCACGACAGTGGGATACGCATCAAGGAAACTGACGTACACGAACGCATCTGCATTAGTTAACAACTGAGGGATGTCTTCCCGATAGCCCAGTACATTGACTCGGTCGGCGTATGGGTAGGTGTGCAAAAACTTTTCGAGAGACTCCTGATAGGTACCGTCGCCGGCGATTGAGTAACGGAGATCAGGGTGCTGTTCAAAGAGTTTGGAAAGGCCTTGCAGTATCGTCTTCACCCCCTCGAACTTGTCCGCATAGCGGAGGTTCGTGACCGTTAATAGTTCGAACCTGTCTGTGTTTTCAAGGACAGTTTTTTTCCCGTCAATTCCCCGGTAGTAGTCGATATCAATCGGACGACCGATAACAGACGATTTGCCGACGGTGTAGTGCTCCGAGAACTCCTCGCAGGTCCGTTCGCTGAGAAATATCGTTTCGCTCGCAGCACGGAGAACCAACTTTGACCGTAGATTAATCGTCAGGTTTCGGAACCGACCATACTGGTCGTGGGCATTGGTGTAGTCGGCCCATCCTCGGATGGCCACCACGAACGGGGTTCTAGACAGTACTGAACCGCCCCCCGCCAGAACCCCATTGACCAACAATTCGTCCACCTGAACGATGTCGTATTTGTCGTCGAGCAAGTGACGGACACGGGTGAGAAGAGGTTCGCGAGAGACAACGTCGACGTCGTATTTCGTGTCTAGTGATGTAATCGTATCCGAAAGCGACGTAGCGTATTCGGTGTTAGTGTGTAACAGTAGTACGTTCGGCATCTATCGAGTTGGCGTTGAACGAACCAGTAAACTCGTTCCACCGAGCATTTGGAAACCAAATCGGTACAGAAGGCTCGTAATTCCCGTCGTTGATGCCTTTACGTACTCTATCGAGGTGACCTCAAACTGGTGACGAGTTAGTACTTGTTGGAGTGTCCGTTCATCGAACCAGCAAGTGTGTTCCTTGTTTGCAAATACCTCTCCAAAACCGGCCTGTTTGAACCGATGGAACGCCCAGGGGTTCGGTGTTGTGAGGATGAATTCTCCATCACCCTCGAGATGTTCGTGGACACAGTCAAGGAAACCACCGACGTTCGATAGGTGTTCGATGAGTTCCCCAGCTATGACTACATCAAACGTATCTCCTAAATCGAAATTTTGCGCATCGCCGTGAATGATGTTGTAGCCTTGTTGTTGTAGCTTTCGGACCTCATCGGCCTCGTAGTCTAACCCAACGACTTCCTCACCGATATCGTATAGTTCCTGATGCACCCAGTCCTCATTCGAAGCATTCTCCGCGGTGTGCTGTACACAGCCGATGTCGAGAATACGTGTATCAGAGGGAACTGCATTTAAGAGGGTCTCTACCCTCAGGTTCGTTGCCATCACGTAGAGAACGCTACCGGTTTAATTAAATCTACGCATCTGAATAGAGCCAATTTCCTAAAAGGGTATGTGATCGAGCCCTCCCGACAATCTCACGATAGATATACTTCAGCGTTACCCGCCAGTTACGCTGGTCGGTCGAATATATAGGCCCAAGCTCCGGGTTCACGGGCTGAAATTCAGGGTCACGAAGGTTTTCGAGAGCAGTTGATAACAGCGACTTTGCGGCCTCGCACTGGCGTCGTCTGACCTCTCTCCATCGACCTGCATTGCGTATATTAACAGGTTTGAAGGCGAGAACGGCACCCCCGTCGAGGGTCTCTGTGAACTGTTGAACAGTGACCCCTGTCTCAGGTCGGCCGTGGATAAACTCCCACAATCCAGGCGGACCTCCACGGTACGCCCCCAGGTCACCGTGGTGAAACCCGAGGATCCCATATTTGGGACGATCCAGGATATCGCCACGAAGGATCCCGATACCGAAATGCAGTACGACATCTGCCGCGTTTGTGACGACGTCAATCGTTTCGTCGTCGAAGTTAAAGCCGTATTCGTCTGGGGACGTGACGGTCGTCCGATGGCAAGGGACGTCCTCTATACCGTTTATATCGCCAATTTTCCGGGGCTTCGCGTACCCGGGAGGTCCGAACAATGTTTCAGATACTTTCTGTAGGATGGCAACGATTGTCCAAGATTTCTTCTTAGAGATGTCGCTTAGGAGTCCGACCGAGTTCGAAGACGATGCTTTCGCCTGAACCACTAGCGACACTTCAACGTTACTCGTCTCAAGTGTTGTTTCCAACGATCGGGCGAGCCATTCTGGGACGGCCTCATTCCCCAATAAGAGGCACTCCGAAGTGGCTCTTGATCCGGCATCAGATACGACTCAATTCGCCGAAGCAAAGTCATTTATGGCTAATCGGCATCCGTCTTTAGCTAAGAGACGAACCGCGTGACAGCGGCGGCTTATCGAGGCTATTTTTCGATAGGAGTGAGGAGGCATCCGCTGTGCACACAGAAGCCTCCTCATCGAGAATCATGCGTCGGCTCACTACACTGTTTCCCTCTGAGTTCCTCGAAGAGCACGCCGAGGAACTCGGCGTGGTCGAGCGAGAGGGCAAGCTGCAGATTCCCGTCCTCGTGTGGGCTCTTGTTCGGCTTCGCCGCAGGCGAGAGCCGAACACTCGCTGGCTTCCGACGCAGCTACAACTCGACAGCTGACGAGACGATCTCTCCGGGCGGCTTCTATCATCGGTTGACGCCATCGCTCTCGGAGTACCTCCGCGAGCTCGTCGAGCGTGGTCTCGACGAGGTCGCTGTTCATGACGCCGTTGACACTGATATCGACCGATTCAGAGACGTGATGATCGCTGATGGAACCGTGTTGCGGTTGCACGAGTTTCTCTCTGATGAGTTCCAAGCGCGTCACGAGGAGCAGGCTGGAGCGAAGCTCCACCTGCTCCACAATGCTACCGACCAGACGATCGAACGACTCGACGTGACCGACGAGAAAACGCACGACAGCACGTTGTTCAAGATGGGTTCGTGGCTGTGCGGACGGCTTGTTTTGTTCGATCTGGCGTATTTCAAGTACCGCCGGTTTGCGTTGATCGACGAGAACGATGGCTACTTCGTGAGTCGGCTGAAGCAGAACGCGAACCCGGAGATAACGGAGGAGCTACGGGAATGGCGCGGGCGCGCCATTCCCTTGGAGGGCAAGCAGGATGTAGTCGATGAGCTCTCGCGGAAGTACATCGACGTGGCAGTCGAAGCGGAGTTCAAGCGCGGTCAGTACGAGGGGACGCAGTCGCTGGACACCAAGCGGTTCCGCGTCGTCGGCGTCCGCGACGAGGACGCCGACGACTACCATCTCTACATCACGAACCTCCCCCGAGAGGAGTTCTTGCCGGCGGATCTAGCGACGTTGTATCGGTGTCGGTGGGAGGTGGAGACGCTGTTCCGCGAGTTGAAGACGCAGTACGAACTGGACGAGTTCGACACGAGCAACCCTGTTGTCGTGGAAATTCTGCTGTACGCGGCGTTGCTGTCGCTGCTGGTGAGCCGAGAGTTGTTGGATCTGGTCACCGAGCAGGCCGACGATGAGATCGTGTTCCCACCGGAACGCTGGGCGGCGACCTTCCGGTCGCACGCCCAGCTCATCCTCCACGAGCTCGGCGAGTATCTCGGCTACTCGCCACCGCCGCTGTTGGAACGGTTGATCGGAGACGCACAGAAGATCCACAAGCAACGACCCATCCTACAAGAGACCCTCGCTACTGCTACGCAACCGAGGTGTGAGTCTTATCTAAAGACGAATGACATCAGCAGTGCCCCGCTAGTGCTAGATGACTTTAATTTTCTCATCACGAACAAATATTACAACAATTCCATTGACGATAATGTTGTAGGCTGTGGTGAGCTCGGAGGAAATGTATCAGTCTCAGAAGGGGGACCAAATATCCCCGGAGAGACAGTCCAACAGTTCCACTACGAAACCGATTCATCCGAAGCCATCCAGACTGCTATCCACGAGGTGGGACATAATCTTGAGATGCAGCACAAGGTAGGAGATCGTAGTTTCGAGGATCGGAAATCGGATAGCGGGGATGAATATGTTATTACGCCTCTTCCTCCCGGCAGCAACGAAGACAACGTCTGTGGTGCCACCGTTTCGTCAAATGACGGATCCACAGTAGTGCTTGATATGAGGTACTTCTACTGCGCGCTAGAAAACGATTATTTCTAATCCGTAAGTATTTCAAGGTAGAATATATTAATTGTTTCATGGATCTAATTGAAAGGAGAGAGTATATTGCGTCGGGTTTATTCATACTATCTTGTGGGTGTTTGACAGAAGGCGAGGAAGAGAGTAAACCTTCACCAGATTCCTCAAGCGGCACCCCATCTCCTCCGGTAGAGAGAGGCTTAGAAATCAGAAATGAGTTTAAAACAAAAAAAGAAGTTTCGATTAAAGTTATAGAATATCAGGAAGGTTTTGAAGGTGACGGCTACGGAGAGTCGTCTGGTGTCAATAGAGAGTCTTCTACTCCTAAGGGCAAAGAAGGTATTATTAGCTATGACGCAAAAATAAGCATAGATGGAGAGGATTCGACATATATTGAGTCTGTACTTCAGATATATGCTGAACCTCGCAGATATTACATTAAAGTAGATATCTCTGGAGAAACCTCGATAAGATTCTCATTTATTGCACAATATGGGGTGGGGTTTAGCTATCTCCAACTTACCCTCGATGGACAGCCAGACCTTGTGATTGTGACAATCTAACGTAATAATCAGTCGATCACATCGAGAACTCTCTACCTCTCCAGTAGAGGTTGAATTTGCGTCTTCGATGCGTGGTCAATTCTCGAAATGACACGGACAGTGAATTTCGGCGGTGAGGAGTCGCTGTCGGCGGCGGACTGCCGCCGACGCGACAGTGTCGCCACTCACGATTGCTGTCCCGAGCGGTGGACAGCTACCGGAAGAACCGATCGTTGAGTGGTTGATTCGCTGGAACAGACCTACGGACGCCAAGCGCTGTCCAGGCTGCCCGCAGCACCATCTCACAGAACTCCGTGAACGACCATCTCCAGAGGCGGCGCCCCCCGCGGCGGGGCGCCGCCACGTACCTCCAGTGAAGATACCGCCAGCTGTTCTGAAGCAACAGGCTCACTACAAACATCACCAGCCGCAGTCCAGCATCCTGAGAACTGGTGAACGCGAGGCTCTGCTTGGCTAATCGGTAGCTTGCTTCGATGCCGAAGCGCTTGCTGTAGTGGTCTCGTGCATCGCGTGGCGTGTCGATAAACGGCGCGTCAGCGGCGTAGCCGTGACGCGCCACTCCGTACTCGTCGCACCGTCCTTGTTGGTACACGCAGTCGATGAACACAGGGAACGTCACTTCGCCGGCTAGTTCATTCTCAATTTCGCGGCTCCAGCCTTTGCTGAGTTCATCTTGAATCGTCTCACCCCACTTGACGATCGGCATCACGTAAGCGTAGTTGTGTGCGTACAGCAGTTTGAGGCAAGTGCTGTTGTAGAACCCGCGATCGAGGTAGACGGCCTTGACGCCGAGGTCAAGGCCGTCAAGCAGTTCGAGAAACTCACCGAGGACATCGCTGGTGGTGTCGCCAGCGACGAGCTGGCGCACCGCCAGCGTATACCGCTTGTTGCGTACCCGTGCGTACAGCGTCGCATAGGCGTGAAATGTCGTCGTTCCGCGTTTTGCTTGCGACGAGTACAACGCCTCTGTCTCGTCCTCGTCACCGTAGTAGGGATCGAGGTGGAGGTCGGCGACGACCTCCACCGGTCTATCCGGTAGCGTTTCAAGAGCATCTCGTTGCAGAAGCGTGTCTCCGACCGTCTCGACGGAGTCCAGCTCGAATTGGTCAGTGAGATGTCCACGGACGGTATTGGCGTGAGGCGAGTCGTCGGTCGTCTCACAGACGTGGTTGATCGAGGTCCCGCCGGCGCTGGCGTCGGCGAGGACCTCGTAGAGCTTCTCAGTCGTCACCTCTACATTCTCTTCGAGGTCAATCGGAAGTTCATCTCCGAGACTGTTGACGACAAAATTAAGCAGATGCTCTTCCTCTAACTCACTGTCTGCTTGGTTAGGCTTCACACCGCATCCAAGCAGACACTTCCTCTAACCCGATGTGATCGACTGATGATTGAACAAGGTTGACGACAGATCTCACCAAACTCGCTATCTGAATAGGTCCACAAGAGATAAGCAAACATACCTGCTATCCCTCAGTAGTGTTTCGGGGAATCAAATATGCGTTCTCAGAGATCCAAGAGAACTACGACAGGCCCACTTGGTGGCGGACCCGTTTCGCGTCACGTATTCTCTCTCCGATCCAGATCGCGCTGTCCGACGGTGAATCGGAAATCGACGTAATGGATGAGTCGTGGGACGTTCTCATCGTTCTTGACGCCTGTCGAGCTGATCTCTTTGAAGAGGTCGCAAACATGGACGAATACGACAGTTATGAGGTCCGCGAGAGCGCAGGGAGCGCGACCCGCGAATGGACAAAAGCAAACTTCAGTGGACAGGCCCGAACTGATACAATCTACGTGACTGGTAATCCTGTAGTTTCTCGCTGGGTCGGGACAGCGTTCTACAAGTTCGTTGAAGTTTGGCGGGATGCATTCGACCCGGAACTCGGAACAGTCCCAGCTCAACCAGTTACTGAGGCAGCTATCGAGGCTTACGGGTCAAACCCTGAAAAGCGTCTCATCGTCCACTACCTCCAGCCACATTACCCGTTCGTCAAGGACCCAGACCTCAGATTCACGAGGTTCGAGGGAACCGATGAACTCGAAGTTAGTGAAGCACGAACCGGCGCTTCGGACGTCTGGGAAGCAGTCGCGCTTGACCTCGTTGGTTCGAAGGAAGCATGGAACGCTTACGGTCGAAACCTCGAATACGTCCTTGAAGAGATCAAACCACTCTTGGAAGCTGTCTCGGGACGCGTAGTCATCACATCAGATCACGGAAACGCAATCGGCGAGCGGGCCCGGCCAATACCGATGAAGCTGTACGGTCATCCGACCGGTATCCGACATCCGGTCCTTCGAGACGTCCCATGGGCGGTCATCGAAGGACAAATGCGTCCGGAGGAACGGGAAGACCTCGAATCCGGCGTTGAAAATAAACTTCAACAGTTGGGCTACATCAATTAGCTGCCCACTATTCCGACCCCCTTCGCTAGTGGTCACAAACATACTCAAACGGTATTGATTATAGAATGGAACGTGGACGAAAAAAGACGATTCAGAGCCTATTTAAGGGCGGGAGTATCGTCTTCGTCGGGCTCGGACTAGAGCTGGGGGTCTCGTTTTTTGCCAAGGTCCTCATGGCTCGTCTTTTGGGCCAAGTGGACTACGGTGTCGCGACCCTCGGTATCACGACGATTTCGTTCTCATCAGCTATCCTTCTACTGGGACTCAACAACGGGGTTGGGAGATACCTCCCACGGTTTGATAACGTTTCCAAACGGAAGGGAGTGATTCTTTCAGCGATGGAGACCGCGTTGCCGATCTCGATACTTGTTGGAGCTGTGCTGGCACTATTTGCTGGAACAATCGCGTCGACGGTGCTCAAAGCGCCGGAAGCGACGGGCGTTTTGCGGGCTGCAGGGGTCGGCATCCCCTTCGCAGTGCTTCTGAAACTGTTCGCAGGCGTCGTCCAAGGAATGGAGCAGACTGTTCCGAAAGTGCTAGTCCGGAACATGCTCCAGCCAGTAGTCCGGTTTGGGCTCATAACTGCGGTTCTCCTCGCCGGTCTCGGCTCGTTGGCAATCGTGTGGTCATATACTGCCACCTTCGCCGTTGCCGGACTCGTCGGGCTCTGGTATATCTTGACCCGGACGCCCGTACTCGAACAGGCAAAGGGTGTGCGTATTCACCGGGAGTTGGTCTGGTTCTCCGCCCCGCTGATGTTGATGACCACGATGGTGATGCTGCTCTCAAACCTCGACATATTCTTCCTGAGCTACTTTCATACGTCCGGTGATATCGGGCTGTACAACGTCATCTACCCGCTCGCGGAGCTATTAACGATGACGCTAAGTGGGTTCAGTTTCATTTTCCTCCCGACGTTCTCACGGCTCCATGCGGATAGCAAGCGCAGAGAAATGAATCGGATATATCAAGTCGTGACAAAGTGGGTATTCCTTCTAACATTCCCTGGTCTGTTCTTTTTTCTGCTTTTCCCAGGGGTGACGATCGCGATCACATTTGGTCCAGAGTACAGCGAAGGCATTGTCGCGCTAACTATTCTCTCGCTCGGATTCTTTGTCCAATCCGTCGCGGGACCGAACATGAACGCACTCACCTCGATTGGGGCGACCCGGGCAATCATGATCATGAACTTGATTGCGGCAGGGGCGAATATCGGATTGAACTACCTCCTCATTCCACCGTATTCTTACGTCGGCGCCGCGGTGGCCACCGCAATTTCCTACACCTTGCTAAACCTTCTCTACTCGGCAGCACTGTACTCGCAAACCGGTATCCATCCACTCACTACGCATCTCCTCAAGCCTGCGACTGGAGCACTCGTGCTGATGGGGGTAACGTACGCCCTCCTGTCAACGGTACTCGTTCGAACGATCCCCACGGCATTCGGTACATTCGCCGCGTTTCTGGTCGTCTACACCGTTACAGTCCTCCGTCTTGGCGCCATTCAAGAAGAAGAGGTGATGTTGCTCCGGAGTATCGAGGAACGGTTCGGAATCGACCTAACGGGGCTCAAAACACTCGCAGACAGACTGATGGGGTGAACACAGGCTTCCACTCACTACTCCACAGTAACACTCTTCGCCAAGTTCCGCGGTTTGTCAATAGACCGCCCCTTCGAATCAGCCACGTAGTAACTGAACAACTGGAAATACACATTAGCCACCAGCGGCTCCATCTCTCCCAGCTCCGGCACCGGGAACACCTCGTCGACAAACTTCTCGGCATCCCCCACAGCACCAGACACACACCCCAACACGGGCGCACCCCGCGACTCGACCTCCTTCACGTTGTTCAGCGTCTCCTTGGCGTTCGACCCCTCAGTCAGCACCGCCAACACCGGCGTGTTCGAGGTCACCAGCGCCAACGGGCCGTGTTTCAGTTCGCCTGCGGGGAACCCCTCGGCGTGGTCGTAGCTGATCTCCTTGAGCTTCAGCGCGCCCTCGAGCGCGACCGGCGCCCCCAATCGGCGCCCGATGAAGAAGAAGGCGTCTCCGTCGGCGTACGCCTCGGCGGCCTCACGTACGTCTGCTTCCGCATCAAGTGCCTGCTGCACCGCGCCCGGAAGCCCGCGAACATCTGCTAACAAACTCCGCGCTTCCGACGACGAGATCTCGCCCCGGCGGCGGCCGACGTGGACAGCCACCAGCGCCATCGTCGCCACCTGCGAGCAGAACGTCTTGGTGGCGGCAACGCCGATCTCCGGGCCGGCACGGATGAACACCGCGTCGTCGGCCTCGCGGGTGACTGTGCTCCCGAGCGTGTTCGTGACCGCGAGCGTACGCGCACCGGCGCGCTTGGCCTTCCGGAGCGCTGAGAGCGTGTCTGCAGTCTCGCCGCTCTGTGTGACGGCGACGACGAGCGTCCGCCACGGGTCGCGACCGCCGCCGAACTCGTACTCCGAGGCGATCTCGACCGACGTGCGTACGTCGCCGTACTCCTCGAACAACTGTGCGGCGTACAGGCCAGCGTGGTAAGACGTGCCGGCAGCGACGAACTGGATCTCCTCAACCGACTGGAGATACTCCGTCGGGAGGTCGACTTCGAGGTCCACCTCCCCCTTCATCTCGTCGACCCGGCCCGAGAGCGCCTGCCTGAGCGCCTGCGGCTGCTCGTGGATCTCCTTCAACATGTAGTGGTCATAGCCACCCTTCTCGGCAGCCTCGGCCTCCCACTCGATTTCCTCGACTTCGCGGTCGGCGACGTCGCCCTCCACATACGTCGTCGCCCCGTCGTCAGTCACATGGACTACGTCGCCGTCCTGTACGTAGCTCACTTTGCGAGTGTGTTCGAGAAAGGCCGTCACGTCGCTGGCGAGGAATGTACCGTTCTCGGCAGGGCCGACGACAAGCGGGCTGTCCTCGCGCGCGGCGACGACGCCATCGTGTCCATCGGCTACCACACAGATCGCAAAACTCCCCGAGAGGCGGCCGGCGACGTGCTGTACCGCCTCAACCAGCGAGTCGCCCGCCGATACCCGCTCCTCGACAAGATGTGGAACGACCTCCGTGTCCGTCTCGCTGGTGAAGGTGTGCCCTCGCTCCGTGAGTTCGGACTTCAGTGCGTCGTAGTTCTCGATGATCCCGTTGTGAACGACCGCCACATCACCTGATTCGTCGGTGTGGGGGTGTGCGTTCGCGTCAGTCGGCTTCCCGTGGGTGGACCAGCGAGTGTGGCCGATCCCACCGGTTGCCGGGGAACTTTCCGGTAGCACCGCTCGTAGCGCCGAGAGCTCGCCCGCCCGTTTGTACACGTCAAGCCCGTCGCTCTGCTGAAGGGCGATACCTGCGGAGTCGTAGCCGCGGTACTCCAAGTTCGAGAGCCCCTCCGTCAGTATCGGGAGGGCCTGTTCTTCACCGAAGTAGCCGATGATGCCACACATGGTTATCCCCTCCGCACCTCCGTTCCGTCATCGATTCGCCCGTCGACTGCCGTGCCGCTCTCAACGATCGTGTCGTTGCCTAACACCGTTCCGGGGGCGATCGTCGCTCCACCCCCGACGCTCGCGTTGTCGCCGACGACGCCGCCCAGTCGGACGCCTTCGTGGAACGTTCCGTCGACGACCATCTCGGCGTCACCGCCTGCGACGGTCGTGTTGGCTCCGATAACTGTGTTCTCACCGACGATGCAGTCCCGAACGACTGCCCCGTCGCCGATCGTTGCGTCGGCCAGCACGACCGCGTTCGAGACGACGGCGTTCGAGCCTATCTCGACGTTGTCCCCGAGCGATGTGCCCGGGAGCACTCGCGCACCGGGACGAACACGAACGTCGGACCCCAGTGCCACAGGATCGACGATCGTCGCCTCCTCGTGAACGTCCGCGCTTTCGGTCGTCGTCCCCGCAAACCCGTCGAGCGACCGGGCATTGACCGAGAGGAGGTCCCAAAGGTTGGACACGTCGAGCCAGAGTCCGTCGAACGTGGCCGCACGGAGCGTTCCAGCTTGCTGGATTGCGGCGGTGATTGCGAGTTCGCCGTCGGACTCGACCGACCGGAGCAGGTCGAACACCGATTGGTCGAAGCCATACACTCCGGCGTTGATGAACTCGGTCGTAACGGTCCAGGCCGGCGGCTTCTCGGTGATTGAGACGACTTCCTGACCATCGGTTTCGACGACCCCGTAGTCCTCCGGTCGCTCGACCCGCGTGATCGCCATGACGGGGCCACCACGTTCGCGTTGTCCGTCGACAACGGCGGAGATTGCGCTTGGTTCGACGATTCGGTCGCCGTTGAGCGCGACGAACTCCCCATTGACGTACGGTTCAGCCTGCAGGATCGCGTGGCCGGTGCCGAGCTGTTTGTGCTGGGTTGCGTACTCGATATCGACGTCCCACTCGTCGCCGTCGCCGAAGTGATTCTGGATCCGCTCGCGGTTGTACCCCACCACGAACACGAACTCCTCGACTCCCGCCTCGCAGCACGCTTCGAGTACGTGTTCGAGTAGCGGTCGGTTCGCGATCGGTAGCATCGGTTTCGGCCGGGTTCGGGTCAACGGCCGGAGCCGCCTCCCTTCGCCCGCCGCGAGGATGACTGCCTTCATGGTTCGTTTTGTGGGTGCATGCAGTTAGTACTCCGTATCGGTATCTCGTATCACCGTCTCCCCGGGATCAGTTCGAGCGTCGGCACCGAGCTTCACACCAGCGTTGAGGCTGGTGTCGATCCCGGTCTTGGCGCCGTCGCCAACCACGAAGGCGATCGATTCCCCCGCGCGGATGGCCGCCTCGGCCGTGTGGGCTACCAGGGGCTCGTCCCCGACCGGCAGCATCGGCTTCGGACGGCGGGCGGTCAGCGGACGCATCGTGTTCCTTCGCCGGCGGCGAGGATCACTGTCTGCATCAATCTTTCTCCGAAAGCAGACGGCGGACTGTCTCCTCGACGGTGTGTTCTGCCTCAAACCCGATCATCTCTGCCGCTCGGGAGGTGTCGACGCTGAAGTCCGAACCGGCTGCCTCCTCACCCCGTGGGTTCGCTACGAGCTCGACTTCCGGCTCGTAGCCACGTTCCTCGCCACAGACTCGCTGGACGAGTGACGCGAGGCCGAGGACGCTCATGTCCTCCCCGCTGGCGATCGGGATCGTCGTCGCACCGTCGTCGTCATCAGCGATGACGTCAAGGGATCGTTCATACGCGCGAGCCACATCTTTCACGTGGATGAAGTCACGCGCTTGCGTTCCCGGTTCGTGAACAGTCAGTATCTCGTCGTTGAGCGCCTTCTCGACAAAGACGTTGATAACTGTCCGCTTGCCGATCGACCGTCCACCGACCTCGTGGTTCCCGTAGAGGTTCGACTTCATGTACACGTGCGCCGGGAACGCGCCCGGCGCGAGGTCGTGGATGTCCTCCTCGCTCATCTTCTTCGAGAGGCCGTACATGTTCACCGGCGCCCGCGGGTGATCGGCCGTGATCGGTAGCTCGACCGGCTCGCCGATAATGGCCATCGAACACGGGAAGACAAGTGGGATCTCGTGCTGTCGGCAGAACCACGCGACCGTCTCGGTAGCTCGAACGTTCACGTCAAACGCACGGTCGGGGTCCGAATCGCACGACTGCACACCACTCTCGGCGGCGAGGTGCAGTAGCACGTCCACGTCACGGAACTGTCGTTCGAGGACAGCAGCGTCGCGCACGTCCCCGTCGACAATTTTGCCGCCCGGGACGGCGTTGATCTGCGCCGCGGAGAAGTCGTCGATCGCTACCACGTCGTGGCCGGCATCCAGTAGATTGACCATCACGCGCGAGCCGATGTAGCCGGCGGCGCCCGTCAGGCCGATCGTTCGTGTTTTAGTCATTGGTGAACCGTTCTGCAAGGTCGCGGATTCCCGCTTCGAGGGTGTAGTTCGGTTCGAACCCTGCCTCGTCCATCCGATCGAACTGCACGTGGTAGGACGGGCCGGGATCGCGCTCTTCCATGTATGTGACGTTCACATCGTTACCGACCTCCGTGGCGACCGAATCAGCGACTTCCTCGATTCGATAGTTGCCGACACCGACGTTGTAGACGTTGGGCTCCCAGTCGAGCGCCGCTTCGAACGCACGGGCGGAGTCTCGAACGTGGAGATACGGACGCCAGTTCGTGCCATCGCCGTAGACGGTGAGCGGCTCTCCGGTCAAGGCGCGGAACACGAACGTGTTGACGACGAGGTTGAACCGCACACCTGGACTGTAACCGAAGTTCGTCGCCATCCGAATCGAGACCGCGTCCAGCGACGAGTCCTTGACAATCTCTTCGGCGGTTAGCTTCGATTCCGCGTACGGATTGCCCGGCGCAGTCGTCGACTCCTCGGTGAGTTCCTCCTCGTACGTCGCCCCATAGACGTTACACGAACTCGCGAGAACGATCCGGTCGACCCCCGCCTCCTCGGCGGCGTCAACGATCGTCTCGGTCCCACCGGCGTTGACCGACCGGACCTCCTCCTCGATCTCGTGAGACGTTGCCGCACCCGTGATCCCCGCGAGGTGGATCACTGCGTCGACACCGTCGACGGCACGAGCGGCGTCATCGGTATCCCGCACGTCGCCACGGAAAAACTCGTAACTCCGGATATCCGATCCGACGAGGTTCCGCGGCGTGGAGAGGCTGAACTCGTCGAGCACGCGAACGTCGTGTCCGGCGTCGACCAACCGCGGGATGAGCGCGCTCCCGATGTAGCCGGCACCGCCCGTGACGAGTAGCTTAATCGGTCAGCACCCCGGGGAGGAAGCGGTCCTCGTGGCTCGTGATACGGTCCTCGTGTTCGACCAGCGTGCCGAGGACGTCACGGATCCCCTCTTCAAGGGTCTGTTGCTGCCCGCCGACGAGGTCGAGGAACGCCTCGTTTTCCATCTCCATCTTGTGCTCCTCGTTCTCATCACGAGGGTTCTCAAAGTGTTCCACGTCGGCGTTGAGGTCAAACTCTTCACCGACCTCCGCGATTGTTTCGGCCAACTCGACGATGGCGACCGGTCGAGTCACTTGATTGTAGACCGCGATATCGCCGCCGTCGTGACCTTGTTCGACGAGGTTCACGAGGCTCTCGACGGTGTCCTCCAGACTCACCATCGGCTTGCGCTGCTCGCCCTTGCCGTAGACGGTGATCGGATAGCCGGCGACTGCCTGTGCACAGAAGCGGTTGACGACGGTTCCGAAGTAGTAGTCAAAGTCGAATCGGGTTTGAGAGCCGACAGCGTTCGTCTCCGCGGTCTCCGTTCCGTAGACGATCGCGGTTCGTACGTCACTGATATTGAGTCCAAACTCGGACTCCGCGAGCCGCATGTTTGCGGCGTTGAACGATTTCGTCTGGTGGTACCACGACCCTCCCATCGCCGGGAACGGGACGTCGTCGCGCTCGCCCTCGTTCTCCATTTTGGCCCCACCTTCGGGGATTGGGAATTCGGGCGCCCCGTAGATACCCGTCGTCGTCGTCTCGATGAAGTGACTGTCCGAGAGGCCCATCTCGTGGAGGCCGTGGAGCAGGTTCAGTGTCATCGAGATGTTGTTCTGCTGGGTGTAGAGTGCACGCTCGCCGTTGATCCCCGAGTATGGGGCCGAAGGCTGCGCAGCGGCGTGGAGGACCGTCTCTGGTTCGTAGACTTCGAGCAGTTGGAGGACGAAGTCTCGATCGGTCAGGTCACCCTCCACGAAACTGACACCGTCCAGTTCGGCGAATCGCTCTTCGGCGTCCTCGACCGGCGTCGCGGAGACGCTGCCGGACTCCTCGACCCACTCCCGCCGTGCAAGGTTGTCGACCGCGATGATCCGCTCATCGACCTGATCGGCCAATCGCAGCGTGGTGGGCCATCCGAGATATCCATCGGCGCCGGTTACCAGTATTGTCATACTTACTCAAATCTCGAGTAACCACCTAATAGTTTCGACTACTGCCGCACACGAGAACTTTCGTACTCCCAGATGAGATTAAAGTACCGGGCGAAGCCGGCGACGAACGCGGCGTTTTCTGTTACCGCGGCCTGCCGAAGGTGGTTAGCAACCTCTTCCTGCTCGACGAGGAAGGTTGCCTCCCCCGAGTCGTACTCCATGCTCGGGTCGATGAGGGTCCCCCGCCATGGCATCCGCTCATCGCTAAACCGGAGCTCGATCTCCGGGTACGAGTCGTGTAGATAGTCGATAATGTCCGTTTGTCGCCGTCGGTTCTCCGCTAAAAGGTGGCGTGGTGCAAGCAACAGGGCGGACACAGAAACCCCGCGCTCCACTGCGTCCGCTAGTGCGGACTCCACCTCGGACACGTAGCCAAAGCTCTTGGTGAGTACCCTGATTTCAGACTCCGCGCTCTCGTACAGCGCTCGTGTCTCTCGTTGACTCGGCTCGCCCACATCGACGACGTAGAACAACTCCTCGGTCGGCCTGATGTCGTCAGCCGCTTGGTCATAGATCGGTTCGTACTCCGCGAGGAACTCCTCCCTCACGCTCTCGATCTGCTCCCGATAGCTTTCGAACTCTTGGCGCCGGCTTTCGAGGGCTTGTTCGACGAGGTCATCCGGGTGTTTTGCCTGATACTGTTTCGGTCGTCCCGGAATCACTTTCACGTATCCTTGATTAGCTAGTGAGTCAAGCACGCCATATATCCGCGCCTTCGGGATGCTCGTCGCTTCCGCGAGATCAGGGGCTGAGGACTGGCCGAGATGGAGTAGCTCCCGCAGCGCGGCCTCCTCGTACTCGGTCAGGTTGAGAACAGAGAACAGGTCAGTGTCGGTCATACCCGCCGTTTGCTCCGCCGACGGAATAGCGTAGCGTTCACCGTAAAGTATTTACAACTATCTGGATATAGTTACTCACAAGATGAGTAACTCAACGCGGACTACGGACGAGCACCTCCAGGACGTTCCCGACGGTGCCGGCTGCACGGAAATCTGGGAACACCTTTCCAACAACCGAGACAGCGACGATGACGGCGAGGCCGAGTAGTCCGCTACGATAGCGGTTCTTCTGTATTCCGCGCTGAACGTGTGCCCTGTGTACGTTCTCTTTCTGCCCAGTCGATGATATCGCTCTTCGAGACACAAACCTTATCCCCCTTTTGCTACGATTCAGGCCAATGAGTTCGCGCAGCGAAAGCGACGACTTCGGCCAGTCCCTCCTTGACGTCGCGGAGGACTGGTACCACGTCCCCGCGCTCCTCCTCGCGGCTGTCTGGATGTTCTGGGTACGGGTACAGAACTACTCCCAGTTCGTCCGGGACGGCCAAGTGTACTTCTCCGGGAATGACGCCTGGTACCACCTCCGAGAGACGAACTACGTCGTTCGGAACTTCCCATTCACGATGCCGTTCGACCCGTGGACCGGGTTCCCGGTAGGCACGTTCGTCGGCCAGTTCGGGACGCTCTACGACCAGCTCATCGCGCTGGTCGCCCTCATCGTTGGTCTCGGAAGCCCGAGCGACGCACTTGTCGCGAAGACGCTCCTCGTCGCACCAGCCGTGTTCGGCGTGCTCGCGATCGTCCCCATCTATCTCCTCGGGAAGCGGTTCGGTAACCGTATCGGTGGCCTGTTCGGCGTTCTCATCCTCGCACTCCTCCCCGGGACGTTCCTCCAACGCACGCTCGTCGGCGCCGCCGACCACAACTCCGCAGAACCGTTCTTCATGGCGCTCGCGGTGCTCGGACTGCTCGCGGCTATCAATGCTGCCGAACGATCGATGCCCGTCTGGGAGGTTGTTCAAGAAGAACTCATCGAGAACCAAAACCCTGAGACACTAACAACTCCTCTTGTGTGGGCCGTGGTCGGCGGTGTACTAGTGGGATTATTCCTCTGGGTCTGGCCACCAGCGGTCTTCCTTGTTGGGGTGGTTGGTATCTTTGTCGCCGCAAACGTCACGAGCGACGTTGTCAACGGTGAAATTCCCGAACCGGCCGCTTTCGCCGTGACGGTCTCCATGCTGGTCGCGGCGGTCATGAGCTTGCTCGCTTTGGACACGTTCGACTTCTCCACGACGAAAATGTCCCTGATTCAGCCAGCTGCAACACTTGCAGTCGCTTCTGGGGCCGTCTTCCTCGCCTGGCTCGCACGCTACTGGGAGCAAGAAGACCTCGACACCTCACTCTACCCGCTGGCCGTGCTGGGTATCGCTGTCGTTGGGACCGTCTTCATGGCCGTCGCCGTGGAAAGTCTTTACAACCAGATTGCGAGAAATCTCCTCCGCATCGTCGGCTTCTCCGCCGGCGCCGCAACCCGCACCATCGGCGAGGCCCAACCCTTCATCGGCGGCCGGCTCGCCCAACAAGTCGGCGCCGCGGGCCGCATCACCTTCGAGTACGGCCTCACCTTCTTCAGCGGCCTGCTCGCGGTCATCATCCTCCACGCGCGCCCGCTCGTCCGCAAGGGCACACAGCGTGCGTACTACTACCTCGGTGGGAGCCTGCTGACCATTGCACTCATCTTCGCCACACCCGTCCTCGGCGCCGTCGGCGGCGTCATCGGCGTCGACCCGCAGGTGCTGGGCCTGCTCGTCGTCGCTGGCCTCCTCGCTGGTGCGACGCTCATCGCCGAGTACGACAGCGAGGAGCTGTTCTTCGTCGTCTGGGCGGCGTTCATCACCTCAATGGCGTTCACCCAGGTTCGGTTCAACTACTACCTCGCTGTCGTCGTCGCCGTGGCGAACGCGTTCCTGTTCGCCCGGATTCTCGACTGGATCGATATCTCGGGAACCCTCCGAACGGCGACCGAAGACATCCAGGGCTATCAGATGCTCGCGGTCGTCGCCGCGCTCCTGCTGATCGTCGCCCCAGTGCTCGCGTTCCCCATCACGCTTGGCGGGACCGCACAGGGCGGCGGTGTCCAGACCTCAACGGCGGTTCAAACCGGCAACAGCACCGGTCCCGGTGCGATTCTCGGCTGGGAAGGCTCGTTCGACTGGCTGCAGAACAACACGCCCGAAGAGGGGAACCTCGGGGGCGCAGGGAACGCCGAGCAGATGGCGTACTACGGCACCTACGAGCGAACTGACGACTTCGACTACCCCGACGGCGCCTACGGCGTGATGTCCTGGTGGGACTACGGCCACTGGATCACGACCCAGAGCCAGCGGATTCCGAACGCGAACCCGTTCCAGCAGGGTGCGACCAACGCGGCGAACTTCCTGCTGGCGCCCACCGAGAGCCAGGCCAACGACGTGCTCCGTGAGGGCGCAGCCGAACAGGAAGAGACCCGCTACGTCATGGTCGACTGGCAGATGGCGTCAACGCGCTCGAAGTTCGGTGCCCCGACAGTGTTCTACGACGCCGAGGAGAACGTCTCCTCGGATGACTTCTACCAGACGATGTGGGTACCACGCGGGCAGGGTGCAGTGCCCGGCGCGCAGGTCTACAGCCAGCGCTACTACGACAGCATGATGGTGCGACTCTACCGCTACCACGGCTCCGCACAGGACGCTGCCCCCATTGTCACTGACTGGGAGACCCGAACCTACACCACTACGAGCGGCGAGGAGGTCGACCTCAAAATCCCGCCGCAGGACAACACGTCGATGGTGAAAAGCTTCGACAACATGAGCGCCGCACGCGCCTACGTCGAAGAGGACGGTAGCTCCCGTGTCGGCGGCGTCGGGCCGTTCCCGAGCGAGGACGTTCCCGCGCTCGAGCACTACCGGCTGGTGAAAGCCAGCGAGACACAGAGCCAGCAGGTGTTCGCCAACGAGCAGTTGCAGGCCCGGCTCTCGGGCAACCCGCTCTACCAGCTGATCTTCAGCCGGACCACCCCGTCGTGGGTCAAGACGTTCGAGAAGGTGCCCGGCGCGACCGTCGAAGGGTCCGGCGCCCCCGCAAACACGCGCGTGACCGCGACGGTCCAGATGAAGATGCCCGGCCCCAACAGCACGTTCACCTACCAGCAACACGCCATGAGCGACGAGAACGGCGAGTTCACGATGCTGCTGCCCTACTCGACGACGGGCTACGAGAACTTCGGGCCGGAGAACGGCTACACCAACGTGAGCGTCCGCGCGAACACGAGCTACACCATGACGACGCCCACGACGACCAACGAGAGCGGCGTCGCGACGAACTACGGGCAGCAGGTCACCGTGAGCGAGGCGAAGATCCTCGGCGTCAACGAGAGCGCAAAGCAGGTGACGCTGGAGCAGCGAACGGCCCCGCCGGAGGGCGCCCAGACCACCAACAGCACCAACACGACCAACACCAGTAGCCTCGTCACGCCAACCCAGCCCCTCGACGCGACCGACTCGGTCGACAGGAGTGAGGACAGCTCCGGACCAGTCGATGAGCCAGCGACGGCGGTTGCGCCCGTCAGCACTGGCGTCGTCGCACCCACACTCGACTGATGGGAGACGGAGACACACCGACTGACGGGCCCTCGCTACTGGGGGTCTATCTGCGCGGAGCCTGCATGGGCGCCGCCGACGCAGTGCCGGGCGTCTCCGGCGGCACCATTGCGCTGCTGACCGGCATCTACCAGCGGCTCATCACCGCCATCACCGCTATCGGCCCCGATCGAGTGCTGGCTGTGCTGGCCGCACCGCTCCCAGGGCGCCGGGAGGAAGCAATCGCGGCGTTCCGTGAACTGGACGGCTTCTTTCTGGCGGCGCTCGGGGCCGGTGTGCTGACCGCAGTGGTCACGTTCTCCCGCGTGCTCGAGGCCGCGATGCACAGCTACCCCATCGTGACGTTCGGCGGCTTCTTCGGCCTCATCGCCGCCACCGCCTGGTTACTCCGGACGCAGATGCAACTCGATACGGGCACTCGTCGACTCACCGCTCTCTCGGGGCTCATGTTGGCGTTCGTTCTCTCGGGCCGCGCCGAGGGGGCGCTCGGCCACAGCTATCCGGTAATCTTCCTCGCCGGGAGCGTCGCGGTGAGTGCGATGATTCTCCCCGGCATCTCGGGGTCGCTCATCCTCCTGCTGCTGGGGCAGTACGAGTTCATGATCTCGCGATTGAAGCAGTTCGTCGACGGCCTGCTCGCGCTGGTGAGCGGCGAGGCCGGCCTCCCGCCGGAGACGGCCACCATCGTCGCGTTCCTCGCAGGGGGCGTGTTCGGCCTCTTCACCATCTCCCACGGCGTGAAGTGGGCACTTGCGCGGTGGCGGACCGCGACGATGACGTTCCTCGTCGCGCTGGTGGTTGGCGCGCTCCGGGCACCCGTCGTCCAGGCCGGCCGCGAACTCCAGACCGGCTGGACCCCCACAACAGCTGCAGCGTTCCTCCTTGCAGGCGTCGTCGGCGCAGTCGCCGTGCTCATCGTCGAGCGAGCAGCCGGCGAGAACGCGCTGTCGTAGCTTATTCCATCGCACTGTCGTAGCTACGCGATCACGAGCGTCCAGATGTTTCAGCCACACACATCTCAGCTCGTCGGTTCCTACACGCTTATCGCTCGTTTGCGACAGACCACACGCATAGGTCGGGACACGCCGGCTTGACAACTCACAGAGTCCGTGAGGGCAGTTCGCCGCATTGTAGAACAAATGCTGTCGGAGCGACATAATCTCCCCCCTGAACAGCGTTTCGGGGGGCTCGCTAGCCCGTCTCAACAAAGCTTAATCCCTGCCGCTGTTGGGTGGGTGTATGAGCGAAATCACGGTCGTCCTGCCGGACGGCTCGGAGCTGTCGCTGCCAGCGGACGCCACGGTGGAAGACGCCGCCTACGAAATTGGGCCCGGACTCGGGAAGGACACCGTCGCAGGCGTCGT
>Ga0306891_100069_pt1 | contig 46552 bp, 42 predicted proteins | sample AntDeeMetagen285_FD_190426 | JGI IMG/M metagenome (GOLD analysis project Ga0306891, IMG submission 190426) | Saline lake microbial communities from Deep lake, Antarctica - Metagenome #285 (v2) (version 2) | ecosystem: Environmental > Aquatic > Non-marine Saline and Alkaline > Saline | place...
GATCGATCCAGCAACGGTGTATAGTGGACCAAGGATCACGAGGATGACAGCCGACTTCATCGCTGATCGTTTGTGTTGTTTGATCCCCCTCTTCTGCTCGGGATCAAGCGTAAACATATCGACGAGGGAGTCGGCTTGCCAGACAACAACAAGACCCATAATACCGAGAGCAGTCGTAATCTGGAAGAATCCCTCAATCATGCCCGGGAGATTCTCGGCATCGCACACAGAGCTCTGCAGCGGCTGTTGAGCAACGACTGGATCAACCGCGACCGCTGAGAGCAGGATCGCCGTCAGTGCTGTGATCCCAAAGGTGAGTCCAGGAGGTCGACGGGGACGAACTGTTGTATGTTCCTGCAAGGAGGAATCGTCAGTCTGTGACATATGTGGTGATTAGTGGCCAATCCGCTACCGCCCGGAATGTCGGAGATTCGTGGAAGCATGGAATTGGCTCTGTGAGATACTACTGAGCAAACGGTATATAAATTTGAACATCTGAGCGCATAATATAAACAGCGAGTGATTGGTAACTATCTGGTAATAGCGTAGAGATTACAGAGTTAGGTCGTCGAGCGGTCGACGACGATACTGATCCCGAAAGCCCCGATCTCGATTGACTGTAGACGGTTCAAAAGTCGCTGATGTTCTCGTAGATAGTTAGACGGTCGCTGCAAGAGGGATATAGACTTAACCAACAGAATAGGACAACAACAGCTTTGTTGGTTAACATAGTCGACCTAACCAACAACATTTCGCGGGCGAGAAGTCGCACATAGGTTGCCATTCAGGTCTACTCTCGACTGCCCTCGTGCAAATCCAGATGGGCGACAACGGGTTTGAGACGGCCATCAAAACACGAATACAGCGGCAAGAAGGGGGGATCGTTTGAGCAGATTTGGCCGGTACGATGTAACGACACCTAATTAACCAACAAATCTATGATTCTGGGAAAACTGTTGGTTAACACGGCCAGAGCTATGTCTTACGAGCCACCGAAACCACCAACGGAACTACCCGATACCGTCGTCGACACGCTCGACGATTACTCACCCGACCTGCTCCGAGATGTCGCTAGCTACGCCGAGGAATTAGCTGAATACCGCGAGCGCGAAGCACGTCTTGAGGAGCAAGATAGCCAAAGCGAGGTCGACGCAATCTCGTGAGGATTTCGCGGTGTCGACAATCCGTATTCGATATCCGGCCAGGAATAGACCCTGTGGATTGATATCACACCTGAGCTAGAGTTAATATCCCACCACGTCACAGAAGATCTGTAGCCTTCAACAGAGATCCCACAGCGAGAACTAGTATGGAACCAGCACGCTACACATCACGGCTCGCCTCTTCATCACGAGCTGTGGGTGGCGTGTTTGGTGAGCCCCAATGCATCCAGCGTGGGGCACTCCCGGAAACCACTGACTGGACTTCGAAACCTGCCTCTGATGGAAACCCACCTGAGTCTAGTCAACTCCGGACATCTCTGCTCGTATAACTCGGTCCCAATGCGGATTACCCGCCGGGACGGGGGAAGACGGGCACACCGCCTGTGCCACTTGATGATGGATTCGTCCTAACTATCGAATCCTATTGGTGGTACTCGCGGGATTTTGGCTTCCGCTCATCCCACTACTTGTGAGCGTACGATCCTTTCCACGCTGAGTGGACAGAAATTCGCTGGATATCGAATCCGTCGACCGGTTGCTGAGGTCCACCAGTGATCTCAGCTGAGAGTCGACCCGAACCGTCTCTGAACCACGAACAAAACCATGAGGATACTCATACACTATGACGATTGAACTCACAGGCGAGCACACGACCGCTCGCATATTGGTCGACGACGAAACGCTCGTCGAGGCTAACTGTATCGAACAAATCCAAGAACTGATCGACCATCCCGCATTCACCGAACCCGTCCGGATCATGCCCGACACACACGTTGGTTCGGGTGCACCAATTGGCTTTACGATGCCGCTTCCCGATCGCGTCGTCCCAAATATCGTCGGCGTCGACGTCGGCTGTGGGATGGCTGCGACGAAACTCGGCTCCGAGCTCCCACTTGAGGACCCTGAGCGTGAACAACGCATCCGAGATGCGGTTCCGATGGGCCACAAGGTCCACGACTATGACGATGCCCCACACCTCGTCGACGATTTCCCCTTCGAGCGGGCCAACAGCGTGTTCGAACAGTTCGAGCAGGCCTACGAAGAGGAGTTCGATCGATCCATCGATCCACTGGAATTCGACTTCGACGGCTACGATGGTGCGTACTTCAAGTCGCTCTGTCGACGGGTCCTGTCCCAACAACGCCAAGGGATGGGCCACGTCATCCGAAGTGCCGGAACGCTCGGCGGTGGAAATCACTTCATCGAGTTCGCACAGGGACGTGACTCTGAGGACTACTGGCTCGTCATCCATAGCGGATCGCGGTATCTCGGGAAGTCTGTCGCGGAGTACTGGCAACACCAAGCCATGCAGTACCGACAGGCCGACGCTATTCGGGAGGCGATTCCGCCGGAGTATCACGAGTATCTCAAATTCGAGCCCGAGTCAGTCAACGACGGCGAGCTCTATGCGTGGGTCACCGGCGGGATGGGTGAATCACATCTCCGCAAGGAACAGATCAGAGCCGACTTCGATGGCGAAGAGATCACCGAGGTGTTCGATACCCTTAGCCAGCCGCAGTCGACACTGGAGGACCGAGAGAGCGATCTCGACTGGCTCGATGGCCGCGAAGCCCACGGCTACTACGTCGATATGCTGTTCGCCCAGCAGTACGCCCGCTGGAATCGAGAACTGATGAGCGCTGCCATCTGTGAAACACTCAAAATCGAGCCGGACAGTCGGTTCCAGTCGATCCACAACTATATTGATTTCCGTGATCTGACGATTCGGAAAGGTGCGACTCCTGCCCGTGAGGACCAACAGCTGGTAATCCCCTTCAACATGGCTGAAGGATCGATTCTGGCCCGTGGGAACGGGGCCGAAGCGTTCCACCAGACCGCACCGCACGGTGCTGGGCGGGTGATGAGCCGTCGACAGGCCCACGAAGAGGGCTCGCTCGACGCCTTCGAGGATGCGATGGAGGGGATCTACTCGGAGTCGGTTGTCGAGTCAGTACTCGACGAAGCCCCGATGGCCTACAAGCCCGCTGAGTCGATTGTTGAGGCCATTGAGCCGACCGCCGAGATCGTCGACTGGCTTGATGTCGTTCACAACCTGAAAGCAAAATAAATAGCTAAATCTCTGATTTACCCAAGAGTAAACTACTTTTGATTTCGTAATTAACCGCCAGTTCCTGGAACACGTCTCACTCCCGGAGACGATCGTCGTCGACCTCTCTACGCGTATCGAGGTAACGGATCGGGCGTCGATTTCGTCTTTGAGCCCGTATTTCACCGCTCGCTCACGAAGGTCGTTCGAGAATCTTACCTAAATAGATCCTTGCGTTCGGACTCCGAGAGCCGAACATCCGGGTGTGCGTTCGTCGAACACTCTTCGCACTCGTAGGAGCCGCTGCCAGCTTCGAACTGGTAGATCGGATAGCCGAAAAAGAAAAATGCATCCTCCTGGTGGCGTTCGATGACAGCGTCTGCGGTCGCTCCACAGCCAGGACAGTAGTCCTCGCTCATGGCTGGGACTTGGTAGGTGATTTTCTTTCGGCCCATGAATGCCTCTCTGTACGCTGCACTCTGTGATGTCTTGATAAGATCCTCCACAGGGAAGTCATCGACACTCACCGTGTTTTCGTGGCCGGTTTCGGTGGCGACGGTGACATCGGTGTAAGCACTCACCTCGACGGTGTTGTTCGACCCGACAAGGTGGAGGCGGAGACTGCCATAGCCGTCGACCCGGATATTGTTATTCCAGCCAGTTACATAGAGTTCAAACACTGCTTCGGAGTTCTCGATTCGCACCGAGTTCTGACCACCGGTAACCGAAACCCCAGTCTCCGGCTCGGTGACGCTCAGTTCGCGGTCCCAGCCGGTCACGCCGTCGTCGTACTGCTTCCGGGAGAGTGGGGATGTATCGCTTTCGTCGTGGAACCGCTGTTCGTCGCCGACGATCTGGAGGTTGCCACTGACCGCGTCGTGTTCGATGAACACGTCTTCGGCGTCGACGATGAGGACGTCGCCAGAGACCCCATCGGATTCGAGATATCCGTCCTCGATCGTCCCGCTGATCTCGGTCTCGATGGCCCCGATATCGGTTGTGTCGCCCGCAGGTGTGTTCGTATAGACGTATTCCGCGTTCAGTATTTTCAGATCTCCGTCGACGGCCCCGGACTTGACGTGGACGTTTTCGGGGTCGACAATCTTGACGGGTGTCTGTTCGTCACCGTTGAGCGTAATATCGCCGGAGTAGGTTGTCGAAGGGGAACTCATTGTTGTCAGATTGTATTCTGATTGCTATAGTTCTGTTTACGGTTCAGATTTCGCTCCGTTTGATCAGGGCATATAGAAACAGCCCCGCGAGGATCACGTTCATGTAGACGAGGAACGCGGAGACGAGTCTGGCAGCGGGGCCGATCGGCCCGATGTTGCCGTAGCCGATCGTGAGGAACGTAATATACGAGAAGTACAGATTCAACCCGAGCGTCTGGAGCCCATCGAACGTGGTAAGTTCAGCAACCGCGATCTGTCCGGCCCCGGTCTCGAAGGGCGAACCTCCAACTGCAAACAGCAGGCCAGCGAACAGCGGAAACAAAATAAAAACAGTCGTGATCCGATAGAGCCGGAGCCCATAGCCACACGAGATCCCGAGAAACAGGTTTTCGATTCCGCGGAGCGCGTTCTGCCCCCGTGTCAACAGTGCTTCGCTCGAATCGGCGGCGATCTCGAAGAACTTTCGTCGGGCGTGTTGCTGGCGTTTGACGCGGAACTCGCCTGCAGCCTTCACGTTGCTCTGGGCCGAGGCGCTGTTTTTCGCCTTTAGATACGTTTTTTCGATTACGTCGGGCGTCATCTCAACCTCGAAATCATATGGACACGTCCCGTCGTCGAACCCGTGGAGGTTCCAATCGTTGCGGTCCAGATAGCTGGTGTGTTCCGAGAAGGTGAATTCATCGAACGTCGTATCACAGAATCGAACGTAGTCGAGGAGTTCCCGCTCATCGGTCGGCTTCTCTGCGCTCAGTTCGACATCGCCGACCGTCGCCCGTGTCAGATCGAACCGAACCCAGCCGTCTTCGGGCTGGATAATACGGCCTTCGGCAATCTTCGCTTCAGTGAAATTGAGATAGGTGTCGTCGCCGAAGGAGACCGCTTTCAACCGAAGCGAGTCGGTGAATTCCGCATCAGTAAAGTCCGCACTCTCTTTGAACGCGACCTCGCTAAAGTCCGCAGCGGTACAGACGACGTCGCTGAAGTCGACAGCACCGACAAACGTCGCATTCCGGAAGACGGCATCGTCTTCTAAATGGTTGGTTCCGCCGTTGAATGTCGCTCCACGGAAGGTGGTGGTTCCACCGAAAACAGCGTTCGTGAATACGGAGTCACCGTCAAACAGTACTTCATCAAAATCGGCTAACCCATGGAACTGGGCGTTTTCGAACGTCACATCGTCGGTAAACTCGCATCGCTCGAAGATTACATCATCAATAAATTCAGTGTCCGTGAAGTTCGAATAGCCGAAGCTTCCCTTCTCGAAAGTCACACTGTCGCCGAACTCCGCGTTGGCGAACGACACATCATCCTCAAGCAGTGCTGTGCCACCACGACACTCGACACCACGGAAAGTCGCTCCCTCATCGAAGAGAGTGTCGTCGAACAGGACGTCCTCACCGAAGGTGACCTCATCGAAGTCCGCAGCGGCGGTGAACTCGCTGCCGGTAAACACCACTGTACCCGAGGCGTCAACCTTCTCGAAGGCGGCCTCGCCGTCAAACAGGACGTCTCTGAATTCGGTGTATTCGAAGGTGGCATACAGAAACGAGACATCGCAGTTGAATACTGCCCCCGAGAAGGTCGTATTATCGCCCGTCTCGTTGGACCGACCGTAGAACTGTGTCCCCTCGAAACTCGCCTCGGCCTCAAAGACGGCGTCAGTAAAACTCACATCGTTGGTAAACTCCACCTCATCAAAGAGTGCTTGCTGGGTGAAGGTAGCCTCCGTGAATTCGGTATCGTCCCCCGTGACGGTCGCCTCGAAGCAATCAACGGTATCGGTAAATCGAGTCCCCGTGCACAGAACACCGTTTTCGAAATCACAGTTGTCAGCCATGAATCCGCCGACCGTGCTGTGGCGGAGGTCGAGCTGTTCTTCGAATCGGCCGTGGAGCACGGAGATCCCGCCGGGAATCGTCGAATGCCGCAGATCGACTGGATGTTGGTCGTCGCTTTCGACGTCGACATAGTCAAGGTCCAACTCCGGGAGATGGGCCCCGATGAACGCCCGCGTCGCGTGGGTGCCGTCCTCGTCTGTAACTTTCCGAACGAGAGACGTGGTGAGATCGGCTGCAGAGATACCAGCGGCCGCACGCTCGTCGGGGGCCATGTGGAACGGGCAGTAGTCGCTCGATGCGTGTTGTTCGTGTGGACACGACCATCGGCTTTCAACCGATGTCGAGTCGTGTGCTGCGGGGTCGAACTCGTAGGTACAGGTCATAGGGATCTCGATACGGTAGTTGTTTTGACAGACGTGATGGTTCCGTAGTTATTTCAATTTCGTATAACGTTTTTTGTATTCTGGTTCTCTGTCGGTAGGATCGACCGGTATTTCGGTGAACTCGTGTTCCGTATATAGCGCCAGATCGTACTCCGGGTAGGTGTGGTAGGTCTCGTAGGTCGTGGTCGACCGGCAGTTGATCGTCGTATACGCCGCCGGCTCGAATCGATAGGCGATATCGAACGGCTCTGGACCCGGAAACGCCGACAGCGGCTCGCGGCTGATCGTCGTAGTTACCCCGACTGATCCGAACCGGTAGTGGCCGGTGTGTATCACCTCTCCGTCACCAGGATCGGGTGGTTCGGGTGGTCGATGCTCCTCGGCCAGCGGTACCGTCGTCACTCGCCCCTCCCGGATCGGCTTGCAGGAAAACAGTTCGTGAAAACCGAGCTCCGGGGCCCCGATGTAGTGTGAGTCGCCGATCACGGCGAATGTGAACTCAGTTCCGAAGAATCGCCGTTCTACTCGTCGTTTGATGTCGTAGTCCGCAAGTGGTGGCTGGTCGGCAGTGTACGCGAGATAAAGCGATTCGGGTGTACTCATTGTTTTTCTTTTTTGACCCTGGTTTCGACGATCAGCTCGTAGTTCGGATCGAAGACGCTGTTCGACTCGACACCGGCATATTGCGGCGTTTCGCTCCAGTCGACCGCACGGTACTGTTCGCTGTGATCGCGAACGTAGGCGGTCCCGTTCTCCGGAGTGATGGTCGACCGGGGTTCGTCGGGTGAAAACACGAAGAACCGTTCGCCGAGCTGGTCGGTGCCATCAGCATCGGGATCGTTGTACGCGTAGTACGCCACCCGGTGGTCGAACCCGGCCTCACGGACAGTGTTCATGTAGGCTTTGTTGTGGGGGCCGTAGGTGTAGGCCGAATACCCCCACGTCACGACGAGCCCGTCGTCCGATAGCCGGTCGGCGAGCATGCTGTAGAACTCGACGGAATACAGGTGGAGTAGGTCGTCGCTTTTCGCGCCGGGGAGATCGAGGAGGACGAGATCGTACTCACGGTCGGTCTGTTGAAGGTACGTGTAGATGTCCTGCTGGTAGACCGTCAGGTGGTCGTACTCATAGGCATCGTTGTGGTACTGTTCGAGGAACTCACTGTGTTTGGTCCGTTCCATGAACTCCCCGTCGAGGTCGACCTGGTCGACGCTAACACCGTGATCCCGCAGGTAGTTCGCTGCGATCCAGTCGCCGCCGCCGACCAACAGTACATCCGTCTCAGTCGAGTTCTCGTACATCGTCATCGGGACATCGACGAGCCCGTGGTGGTAGGAGTCAGCCCAACTATCACACAGTTGGATCGCCGAATCTAACCGCAGACAGGTGTCTGACTCGCCAGCGAACAGTTGGTTCTCCGACTCACCGTCCCACGACCGCTCGTATCGAATTACCTGCTGGTTGCGGGTGGTATACTGGTCGGTGATCGATGCCGACACGGTGTCCTGTGGGTGTTCGTCCTCGATCAGCGATTCCATGTAGTAGCCCGTCAGTTCGTCGTCGACCGCTTGATGTTGGACACTGACGCCCGCATAGACGCCAGTAAGAAGCAAACACGCAACCAGCATCGCTCGATGTTCGCGGGAGTTGATCACGCGATCGCCGGTGCTAGTGATCCCCCAGCGGTCGCTGAACCGCGCCACGAACAGAACGGCTGCGAGACAGTTCAACAGCGCTAACACGAACACCGACGGGATCAGCCCGAGTCGTGGATAGAGAACGAACACGTAGACGAGTGCTCCGAAGAGCCCGCCGAGGTAGTCCATCGCCAACACGGTCGAGTAGGTGTCGTACTCCGTGCTCTCCCGGTCGGTATGAAACACAACCGAAAGTAGCCGGTAGGAACCGTTCTCAACCACTCGCCCGAGTCGCTTAATCCAGCCGGGTGGCGACGTCGACCCGGCCTCCGACTGGACCATCGACAGCAGCAGCGGCAGCTCGAACCCCGACAGCACGCCGACGACAACGACCGGTAAACGCGCTGCAATCTGTACCATCCCGTTCGGGAGGACCTGTGGAAGCGCGGCGGTGTTCAGCCAGAGAATGAACAGAAAGCCGACCGGAGCAACGAGTGCCAGATAGACCTCCGTCCGAAAGAAATTCGAGTGCTGGGCGTCGTCGAAGTGGCGAACAAGAAACGAACCGACACCGAGCGAGGAGAAAAACAGCCCGATGGTGAGCCCGTACTGCGTGACGGTCCCGCCGTACATGACCGTCAGTAGTTCCGAGTAAACGAGTTCGTAGGCGAAGCTACAGAGGGCGACGATACACGCGATTCCGTGTAACGTCGCCTGCTTGGATACGACGGACGAAGTAGAGTCAGACATATTATGAGAGACTGACCAACCATCGATCGACGACCGTCGGATTCGAAGCCGAGAGGCGTCTCACTCGTGAGGTCTCCTCAGATGCGGGGTGAGACTTTCCATCGTTCGGTGATCTCCTTGCCGTCGACGGTTTGTTGGACACGGAGATCGATACACTCCCAGCCGAGATCGGTGCCCTCGTCAGGGCCCTCGGCCACGACGATGTTGGCACCGACGCGATACCACCCCGGTTGCAGATCCTGGACCGAGGTTTCGATTTCGGCGTCGGTCGGGGAGTCGTAGGTATCATCCCAGTTGATCGGTCCGGGGCCGGGGTCCTGCTCCTCGAAGCGAGCGTTCGAACCGATGTATGCGACGCCGAGGGTGGCGATGTCGACCGGATACTGGGAGACTTCGTCGTCGTGATCGTTGTACCAGCCGTTCGTATACGAGCCACCCCAGAACCACGCCCGGCCGTTTGCGGTTCGCGGGGCCGAACTGTAGCCGCCGCTTCCGCGGCCAGTTGCGCCACGCCCCTTTGCGGCCCGGGCTGTCCCGACCGGGGAGAGCTTGGAGAGTGCCGAAAGGCTCGCTTTCGACCCATTGTCTCCTGTTTGGTTTGTGGGTCGGGCTGACGCGTCGGCTTCGAGATCCCGCCGGGACTGCACCCAGCGGTTGGATTCGGCGAACGGATCGATCCAGAGTGTCGTCCCGTCGGCTGAGAGTTCGATGTTGTCGATAACGTTCGATTTCCGTGGCGGGGGTTCGTTATTAGAACCAATACAGCCTGCAATGGCTGTCAGCCCGCCAGTAGCAACGATACTACTCGTTTTGAGCAGGGTACGTCGATCTACAGATTGCTTGAAACTCATGTGTTAGTCTTTTACTGCTAATTGATTATCAAATAGGTTCTGCGTAATGATATTAAAACCTAATCAACTGTAACAGTCGCGTAGTCGACTATCGGTATCTCGTGATGTTTGTAAGAACGTATCTCGTCTTCTGAGAAGACATATATCAGAACGGAGCTACCTCTTCGCGGTCGTGTTCACCGTCGACTCGTCGTACCAATCATAAAGGACAGCAAGAGCCACAGCATGAAGGGTTCCAACGATGGTCGAACTGAGGACGGCCCCCACTACCGGAAACTGAACGATCCGCCCCGATGCAAGACCGAGTATGACGATCAGCCCGAACAGTGGGGCCCCGTGAGATTTGGAACGGTGCCAACTCGCCCGCAGGGCGGTCACTATCCCTTTCTCGTGTAGGATTGCCACCGGGAACAAAAAGAGCCGTACAGCAATGAATGACAGAATAGCGAGGGCAATGATTCCGGCAAGGAGTGTTCTCGGAGCGTAATCGAGATTCACAGCGCTTCCCAAGCGAGCGAGGAAATAGAAAAGAGAGAGCCCGGCAAGATAGACAAAAAACTGACGCAGGCGGAAGGAAATATCGCTCGTGTGTTTCATCGTCAGCCATCCAGCAGTCGCGACCGCCCCAACGACGACCAGCTCGAGACTGACTGCATATGCAAGCACTCCTAGGGGTAGATCCACGAACGCGTCGAGCGAGCGCATCGTCTCAGATGTCCCAGTTGGAAAGATAGTATACGACACCTGAAGCGCCGACTCCGAGCCTGAGGGTTGGATAGGCAGCGGGTCGTGTTCACGCAAATAGTCGACAGCAGTCAGCAGACAGCCAACGACAAAGAACGGTGCCCAGAGACGAGGCTTCGAACGGAGTTCGAAGAGGATTGCACCGAGTGCAGAACTATGGTTGTGATCACCGTCACTGAGAGGGTGGCTGGTAGTCGACTGACTACCGTCAATATCCGAACGTCCGTGTTCCCTTTTGTCGGATGAATTCGGGTGCTGCTCGTCGCTCACGTTGATTCCTCCAGTGCAACGACTCGATTCCGATTGACCAGATACAGTCTCCCGTCTCCAATAATCGGTGGTGAGAGCGGTACTTCTGGTGGATCATATCTGAACTGTTCCGTTCCAGTCTCAACATCGAACGCAACCAAGGACGCGTTTTGCTCGACGGCATAAACGCTGCCGTCGGCGACGACCGGTTTCGTTTCCTGATCAAACGGCGTCGACCAGCGTGTCTCGCCGGTTTCGAGATCTAGGGCATAAAACGTCTCCAAGCCGTCGCTTAGAAACACACTGGTATCGGTTACTGCAGCGGTCCCGTCGGTTGCATTCCCGTCGAGATCCCGTTCCCAGATCGGCTCGCCATTCCTCGCAGACAGCAACGTAACTCCGTTTCGTGAGGTGACAATGACACCAGCGTCTGTGACTGGCGTACACAACTGCATCTGATCGTCGCGCTCCCGTTGCCAGAGTGTTGATCCGTCAGTTAAGTCATACGCGGAAACTTGATACGGCCAGTTCGCAATGAAAAGTACCCCCTCGTGTATTGTTGGTCGACCAAACGACGCGCTGATGATCTCGTCATCATTGACGGTGGCGCGCCATCGTACGGACCCTTCATTGGCCTCGATTGCGACAATATCGTTCGTCCCAACAACAGGGCCGTACACAACTCCGTCATCAGCGATCGGATTCACTGTCGGTGTGTGGTCAATTGACGGTCGATAGTCTGCATTCGGTGGACCGCTCCAGCGTTGGCTCCCGATCGCACGGTCAAATCCAGGTATCTCAATGCCCCCACCAGCATTGAGTCCGTAGATCCCACCAGTGGATGTGGCCGCCAACGTGGGTGTCTGGTACGGTGAGGCATCGGCGACAGCAAGACTCGACGTATAGGGACCACGGTATCCAAAATTTCGGCTTCCGTCGTCGACTGAGAGTGCGAGCAATCCGTTCCCAGTCGCATAGAGCGTGTCTCCGAGTCGGATCGGTGGACTCGCCCCTCGAAACCAATCTGTTGACTCGTGGACCCATGCAGGTTCGACCTCAGTCGTTGGCCCTGTTGCATCAGGATTATACCCGGTCCCCGCTGGGTCGTACTGCGACATTGGCCAGTCGAATGCTGACGACGTCGTTTCGGGGATCGCTCCGCTGACTGTCGCAGCACCGCTGCCAGCAATAACGGTACCAACACCTGCAAGGAGATGTCTCCTGGAGGGCATTCAGTTTCAGTCCCTACCTCCGAGCGTATGTAAATGATTCTACCGATACACACTGATGAAAAGAGAGAATCACCTCCACTATTCTAGTTCAATAACGGATGAGATGGGTTTTTATTGTCAAGTTCTGATTGTTGTGTATGGCCCTCCGTCGCCCAGTACGTGCTGGTGCTGTCGTTCTTCTTTTCAGCGTTCTGCTTGTAGGCAGTGGCCTGATTGGGACTCCGGAACCGACAGTGGCGCTCGAAAACGAAGATACAGACACATACTACGTGACTGCGTATACTGTAGCAGACCAGGACGCAGCTGGCTTTCTTAACTTCGAAGTAACAACTGAAGAAGGCGAACAGCGACTTGTAACGTATGAGGAGCTCGTATGGCCCGGAGAGTACCACAACGTAACACTCGTCGACGATGGAATCGACACCCAGTCGTTTGTCGTAGAGCCAGACGAAACAGTATCAGGGACGATTGAGGCATGGTCTCATGGAGACATGACGGTCTATATTGCTGAACGCGGCTCTGAGAGGGAACATACCACCTCTCGTGTGGTTACATGTGGTAGTCGTGGTCAATCACACTCGTTCACGTTGGAAGAGTCTGGGGGCGGAAGTTCGAGTTCATGTGCTGGAGGGTTTGGCTGGATTGCCAGATAATACGAACCAGACAGATTCTAGAAAGGATAGTGCGTTTCGTATGCTTTGTCGAGTCGACTACTCAAACACACCCCACGTTGCCGCAGTAAATGCGGCGTTAAGCAGACTTACACGCCTTGATAACCAGTTCTGGCTCATCAACAAGTTGATTCACGGTATGTGCACCACGACCGCGGCCACGCCCTTTGTGCTGCTGGCGGATCACCGATAAGAATTCTAACTCTGAGAGAAGATCACGCACCCGCCGATTTTTCAGGGGATCGGTCCCTTCCTGCTCGCACATAATCTCGTACAACGAATAGACATCCTCTGTTGGGATTTCTGGGTCGTCATCATCGTGCTGTTGGGCCTGTAGGGCAAGCGCGTTGAGCAAGTGTTTCGAGTGGCTCGGTAACTTTGAGATCAACTCCGAGAGTCGGTTTCGCTCCTCGCGTTCGTGAGCCTCGTCGACGTGAGTTTCACGAACGGTCTCGTGTCCACGCTCGTAGGCTGATTCCCCAGCATACCGCAAAATGTCGATTGCCTTTCGGGCATCCCCGTGTTCACGAGCTGCGAGTGCGGCGATCTTTGGGATGACAGCTTCCTCGACGACACCTTCACGGAACGCATCAATTCGGGAGTTTAGGATTTCACCCAGTTGTTTTGCATCGTAGGGTGCAAAGACGAGATTTCGCTCAGAGAGACTCGACCGTACGCGCTCGTTTAACGTCTCCTTGTAACGGATCTTGTTACTGATGCCGATGATGCCGAGTGTGCTGTCTTCGATTTTGCCCGACTCAGCTGCTCGCGAGAGTTGCATGAGGACGTCGTCGCTATCGAGTTTGTCTATCTCGTCGAGAATGACTAGTCCTACGTCGTATCGATGCTCAAGAATGTTCCACAGGCGACGATAGTAATCAGACGTACTCAGTCCCGACATTGGAATCTTCACGTCAGTTTCGTCAGGGTCATTCAGCGAATCAGCAATCGAACGGACGGTCTGTGTCTCGGTCGAATCCTGAAAGCAGTCGACGTAAGCGACACCCACCGACACATCGTTTTCTTCTGCAGATGAGACGAGATCGTTAGTGATGTACTTCGTACAAAGTGATTTCCCGGTGCCTGTCTTTCCATAGACCAACACGTTGTTGGGTGTTCGTCCATGGGCAGCGTCTTTGATCGCGTTGGCGAGCTGGGTCAACTCTTCGTCACGGCCGATGATCCGGTCTTTGTCGGGGAGGTGTTGAACCCGAAGCAAATCCTTGTTGGCGAATATAGGATCGGGGTCGCCAAAGAAGGACGTCGAGTCGGACATACAAGATGCATTGTCAGGGTGGGTTATGAATCTACCCCACCTCGTTGCCTCTGTAAAACATCCACTGAATTTTAGGGGTCGGTGTGAACGGCCGAGAGAACAGTTGTATAGCAGTCCTTTGGGGCGGTGACGTGGGACCCAGACCCTCTGTTGCCGCTGTAACGTGTCTCGATAGTCTACTCACCCACCCCACGTTGCCGCTGTAAGTCAGTCGACGGTCTGCGGAGTCAGAAATGAAGGGTATGTCGTGTGAGCAGTGTTATAACCGCTGTTATCATGGTTCTTACCGTCTCTATGACGGAAATAGCACCCCTAGACTTCGTATCTTCACTGCCGAAAACAGTACGGCAGTTCAGTAAGCGAAAAGCGTGGTACGGTAGCAAACGACACACTAGTATAAGAAACCACTAGATTCAGTTCGAATAGATGGCAGTACTGTCGACTGCTTTTTTGGTGTGTTGTACACTATTCTCCGTGTTCTCGTGGTATTTACAGCGGCAACGTGGGGTGTGTCTCTGGTGTTGAAGCTGGCTGTCAACCGGCCTCAAGTGTGGTTAGTTACAGCGGCACCGTGGGGTGTCACAGTTTGAATACAGACCGAGAAAGCTGTTTGATGCAGGAATCAAACGTGCTGGCAGACCGTGGGTTGATTTACAATCGACAGTATCGTTCGCATAATATCTGTGATCCAGTGCTACCCGACGATCAGGTCTGTCGTACCAGTCTACCTTCCATACGATGGTAGGATGTGACCACGACTGAATACAGCGGCATTGAGGGGTGTGTTACTACGGGATCGAGATGTGGCGACACCGCCACAGATTCCAGCTGTACAACAATCTCGACGTAATCGACTCTACCCACAGAACATCGTCGACCCCCTCATACAGCGGCAACGTGGAGTCGCTGTCAACACATTATTACAGCGGCAACGTAGGGTCGGTGACAAAGCGATACAGCGGCAACGAGGGGTGTGTCTGTCTCTTATTCAGAAGAGGGCTGGTATCGGAACTCAATCCACCTATATCGACTTAACCAACAAAGCTATGATACTGGCGTCTATGTTGGTTAACACGGCCGGAGCCATGTCTTACGAGCCACCGACACCTCCAGCAGAACTCCAGACAGACATCGTCGACACGCTCGACGATTGTTCTCCCGAGATACTCCGAGAGGTAGCTCAGTACGCTGAGGCCCTCGCTGAGTATAGAGAACGAGAGGAACGTCTTAACGAAACAGAGGATGATGAAATCAAAGACCGTCCTGATGATCTCCCCGATGATGTTCCATCGAGAGCAACAATCACTGTCAAAGAGATCAACGATAATCGATACTACTACTGGCAGTGGAGGGACGGCGACCGTGTCAAATCGAAGTACAAAGGACCAGTTGATTCGGACGAATAGCAGTATTTGCAATCACCAAACATACACAAGCTGAGGGTGTTTCTTTTACTCTTATTTGGCTCTAATATATTCTATCAGGTCCATCTCTTGTGTCTCAGCGAGTTCTCGCCGGATGTCTGTTCGGTCCCACCCAAGCGGCGAAAGAACACTTTCGACAGCTCGGATGAGTTGCGTCTCATAGTACGACGGATCATACGTCTCGATATCCTCGTGAGTAAGCACAACGCGATCTCGCGAGGATTTCTCGTCGTCGACAACTACGTATTCAATGTCTTGTCCTGGATGAACGCTAAGGTCGTGATCACGAGCACGCTTCAGGGCCGCCACGTTCTGGGTGTTCTGCGTGTATCCTTCCAACGGCTTCGAGACACGGTTCTGTTCGACGAGTTGGTCGACAGCCACGTCACCAGCATGGAGTTCCGCAATGGCTCGTTCGAGATAGCTGAGCACTGCTTCCGGGGATCGTGTTTCGTCGAGACGGTCGAGACACTTCCGCTGGACGTCTTCGACGAACGACGGCGTCGACCGCTGTCGAGCTTCAATACCTCTGATTTTGAACTCGTCTTCACCAGCGCCTTTTCTGAAATACTTCGTCAAATACAGCACTTGCCGACACTCGCCCAGAGTATCATCTAGAACGGCTTCTCTGGAGCCTCACTCGATGCAACTTCGACGAACCTGATGACTATGCAGTATAGTAAAATTGAGATTAGCATAATTCGAATTTAGATAACCCACGCTATTATAATGCTCTCTCACTAAGTGATCGTATGCCAACATCCCCATTCATCAATCGCCGTGATGAACTCGACCTCTTGCAGTCGCGCTTCGAGAGCGAGACTGCTGAGTTGCTTGTGATCTATGGTCGACGGCGGCTCGGAAAGAGTGCCCTCGTCCGTGAAGCAATCCAGCATCGGGATGACGCTGTCTACTGGCAGGCGACTGAGGAAACACCGGCAGCACAGCTCACCAACTTCGTCGACACAGCTAGCGATACATTCCCCTTACTGGAGGATATCCAGCGTGACTGGGAGGCTCTCTTACGAGCATTGGGGCGTGAAGATGCGATTGTCGTCCTCGATGAGTTCCCATACTTAATTGAGTCAGATGACGCACTCCCCTCGAAAGTACAGCGTGTCTGGGATTTGCATCTCCAGGAGACAGAGATGACTCTCGTTCTCGTGGGCTCTTCGATCAGCATCATGGAAGAAAAGGTCCTCGGTGGAGGCAGTCCGCTGTACGGTCGCCGAACTGCAACTATCGATTTACCTCCTCTCTCGTTGGCTGATGCCCGTGAACTCTATCCAGCCGCCGAGGCCGACGAAACGATCCAGTCGTGGGGTGTCTTCGGTGGGACTCCCTACTACCTCCAAGCACTATCTCCAGGATCGACGCTTGCTGCGAATATTCAGTCGCTCATCCTTTCCGAACATGGTATTCTTCACAACGAACCGGAGTTCCTCCTCCGTACAGAGTTCGGGATTCAGGAACCACAGACCTATTACACAATTTTACGAGCGATTGCGACCGGAAAACGTGCTGCCAATGAGATTGCTAACTTCGCTGGCGTGGAATCGAATGCCCTCGGCGCATATCTCTCGAAACTCCGTCGACTAAGGCTGGTTGAGCGTGATATTCCAGTAACCGCGAATCCAAATGCAACCCGGAAAAGCCGATACCGACTGAAAGAACCACTTTTCCGCTTTTGGTTCCGCTACGTCTACGGTCAAACAGGCGAAATCGCCCAACTTGGTGATGATGCCTACGAGCAACTTATCGAACCGTCCTTCACCGACTACATGGGTCCGATGTTTGAGTTGGTTTGCCAGAATGCGCTCACTTCACTGGTTCCGAAGACGTACCGACGAATCGGGTACTGGTGGCATCGACATCACGAACTGGATGTCGTCGGTCTCGCGAGTGATGGAACGCTTGTCGCCGGTGAATGTAAGTACACGACACGAGAGATGCACGAAGGTGATCTTGCAGATCTCAAACGGAGTACTTCCCAAATAGAATGGACGCCGCCAAATGGAGCAGAGCGAACGCATCACTACTGTTGTTTCTGCCGCTCCGGATTTTCAGATGGGCTGCAGGATGTCGCTGACGAGCGAGACGATGTCTCATTGTTCACTCCTGAGGATATCGTTTCTGTGTCAGTTACCCACAACTGAAGTCGTGGGCTTGTCAGTGGACTCCCCTTCTGCCGTCGTATCGACGGAGGCGTGGAAATCGCCATTCAGATTCAGCGTCCCTGACTTAAGCCACACTGACAGGGTGCGCCTCCACCCGAAGACTTCTGCCCCGAGTGGAGTCGCTTGAGCAGTTTGCGGGAGATGTTCTTACTGAATTGCCTCGTCTAGATAACGAGCTACTGGGTTGTGTCGATATCAACGGCGTCAAGACTGGGTGTCTTGCACTCAAGTGTGTCCGAAACAGCTGCTCAGTCGTGGGGCAATGATTCCGGATATATGGTCAATGATGGGAAATATGTCTCGTAGAAAGCTGTATCAAAGCTGACCAACGCATCACAATTGGCAGTCGCGTGCCCACCAATAATGAAGTCTGCAGCAATATGCTGGCGTGGTGCAAGATCTTCACTACATTCTTCACACTGAACAGTCTGCTTTGCCCCGCAAGATGGACACTGAAGCCCATCTGGTCGGCGGGCAGAATATCGCTGAAATCTTTCGCCAGCTTGGAAAAGTGCTTCTTGCGATGGCTCAGTAACCTGAATACTGAAATCTTCGAGGAATTGGTTTAATTCGGATGTCGAATCGAAGTGGCCATCTGCTGAAAGTTCAGCGTACACAATCGATGTGATGACGACTCGACCATCTCGGTAGGCACGTCGAAGCTCCGTTTCACTCTTGTCAGTATAATCATCATCGTATAACAGCGCGAGAAGGGCGTTCGTATCGACCGATGTGATCACGTCTCGGCCTCCGACTTATCGTCGCTATCGTCTCCTACGTCTCGGGGGTATTCCCCACGAAGTCGACGCATGCGTTCGGGCATGGTCTCGTCGCTTTCGGCACTGCCGCGGTATTTAGCAAAAGGGTCGTTTCCGTCTGCGGTAGTCGGTTCTTTCTTTTGAATTTTGTATCCAGAGCTAACCTCTTCGAAGGCGATCTCGTCACCAGGCTCGATTCCGAGCGTCTCTCGAATTTCCTTCGGGATAGTGACTTGACCTTTTGTGGTGACGCGTGGCATGTCTCTACTTGGAGATATGAAGTAATACGTAATGAGTATTACGGCTATATTCGTACTATTTGTTTTCCTCTGCTTCAACTGATGCGGTAGCGCGGAGTCTCCTTCCTCAAGGAGCGACCGAAGGGAGCGAGTAGGGAGGGGAGGAGCGCGTTCGTATCGGTTACAAACATCTATCCTTAAATAGCCTTTTTGCTACATTGAATGTGTGGCAGACGACTACGTGCGTCGGACAGCAATTACTCGTCTCGAAGTTACCGACGAGCAACGCGACCTCCTCGAAGAGACGATCTCCCAGTGGAAGCGGGGTTGCCAGCTCGCCACCGACATGGCGTGGGGCAAGTGCAACACCAAAAGCGACGTACAACCACTTGCCTACGATGACGTGCGCGAATATACTGACCTCGGTAGTCAGCACGCAATTCTCGCCACCCACCAAGCCGCACAAGCCATTACTGGGTGTCTCGAACGCCGATCCAAAGGCAAGAAGGTCAGCAAGCCGACCTTCACCGCTCCCACGGTAAAGTACGACACTCGGACCATGTCACTGTTTGACGACGATACGGTGTCGCTCTCCACAACAGAGAGTCGCGTCCGATGTGATCTTGCTCTGCCCAACGCCGACAATGGCTACCAACGGCAGTACCTCAACTCCGATGAATGGAGCGTTACGGAAAGTACACTCACGGCCCGCGACGGCGATTACTTCTTACACATCGGCTTCCGCCGACTCAAGAATGACATCGAGCGGAATACCGCCGAGGACGGAACGGTTCTCGGAGTTGACCTCGGTTTTGAAAACCTTGTAGCCACAAGCACCGCCTTCTTTTTCAGTGGGCGGGAGTTGACTCACAACCTCCGTGAGTTTGAGAAAGTGCGTGGTGGACTCCAACAAGCCGGTACTCGAAGCGCCCACCGGACACTCGAACAGTCGAGTGTCCGAGAGCTACGATACGTCCGTGACGTACTCCACCGGGCGTCGAACGCGATCATAGACGAGGCACTCCGGTACGAGTGCGACGTGATAGCCTTCGAGGACCTGACCGACATCCGCAACCGAACGGGTGGGTCATGGGGCCACAAGTGGGCGTTCCGAACGCTGTACGAGCAAGTGGCGTACAAAGCCGAAGCAGTCGGCGTCTCGGTAAAACAAGTCGGTTCGGCATATACGTCGAAACGGTGCGCCGAGTGTGGGTTCACCGCAGACGAGAATCGTCCGACTCGAAACGACTTCCTGTGTGTGAAGTGCGAGTCGGGGGCGAACGCGGACTATAATGCGGCGAAGAATATCGGGATGCGGTATGTCCGTCGAGGCCAACAGTCGTCTCGGCGGACGGGCAACAGTCAGCTTGCCCTGAAGTCTGGGACTGTGACGCCAAGTGGCGGGTTCACCGCCCACCCGGAAGGGTTTGACGCCGAGTCCATGGACAAGCCCCACCCTCCACGAGCGACCCCATCAGGGTGAGCGAAGTAGGGTGGGGTTGTTGACTGAACTCTACTGCCACGTCTCCATATGCACTGTTCAGGTATTGTGCACGCTGTGTAGACTCTGAGCATTTCGGAGTCTAATACATCGGCCGTCAAAAAGTATCGCCCAGAGACGATCCTTAGGACTCCCACACGGTGGAACATATGTGCCGCAAATGTGTCGCGTGTGTCGTCATGCCACCTGACCGAAGACTGCAAGCATCCAAGCACCCAGCTGACAGTGTTTCTGTGAGCCACGGTTGAACGGCCTCTCTGTCTTATGACCGATCAGCGGCAATCGGATTTGGTAATATGGCACTTTTATCTAAATAATTGGCACATATGAGACTTTTTAATCTTAAATCCACCATTATGTGGGATAATTGATGCAAAGATTAAAAACGATTCTCGATAGACAACTATCCATGAGAGCGATATGCACAGAGCAGTTCGATAGCGAGTCGGTTGACGACGATCGTACATGGGGACTGATATGGAAATCGACCTCACATTAAACGGCGAGGCGGTGGCATTTCAGGCTACACGCTCGGATTCGTTGCTTGATGTTCTCCGGCAGTCCGGCTATACCGGCGCAAAACGCGGCTGTAATACCGGAGATTGTGGTTTCTGCACAGTCATCGTCGACGGCGAGCCAATAAAATCGTGTATCGAGCCAGCCATCAGAATCGATGGTGCAGAAGTCGAGACTATCGAGAACCTGGGTAGCCAAGACGACCTTCACCCTATTCAGGCGGCCTTCGTCGACAATGCAGCTCTCCAGTGTGGCTTCTGTATTCCAGGCATGATTATGCGGACAAAAGGGCTGCTTGAAGCGAACCCTGATCCTGATGACGAGGAGATCAGAGACGCACTATCGGGCAACCTCTGTCGGTGTACCGGTTATGAAAAGATACTCGATGCCGTCGCTGATGCCGCAGATCGAGTAGCGAGTGAGACGGACATGGTGGCCGACGGCGGCCAAGTACCCGACTCCCAATCGTGTACTGGGTGTGACTGCTACCCCACTGGAGAGAACCGATGAGCAGGACCGACAAACAGGACGAAAAAAACCAATCAGGTGGGTCGGTATCGAAAGACACCGTCTCTCACGACGCGTGGGACGAACACCCCGGTAATAAAAAAACACACGACGAGCGTGACTCGGTATCGAGTCGAACGGAAAAAACCGACGCCCGCAAGATCGTCACCGGCGAGGCGAAGTACACGGCCGACCACGTAGCGGGCTTTCAGAACCTCGCAGAAGCAGCTGTCGTCCGCTCGGAGATCGCACACGGTGTTGTCACCGATATCGAGACAAGTGCCGCAACAGAGATGGATGGCGTCTACGCCGTCATCACACCCGACTCGCCGTCAGTACCCAATAAACCGTACACATCAGCGGGACAGTCGTATCCCGAACCCTCCCCACGGGACCTCCACGTTCTCCGAAAGCAGGTGAGGTATGTCGGTGACCCCATCGCTGCAGTCGCTGCCGAGGACGCTGCCACAGCTAAGGCCGCTGCTCGTCAAATTACGGTTACGTACGACGAGTACGACGCCGTCTTCGATACCGAGGAGGCAATGGACAAAGACGCTCCGCAAATCCACGATCAAGACGACATAGAAAACCCACAGCCCGGTGCGGACTACGAACAGAACATCGAAGCCCACCAAGAAGGTGAAATCGGCGAGGTCGACGCTGCCTTCGAGGCGGCAGCCACGAGTGATGAGCTGACCGTCGTGGAGACAGAGTGGGAGACTCCCTACCAGTCTCATTGCGTCCCCGAACCACATACTACGATCGCTCATCGCGACGAGAACGACCGGTACCACCTCGTGACCAGCACGCAGGTCCCGTACCACGTGCGACGCCAACTGGCACATCTGTTCGATGTCCCAATCCGGGACGTACGGGTGACCAAACCACAGGTCGGAGCCGGGTTCGGTTCCAAACAATCCATGGTGATCGAACCGATCACACTCGCGCTGTCGCTGGCGGCCGAGCGTCCGGTCAAACTAGAGGCGACGCGGCGAGAGGAGTTCCACGCGATGCGACTCCGTCGTCCCTCTCGCACCAAGGTTCGAAGCGTCGTGTCTGACGACGGTGAACTCGAAGCCCTCGATATGTCGGTGGTGACTAACTCCGGTGCGTACGGCCCCCACGGAATGACTGCGGCCGGGGCCATCGGCAAGAAACCACTACCGCTGTACACCCACACGCCGAACATCCATTTCGAGATGGACGCAGTCCACACGAACCTGCCGATCGCGGGTGCGATGCGCGGCTACGGTGCGCCACAAGGGCATTTCGCCGTCGAGGGACACATAGACGAGGTCGCCCGCAAACTGGACATTGACCCCATCGACTTCCGTGCTCAGAACTGCATCGGTGAGGGCGATCTCGACATCGCCTCGGGGATTCTCAAAGACGGGGAGTACGGCCGCCGAATCCGATCATGTGGCCTCAAAGAGTGCATCGAGCGGGGCAGCGACGCAATTGGCTGGAACGAGGTCGACCAGCCCGACGCTGAGCATCTCCATCGAGCCTGTGGAATGGCACTAGCGACACAGGGCAGTGGTATCCCAGGCGACGAACTCGGGGCTGCACACATCAAAATGAATGAAGACGGCTCCTTCATCCTCCAGACGGGGGCCGTCGACATCGGGACGGGAGCCGATACGGCGATGTCGCAGATCGCAGCAGAGGTGCTCGGTGCCCCGCCCGAAGATATCGTCGTCCAGCCGTCGGATACTGATATCTCACCATTCGATTACGGTGCCTACGCTTCGTCGACAACGTACGTAACTGGGCAGGCGGTACAGCAAGCTGCGCTGGATGCACGCGACCAGCTGTTCGAATTCGCCGCGCAGTTGCTTGATGAACCAGTCGATAGACTCGTGGCGCGCAGCGAGAAAGTATACTCAGAAAAGACGGGCCAATCAGTCACACTCGAAGAGATCGGCTATGCATCCATCTACGGTGACGAAGTGCGTGCACAGATAATGGGTGAGGCAAGCCACAGCACCGACGAGTCCCCGCCCCCGTTCGGCGCGCAGTTCGTAGACGTCACTGTCGACGACCGAACCGGCGAGTTCGAGGTTCACGATCTCGTATTCGCCGTCGATTGCGGGGTGGCGATCAACCCTGATCTCGCAGAGGGACAGGTGACTGGTGCAATGCATATGAGCTATGAACTAGCGACCGGTGCTGATCTCTCGTTTGACGATGATGGTACGCCGGAGACGCTTGGATTCCGCCACTACGGTATGCCGCGAACATCCGATCAGCCCCCACTAACACCGATTCTGATCGAAACGCATGAACCGACGGGGCCGTTCGGTGCGAAGTCGATCGCCGAGATCCCGACCAATGCCGTCCCTCCAGCGTTGAGCAACGCGATCCGACGGGCTGTCGGCGTCCGGATATCTGACTTGCCGATCACCGCAGAGAAGATCAAAACCGCACTCGAACAGCAATGACACACCCATCGATCACCATCTGTCGACAGACACGCCATATCGGCACAACAGCCGACAACATAGAGCAGCCAAGTGTGGCGGATTACGGTGAGTGAGCAGGTTGATCTGCTGGTCAAGGGACGGGTTGTCGACGTCAATACTGGTACCCTCGAAGATCGGTCAATCGCCGTCGACGACGGTGAGATCGTTGCCTTCGGGGAGCGTCCGGCATCCCGAGTGATCGAAGCAGCGTATGTGACACCCGGACTCATCGACGCCCACACCCACATCGAGGCATCTATGGTCACGATCCCACAGTACGGCAATGCAGTCGTGCCACATGGGGTCACAAGTGTCGTCCACGACCCCCACGAGATAGCGAACGTGCTAGGTCCTGCAGGTGTTCGTAACTTCAGTGCTGATGCCGACAGCACGCCGCTGAAAGCGGATGACGGTTCCGTCTTCAGTGCCAGCAACGGCTCTGCAGGACGCTGGGGGTTCGGTCGACGCAACGGCGGTCGACGACCTACTTGCGGCGGACCGCGCCATCGCACTGGGAGAGGTGATGGATCTGCCGGCTGTGCTCAATGGTGACGCAGAGATCCACGCAAAAATCGCAGCAGCACGCGACCACGGCCTGACAGTCGACGGTCACGTCCCCGGCGTGACCGACGCGTCGCTCCAGGATCTTGCTCGGGATCTCGATACCGACCATGAAAGCGTGACGCTCAACGAGGCAAGAGCCAAAGCCGACGCTGGCTTCCGCGTCTACCTGCGCGAGGGGTCAACGAGTAAAAACCTTGAGGCGCTCGTCGACATCGTCGACGAGGTGGACACCCGTCGGCTCTCGCTATGCACCGACGATCGGAGCGTGGTCGACATCCTAAACGGCGGTGGGATCAACGAGGCCGTCCAGAAAGCAATGGATTTGGGCGTCGACCCGATCACCGCCGTACAGATGGCGACGCTGAATACGGCCGAGGCTTACGATCTCCCGTTCGGACGAATCGAACCCGGCGCACCCGCAGACTTGGTGCTGCTCTCGGAGCTCGAATCCTGGTCCGTCGAGCACGTCGTCATCGACGGCATCGTCGACCCGATAGCCGACTCACCCCCATCGAACCAGTCGGCGGTCGCTACTGACACTGTCACCTTCGATCCCGTTGCCCCGTCGGATCTGGCTATCGAACACACTGGACCAGGGCCAATCAAGGTTCGTGCTGAGTCGGCCGTCGGAAGCTTCCGGACAGAACGCAGGAAAGCAACAGTCCCCGTCGACACCGCAGACCCGCCTGCCGGAATCGATGGCGTACTCGTGGGTAACCGCAAGGCGGACATACTCCCGATGGCTGTCATCGAACGACACGGAGGCCCCGGAAACGTGGGGTGTGGGTTCGTCCACAACCTTGGCCTCGACTGTGGTGCAATCGGCACGACTATCGCACACGACGCACATAACTGTATCGTAGCCGGTGTGTCTCACGACGCAATGGCAACCGTCGCCAACCACCTCCGTGAGGTCGGTGGTGGAATCGCCGTGTTTGATCCGATAACCGATTCGCTCACCACTCTCCGGCTTCCGATCGCTGGCCTCATCTCTGATGCACCGATCGGCGAGACAGCCGACTCGTTCGAGGCTGTCAGGGACGCAGCGACTGATATCGGCCTGTCAGTGCCGGGAGGCATCCTCGAACTGACGTATCTCTCACTCGAAGTAATCCCAACCATCCGGCTGACCAACAATGGTCTCGTGGATGTCGAGACTGGCGAGTACGTCGACGTTGTCGTCGAGTGAGTGCCGAAGAACGTATGAGGTGGCCGGTCCCAAATTTTGTATGGAAACGATTCGGTTCGAAGAGTTGGAACTCGACGCGGTCGAACAGGACGGCCCAAACGCTCAGTGGCTAGCTGGATTCCCGTTTAGTTCAGACCGCCCCGGTGAGACAACGATGGAGTCGACGGACTACACTGTGGTGTATAACGAACTCGAACCCGGCGCTCACATTGGCAAGCATCGTGATGCATCTGATGAACTCCTGATCGTGTTGGCTGGCACTATCGAAGCTGTCGTTGGCTCTGAAACAGCCACCGTTGGTGCGGGGACACTCACGGTGATCCCTGCTGATACCGATCATTCCGTACGGAACGCTGGCTCGGAGACGGTTCGAATGGTTGGTCTCTTCGGTTCGGCACCGGTCGACTCGGCGTTCGATTCAGAACCAACCATCTCAGAGAAGCGCTGAGTGGCCGTCGAAACATTCAACCACTCCAATTCCGTCCCTCGAAGGCCTCACGAGCTCGTCTATGGACGTCCGATTCGGAAACAGCAGTCACCGAGCCGTCCTCGACGACGACGTTACCGTCGACCATGCTGAACTCGACGTCGTCTCCGGTGGCCGCGTAGACGAGATACGAGTATACGTCGTGCAATGGGACGCCGCGACTGGTGTCGGTTCGAATGCCGACGATGTCGGCTCTCCACCCTTCGCGGAGTGCTCCGACCTGCTCGAATCCGGCTGCTCTCGCCCCGTTTCGCGTTGCCATCCGGAACACAGTCTCGGCAGGGAGTGTCCGCGGGTCTTCGTGGGCGACTTTCTGAAGCAGTGTCGCCTGTCGCATCTCTGTAATCGGGTCGAGTGTATTGTTCGCTGGTGCACCGTCGTTTCCTAATGCAACGTTGATCCCGCGATCGATGTAGTCGACAATGGGCGCGATTCCCGCACCCACTTTCATATTCGACGATGGACAGTAGGTGACGTGTGTGCCGGTCTCTGCGAGGAGTTCGCGTTCGTGCTCGCTCGTCAAAATCACATGGGCGAGGACAACGTCCTCCCCAGTCAGTCCGACTTCGTGGAGCCACTCGATATCGCCCATTCCGCGCTCGGCGGTGACGTCGTCGAGGACTGACTGGTGTTCGCTCGCGTGGGTATGAATCCGGACTCCTTCATACTCGTCTGCGATATCCCGTGCGCCACGGAGACAGGCTTCCGAACAGGTCGGGGTGAAGCGTGGTGTCACCGCATACCGGATCCGGTCGTCATACGAGCGGTGGTATCGGTCGATTAGTGACCGCGTCCCAGACAGCCCAGTCTCTGTTTCCTCGCGGAGGCCTTCCGGAGCGTTGCGGTCCATTAGCACTTTGCCGAGAACCCCCCGGATACCAATGTCACCTGCTGCCTCGAAGGCACGGTCGGCGTGGTCGACCGTCAGGTGGTCGACACAGCAGGTCGTGCCGTGTGCGAGCAGTTCGATATAACTCAGCATTGAGGCGAGTTCCAGCTCCTCAGCGGTTAGTTCGGCTTCGATGGGGAGAATATGGTCTTCGAGCCACTCGAAGAGGTTGGTGTCGTCTGCGAGCCCACGCCCGGGGCTCTGGACGGAGTGGACGTGTGTCTGTACGAATCCTGGACTGATGATATCGAACGCTCGCCGTTGGTGATCCGGGTACTGATCGACGAGTTCCGCCGCTAGTCCAACAGCCTCGATCTCGCCGCCGACAACAACGACCGCACCGTGTTCAATGACCGTGGTGTCGTCCACGACGACGGTTCCCGAGAGAAGCATCGGTCTACAGCGGCCCCTCGACCGGTGTGTCTTCGGGACCGAACGGAGTCTCGAACCAGACAGAAAACACATAGGTGTCCTCAACAGCGGCGAGCTCCCGTAGCGACTGTACCCCGAGTGTGATTGTACTTCCTCGCCCCGGCGTCGTCACGACAAGTGCGTCGCTGGCTGGTGTCGCAATATCGCCCACGAGCACGTGCGAGTACTCGCTGGAGATTGAGAACGGATTCCCTGTTTCAGCGGCCGTGTCGATGTCCTGCAAGTCATCAATCGTAGCGGCCGGATCTGTCGCCATGGCAGTCTCTGACTGGATGAGTTCGTCGACGGCCGCTCGGTCAGGTTGCCATGAGAGTCCTTCTAGCAGGAGGGCATCGAGTTTGACACTCGCGTCGCCGCTGTCGATTTTCAGCCGCTCACCCTTCGAAACGCGTTTTGTGATCGTGACCGACTGCTCGCCATCAGTGAGTCGTCGACGCTCAGTTTCAGCGGTGTCGCCGACAGTATGATTGTCCGTCATTGTCACAGAAGCGGGAGAGTCAGGTTCTTTGTGTTCAGGATGGTGTGATCGAGGTAGACCGTTCGGTGACCGATAGAGAACCCGTCGCCGTTCGTATCGGGCCGCCGGAGAACCGTGTGACGTTTTGCGGACAGTAGGTCGTGGTCGGCCGTGTCACCATAGCTTCGGAATACGTGCTGATTGTTGGCGACAGTCAGCTCTGTCTCGGTCGACTCTATGACTCTCACATTTCCGATCACGTGTCGGATTCGCGAGCGGGGGTTCTCCGACCAAGCGTACTCTTTTTCGAGTCGACCGACTCGTTCGCGAATCATCTCGTAGTCCTCTCTGAGATAGTTCGTCTCGTCGCTGAACTCCGGGCGTTCGGACCCAGGATGACGAGCAACACGGATCGGTACTTCGAGCAGGATATCGTCATCGAGCAATCTAAGCCACTCTTCGAGTGCAAACTCGTCGAGCAGGTCGGCTTCCCGAAAGAGGAACTGCTCGACGCTGTGTTGGGTCTCCACATCGACAGGCGTCTCATCCTTGGAGACCGGAAGAGAACTCATGGCTCGCCCTCCATCTCCGGGCTGTCGCTCATCATCTCGTACCACGACTGCAGGATGGTCCGAGAGTTGCGTTCGTCGAAGTACAGCCCCTTCGAGGTAACTTCCGCAGGCCCATGGAGTGAGTCCTCGATAGTATCGACTTCGTCGGTCATTGCTCCCATTCCCTGCTGCATATTTCCGCGCGTGTTGCGCAGTTCGTGTGTCACGGCCCCACTGCTGTCGGAGATCCCCTCCCAAATCGTGAGATCGTCGGATTCGAAGGCGCCGCCGGGGCTAAGACTTTCCCAGCCGCGGTGGGAATCTGAAAGAAACGACTCGTCGTCGGCGAACTCTTTCGGGACGAGCCACCAACTCGTCGTCTCGGTCGTCCCCGGTCCGCGCGGGTTCCATTTGCGAATACAGGCCCACGGTCCACCCCAGCCGCCGGACTGAATGCCGTGAATGAGCGACATATTCGGGAAGACGGTCCCGAAATGAAACACTGATCGACCGAACAGTTCCCGCTGCTCGGCTGAGAGTGTCGGATTCAGATACTCGCTGATCTCTTCGGGATAACCCATGAACGTTTCTTCGTCTTTAGAGAGATAGTACCCCATCGAGTGCCGGTCAGTGCAGGCAAGATACGACGCCGCCGGGAAGTCGTTTAGTTCCTCCCACGGGCCCTTCGATAGGTTCTCTGTTTCGAGGCCAGCCTGATGGGTTGTGAGGACGTGATACGAATCTCCGGAGAAATTGTCGGCTGATGTCTTCCAGTCGTGACTAGACTCCCAACGATGTGGTTCGCCTATCACCGTCATACCTGCCTCGGTAGCCCCGAAGAGGACGTCGAGATACCACGTAAAATCGCCGAGATACGCTTCAAGTGAAGGTCCTTCCTCGGCGATCCGGCCGAACACAAGCCCTTGGTATGTCTCTAGACAGGCTTCTTCGAGCGTGATCTCATCCGCGTCGAGGTCCTGATAGGCCTCGCTCATGTGTGGCATCCCTTGGAGTGTACCGTCGTTTTTGTAGGTCCACCCGTGGTACGGACACCGGAAATGGGAGGTGTTCCCATTTTCAGCAGTGCAGAACTGTGCACCGCGATGCATACAACTGTCCAAGAACGCGTGCAATTCTCCGTTTTCGTCCCGCGTTAGAATGAATGGATCTTCGCCGATGTATCGCCGAGCGTAGTCTCCCGGCTCTTCAAATTCCGAGATATGCCCCAAGTAGACCCACGCTCGACCGAAAATACGTCGCAATTCAAGTTGATACAGCTCCGGATTGTTCGTAATAGCCAGTGGGTATCGCCCGTCTTTAATATCTATCCCGGTTTGTTCAATAATTCCGTCTAATCCACTATGATTGTTTTCCTTCTCTGCGTTACTCATCAGTAACACTCACTTTTTGGTTGGTAATAATACCTTGTGTCCAAAACAACACCACGATAATTAGCCAACTAACCGTCGACACGTTCTATGTGTGTCACACTAATCGTGTGTGACGACTGCTTCGATCTCGATGTCGGCTCCGTCGGCGAGACGCTGGACTTCAAATGCCGTCCGTGCTGGCGGCTCCGAATCGAAAAAAGAGCGATATACCCTGTTCATCCCGCTGAAGTCATCGATATCTGTCATATACACTGTCGTCTTGAGGACATGGGCCATTGTCAAATCTGCTGCAGCGAGAATCCGCTCGATGTTCGAGAGTGCCTGCTCGGTCTGGACACCGATCGGCTCATCGTCGAGAACCTCTCCTTCCGGTGTGATAGGGATTTGTCCGGCGGTAAACAGCACGTCTCCGTTCGTCGTGCCGTGGCTGTAGGGGCCAAGTACGTCCGCGTTCTCCGAGACGTCGACAACTCGCTTCATACGGATGCCAACACGGAGATCAAAATAAAGCCTCGCTGCGACAACCGGAGTGTGGGATGGGACAGTGGTTCTAACCGTCGACACACCATCCCGGTCGGCAGCACTACGAGCTGGGTACGCTTCCGTTGATGCCTTCGACGTAGCTTCCCATCTCACCGAAGAGGAACGAGTCGGACTCTCCAGCGAACTGTGTGTCCTGCCAGACCGTCCGGTCGCCGTTAATGAGTTCATCTTGTTTCGTTTCGACTTCGCTCACAACGCTATCGGGCACCTGCGGCCCCCAATCGCCAAGGCCGACGACGCCGGCATCGAGCCCTTCCCAGTAGGCGTCCGATCCCCAATTGCCGTCGTTGATCGCCTGGAGCGTCGGTGCGTAGAACTCCTCCCAGTTAAATACGGCCGAATTGCCGTAGTAGTCGCCACCTGCTTCGGCCATTGAAGTCGTGTACGTGAAGGCCCACGCTTCGTTGTCGGCAGCGGTCTGGGTGGCTGCGGTGGTCGTCTGGTGATTGTTGATCACGTCGGCCCCACCGTCGGTCAAGGCATTGACTGCCTGGGTCACCGCCGGCGGGTCGACCCACGCGTTGGTCCACCTGACATCGGCTGTTACGTCGGGATTGACAGTCCGGGCGCCCTGTACGAACGCGTTGATTTGTCGGATTAGCTCTGGAATCGGAAACGCCGCGACGTATCCGATCTGATTCGTCTCAGTGAGGAGGCCCGCAGCGACGCCACATAGGTACCGTGCCTGGTAGAGACGCCCGTAGTACCGACCCATGTTATCTCTGGTTTTGGTCCCCGAACAGTGTTCGAAGGTCGTCTCTGGGTGATCCGGTGCCATGCTGTGCAGTGGGTCCATGTATCCGAATGTCGTCCCGAAGATGGCGTCCATCCCGCTGGAAATGTATTGTTCGGCCACTCGCTGGACATCGCCGGGAGCAACCGCTTCCGAAAACTCCGTTTCGAGCCAATCAAAACGTTCGGTGACTGCTTGCCGGGCATCTTCGTGTGCTCGGTCCCAGCCGACATCGCCAACTTCGGCTTGGTAGATGAACGCGGCGTTCACGCCATCACCGCCTGACGATCCCGAGCTGCCTGAACATCCGGCTAGTCCGATGAGTCCGGCTGTCCCTGCGGCTGTTTTCAGTGCATCTCGTCGTGATATATTTGTTCTTGTCATTGTGTATCTCGTGTTTTATTTGCGTAGTATCTCATCTAATGCCCACTTATTTCTCAGTTCTTGTGGTACACATTCACATTAAGCCACCTAATGATAAAGTTTGGCAATAAAATAGCATTTGCAGTGGCTGCATAGTGAATTCCCCTGAATTACGGTCTCTCGACCGCTCAAAGTCGTTGATCAGTCCTGGTTGTTAGTAGTGTGCCACATCTGTGAAAGATGTGTGAACCACTCAGTCGGCTTCACGGGTGTACGACTGCACCAGTGCCGATGGTTGGGCGAGCTCGCTGTTCTCGGCCCGAACGACAGTGATGACCAAGACGAGCAGCGTCGCAATATACGGATACGTCGACATGATCGTCGGATTCATGACGAACTCAAGAATCGGGTTGAACACGCCAGCGAGGGGAGTTCCAGGACTGAGACTAAGATCAAGAGCCTGTGAGTACAGCTGGAGGGCGTTGAACAGACCGAACAAATAGGCACCTACGAGAATGCGTTCGGGACGCCAGCGGGCGAAGATGACGAGTGCCACAGCAATCCATCCACGGCCAGCAGTCATCGACGTCGACCAGATCTCATTGAACGACAGCGAGAGGTGTGCGCCCGCAGCACCGGCCAATGCGCCGCCGATCACCACGGCGAGATACCGCATCTTGTAGACGTCGACGCCCATCGTGTCGGCTGTCTCTGGGTCCTCGCCAACCGAGATGAGTTCCAAGCCGATATTCGTACGGTAGAGGAATAGCCAGACCAGCGGAACAAGGAGAAGTGCGATGTAGTCGGTAACGGTGCTCTGGAAGACTGCGGGCCCAATGATCGGGATCTCGACGAGGAAGTCGCCGATGACTGGAAGCGTCCGCTCGGGGAACCCCGAGATCGAGTTTCCGGTGTAGCTGTTCCCGAAGTACGTCGTCAACCCCGTCCCAAGAAGCGTCAGCATGATACCGCTAACTGCCTGGTCGGAGTTGAGCGAGATACAGAGGAAGCCGTGGACCAGAGACATGAGACCGCCAGCGAAGACAGCAACACCGAGGCCAAGCCAGTAGCTGCCCGTAATCACAGTTGTCACGAACCCTGTCAGTGCGCCGACCAGCATCATTCCCTCGACGCCGAGGTTAAGAACCCCGGCCCGTTCGCTAATGAGTTCGCCGAGTCCGGCGAGAATGAGCACCGTACTGGCGTTGACCGTCGCGTTTGCCAGCCCTGCGAGCAGACCGGCCATTAGATCTCACCCTCCGGCCGCGTAACACCACTTGGTTCCCGATCCCGATTCAGCGAGAGATCAACACTGTACTGCTTGAAGAACTCTGCGGTGAGCAAAAACAAGATAATTAGCGCCTGAATAATGTCGACGATTGCGGCTGGCACACTCAGTAGCGTTTCGATGCTCGATCCACCGACGAAAATAACGGCGAAAAACAGAGCGGCAAGCATGACCTGGAACGCGCCGTTGCGGCCGAGCAACGCGATGGGGATGGCTGTAAAACCGTATCCTGGAGCGAAGAACGCACGCAGGCGCGACTGGACGCCGGAGATCTCGCTGATGCCAGCGAAACCCGCAAAGGCACCACCGGCCATGAGGACGAACAGATAGATTTTGTACTTACTCATCCCAGCCTGTTCGGCTGCCCGATCGTTCGCACCGATGAACGTGATTTCGAAGCCCAGTCGTGTGTGGTTTACGAGGATATATGTTAACGCGACGAACACGACCGCGAGGAGTATTCCGATCGGGAAACCGATCCCGGGAATATCCGGCAGTTGGGCTGCTACCGGAAGCTGTGCAGTCTGTGGGAAGTTCGCTCCAGGAGCCTGCATCGGGCCACGGACGACGTAGTTTTTAAGATCTGCAGCAATGAAGGTAAACAGCAGTGTGGTGATGATCTCGTTGATCCCCCACTTGGCACGGAGCACAGCGGGAATCGCTACCCAGAGAGCCCCCGCTATGCCAGCTCCGACGAACATCAGTGGGAGGAGCGCGATCATCGGCAGCGACACGTTCAGCCCGATCCACGTGCCCGCGATTGCGCCGATGAATAGTTGGCCTTCCGCGCCGATATTCCAGAGCTGCGCTTTCAGCGGCACATACACGGCCAGTCCGGCGAATATCAACGGGACGGCCTTGGCCACCGTCTCTGTGAGCCCGAACTCCGTTGTGAGCGTCTGGAAGAACATGACCTCGTATGCGACAATCGGATTCACACCCAACGCGAACAGTGCGATGCCGCTTACTGCCAGTGCCGCCAAGATCGTGAACACTGGTGTGGCGTACTCCATCCACTGCGGTACGTCCTCGCGTGCGTCCAACTCGACGTTGAACTCCATTAGGACTCACTCCGACCGCCGTCGGCGGCAGCGACCGGCTGAGACTGCTGGCTGACATCGCCACCGTTCATTTCGAGTCCAATCCGCCGCCGGTCCGCCGCTTCGGGTGTTGTTTCGTAGACGAACTCCCCTTCGTAGATGACGAGGATTCGATCACTGAGATCGAATATCTCGTCGAGGTCCTCCGAGAGCAACAGAATACCGGTACCACTGTCGCGCTGTTCGAGGAGTCGCTCGCGGATGAATTCGATTGCGCCGACGTCGACGCCGCGCGTAGGCTGGTTTGCAACAAGAAGGTCCGGATTGCGGTCGATCTCCCGTGCCAGGATGAGTTTCTGTAGGTTCCCACCCGACAGTTCCCCTGCAGTAATCTCCGAGACGTCCGTGATGCCACGGATGTCGAACTCGTCGACGAGTGAACCTGTGTACGATGCCGTCGACTCGTAGTCAAGCCGTAACCCCTCGCCGAACTCGTTGCTCGTGTACCCCTTCATAATCGCATTATGCATGACCGACAGGGACTCCGCACAGCCGTCCCGGTGGCGGTCCTCAGGGACAAACGACACGCCGTTCTCAATGAATGAGCGGGGCGGTTTGTGGGTGAGCTCCTCGCCGTTGATCGAAACCGACCCATCGGTGGCCTCACGGACGCCGACCAGTGTTTCGGCCAGCTCCATTTGGCCGTTTCCGCTCACGCCCGCCACACCGATTATCTCGCCCTCGTGGAGTGTTAGGTCGACCCCGGAGAGCGCCTCGATGCCCCGCTCGTCGTCCGCCCGCAGGTTCGACGCTTCGAGCACTGGTTTTCCAATCGACACGGATTCTTTTTTGATTTCGAACAGCACTTCGCGGCCAACCATCATCTGAGCCAGTTCTCTTCGACTCACGTCGGCTGTCTCGACTGTTCCGACGTCTTCGCCATCTCGCAGGACGGTCACACGGTCGGTGATCGACTGGACCTCCTTGAGCTTGTGCGTAATAATGATAATCGACAGGCCCTGATCGCTGAGTTTCCGTAGCGTCTCGAAGAGTCGGTCAGCCTCTGTTGGCGAGAGGACCGCCGTCGGCTCGTCAAGAATCAATAGGTCGACATCCCGGTACAGCGCCTTGAGGATCTCAACCCGCTGACGCTCGCCGACGTCGAGTTCCCAGACTGGTGCAGAAACGTCGATGTCGAACCCGTAATCGTCCGCGAGCGACTGGATTTTTGTTTCGGGTTCGTCGAGCCCCAGCGTGAATCTGGCTGCGAGCCACTGCAGGACGTTATTGGAAGCCAACGACGAAAACGCCCCGCTGTCAGCCCCCCCGCTTTCGTTACGGAATGCGGATGCCGGTTCACGCCTACCGAGAACGATGTTCTTTGCGACCGACAGCCGCGGTATGAGTTTGAAATGCTGGTGAACCATCCCGATCCCGGCGTCGATAGCATCCTGCGGGGACGATAGTTTGAGCTGCTTGTCGTTCAAATAGATCTCCCCACTGTCTGCCGAATAAAGCCCGTATAACACCTTCATCAGTGTGCTCTTTCCAGCACCGTTCTCACCGAGGAGGCCGTGTATCTCTCCTTTTCGGACGGTTATCGAGACGTCGTCGTTCGCAATTACGCCTGGAAACGTCTTCGTGATGTTATCCATCCGGACGAAAGGGTCTCCGCTCATATTCTTTGATCGTCAGATACACACCCTCCAACAGTATATAAAGACTACATCATTGAGATTTTACTGTATGCTTTTGTACCGAAATGCAAAAAAATAGGGCGTTTGTCAACAAATGAGTTGTGATAAACCCGATTGGATAGAGATGTTGGGACAGTCGGCGTCGTGAGCCGGATTTGCCACACGAATGAGCCGACACGAATCATTAAGTACCGGTTTGAAGACGTCAATTTCAATGACTGCAACAACTAATTACCAGAGTCAGCATTCGGAACAACCGATTGAACCGACTGTGCGGGCCTTGCGTGATGGAGTGACCCAATGACAGACCTTCTCGTGACAAACGGACGTGTCATTACTCAAGATACCGACCGGACTGTAATTGAAGACGGTGCTGTGACCATCGAGGGCGATGAGATCACCGCGGTAGGGAGCACCGACGAACTTGGCGATGCTCATGCCGCCGATCGTGTTATCGACGCCGAGGGGGGCGCTGTCATCCCCGGGCTGGTCAATCCTCATACCCACGTCTCGGATATTCTGCTTCGCGGCTCGTTCGCCGAGGACCGCGGCCTGCTGGACTGGCTCTACAACGTCAAACGCCCGGGGACACTCGCAATGGACCCCGATGAGCACGCGCTCGCAGCGACGCTATATTGTATCGAGGCGATTCAGTCGGGCGTGACGACGTTCGTCGAAAACGACACGGAGGTTCTCTGGGATGATTGGTCGACCATTGAAGCGAAACTCGATGTCTACGATCAGGCAGGCATCCGCAACGTCTACGGCGCGGGCATGGTCGACTGCGGTGCCGACGCGGTGTTCCAGGAGCTCGTCACCGATATTCAGGCCCGGGAAGACGGCGTCGACCACCCGCCGCTGGACACTTTTGTCGAAGACACCGATGCTGTCGTCGCCGAAGTCGACTCGCTGATCGAAACCTACGACGGGACTGCTGGCGGTCGACAGTCGATCTGGCCTGCGCCGGTCGTCGTCGAAACTACGACGAACCGCTGTTTTCGGGAGGCATACGCACTCGCAGAGAAACATGACGTGATGACGACGGCGCATGTCGCCGAAGCCGAGGCCCAAGAGCAGCGTGACATCTCCAGCATTGAGTACCTCCGCAACGTCGGCTACCTCGGCGAGCGAACGCTGCTGGGCCACTGCGTCCAGATCGATGCAGGCGACGTCCGAACCCTCGCCGAAACCGGTACCTCGGTTGCACACAACTTCATGGCGAATATGCGCCTTGCGACCGGGTTTGCACCGGTCGTGAAGATGCTCGATACAGGCGTCACCGTCGGCCTTGGAACCGACAACTCGATTCTAAGCGATACGGTCAACCCCCTCAGCGACGTTCGCGCCATGGCCGGCGGCCACAAGGGCTACCACCGCGATCCCGGTGTCGTCGACGCACAGACTGCCTTCGATATGATCACGAGAGACGCCGCAGCCGCCATCGGGCGCGCCGATAGCCTCGGCTCGATCGAAGCAGGAACAAAGGCGGATCTCGCAATCGTCGACCTGGACCATCCGCATCTGACCCCCAGCAAAGACCCAGTTTTCACGCTCGTCCACGCCGCTCAAGGCTTCGAGGTCGACACTGTGGTCTGTGCTGGCGAAGTCGTCATGGAAGATCGGGAGATACAGACGTTCGACGAATCCCTCGATAGCATCCTCTCGCGTGCTTCACGGACGGCAGCAGACATAGCCGACCGAACCGGCTACGAGTAAATTTACGCGACCGACATAGGATTGCGCTCGACGCTCGTTGAAGAGTACTACCAGTGTCTCGATGACATCGAGATGTGAACCCAGTTTAGGCCGCTTCAACCATACAAGACAGACGAATTAGGGCTTCTGTCCGTGTGCGGCTTTCCGTTCTGTTTCGAGATCCATCCCCAAGCCGATTTCACTGCCGCGGCGACGGATTTCGTCGGCATCGACGACGGTCACCTCCCCGTGTTCCATGAGGACGTTCCCATCGACCATCGTGAACTGGACGTCGTCGCCGTGGGCGGCGAAAACGAGATGCGAGAACACATCGTGCATCGGGACCGAACGAGTCTGGTCCGTGTTGAGGCCGATGATGTCGGCTTGCCATCCTTCCCGGAGTTCCCCGAGGCGGTCGAACCCAGCGGCTTTCGCACCGTTTCGCGTCGCCATCTGGAAGATTGTCCGTGCTGGGGTGGCAGTCGACTCCAACTGGTCGACTTTTTGCAAGAGACTTGCCTGTCGCATTTCGGTCAGCGGATCGAGTGTGTTGTTACACGGCGCGCCGTCGTTGCCCAGCGCGACGTTGATCCCACGGTCGAGGTAGTCTTCGATAGGTGCGACACCACTTGCGAGTTTCATATTCGACGAGGGGCAATGAGTAACGTGTGTGCCGGTCTCGGCGAGAACCTCACGCTCGCTCTCGTCGGTCCACACGCAGTGTGCCAGGACGACGTCTTCGCCAGTGAGCCCCACCTCGTCGAGCCAGTGGATATTCCGCAGTCCAGTGTCAGATTCGACCGTTTCGATCTCACTTCTGTTCTCACTAGCATGGGTGTGGATCCGGACCCCGTCGTAGGCGTCAGCCAACTCACGAGCCCCACGGAGACACTGCTCGCTACAGGAGACCGCAAACCGTGGGGTCACTGCATACCGGATTCGGTCGTCGAACGCGCCGTGATAGGTCTCGATCAGCCGTTCGGACTCCGCGAGCGCCCGGTCGGTATCCTCTTCGAGGGCTTCGGGCGAGCGCTGGTCCATCAACACCTTCCCGAGGACGCCGCGGATGCCTAACTCGCCGGCGGCTTCGAAGGCACGGTCGGCGTGTGCCACCGAGAGGTGATCAATGCACGTCGTCGTGCCGCTCTCTATCAGTTCCAGATAGCCGAGTTTGGCGGCAACCTCCATCTCGTTGGCCGACAGTGAGGCCTCCATCGGGAGTACGTAATCGAACAACCAGTCTAGCAGCTCGGTGTCGTCAGCGATGCCACGACCCAAACTCTGGACCGAGTGGATGTGTCCGCCGACGAAGCCGGGAAGCAGCAGGTCGTAGGAGTGTCTCTCTCTGTCCCAGTACTGATCGACCAACTCGTCCCGGTGGCCGACGGCTTCGATGTATGACCCATCGACGACGACAGCGCCGTCCTCGATCACGGTCGTCGAATCCACGACAACTGTCCCGGTTAGTATCATTCCCCTCTCGGGTACCGGATGGCGAATTAAAAGCTTCCCCCCTGCAACAGCGCCACACACGCCAACCACACGGAAAACGTGTTTCGTGTACATCCTCGGGACAAATGGTCCACGAAAGAACTATTCGTCGGCTCAATCGACTGCGTAGTATGACACTAAATGCCGAAGAGATCATTAATATCGGTGATACCCTACTCCAGCGGCACCCAGATCGCTTCACCGACAGCTTCGAGACGAACCGCCATCGCGTGTCGACCCTGACTGACGTCGAATCACGGCGAGTCAGGAACCGAATTGCAGGCTACATTACCAGACAACAACAGAGCCAGTCCCAACAAGCCTAAGAGGATTTCGTCGCTGATTTGCCGCCGATTTTCACCCCGCCCCCTTTCGTTATCGATCCCAGTTGGGAACGACACGACTGAGGAACCGTCCATATCCCGGTTCAGCGACGATCTCGCCGTTGTCGGCGACTAGTGTTCCGCGGACGAACGTCTTTTTGACTCGGCCAGTCACCTCACGGCCATCGTAGATCGAGTAGTCTGCATCCGAGTGGTTCCGAGCCGCGTTGATCGTGTAGGTTTCGTCGGGATCGAACACCACAAGGTCGGCATCGGCACCCGGTTCGATCCGTCCCTTCGAGGAGAGTCCGAACGTGCGGGCAGGCGTGGTACACAGGAGGTCGACAAGCGACGGATACGAGAAGTCACGCCGATTTATGGCTTCATCATGGAAGACCGGCAGGCTCGTCTGAAGGCTGTTGACACCGAAGGCACTCTCCCACCACGGGCCGCACTCCTTTCGGCTCATGGGGAGGGCGACGTGGTCGGTCGAGACAACCGAGAGCGTGCCATCGCGGAGTCGGTCAAATAACGCATCAATGTCGTCCGGCGTCCGCAACGGAGGTGCCATGATCCCACGGTTCCCGAGACAGCCGAGGGCGTCGTTGTCAAGCGCAGTATAGTGCGTACACGTTTCGGCCCTGACATTCGAGCCGTCGGTTCGGACCGACGCGATGGCATCGGCAGCTGCTTTCGAAGTTGTATGGACGCCGTAGTACTTGGCGTCGGCCGCGGCAGCGAGTCGTGCAGCCGCTCCAGCCGCCATCGCCTCGGCGTAGTCCGGCCGCGACCGGGGATAGGCCGATGCTGAGTCGCTTGATGGCTCCGCTTGCACCGCCTTCGTCCGCTCGGTACACACCGAGTAGTCTTCGGTGTGGACCATACCGACCGCTCCGAGCTCGGCGAGCCGGTGGAACACTTCGCCGATGAACCCGTTGGAGAGCCGGATGTCGTCAGTCGTGAACATCTTAAAAGAGGTGACACCCGCGTCGACGAGCGCCGGGAGTTCGTTGAGCACTTCGGGTGTCTCCTGGGTGATCACGGGATGGTGCCCACAATCGATCAGCGGGGCGGCCCCGTCTTTGTGACGCTCAACTGCTCCCGAGAGGGTTCCCGTGTCATCCCACTCGCCGTCGTCCCAGCCTTGCCAGGCGAACGTCAGGAGACTAGTGACGCCCCCCGCAGCGGCTGCTGCGGTCCCTGTTTCGTAGGAGTCTATCGAGTTGTACCCCGCGAGGTGGGTGTGAGGGTCGACCACACCCGGGAGAATGAGATTTCCGTCGACATCGACTCGGCGGTCAGCTGTCGGGAGTGCCCGCTCGTCAGCGACGCCGACGATTATTCCGTCGTCGACGCCGACGGCTGCATCGAACATTGAGTCCGCGGTCACGACCGTTCCGCCAGTGACAATTGTATCGATCTCCGGCATCGGGTCTCACACCCACTCCATGCGGCGGGCTCTCTCAATCGGCTCCAGACAGTCGAGAAGTGGTCGTTTACCCCTGTCGAATCGAACACTCCCCATTCCGACAACAGCGATATCAGTACTGTACTCGGTGTTGATTCCGTGCTTTTCTACCATTGTGTTCGGAGTCACCCCTCACGTATTTATAATCCTGAACCGCCACATGTGTCATCGATTCCAACACACGATGTGTGTTGGGTGGCCTCATCTGTCCACAAATCGGAGACACATCGCGCTCAGTCGTCTGTACTCAATGCAGATTCGGCATGATCCGTGTCGACATCAGTGGTCGTCTCGGGAACGAGTCCAGCGGTGTACTCTGTGGGTCCGGTTCCGACGCCGCCGCCCGGGATCACGATATTGAGCAACAACGCAGCAAAGCCACCGGTCACGAGCGCAGATCCGAACAGCGTTTGTACCTCGGTGGGGAACTGCTGGAGGATCTCGGGGCGGAACCCAACGCCGAGGCCAAGTGCCATCGAGAGAGCGAGTATCGTCGAGTTTCGGTGGTCGAGCGTGACGTTTTGTGTGACGATCCGAACGCCCGACGAGAAGATCATCGCGAACAGGATCAACGCGCCGCCGCCCAACACTGCGTCAGGCATCGCCGAGACAACCGCGCCGACTTTCGGGACGAATCCGAGGATTACGAGAGCGACACCACCGATACCGACGACGTAGCGGCTCGCAACGCCGGTGAAATTAACCAACCCTACGTTCTGCGAGAAGGAGGTGTTCGGAAGCGCATTAAACACGGCACCGAACGCGCTCATTACACCATCTGCGATAAGGCCCCCACGCATCTCTTTGTCTGTCGCATCGCGGCCCGTTGCTGCAACGGTCCCAGAGATATCACCGATCGTCTCCATCCCAGTAATGACATAAAGAAACGCAACGGTGAGGATCGCGCTGGGTTCGAACGCCAGCCCGTATTTGAGCGGGACCGGCACCGTTACCCATCCAGCTGATGCGACGCCCGACAGGTCGACCACGCCCAGTGCGAGCGCGGCGATGTATCCGACGAGGATTCCGACGAAGACGCTGATGACGCGGAGGAATCCTTCGAAAAACTGGTTGAGACCGATTGTAACGACGAGGACGAGTCCGGCGAGTCCGAGATTCGTAAATGACCCGTATCCGGCCGCCGACGGCCCCGCCGAAGCTCCAGCCGCATAGTTCATCCCCGTCGGAATGAGCGTGAGTCCGATGAGCATCACGACGATCCCGGTGACGAGTGGCGGGAAGTAGTCCCGGAAGCGGTCCAGAGACACTCCCATGATCATCTCAACCGGTGCGGCAACTAACGCTGCACCGAACACTGCTGCGATGCCGAACTGGTTGCCGATCCCGATAAGGGGTCCCAGAAACGCGAAACTCGTCCCCATAACGATGGGGAGTCGTGCGCCGACCGGCCCGATCGGAAACGCTTGGACGATGGTTGCGACTCCGGCGACGATTAGCGCCATCTGGACGAGAAACATGGTTTCGCCCGTGACTGATCCGACCGCCCCTGCGAGGATCAGCGGCGGTGCAACGTTCCCCAAGAACATTGCCAGTACGTGTTGGATTCCGAGCGGAATCGCCTCACTAAACGGTGGTCGATCCTCAATTCCGTACAACACGACCGAATTTCCTTCGCTGCTAGCGCCGCCTGATTGACTCATAACCTGCCTTCTTCGAATACCAATGTTAAATCTTTGTAACGCACACTTATACACAGTTAGAGCCCTAAAATACCTAAAACTTGAACATATTTTTGTTATTTTGTGATCCAGATAGAGGAATTACGGTGACGAATGTAGTCGACTACGAGCACACGAGCCTTGAGATGGATATGTTGTGTCAGTGTCGCACCGATTAAACACACAAACGTGTGATCGTTTGGCAACAGGGCGTAATTTAAGTGAGAGGTGGCCACACCCGAGAGGATGAGCGAGTTCTCTATCGAGGAGTTGAATCAGATGGACGACAGCGAGTTCGTGAATACATTAGGCGGTGTGTACGAGACATCTCCTTGGGTTGCCGAGCAAGCCTATTCGGATCGACCGTTCGACTCAGTCAAAGCCGTCCACGAGAGCATGAGACAGGCTGTACAGAACGCCTCACGCGATAAACAACTCGAACTGTTACGGGCACACCCAGACCTCGGAGAGCGAACCGAAATGACCGATGCCTCACGCGAGGAGCAGGCCTCAGCTGGCCTCGACCAGCTTTCCCGAGAACAGTACGAGACGTTTCAGCGGCTAAACGAAACATACCGCGAGACGTTCGGTTTTCCGTTCATCATGGCGGTAAAAGGTGCGTCTCCCGATGTAATTCAGGAGACGATGGAGGACCGAGTCGACAATTCGGAGACCGAAGAATTCCAGACGGCGCTGAACGAAGTACACGAGATCGCACGGTTGCGGCTTGACGAACTGCTGACCTCCTAGATGATCGCCGTATGTGTGGCGTGTGGCAAAACTCTGTGGACGCATCGGACGATATGGCCCGTTGGATCTGTAATGTGACGTCATGATGCTGGAACTGACAGAGTTCGGAACTGAGAATAAGCATCAAAGCCATACTCATTTTGCTAATTAACAAATAGAGACAGCAAACCCCGGACGATTGTCGGGAAGTTTGCCAGTGAAAAGATATATCATATGGTCAGTAGCAGTTTGGGGTGAAAGATGAAAGAATTAGGAATACGGGCAGACAAACCGTGGAGTCGGGAACAAGAAGCTTATGACGTGATGTCTGGAGGGCTGGAAAAACAATGAGCGACAGCGAGTTGCCAGACACCGGCCAGCGGACGATGAACTACGGCAAAGAGAAAGTCGCGGTCTATCGGACGTACGGGACACCGCTTGAGGGCATTCGGAAGATTCCGGAGTCGGATTTCGATGGCCGGAACAACGTGCTCTTCGGACTGGAAGTCCGTGTACAAGTCGAAGGCGAAGAGTTCCTACCGTCGTTCAGCGAGGGCGACAACAGTATGGTAGTCGCAACGGACTCGATGAAGAATTTCATTCTCCACCACGCAGGGGAATATGACGGCGCGACAGTCGAGGGCTTCCTCGAGTTCGTGGGGTCGCTATTTTTGGAGACCTACTCACAGATGGATGCTGTGCGGATGTCTGCTGACGAGCTCCCCTTCGACGAGCGACCCGTCCCCGGGAGCGATGACTTCGAGGCCAGCGATCTCGTTTTCGGAGTCTCCCACGGCGAGTCCGCGTTCGGAGAGATCTACCTGAGTCGGGGTGATGACGGACCAGTCATCGAGGAACATCAGAGCGGTGTTACCGGGATCGAACTGGTCAAAGTAAAAGACAACTCGTTTGTCGGCTACGTCGACGACGAGTACACGACTCTCCCTGAACGGGAGAACCGCACGCTCTACGTCGCTATGGATATCTTCTGGACGTACGCTGATTCGGCCGACGCGCTCGGAGACGACCCACAGCGCTACGTTCCTGCCGAGCAGGTGCGTGACATCACACAGACCGTCTTCCACGAGCTTGACGTGAACTCGATTCAGGAGCTAATCTATCAGACCGGACTGCGGGTGCTCGAACGGTATCCGCAGCTCGAATCGGTCAGTTTCGAGGCGAACAACCGCACCTGGATCAAAGAGCGCGACGATCTCGACGGTGACGCAAAGGTGCTGCGAGAACCGCCGCGACCAACCGGTTTCCAGCAGTTCTCGATGGATCGTAGCGACCTCGACGAGGAGGGCTCGACATGAGTGCCGAACTAACCACACACGTCCTCGACACGGGCCAAGAGGGCCCTGCCGAAGGGGTCGAGGTGACACTACAGCGACTGGATGGCGACGGAGCGTCTGAGACGATCGCTCACGGTACCACCAACAACGACGGCCGACTCAACGAACCGCTGTTGACCGACTCCGAGATGGAGACCGGCACGTATCAACTGCTCTTCGATGTCGGATCGTATTATCGGCAGGGCTCCTCGGAGTCGACGTTCCTGGAGACGGTCCCAGTCCGGTTCGTTATCGATGATGCCAACGAACATTATCACGTCCCGCTGTTGTTGTCGCCTGGTGGGTACACGACCTACCGAGGAAGCTGAACCGTTGGCTCATGACGATTTCCAGATCCCTTATCAGATGTCTGAAAATCACGCGCTCGATCTATCGACAAACGATGGCCGCTGCACACGCGAACGTGGACCGATGAACGAGCCTCGGTTCCCGGTCGACGGTGACCGACTTCGGCAGGATATCGAGCGCAACGCTCAGTTCGGTACTGTCGCAACTGAGGATGGACGCGGCCGAACGGTGCTGCCGGGGACCACACCAAACCAACAGGCCCGCGAAAGCCTCGTCGACCAACTGATCCTTGCAGATCTGACCGTCGACACCGATGCTGTCGGCAATATCACCGGAACGTGGCTACCTGAGGGGTGTAATCCCGAGGCCGCGCCGGTTGCGGTTGGAAGTCACCTCGATTCGGTTCCGAACGGTGGGATCTTTGACGGCCCACTCGGCGTCTACGCGGGTCTCGAAGCCGTTCGGGCACTCCAAGACGCCGATGTATCTCCTACACGGCCGATTCAGGTAGTCTGTTTTACCGGTGAAGAGGGGACGCGGTTCGCCGACGGAGTGCTTGGCTCGTCGGTTGCCGCTGGCCTGCTCGACACCGATGTGGCACTCGAACTTTCGGATGGCTCAGAAACGCTCCGTGAGGCCTTGCAGGATATCGGATTCCACGGCGAGAGCCGTCTCGATGCGACCGACTGGCACGCATGGCTGGAACTCCATATCGAACAGAGCGAGCGGCTCGAACAGCTGGACGTTTCAGCTGGCGTTGTGACGACGATCACTGGGACCACAAGGCTTCACGGGACAATCGAAGGGACGGCCGAACACTCCGGGTCTACATCGATGACAGATCGTACGGACGCGCTTGCGGCTGCCAGCGAACTTATTCTCGCACTCGAACAAGCGGCACAGGACGCCGCTGAACCGGCTGGAACAGCCGTCGCAACCATCGGAGAACTCTCGGTTGACCCGGGTGTGGTCAACGTTGTCCCGGGTCAGGTCGAGTTCAGCGCCGACATCCGTGATGTTGATCAAGCGGTGATCGACCGACTTGTCGACCGTGTCAACGCGAAACTCAAGACTCTCGAAGCCGACCGTGGCGTTGAGACGACGCTCGAATGCTCGTATGACGTGCCGCCCGTAGACATGGCACCGACCTGTCGTAACGCGTTACACGATGCAGGAGACGTCCTCGGTATCGAAACCGTCGACGTTCACTCAGGGGCAGGACACGATACGATGCAGATCGCCACCGCGACCGACGCAGGCCTGTTGTTTGCTCCATCCCGGGGCGGTCACTCCCACAACCCTCTCGAATGGACCGATTGGTGGGATTGTGCTGCTGCGACTGAAGTTCTCACGGAAGCACTCTACTCACTCGCTACCGGCGAGGCTGACACGTGATACGCTACGAAACACACCAATGACACGACTACAAGACAACGTTCTAACAATAGCGGAGACGGCACTGGCATCAAACAAAACCCGACTGGCCTCACAACTGGCTGGAGGCACCGACAGTGAGTGATCTCGAATTAGTTGTCGACGGGGACGTGTTATCTGCAACGTTCCTTCCCGAGGCCGCTCCGGAATCGGTTGAGGCTGTGCGGGAACTGGCTCCTCTGCATACTGAACTGATGCATGTTCGGTGGAGTGGTCACGCAACCTGGATCAATATCGACGAGATCGATCTTCCAGAGATTCCACGTGAGAACCATACGGTCTATCCATCCTGCGGGGATCTATTATTGTACCCAGGGTATCGGAACGAACAGGAAATTCTCGTCCCGTGCGGACCAACCTGTTTCAAAAGCCCGGCAGGTGAACTCGCTGGTAATCACTTTGCGACGCTCGAAACATCCCGCGATACGCTCGCTACAATTGAGGAGCGGACACTACAAGAGGGTATTCTCGATGTGACACTCCGATTGGTCGACTAATAATTCAATTATTTTAAGCCAGCAATCCAATGATTTCCTGAGCCGTTGAGCTAATCCTACCAAGACGATCCTGGATCACCTCCGAATCCTCGTTCTCCCACGCTGCTAGGTAGAATGCAGAGCCACTCGTACCCAACTCGAAAAATCGACCCACGATGTACGCGACGGCTTCAGCCTCAACCTCACGTTTCGCTCGTTCGGGTTCACTGTCGACATCGAAATGCAACAATGCGTGGGCATATTCGTGAATCAACGTCACGGCGAGATCGGCCTGATTTGATCGGGCCTTTGCTTCAACAACAGGGTGAAACGAGTGGATGCATCGGTACTTGCAGACACCCATCGCCTCTCCGTACTCCCACTCCTCGGCCT
>Ga0306891_100110_pt1 | contig 34849 bp, 37 predicted proteins | sample AntDeeMetagen285_FD_190426 | JGI IMG/M metagenome (GOLD analysis project Ga0306891, IMG submission 190426) | Saline lake microbial communities from Deep lake, Antarctica - Metagenome #285 (v2) (version 2) | ecosystem: Environmental > Aquatic > Non-marine Saline and Alkaline > Saline | place...
AATCCCTTGCCGTTGTGGTGGTCTCACGCACTACCCTCTGCTGTCGCTATCGAGTGTAGCGGTCGAAAGAAATGCGTGTCGGAAAGCCGGCGTGAGCCGGTAGTTCAGCTACTGGGAGTCAGCGCGAATCAGTTATTCGCGTCGACCGGCCAGGAGCGCGGCGGCCAGGAGCGCGACGAGTGCGACTGCAACACCGAAGCCAGGCGTCTCCTCAGACGTGGTCTCAGTGTCAGTGTCGGGCTCGTCAGTTGCCGCGGCCGTGTCGGTTGGCATATCCGTCGCGGCTTCCGTCGCGGTGGCGGTTGCCGTTGCGGTTGCCGTTGTGGTGGCGGTTGCCGTTGCGGTCTGTGCGTCGACGACTTCACCGTCAGCGGATGGCAGCGTCGTGCCGCCCTTGCGGACAGTCACAGCGAAGGTATCGCCGGTTGCCTGCTCGCTGAAGTCGAAGGATGCGTTGAACGTACCATCAGCCTGCACCATCACGGTCTGGGTGTTGAAGAACCCAGGCGTGACGTCAGAGCCGGAGCGCACGCGGACGGTCAGTTCCGTGCCGGGTGCGTAGTTGGACGCGCCGGTGATGGTCTGGCCGGATGCGGCCTGAACCTGCACCGGGTCATTATCGAGGGTAGTCTCAGGAGCAACAACCTCGAAGGTCGTGTTCACGGACTGGTTGTCCTCAGCGCCGTCGCTGCGGAGGAGTCGATCGTTAGCCACCGTGAAGGTAGCCTTGAATTCGTTGCCAGCCTTGATTTCCTTGGGCGTGTCTTCGAGGACAAGACCGCTGGTCTTGGCGACGATGTAGTAGGAACCGTCACCTTCGACGAGGGTCAGGGTACTCGCGGACACGTTGACCTCCTTCGGATCAGAGTTCTGAACCGGGTTGGTCTGAACAATCGAGAGCATCACTGCGTCACTGCCGAGGGCATCCGAGAGGCCGCCCTCAGCCTCGATTACGCCGTCGAGACCGGTCGCGCTGACCTGGTGGACCATGTAGTCGCCTGCGGTGATCGTTCCGCTGGCTTCCGTAACCATGCCGTCCTCAACGAGAGAGCCGATGTCAGATTCCGTGACACCGTCCTCGCCATCAGCATCGAAGGTGGTGCCGCTCGGTGCGGTCCAGAGCTTGATACTGTCCGTAGAGCGCTCACCGATGACGAGTGCACCCAGGTCCTGGGGCTCGTCTTTGGTGGCTGCGGCGGTTGACGACGCGCTCACAGCGAGCGTGTAGTCGCCCTGTGCGAGCATTGCACTGATCATCGTCTGATCAGTAGAGTTGTTGAACGAGACGGAGTCGTCAGAGCCTGCTGCCCAGACGACCGTGCCGTTGTTCATGCTACCAGCAGCGTAGGTGTTGAACATCACCGTAACCTCACCGTCACTATCGCCGTCAGTGAAGGAGACGTTGGCTTGGTAGCCATCGGACTCCTCGTCACCGATGACGAGGGTACCCTTGGTGGCTGCACCGGAGAGTTCAACGTCGATGGACGCGATGCCACCTTCCGACACCTGGATGGTGCTGGTGTTGAAGTCTGCCTCACCGGAGCTGACGTCAATGACTTCGACAGTTGCCGAGTCAGAGACACCGGTGTCGTTGACCGTCGTGGTGACGGTGTAGTTGCCGGCATCTGCGCCGGAGAAGTTGGCACTGAAGGTGTCGTCAGAAGTACCGGCGACGACGAGCTCGTCCGTGTCGTCATCGTCGGCGTCCTTGACGGTACCAGCACCGCCGAGGATGTCCTGAAGGTCGCTCGCTGCGACAGCGTCACCCTCGTAGGTTGCTTCGAGCACGTGCTCGTAGCTTGCACGGTTGGACTCTGCCTCGAAGTCGACGGTCGTGGCCGAGCCACCGTTATCGACTGTGTCGGCCGCGAAGTCTGCAGAGATCTCTTGCGTCGCGAGCTCGAAATTGTAGGTGCTACCGGTGCCATTGGTGAGGAAGTAGTCACCAGTCGGGCGTCCAGCGGTCTTGAACTCAACGTAGCCGTCAGTACTGGTGTTCTTCTGGACAACGAGCGATGAACTATCGCTGGTGTTGCGACGGAGCTGAACGTCTACGTCGTCATTGAACGCTGCGGTACCGACAGTCTGGCCTGCCCAGACGAGTGGCTTTGCGCTTGATGGGGTCAGGACGACGTTAGACCCGGTTGTCTTGTCCTGAGCGACGATGGTCTTCGAGAACAGGGTCGCATTCGACGAAGAGTTACCATCTGCCTCAGTAACCCAAGCACCGAAGTTTGCGCTCTGATCGCTGGTGAATCCAGGGCCGTTGTATTTTACCTGTGCGCTACTGAATTTCACTGTAACATCATCGGATACGGCTGCAGAGAGGTTCACAGTAATGTTACCGTTTGAAACTGAAGCAGATCCGTTTTTGACTGAGGATCCGCCTGAGACGGTAGCACTGCCAACCGATGTGAAACTAGCGTTGGTAACGCCAAGGTCAACCTTGACTTCACCAGTGGACTGGTTAATATTCGACAGGTTGACTGTAATGTCACCTGTCGCACTTGTACCTTCATTAGGGTTATCAGCGAGCGTTGTGCCGCCCGATGTAACGCCGTCAACAGCAGCCGCCGTACCAGCGAACGCGATGGACCCCGCGAACACGGAGAAAACCATCAGCGCAGCCAGCACGATGCTGCGGATCTTATTGTTTGTGTCTGTCATTGTTAGTTGATTGCACTGCAATCGGCGACCACACCTTCCTCTCCGGCCTCCGCGTAGGGGTGCCCGACCGTTCGGACTTGACCGGCGATACTCACTGTCGCCACCATGGGTAGGGGTATTGGAAACAACAGTAGCTGACTATAAATACCTTGTGTGAAATCCACTCCCCTTGGTAACCCGTCACAAGGCCGCGAACGGCAGGTAGAGCGCTTCTGCGGAGATTGGGTGGATACGTATCTTGTGGGTGTTAGTCGACAGTAGATTCGTTCGGCACCTTCTTCGAAGTCGGCTTCAGGCTCGAAGCTTGCAGCCTCTTGGGTTTTCGAGTAGTCGGCCATCGTCTCGTGAACGTACTCCTCAAGCGGGTTCTCGATGTATGTAGATTCGGTCGATACCGAACCCGTCGGTGATATTTCGGCTGGATCGGTCGAGACACACACCACCTTTTCACGTGAAGCGGGGTGACTGGTGAGGGGGAAAAGCTGATGCAGAATCGGGCCGCAGTGAATCCAATCAACATCGGTCTCGGTTGTGGCCATTACGTCTTCGACGGAGAACAACGCAGTCCGTACAACGAATCGGCGAACTCGGCATTGCGCTACTGGAACCACCTGAGCCACCCGAAGAAGACAACTCGGAGCATACACGATCGGGACGACAACTCCGTGGACGACTGAGCGGTAGTTCTTTCAGTACCACCCGCGTACCACGGTGTATGAGCACAGACACGGACGACAACGGCGACATGGTGAAGCTCAACGTGAAAGTCCCCAAACGGCTTCTTGAGGAGATCGACCAACTAGCCGAGGAACTGGAGTACACCAACCGCTCGGAGTTCGTTCGTGAAGTGCTACGCGATACCACGGAACCGATTCTGACACCGGGCGCGGAGGAGGGCATCTCTGAGGGCTATGCGGACGTAGCGGCGGGACGAACGATGTCGACGGACGAGGCCCGAGATCGTCTGGGCATCGATACTAACTGAGGGCTGAACAGTGGCTCACGAGGTCGTTCTGACGGAAACGTTGGTCGAAACACTAGAGCAGTTCGAAACGGAGAACGCGGAGCGGATCATCAACAAGCTAGCAGACATAAACGACTTGCCGGGTCATTTTCTCGACCGGCTAAAGAATCATCCCGGCTACAAGCTCCGTGTCGGTGACTTCCGGGTACTGATCGACTGGGACAAAGACGAGGAACGGCTGTACGCGATTGACGCCTTCGAGCGGAAGAAGGAATATCGAGAGCTCGGAAAGTACCGTGAGGTCTGGGGTTCGTGGCGGGATGACGAGTAAGTGGGAATCAAACCCTCGATCACTCCACTAGTTCCGCATCCAGCTTCGCCAGAACCTCCCAGACGACACGCACCGGAGCCAGCGAGGCGAACGAGTGCGGTTCGTAGCGGTACGCCGACCCCCATTGCTCGCGTCGCTGGAAGTGACTCCATCCATCCACGTGTGGGTTCGGCTCGTGGTGCCAGCCAAAATCTGCGTCTGGCCCGCTGTAGTGAAACGAGAACCCCGGGTCCGACTCCGGTTGTTCGCCCGCGAACCACCGGACAGTCAGCGTCGCATCCTCCCTCCCGACGACCACCGCGTCCAGTTCGGCGACGACGTTCGTGAACTCCTCGTCCGGGAACCCCTGTGCCACCGAAACCGCGGGATGTCGTTCGAGTTCCTGCCGAATCCCGCGGAGCGCCCGGTGAGACGCCTCCCCGGGGTCGTACGTTGGTCCTGACACGCGTCAGGCCGACGCCCGCCCGGAGCGGCTGTACGTCGTGTAGTTGCGGATCGCCTCTTCCACGAGACCGAGGCGGTGAGCGACCAACTCCCAGTCGTTTGCGTCCGCCCGCATGCGTCGCGTGGTCGCTGCGTCCTCGGCGTCGGCAGCGCGTTCCCGGAGTTCTCGCGGTGAGTCCACCTCGTACTCCGCGGCCCATTCAGCCGTTCGCTCCTGCAGTTCCGCCTTCAGCTCAATCAGCCCGTCGTGGTCGTGCGTATCGAGCAGCTCGCGGATCGACCCCGCCCGCGCGTGAAGCGGGTCGGGCGCGTACGTGGTCGTCCCTCCTCGCTCCCCACGCAGGACCACGTTCATCTCCACGAGTCGCTCGAGATGATCGCGCGCCGTGTTCTCCGCGACGGCGGCGTCGGCGGCGATTTCCGCGGCAGTACGTGGACCGGACGCTGACACTGCAACGGATCGAACGCGGTCGAACGCGGTCGTGTGCGCTTTCCACGTTTCGACCCCGGGCGCGCTCTCGGTCATAGCTCCTCCTCGGGGTTCTGGCGCAATAAAGTTTCCTTTGGATCGGATAGTTGCCCTACCGCGTCACGACCTCGATTTCGTGGCCGTCACTCGTCTTCATGAACGCGTAGTTGTAGTCACAGGACTCCGGATCCCGATAGTCCACTGCTTCACGGGTCTGCAGCGTCTCCCAGAACCCCTCGAGGTCCGCACACTCCACAGCCAGATGCCCCCAGGCGTCGCCCACGTCATAGCTACCTCCGTCGTAGTTGTACGTCAGCTCCACGGCCATCGCCTCCTCCGCAGCGTCCTCGGGCTTGAGGAAGTAGTTCGAGAAGCTGTCTGCCTCCCAGCGCCCGGTGTGTTCGTACTCCATCTTCCGGGTCCACCAGCCGAGCGCTTCGTCGGCGTCCTCGACACGAATCATCGTGTGGTCGAGGCTCCAGCGAGCACCGTGGTCGCGCTGGACAATCTCGATCTCGTGGCCGTCAGGGTCCTTCACAAACGCGTAGCCGGGATTGTCTTCGGGCGGGCGATAGTCCTCGACACCGCCGTCCATCAGTTCGGCGTAGGCCTCCTCGACATCCTCAACACGGACGGCGATGTGGCCCCAGGCGTCGCCCATGTCGTAGCTGCGCCCGTCGTGGTTGTAGGTAAGCTCCAGCAGCGCGCCCTCCTCGTGGACGTCAGCCGGGGCGAGGAAGACGTTCGTGAAGCTGTCGGCTTCCCAGCGACCTGTCTCCTCGTAGTCGAGATGGGTCGTGTACCAGTCGAGCGATTCCTCGAGGTCTTCGACCCGCATCATCACGTGGTCGAGGGTGTGGCTCATACAGGCGAAAGTGGGACCGTCGGCTCGTTAAGCATACCGGACGCGGAACGTTCGCCTCACCCCCGAGTCCGAAGCCAGTACCGCCCGGCAAGCAGCCACGCGAGTACCGTCCCCAGCGGGAGGCCGGTCCGCCCCGGCTGTCCCGAGAATCCCCAGGCAACCGAGAACGCGGCGACGCCGACGAGGACGAGCAGCGAGGCGGTGAAGCGAACATTCTTCTCGCCCGCGCGCGACCCCGCTCACCGCGCTGGCGAACGCAGCGACCAGACAGACGGTCCCGATGGGCCAGGCGAGTATCCAGTTCGGGAGCCCGCGCGTGTACGCGACGAGGAACAGATGGAGGTCCGTCCCGGAGCCCGTCGCCGGGTCAAACAGGCCCCACGCGAACAGGAGCGTCGTGGATCCCTCGAAGACACGCTCCCGTCGGTGAGGACCACCCACGGAACCACGAACAGCGACGAGAGGAGAAAGAGGTCGCGGCGGTCGCTCGGGGGGTAGTTCACTTCCGGACGATGATGCGCAGCACGTCCTCGTCGGCGAGTTCGTGTGTCTTCCCAACCTGCTGGTCGTTGTGTTTGGCCGAGTTGCCACTGACCCGAGCAAAGCGGAACCGGTCGAGGAACTCGTCGCCGCCGATATCCAGACAGGCGTCCTCGATGGTCGACGCCGGGGGGAGCACCAGCGGCTCCTCGTAGTCGACGCCGCGCCCGGGCTTGTCCATGTACACCCGGATGAGGCCGAGTTTCTCCCAGATCCGTTCCTTCAGGCCGTCGAGGCCGAGCTCCTCCTCGGCGGAGATGAAGATGGCCTCTTCGGGGTCGATGTCATGGGTCCGGAGGTCGTCTTTCACCGTCGGGAGATACTCCTCGTCGATGAGGTCGGCCTTGTTGACCGAGACGATAGAGGGGAGATAGACGCGATTGTCCATGATGGAGTCAATGAGCTCGTCGATGCTCACGTCGCCCCGTACTGTCACCTCGGCGTTGACGTAGCCATGCTCCCGGAGCACGTCCTTGATGGTCTCGTTCTCCATCGTCACGTCGTCGCTGGTGGTGACCCGGAGTCCGCCGGTGTGGTCTTTGGTAATCGAGACGCTGGCGGGCGTGGTGTCGAGCCGGACTTTGTTCTCGTAGAGTTCGTGTGCGAGCCGGTCGTACTGGTCGATTTCGAACACTGAGAGCACGAACACCACCAGGTCCGCAGTCCGGACGACTGAGAGCACCTCCCGCCCGCCACCGCGGCCGCTGGCGGCACCCTCGATGAGGCCCGGCACGTCAAGTATCTGGATGTTCGCGCCCCGGTGTTTGAGCATCCCGGGGTTCACGTTCAGCGTGGTGAACTCGTAGTCGCCGACATCGGACTGGGCGTTGGTGAGTGCGTTGATGAGCGTCGATTTACCGACGCTAGGGAAGCCCACCAGTGCGACGGTGGCGTCGCCGCTCTTCTCGACAGAGTAGCCGGTGCCGCCGCCCGCGGACGACTGGTTCTCGAGCTTCTCCTTTTTCTCCGCGAGTTTGGATTTCAGCCGCCCGATATGTGCCTCGGTGGACTTGTTGTAGGGCGTGCTCTGAATCTCCTCGCGGAGTTCATCGATCTCGTCCTCCAGTCCCATTAGGGAGAAATCGGCCGTCGGCGTCGTTAAAGCTGTTCTTTCACCACCAGTCGCGGCTCGCCGAGCCAGCCACGGCACAGGACCAGCGACCCGTCGCGCGAGCACGGAGACGACGCCGCGACTCTGGATCGGCCGTGACCTTGAACACAGTTTCGCCGGATCCCCACCGTCACTCACCCTCCCTGTCGCAGGAAGCCTTTATCCTCTGAAGACGGCTGCGCTACTGGGGCTGGGGTCCTGCTCGTCGATCAGGGCATCACGTTCGGTCGACAGGTGACTAACCAGAGTATAAGTCGGTGAACTGTCGCGTAGATTGAAGGCGATTGGGTCCCACCAACCACCATGGAACTTCGAACCGCGAGCCGCTCGGATCTCACGGCGGTCAGGGACGTGGCCGAGGCGTCGCTCGCAGCCTCATACGACCACACCCTCGGCGAAGAGCTCCGAGAGCAGGCCGTCGAAACCTGGTACGGCGAGCGCCAGAGCCTCACCCGCGAGGGCGCGGAGGCGTCCGCCGCCGGCGGCCTCGCCGAGACCATCGACGACGAGGAGACCACTGTCGTCGTCGCCGAGGCGGACGACGAGATGATCGGCTTCGCACAGGGCTCACTCGTCGAGGGTGCCGACTTGGTCGGGCGGATCGAGTGGATCCACGTCCACCCCGACCACCGCGGCTCCGGCGTCGGCAGCCGGCTACTGGACCGGATCGAAGCGGAGCTCGCCAGCGTGGGTGCCGACCGGATCGAGGGGCGCGTGCTTGACGCGAACAGGGCTGGGAAGACGTTCTACGAACAGCGGGGCTACGAGGCGGGGTCCACCCGGGAGCTTCGGCTCGGCAGCGACATGGCGACCGAACGAACGTTCGTCCGGCAGTACGAGGAGCCGACGAACACCGGCATCAACGACCGCCGGGAGACCGACGAGGGCGATTCCGTCTTCATCGCCTACGACGACAGCGCCCGGGGTTCGAAGGGGCCGTTCTACGGCGCCTATCTCGACGAGGACCGGGCGCAGCGCTACGGCTGGTTCTGCGGGGTCTGTAACAGCCTCGACGTGGGCATGGACACGATGGGGCGACTGGAGTGTGAGAACTGCAGGAACCGCCGGAAGGCGACGCGGTGGGACGCGACGACCGGCTAAGCTCGCCAGCCAGTCGCGTCAGTTAGGCGGTCAGTCGCCCGCCCGCTGCTGAATCGACTCCACGACCTCAGGGTTGCGAAGCGTCGAGGTGTTGCCCAGTTCCTCGCCGTTGGCGATGTCCTCGAGCAGCCGGCGCATGATTTTCCCCGACCGCGTTTTGGGGAGTTCGGGCGTGAAGACGACCGATTCCGGCCGGGCGATGGGGCCGATGGCCTCCTCGACGCCCTGGATGATGCGGTCGCGCAGGGTCTCGTCTTCATCGTAGCCGTCCTCGGTGATGACGTAGGCGTACACCGCCTCGCCTTTGATGTCGTGGTTCCCGCCGACGACCGCGGCCTCGGCGACGCCCTCAACGCCGACGATGGCGCTCTCGATCTCCATCGTCCCCAGCCGGTGACCGGAGACGTTGAGTACGTCGTCGACCCGGCCCAGCACGGTAATGTAGCCGTCGTCGTCGATTTTGGCGCCGTCCTCCGGGAAGTAGACCCAGTCCTCGGGATCGTCGCTGTCGGTGTCGGAGTACTCCGCCCAGTACTCACCGATGAACCGTTCGTCGTTCTTGTAGAGCGTCCGCAACATCCCTGGCCATGGATTCTGGATCGTCAGGTAGCCCGCACGGCCGGCGTCGACAGGTTCGCCTTTGGTGTCGATAATTTCGGCGTCGACGCCAGGGAGCGGCGGGCCTGCAGAACCGGGCTTCATCGTCCCGACACCGGGCAGCGTGGTAATCATCTGGCCGCCCGTCTCGGTCTGCCACCACGTGTCGATGATGGGGCAGGATTCGTCACCGATATGCGTGTAGTACCATTTCCACGCGCGGGGGTTGATCGGCTCACCGACTGTCCCGAGCAGCCTGAGACTCGAGAGGTCGTGCTGGTCTGGATACTGCTTGCCCCACTTCATGAACGCCCGGATAGCCGTCGGCGCGGTGTAGAGCTGGTCAGCCTCGTACTCCTCGATAATCTCCCAGAGCCGGTTGCGTTCTGGGTAGTCCGGCGTTCCCTCGTACATCATCGTCGTCGTCCCGAGCGAGAGCGGGCCGTAGACGATGTAGGAGTGACCGGTAATCCAGCCGATGTCGGCCGCACAGAAGTAGGTGTCTTCGGGCTTCACGTCGAGAACGGCGTGGGAGGTCCAGGTTGCCCAGGAGAGATAGCCGCCGGTGGTGTGTTTCACCCCTTTGGGCTTCCCGGTGGTGCCGGAGGTGTACATCAGAAACAGCATATCCTCGGCGTTACGAGAGACCGGCTCTACCTCCGCACTCTCCTGTTCCAGCAGCGCTTCGGTCCAGTACGTCTGGTCGTCGCGGAGCTCGACACCCTGGTCGTCCGCGTCGGGCAGCCGGTTCACGACGAGCGTCTCGGTGTCGTGCTCGACACCGTTGAGCCCCGTGTTGGCCTTACTGAGGTGGTCAAGCGGGTCACCGCGGCGGTAGTAGCCGTCACAGGTGACGAGATACTCCGAGTCGGCGGCGTTCATCCGGGTCGCGAGCGCGTCGGCGGAGAAGCCGGCGAAGACGACCGAATGGGGCGCGCCGATGCGGGCACACGCCAACATGGCAATGGGCAGCTCCGGAATCATCGGCATGTACAACGTCACGACGTCGTCCTCGCCAACGCCCATCTCGCGCAGCGCCGCGGCCGCTTCGTTCACTTCGCGGTGGAGCGCTTCGTACGTGTAGCTCCGGTCGGCTTCGTCGACGGGTTCGCCGACCCACTCGATGGCGGTCTCGTCGCCCCGTTCCGCCAGATGCCGGTCGAGACACTGTGCGGAGGCGTTCAGGCTCCCGCCGGTGAACCACTTGTAGAACGGGGGGTTGGAGTCATCGAGCACGGTGTCGTAGGACTCCTCCCAGTCGAGCATCTCGGCGGCGCGTTCCCAGCAGTCCGGCCAGTTCTCCTCGAACTCATCGTAGATGCCCGGATCCGAGACGTTCGCCTGATCGACGAACGCTTCCGGTGGCTCGAAGGAGTCCTGTTCGGCGAGGCGCGCTTCGAGTTCTACGTTATCCTCTGTCATAGCTCGTGGGAACCGTACGACGGAGGTGGCTTAAACTTATGGCGACCCGTGGCCGAACCGTCGACCACGGTCGGCCACGGTAACCGGGAGGGGGAGGGAATATGTCTTCGTGCCGAAATACCGGAATATACAGCCCTCCACGACCGACCGGCGGACAGTGCTCCGTCTGGGTGAAATAGCGCTCATCATCGGGTTTGCCGGCTGTGTCGCACAGTTTGACCCGGCCTCACTCGACCGCACCGTAGTCAACCACACCGCGACGCCAGATACTGTTGAGATTGCGTTCTTCCGGGGCTACAGCGAAGAAAAGAGCGATGCACGGGTCTACGACGCAAGCCGAGACGTGCCGCCCGAGGACGAGTCAGTCGACCGTCAGGCCGTCGCCGAAGCCCGGCAGTACGTCATCAGGTAAGCGCGTCCAGGGAGAACAGCAGGCTCATCGACCACTTACACAGCCACGACTACCCGACAGGCGAGGACGACAGAATCGTGCTGGATATCGACGAGAACGGGCGGGTCAGCTGTCGCGGCTGATCAGGCTAGCCCGATCTTCTCGCGGTAGCTGCCGTGTTCGGCCTCGAACACGTCCATAATCTCGCCCATCGTTGTGTAGGCCTTCACCGCCGTGATGACGAACGGCATCACGTTCTCGTCGTTCTGAATCGCCGCCTGCAGGTCGTCGAGCGCTGCCTCGACCGCTTCGTCGTCGCGCTCGTCTTTCACGGAAGCGAGACGCTCGCGCTGGCGCTCCGACATCTTCTCGTCGACGTGCAGGACCTCCGGCGAGGTGTCCTTCTCGGAGACGTACTTGTTGACCCCGACGACGACCTCCTCCTCATCGTCGACGCGCTCCTGGTACTCGTAGGAGGACTCCTGAATTTCGCGGTGGAAGAACCCCTCGTCGATACCCGTGAGGACGCCGTCGCGGACCGAACCGTCGCCCATCTCCTTGATGGATTCGATATACGTCATGGCCTTCTCCTCCATCTCCTCGGTGAGGCTCTCGACCATGAACGAGCCCGCGAGCGGGTCGATGCTGTCGGCGGCGCCGGACTCGTCGGCGATGATCTGCTGGGTGCGGAGTGCCACCTTCACCGCTTCCTCGCTCGGCAGGGCCAGTGCCTCGTCGTAGGAGTTGGTGTGGAGGCTCTGGGTGCCGCCGAAGACACCCGCGAGCGCCTGAATCGTCACGCGAACGATGTTGTTGATGGGCTGCTGGGCGGTCAGGGATTGGCCGGCGGTCTGGGTGTGGAACTTCAGCTGTTTGGACTGTTCGGCCTCGGCGTCGTACCACTCGTCCATCACGCGGGCGTAGATGCGCCGGGCTGCACGGAACTTCGCCACCTCCTCGAAAATTGAATTATGCGAATTGAAGAAGAAGCTGAGCTGCGGGGCGAACTCGTCGACCTCCAGCCCACGATTCATCGCGTCCTCAACGTAGGCGAAGCCGTCAGCGAGGGTGAACGCGAGCTCCTGAACGGCTGTCGAGCCAGCCTCCCGGATGTGGTAGCCCGAGATGGAGACCGGGCGGAACTTCGGCGTCTCCTGTACGGCGAACTCGATGGTGTCCGTGACGATATCCAGCGAGGGCTCCGGCGGGATGACCCACTCTTTCTGGGCGATGAACTCTTTCAGCATATCGTTCTGGAGGGTCCCCCGAACCTGGTCGCGGGGAACGTCCTGCTGGTCAGCCAGCGCGAGATACATCGCGTAGATGACCGAGGCGGAGGGGTTGATGGTGAACGACGTCGAGACCTCGCCGATGTCGATGCCGTCGAAGAGAATTTCCATGTCCCGCAGCGTGTCGACGGCGACGCCCTCCTTGCCGACCTCGCCCAGCGCCATCGGGTCGTCGGAGTCGATCCCCATCAGCGAGGGCATGTCGAACGCCGTCGAGAGGCCCGTCTGGCCCTCGTCGATGAGGTAGTGGAAGCGCTCGTTGGTGTCCTCCGCCGAGCCGAAGCCGGCGAACTGCCGCATCGTCCACGTCCGGCCGCGGTACATCGTCGGGTAGGGGCCGCGGGTGTAGGGGAACTCGCCGGGGTGGCCGAGATCCTCCTCGTAGTCGATGTCGCTCACGTCGTTCGGGCCGTAGAGCCGGTCGACTTCGAGGTTCGAGACCGTGGCAAAGCGGTTTTTGCGCTCGCCGTAGGCGTCGAGCACTGGGTCGAGCGTCTCCTCCTCCCACGCATCACGGGACTCGCGGATTGCCGCGAGATCCTCGTCGTCGTACATAGCTCCACATTTCGGTGGCGCGGTAATCAAGGGTTCGGGTGACTCTGCGCGCTCGCGGAGTCAGTCTGCGGCCTCGGGTGTCTCCACCAGCGTTGGGCCCGCGGGCAAAGTGGGTATGGAGTTCCTCATCGACGCCGACGGGGCTGGCGCGGTGGGACTCGTTGGCTTCCTGTTCGCGCTCTTCCTCCGGGGAACGGCGGAGGGACGCCCGATTCGCGAAAGCGGCCGGCCTGAACCCTCCTCCCGCGACAGGCTTTATGTGGCCAGCGACCGTAGATTCATGCGTTATGAGTACTGGGAAGAATGCCCGACAACAGGCCGGCACCATCGAGGAGAACGCGCTACGTATCGACACCGAGAAAGCCGAACAGATTATCGAGGCGCTGAACCGCGACCTCGCCTCGGCCTACGTCCTCTATCACCAGCTGCGCAAGCACCACTGGAACGTCGAGGGCGCGGAGTCCGGCGACCTCCACGCGTTCCTGGGTGAGGCCGCAGCACGCATCGAGGAGCAGGCCGACGTCATCGCCGAGCGGATTCAGACACTGGGCGGCGTCCCCGTGGCCGGTCCCGCCGAGCAGGAGAAGCGGGCCTACGTCGAGTTCGAGGGCGAGGACGTCTACGACATCCGCTCGTCGCTGGAGAACGATCTCGAGACGTTCGGCGACATAATCGAGAACGTCCGGGAGCACGTTGGCCTTGCCGACGACTTGGGCGACTACGGGACCGCTGAACTGCTTCGCGAGTCGCTCGAGTCGCTCGAGGACGACGCCCACGAGATTGACCACTACCTTGAGGACGACACGCTCGTCCAGCGGTAGGCCGTGCCGGGAAACCAGCAGGGCCGTCTGGTCCACGACCTCGAGGGCGCGACCGTCCGGCAGGAGTGGGGAACGGTTCGAGAGAACCCCATCCGCTTCGACGCCGAGGAGGCCGCCCGGATGGTGGAGGAGCTGAACGCAGTCCACGCGGGCGCGTTCAACCTTTTCTACCTCGTGCGGAAACACTACTGGACTGCCGAGGGTGCAGAGCAAGGCGACGTGGCAGCGTTCCTCGAGGACGCCTACCAGCGCCTTCGGGAGATTAGCGACGCGTTCGCCCAACGCATCGTCGAACTCGGTGGCGTGCCGGCGTCGACGCCGCCACAGCTCCAAAAATACTCGCCGGTCCATCTGGAGGCGGAGAATCTCTACAGCCTGCGCGCGTCACTCGAGGGCGACCTCGAGGCCTACGCGACGCTTGTCGCCTGCCTGCGCGACGCTGTTCCCGTCGCGAAGGAGACGGGCGACGAGGGAAGCCGTGAACTGCTTGAGGACCGCCTCAAGGAACTGGAAGCAGACGCCGACACCATCGACGACTATCTCGACAGCGACACACTCGTGGGGGGTCGATGATGAGCCAGAACCCGGACTCGCACCTCCGGCGGCCGCCGGAGTCGGAACTGCGCCAGCGGTGGGACACCGTCGAGGAGAACCAACTCCGTATCGACCCCGACGATGCCGCCGAGATAATCGACCTCCTCAACCGGGAGCTCTCGGGGCTTTACATTCTGTTCAATCAGCTTCGCAAGCACTACTGGACGCTCGAGGGTGCCGAGACCGGACAGGTCGAGGCAACCCTGCAGGAGAACGCAGACCGAGTGAGTGAGTTGACCGACGAACTCGCCATCCGGGCCCACGCGCTGGGTGGTGTTCCCGTCAACGGCCCGATGGGGGTTCGCCAGCACGCGACGCTGCGCATCGAGACCGGCGACGTGTACGACCTGCGCTCGGCGCTCGAAAACGACCTGAACGCCTACGCGACGCTCGCCGTGCAGTTCCGCGAGGGGGTCGAACGGGCGAACGAACTCGGCGACGAACGGACGGTCGAACTCCTTCGGAGCGGGCTGTTGGCGCTGGAACGGGACGCCCACGCCATCGAGCGTTATCTCGAGGACGACTCGCTGGCCTGAGTCAGGCGGCTACTCCTCCAGCGGGACGGTGAGGTCCGTCGCAATCCAGCCGTCAGGGTTCCCCTCCTCGGTGAACACCGAGCGGTCTTCGGAAACCGTCCGGACGTTCACCAGGGGAAGCTCCGTCTCTGCGGCGTGGTCAGCGGTCGGCATTATCTTATTTAGGTACGCCTAAAGCAAAAAGCTTCGGGTCGGCCGCCGCGAGTCGACCCCGAGCGCAGCGAGCTACAGCGAGTAGTCGTGCTCGCCCGTCTCGGAGTCGAGGAACGCCGTCAGCAGGTCGATAGTGGCGTGGATGTCGTCGCCGTTGGCCGTCTCCGTGACCGTGTGGAGGTAGCGCGTCGGGATGGAGATGGCGCCGACGGGCTTGGCGCCGTAGGTGTTTTGGAAGCCCGCGGTGTCGGTGCCGCCGGCGGGGAGCACCTCGAACTGGTGGTCGATATCCTCGTCCTCGGCGACCGCTTTCAGGCGCTTGTGGACCTTCGGCGTCGTGATGACGGAGCTGTCCTTCAGCTTGATTGCGGCGCCGTCACCCAGCGCAGTAACGTGTTTGTCCTCGCTGACGCCGGGGATGTCGCTCGCGATAGTCACGTCCAGCGCGACCGCGAGGTCGGGGTCGACGTCGACGCCCAACGCGGTCGCACCACGGAGGCCGACCTCTTCCTGCACGGTCGCACAGAAGTGGATGGTCACGTCGGGGCTCTCCAGTTCGCGGGCGGCCTCGAGCATCGTGAACAGGCAGACGCGGTCGTCGAGGGCTTTCCCCGTGACCGTGTCGCCCATCTTGATCGTGTTCTGGTCCATCGTGACGATATCGCCGACGCTGACCAGTTCCTCGACCTCCTCAGCGTCACGGCCGAGGTCGACGACGCGGTCGCCAACCTCCTCTTTCTCGTCCGCGTCGTCGTCGTCGAGCGTGTGGGGCGGAACGGAGCCGAACACGCCCGTGATGTCCTCCTCCTCAGCGTGGACGGTGACGCGCTGGGCACGGAGGACGCGGGCGTCCCAACCGCCGAGTGCGTCGAGTTTGAGGAAGCCGTCCTCAGTGATGTGTTTCACCATGAAGCCGATCTCGTCCATGTGGGCGGCGATGGCGACGGAGTAGTCCGAGTCGCCCTCCACCGTGCCCACGACGTTGCCCATCGCGTCCGTGCGCACGTGGTCTGTGTTGGCTTCGAGTTCGTCGCGAACGATGTCGCGCACGCGATCCTCGTAGCCGGGGACGCTGCTGGTTTCTGTCACGTCTCGCAGCAGGTCGAAGTCGAAGTCGAATGCCATACTGTCTGGGTCCGTGCGGCAGTCCCTAAAACGGCTGGTTTGTGGCGACCGTGACTGGGTTCGGCGGTCCGTGAACGGACTCTGCGTTCCCCGTGGTTCCGGAACGCTTTTGCAGAATACCCCGGCATGGTGAACCATGACCAGCGACCAGGAGCGAGACGAACTTCGTGAGCAGCTGACCACCGCCTTCGAGGGTGCTGAGTTCCCCGTGGGTAGCCAGATGGACCTCGTCCCAACGCTCCCGGAGGGGCCGGGAACGAGCTTTGAGGCGGGCGACGTCTCCTTCACGGCGATGGAACTCGCTGCGAAACTCGGCGACGAGCAGGAGTTCCCCTACGACAACGTCGAGGACCTCGTCGACGACATCATGGACGGCCTCGAGAACCAGGGGATGCTCTGAGCCGGTCGGAATACGCTGTTTTGAGCGCTGTTAGGGAAGGCGCAGAATCATCAGGAGGCTGGAGCCGAACACGAACACTACTACGCAAGCGTCACGGCCCCGAGTTGGTTGGCCGCGTCTCTGTCCTCCTCGATTGATGCGGCGATGGACATCCCGACTCATGGTTGGGCAGGGACGACCAAAGCGGTGAGCAGAACTCCCAGCCCCCGGGACTGATTCCCCACCGCTGGCCCGGAGCCACGACAGTTTTCACCCCCCGGGAGGAACGGATGGCCATGCGAGTCGCGTTCGTGTCGATGGAAACCGCCCATCACGCCGACAACCGGGCGCTGGAGCGAACGCGACGCACCGCCAGCCTGCTAGCGGACCACGGCCACGAAGTGGATTACCTCTGTGCGCAGTGGTGGGGAGGCAAGGAGACACCTGTGTTCGAACACAACGGCATCACCTACCGTCGGGTGACACAGGACTGCGCTACAGGCCGGTTCGCCGCCAAACTCCCGCTCGCGATGCGGCGGGCCGGCGCCGACGTGGTTCACGTCACAAACAGCCCGCCCAGACACGCAGCTGTCGCCGAGAAGACGGGAACGTTGCTCCGAACGCCGGTGTTGATCGATTGGTTCCAGGACCGTCACGATGACCCCGCGAAAGGGTACCGCCGTGCTGCGGGAGGCGCGGATATCGTCACGACGCCGTCGGAAACCATCCGCACGCGTGTTCGCGAGCACGGCGCCGCCGACGGCTCGGTCAGAGTCGTCCCCGAGAGCATCGATATGGGCACGGTCCGGGAGGCGCCCGCAGACGACCGGTTCGACGTCGTCTACTCGCGGCGCCTCGACAACCACGCCAACGTGGGGACGCTCTTTCTCGCGCTGGCCGAACGCCGGCGCCAGCGTTGGTCGGCCGCAGTCGTCGGTGAGGGGCCCGAGCGGGAGGCCATCGAACAGGCTGCCCGAGACCTCCGCATCGACGACCGCGTGACGTTCACCGGCGCGCTGCCCGAGGACGAGCGGGTGAGCATCTACAAAGGCTCGCACGTGTTCGCACAAACGGCGACGGTCGAACCGTTCGCGACGGAGCTCCTCCGGGCGTTGGCGTGTGGCTGTGTGGGCATCGTCGAGTATCAGGCCAACTCGAGCGCCCACGAACTGGTCGAGGGTCGCGACCGGGGACAGCTCGTCACCAGCCCACAGGAGCTGGCGGCCACGATCACCCAGGTCGGCGATCTGGAGCGCCGCCAAGTCGACGAGCGCTACACGGAGTACGACCACGCTGCGGTGCTCGAGCGGTACGTGGACTGCTACAAGGAGCTACAGGCGACCCGCGGCTGGTTCTGAGCGGCATCGAAAAACCGTTCTCGATCGACCCCGTCGAAGGGGGCGAGGTCTCGTTACTCGGCCTCGTGTTTCGGGCTGTCGCCGCCGAACTTGAGGAAGAAGAACGCCAGCATCAGCGTCGCGATCATCGCGAACGTTGTGGCGACGATGAGGGACTTCGCGCCGTCGGGCACCGCCGGCCCGGTGGGCGCGGGCGTCTCGATACTCTCGACGACTTCGATGCTCCCGGCCATCCCTGCGGAGGCGTGGGGGGTGCAGACGTACTCGTAGGTCCCCAGCGTGTCGAACGTGTGGCTGTACTCGTGGCCCGAGTCGAACGTCGTGCCGGAGGAGCCCTCTCCGCCCCAGTTCGCTCCCTCGGGCGTGCTCTCGGGAGCGACGTTATGGTTGTTCGAGTCCCAGACCCAGCGAACGGTCGTGCCGGGCGTGATGGTCAGTTCGGCGGGTTCGAACACGAGGCTCCCGCCGGGGCCGACGGTAACCTCTTGGGTGGACATTCCGCCGCTACCACCGCCACCGCTGCTCGTTCCCGTTTCAGTACCTTCCTGTGCGGCTGCTGTCCCGGCGGTACCGGCCGCTGCAGCCCCGGCCGTCCCGGCCCGAAGGAACGCGCGGCGAGAAAGGGCGTCGTTCTCCATGCACCGGGGTTGTAGACGCCCGGTAGTGAATACTTTGGTTCCGTCCTGCCCAGGTCGCGCCCGTAGTCGGCTACCCGAAGTTCTCGACCTTCGCTCCCGCTGCATCGCCACCGGCTGCTTCCACCGCCTCGCTGGCAGCGGCGACGAACTCCGCGAACCCGTAGACGAACAGCTGTTCGCCCGGTGCAGTCGTCACCACCTCATCCACGGCGGCCTCGAACGCGTCCACGTCGCCTGCATCGACCATCATCACGCTCACCCCTGCGGACTCGAGTTCGTTCAGCCGCGCCTGATGGGCGGGCATCCCCTCGTGGGCGTAGACCACGGCCGCCTCCTTCCCGTCGGCGACCGCTGCCTCACCGATTGCAACTGCCGGGCCGACACCCGGGCCGCCCGCGAGCACGACGACGCGCGCCTCGCCCTCGTAGTGGTGGTCACCGTACGGTCCCTCGACTGCAACTTCGTCGCCTGCTTCGAGGCCCGCGAGATAGGCGCTAAACGGGCCACCCTCCTCGTCGACTTCGATGGTGGTCTCGAACGTCTCGTCAGTGTCCGGCGAGGAGAGCGTGTAGAACCGCGCGTGGCCCTCTCCCTCGACGTCTGCGGATAGTTTGACGAACTGGCCCGGCCTCGCGTCGAACCCGTCCGGCGAATCGAACGTGACCGCGTACGTGTCTGGCCCGACCGACTCGTTCTCGACGACGGTGACAGTACTGTCCATATCCGGTAGTTCGTGTCGCCGTTCAAGCCACTTCCCTTCCCGGTCGGGCCAGCCGTTCACGAACGTTCAGTTTCGACCCCGTTCGGGGTGCTGAACCGTACAGACGGTGTTGTTCAGGAAGCCTTTTGCATGCTCCGCGGATAGTTCATACTAGCATGCCTGCGGACTTCAATTGGGCCATCGGCGGCGAAGCTGGCGATGGAATCGACTCGACTGGGCAGATCTTCGCGCGAGCGCTCTCCCGGGCCGGTCGACACGTGTTCACTTCGAAGGACTTCGCATCGCGTATCCGCGGCGGATACACGGCGTACAAAGTCCGAACCGCTATCGACCCTGTCGAGAGTGTCGTCGACCGTCTCGACGTGCTCATCGCGCTGACTCAGCGTACGGTCGACGAGAATATCGACGAGCTCCACGACGGCTCGGTGATCGTCTACGACGGCGAGCGCACCTCGATGCAGGACCTCGAGGTGCCCGAGGAGATGATCGGGATGACCGTCCCGCTCAAATCGCTGGCCGAGGACGCCGGCGGCGGCATCATGCGCAACGTCGTCGCGCTCGGGGCCGCCTGCGAAATCACCGACTTCCCCATCGAGCATCTCGGCTCCTCGCTGGAGAAGCGCTTCGGCGATAAGGGCCAGGCGCTCGTCGACAACAACAAGGAAGCCGCCCAACTCGGCGCGGAGTACGTTCGCGAGAACTACGCCGAGGAGAGCGAGAACTTCGATTACGAACTCGAAACCACTGACGAGGACTACGTCCTCCTCAACGGCGACGAGGCCATCGGGATGGGCGCTATCGCCGCCGGCTGCCGGTTCTACGCCGGCTATCCCATCACGCCCGCGACGGACGTGATGGAGTATCTGACCGGCCGGCTGGAGCATTACGGGGGCCACGTCGTTCAAGCCGAGGACGAACTCTCGGCCATCAACATGGCGCTGGGCGGCGCCCGCGCGGGCGCCCGCTCGATGACTGCGACCTCCGGGCCGGGTCTCGACCTGATGACCGAGACGTTCGGACTGGTCGCGACCAGCGAGACGCCGCTGGTCATCGCGGACGTGATGCGGTCGGGCCCCTCGACAGGGATGCCGACCAAGCAGGAGCAGGGCGACCTCAACACGACCCTCTACGGTGGACACGGCGAGATTCCCCGCTTCGTGCTGGCGCCGACGACCATCTCGGAGTGTTTCTGGAAAACTGTCGAGGCGTTCAACCTCGCCGAGAAGTACCAGACGCCGGTCTATCTGGTCTCTGACCTCGCGATGGCGGTCACCGAGCGGACGTTCTCGCCGGAGGCCTTCGATATGGACGAGGTCGAGATCGACCGTGGCAAACTCGTCGACGAGGACGAGGTCGAGGAGTGGCTCGACGACGATGGTCATTTCCGCGCCCACGCCGCCACCGAGGACGGCATCAGCCCGCGCGCCAAGCCCGGGACGACTGACGGTGCTCACATGTCGACGGGGCTGGAGCACAACGAACTCGGCCGCCGGACAGAAGACACGGACGTCCGCGTCGAGCAGGTCCAGAAACGCCAGCGAAAGGTCGAGACCGCTCGCGAGCGCGAGGACTGGAGTCCGCGGGAGTTCGGCAACCCAGACGCCGACAACCTCGTTGTCTCCTGGGGGTCGAACGAGGGGACCATCGTCGAGGCGATGGACCTGCTGGGCGAGGACGCGGCCGATATTCGCTTCCTCTCGGTGCCCTACATGTTCCCCCGGCCGGACCTGACCGAGGATTTCGAGGCCGCCGAACAGGTCGTCGTCGTCGAGTGTAACGCGACGGGCCAGTTCGCGGACGTGCTGGAACACGACACGCTCCAGCGCGTGGACCGGGTGAACAAGTACAACGGGGTCGAGTTCAACGCGGACGAACTCGCAGACGACATTACGGAGGCTCTCTCATGAGTAGCGACGTTCGATTCATCGATTTCAAATCAGACAAGCAGCCAACCTGGTGTCCCGGATGCGGTGACTTCGGGACGATGAACGGCATGATGAAGGCGCTGGCGAACACGGGGAACGACCCCGACAACACGTTCGTCGTCGCCGGCATCGGCTGTTCGGGCAAGATTGGCACGTACATGCACAGCTACGCGCTCCACGGCGTCCACGGCCGGGCCTTGCCCGTCGGAACGGGCGTAAAGATGGCCAACCCCGACCTCGAAGTGATGGTCGCGGGCGGCGACGGGGACGGCTACTCCATCGGCGCGGGCCACTTCGTCCACGCTGTGCGGCGGAACGTCGACATGTCCTACGTCGTGATGGACAACCGCATCTACGGCCTCACCAAGGGCCAGGCCTCGCCGACCTCGCGTGAGGACTTCGAGACCTCAACGACGCCTGACGGGCCCAAGCAGCCGCCGGTCAACCCCCTCGCGCTCGCACTCTCTGCGGGCGGGACGTTCATCGCCCAGTCGTTCGCCTCCGACGCCAAGCGCCACGCCGAACTGGTCCAGCAGGCAATCGAGCACGACGGCTTCGGCTTCGTCAACGTGTTCTCACCGTGTGTCACGTTCAACGACACGGACACCTACGACTACTTCCGCGACAACCTCCAGGACCTGGACGAGACCGACCACGACGCCTCGGACTTCGACCAGGCCAAGGACCGCATCCTCGACGCCGACAGCGAGTATCAAGGTATCCTCTATCAGGACGAGAACTCGGTTCCGTACCACGAGGCCCACGGCGTCACCGAGGATATGACCGAGATTCCCGACGGCGCGCCCGAGAACGCGACGGACCTCGTCCGCGAGTTCTACTAAGCGGCCGAAAGTCCATCCGGGGACACGTCTTTTTCAGAGCCGCTCTTTGCGGAACAGTCGACAGCGGGAGCGACGAGCTCCGACGTTCAGTTGCGCCCGATTCAGGGGGCTCCCAACTCAGCCACCCCCATCCTGTCGCTCTTCAATCATCGATACGGCGGTGTCCCGCCAGCCGCCCCACTTGAAGCCGGCGGCGACGATGGCTGCCATACAGCTGTAGGAGAGTACCATCCCGGCGTACACACCCCAGAGGTCGTACCCGAGTGTAACCGCCAGCAGATACGACCCGCCGACCATGAAGACGAACGCGCCCACCAGCCGTGCGTAGAACGGCGTCCGGGTGTCACCGGCGCCGCGCAGCGCCCCTGCGAGTGGGAAGAAGATGCCGAACAGCGGCATCGAGACGCCGTAGACGCGTGTGAACGCGACCGCGAACTGGCGCGTCGCGGGGTCGTCAGTAAACAGCGTGACGATGGGCTCGGCGGCGAGGATCATCACCGTGCCCATCACCGTCAGGAGGCCGAAACTCAGCGAGAGTAGCCCGATGGCGTTGGTGCGTGCTTCGGCGGTGTCACCCTCGCCCAGCGTCTGGCCGACGATGATGCTGGTGACGGTGCTGGCCGAGCGGTAGAACGGCCCCGCGAGCTGCTGGTAGACACGCCGCCCGATGTGGTAGGCCGCGTTCGCCTCCGTCCCGAACAGCAACAGCAGGGAGTTGAACGGGAAGTTCGCCAGGGAGGTGCTCATCCCCTCCGCGAACGTCGGGAGGCTGACCGATACGACCTGCCGCGCGATAGTAGGGTCCCACGTCGGCTCGAATGAGAGCGCCGCGCGTGAGCCGCCGATGACGGCGAGGATGGCTCCCGCCTCAATGGTCCGACTGATCGCCGTTGCGAGGCCGACGCCGACGATTCCCAGCCGGGGGAAGAAGCCAATACCGAGCCCCAGGCCGACCGTCAGGAAAGCGTTCAACAGATTCACGCCGCCGTTGAGCACCATCGGTGTCCGCGTATCGCCAGCACCCTGCAGCGCGCGTGCGCCGATGAGGCCGACGATGCGCATGGGTGCAACACCGAACACGAGGGTGAGATAGAGACCGCCCAGTCGTGCGACTTCCGGCTCCGCGCCAAGTAGGGCGATCAGCGGCTGGCCGTAGAGGAAGCCCACGCCCACCAACGGGAGTCCACACAGCGCCCCGAGCGCGAGCGCGAGCGTAATCGCGCGGTCCCGGTCCACGTCTGCGCCGCGGCCCGTCTCTTGACTTGAGAGGGTAATCGCCCCTGAGCCGAGACCGAGACCGACGCGGAGCGGGAACTGCGCGTAGAGATCAGCCAGCCCCACTGCGGCCACTGCGGCCGGCGAGAACAACCCCGTGACGATGATGTCGACCGTCCGCATCAGCGTCGTGAACGTCTGCTGGACCGAAATGGGCCAGCCCAGGCTGACTGCGCGCCGCCAGATTGCGCGAGTCCGGGAGCTCACCAGCTCCATCTGTACGGGCCAATGGCCGAGGGGGTAACAAGCCATGGGGTGGGAGCAAGGCAGGCTGTGTTCGAAGGCGCTCGCCTCCCCGACTGTCGGCACGACCGGCCCACTCGCGCGACGAATCCGACCCTGCGCAGCCGTCGCAATTCGCCAGCGACTCCCCTGCTGTCGCCGGGTTTGCTGAACGGCAGAGTTAGCAACACTCATAATGGGTAGGGAGCATAAACTGTTCATGTCCGACCGTTTTGACGTGGTTATCGCGGGGGCCGGTCCGGCCGGGGCGCAGTGTGCCCGGGACCTGGCCCAGCGAGGCTACGACGTTGTCGTCCTCGAGACGGAGGCCGAGGACGAGTTCCCGCGTCAGAGCAACAAATCGACTGCCGGAACCTTCCCCTCCATGATGGCCGCGTTCGGGATTCCCGACGACGTGGTCATGAACTACACCCACGACGTGGTCCTCGAATCGCCAAACCACCACTTTGTCGAGCAACAGCCCGGTGCAGTCCTCGAGTTCGCCGAGTTCAAGCGCTTCCTCGTCGCCGACAGCCGCGAGGAGGGCGCTGAATACTGGTTCGACGCACGAGTCTCACGGCCGATTACGGAAAACGGCAAGCCAGTGGGCGTGCGCTACAACGGCGGCGAGGAGGTCTACGGCGACATCATCATCGACGCCACGGGCCCCGCAGCGCCGCTGGCGAAAGAACTGGGAGTGAGCGACCTCTCCCGCAAGAAGCAGGCGATCGGTGTCGAGTACGAAATGGAGGGCATCGAGATCAACCACCCCGAGTTCGCCAACCTCACGAACTCGATGATGCTCCGGCTCGACCACGACCTCGCCCCCGGTGGCTACTCCTGGATCTTCCACACCGGAGAGGACCAGGCGAAGGTCGGGATTTGCTACCTCCAGAACCAGGCCCACGAGAACTACGGCAAGGACGGCATGGGTATCGACGACTACCTCCAGTACTGGCTCGACACCGACCCGCGCTTCGCGGACGCCGAGAAACTCGAGGGGAAGGTCCACCGCGGGTCGGCCCACATCCAGATGCCGGGCGAGCTCAGCACTGACAACTTCATGGCCATCGGCGACACCGTCCCGACCATCGACCCGCTCTGGGGTGAGGGGATTCACAAAGGGATGCAGTCGGGCCGCGCGGCGGCGACGACCGCCGACCGCTGTCTCACGCCGGACAACCCCGACACCTCCGCGAAGGGGACGGCCATCTACAATAAGCTCTGGCACAGCGAGGTGGCGCCACGGATGCGCGAGCGCCTGCTGATGACGGAACTGCTCTACCTTGCGCCCAACAGCCGCTACGACACGCTGATGCAGGATCTGGCCGAGTCCGACGAGAACACGCTTGCGAAGGCCAACGCAGGCAACCTCAAGGCGATGCTGAAGCTGGTTCGGGTCCGCGACGTGCCGTTGCTCGCACGGTTCGCCCGCGAGCGCCTCTCGGAGTAGCGGCCCCGCTGCCATCCAGCATAACCCCTTTCCACTTTCCGACCCTCAGTTGAGTCATGAGCGATGAGAAGCCGACTGGCGCCGACGTTCTGACTTCGGATGACTGCCCTCGTGTCGATGGCATGCCGATGCTGGGGATGGGGACGTGGCAGCTTACTGATGCGGAGGTCGCGCCAACCGCGATTTCCGACGCCCTGGAGATGGGGTACCGCCACGTCGACACCGCGGAGGCGTACGACAACCACACCCTCGTCGGCGACGGCATCGCCCGCAGCGCCGTCGACCGCGAGGATCTCTTCCTCGCGACGAAGGTCTGGACCTCGAATCTCGGCTACGAGGACGCCATCGAGGCAGCAACCCAGGCCGTCGACGACCTGGGTGTCGACAGTGTCGACCTGCTGTACGTCCACTGGCCGGCAGCGGCCTATGACCCCGAAGAGACGTTCCAGGCGTTCGACCAACTGGTCGACGAGGGCGTCACGGACCGCATCGGCGTCTCCAACTTCGAGCCCGACCAGCTCGCCGAAGCGACTGAGTACGCCGACCACGACATTTTCGCCCACCAGTTCGAGTGTCATCCGCTCCTCCAACAGCAGGCCGTCCGCGAAGCCTCCGAAGAACACGACATCAACCCAGTCGCCTACTCGCCGCTGGCTCGCGGCGAGGTGTTCGATACCGAGGCCATGAGTGAGATAGCGAGTCACCACGACGTGAGTGAAGCGCGTGTCAGTCTGGCGTGGCTCCGCGAGCGTGGTGTGAGTGCAATCCCGAAGGCCTCCAGCACGGACCACCTCCAGGACAACTTGGCGTCGCTCTCACTCCAGCTCTCTGACGACGACCTCGAGACAATCGACGGGCTGAGCGAAAACAACCGGATGGTCGACCCTGAGTTCGGTCCCTGGAACCAGTAGGACGGGCACCGGAACTTTCACTTCGCCCCGCCTGCTCTTGCCCGGTAATGAACGGGCAACGAACCGGTCTCATCGACGGAATCCGCATCGACGTCGCGCGCCTCCACGCGACGTGGATGGAGCTGCTGTTTCCCCGCCAGCTGAACCCCTCTAAAGTCCTCGGTCGCTGGGAGCCCGAGACCACAGGGCAGAAGCTGAGCTACTACGGGTGGGCCGCCATCGGCCTCCCGCTCGTCCTGTTCGGCTACCCCCTCCTCCTGCTCGGGTTCGCCACGCGGTTCTATGCCAAAAAAGTGGACTCTGCGACCACCCGGCTGGGCGTCGTCGGTGTCGTCGGCCTCGCCGCGGTCACGTGGGGGCTGCTCACTGTGGCGGCTTGGGTGCGGCAGTTCTCCTTCGATGGTCTCGTTGCTGTCGCTGCTGCAGGTGCCGTGGCGACCGTGTCGGCGGGACTGGCCTACGTCCTCTCCCGTCGCGGCGGCCGAGCGACGAGCGTGGTGCTTGCCTACCCCGCAGCCATGACCGCGCTCTTTCTCCCGCCGGTCGTCGCCGCGCTGTACTCCCCCGCGCTGGCGGGCGTCCTGACCGGGAGCACCGAACTCGCCATCTGGATTCTGGACAACGTGCTCACGGTTGGTGGGCTCAACGAAATCATCCGTGACCGCTTCGCCCTCCAGGGGCCGGCATACGTGCTGATGTGGTTCGGCATCGCCGTCCCGCTGGGCTGGCTGCTGGGCTGTGTCGTCACGCTCGCGGACCTCGTTCGGCCCCAGAGCGAGGAGTCAAACAGCGGCGGGAGCGTCGGTTTCTAACGGCTCACTTCCCGACGGCTTCTTCTGCAGTCTCGTCGGTCACCCTTGCGGCCATCCTGACGCCGACCAGTGAGACGACGATGCCAGCGACGATGAACGCTAAGAGTCGGTGACCCGGCTGGAGGGTCATGGTCTGTGTCCCCAACGTGAGTGTGAACTGGTCAAGAACGCCCTGTGCTTCCAAGAAGTAGCCCGAGAAGCCGCGGACGACCAGTCCGACCGCCAGGACGCCCGAGGGGAGGTTCAACACCGGCGAGGGGATATCTCCGTCACGGATGTACTCGTCGACGAGGCGGCCCGCCGAGGCCGTCAGCGCCGCAAGTGCGAGCCACGGAACCGCGTCGTAGATGAACAGCACCGCCTGAACCAGCGTCGGGCCGTTGCCGGCGACGTTGGTCGCCGAGAGCGCGCCGAGGAAGGCGCCGACGAGCGCCAGCCCCGCCGCGACGACATAGGTGACGACCGAGAGCTGCCCGGAGTAGAGTGCTTCCCGAATCTGCTCCGGCGTGTCTTCCAACAGATCGTCGATGGAGAGCCCTTTGAACAGTAACACCGCTCCCAGGAGTGACGCGAGTCCGGCCATCGCCACCTGGGTGGAGAACTGAATCGCGAGCGCGGGCAGCACGATGAGGGCGACACCCAGCGGCACCATCACCGTCGAGCGAAGCTCTTCGTCACCCAGGAACTGCTTGAGCAGGTAGTATGTCGACTCGATATCGCGGGCCTGCCGCACCACGACCCGGTCGACGCTGTCGACGCCGATGCGGGACTCGATAATCGGGACCGCGCGCTCGTCCTCCGCGCTGTCGACGACGACGACGGCGGATTCGGCGCCATACCGCTCGATCAGTTCGTCGATCTGCTGGGCGATAGCTCGGTCGGCGCCCACGCGGGAGTCGGTGCCGCCGGAGACGACGGCCACGATGGCTTCGTCGCCGCTGTCCTGTAGGTCGCGGGAGACCCGGAGCGCCTCCAGCAGGGAGTTCACGCTCGCGTCTTCGGGGTCGGCCAGCCCCACGTCGGTGACGAGCGAGCGCACGGCTTCCCAGCCAGCGACGGGCATGACGACGCTCGTCTTCGAGCCGATGTCGTTCGAACGGTCCACACAGAGGACCAACGTACTCACGGGCAGGCAGACGGGCCGCCGTAAGAAAAGCTATGGGTCAGCAGCTCAGGTTCGGAACTCGAACCCAAGGCCATCCGCGTCGATTCGGCTCGCGAGTCCCGCGCCGAACGCGTAGGCGACTGTCCTGGCGCCCATCCCGACGCGGGCGAGCGGGCCACGCTGGGGCTCGAACTCCCGAACGGTGACCTCCTCGCCAAGCTCCTCCTCGAGGCGATCCTTCACCGCCTCCTTCGTCCCGAGACTGTCGACAAGCCCCATCTCGGCCGCATCGTCGCCGAGGTAGACGCGTGCTTCGGTCTCGCGGATTTCCCCTTCAGTGAGCTCTCTCCCCTCCGAGACCCGGCCGACGAATTTGCCGTAGAGGTCGTCGATGATGCTCTGGAGATACTCCCGCTCCTCTGGTTCGATCTGCTTCAGGGGCGTCCCCGCGTCCTTGTACTCGCCCGCGGTGAACTGCTCGTAGCTGACGCCGAGACGCTCTGCGAGGTCTGCGAGGTTCGGCCGCGAGCCGATTACGCCGATCGAGCCGACGACCGAGAGGTCCCGGGCCCAGAGTTCGTCACAGCCCGAGGCGATCCAGTAGCCGCCGCTGGCACAGACGTCCGTCGCATAGGCCACCGTCGGCCCGTCGAAGGCCTCGACGGCGTTTCGGATGTCGTCGCTGGGGACCACTTCGCCACCGGGCGTGTTGAGGTGGACCAGCAGCGCGTCGACGGCAGGGTCGTCGTCGGCCTGCTCGACCTGCTCGACGATTTCGTCTGCGGTCGCACCGACGGGCCCGGTCGGGATGGGTTTCGAGCCCCCGCCGTCACGGGTAATCGGGCCTTCGACACCGACTTCAGCGACGTTGTACTGCGGGAACTTGCTCCCGGCGAAGCCGCTGGCAAGCCGGAGCCCGACGCCAGCGACCAGAATCACCAGGAGAATGCCCAGTAGGTCAGCGATATTGGTAACATACTCGACGAACAGGAGCCACCCGACGAGCGCTGCCACCAGCACCCCAACGACAACGACGAGCAGTCGGCCCATTCGGTCGATTCGATCTGACATATGGGAAGGATTGAGCGTCGCCTACAAAAGGGTAGGCGCCGCGGCCACGAGTCGGCTATCGCTCCCGCTCGCCGGTGGCTGCTGAAAAACGAATACGCTCAGATTGGAATTAGAGAAGCCCCGTCTTCTGGAGCTTCATCAGGTCCTCGGTGTCGAGGGTTTCGCCTTCCTTGAACTTCTGGTAGATCTCCTCGGCTTCCTCCTTCTCCTCTTCCATCTTCTTCTCGCGCTCGTCCTTGCGCTCTTCTTCTTCTTCCTTGTCGAGCTCGCGGAGGCGCTTCTGGACGCGCACGAAGTCCTCGTGGTGCTGGTCGGCGGCCTCCTGGGCTTCGACGAACAGCTCGTGCATCTCGTCGGCCTCGTCACGAACCTCGTCCGCTTCGCGGTAGGCCTCGATCATCTCGTTGTGGTGCTCCTGGGCGTTGTCGGCCAGCTCCGTCACCTTCTGGTGGTGCTGGCTCGCCTCGGAGCGGACCTCCTCTGCCTCCTCGACCTTCTGGTCGAGGTCACCGGTCTGGTCGACTTTCTCCTCGCGCTCGGCGAGCTGCTCGCGCTTCTCCTCGATCTTCTCGATGAGTTCGCGCTCGTCCTCGGCCGAGAGCACTTCGGTCTGCTGGCGGAACTCGAGGTCCTCGATCTCCTCGCGGAGCTCCTCGGCGTCCTTGCCGTCGTCGAGTTCGAGGTCCTCTTTCATCTCCTCGACCTCGTCGAAAAGTTCGTTGGCGTCGGCGTTGAGGTCGTTGCGCTTTTCTTTGTGCTCCTGCACCTGCTCGTTGAGCTCGTCGCGCTTCTCGCGGTGTTCCTGGGCCCCGTCGACCTTCTCCCGCGTCTTCGCGTTGAGGTCGTCCCGCTTGGAGGCTCGCTCGGAGGCGAGCTGGTTCAGATCGTTTCGTCGGTCCCGAAGCTGGCCGGCCAGCTTGATGAGCTCGCCCTTCGAGCCATTCTCCAACTTCTCGTCGGGGAGGTCGACGTTGTTCTCTGCTTTCAGTTCTGCGACGTCGTACTGTTCGAGTACGTCCTGTTTCGTAACCATACTAATCAGTCCTCTGTACCATCCGCGCTCCGGACTCGGCGGGCGCTAGGGAGGCGGCGATCGGCCGTGGATAAGAACTCCCGATCATTCTGCGTGCGATGCCTGCCACCAGCGCCGGAGGCGTTCTGGTGACTGACTATATGTAACTTGTATATTTAAATTCTTCGGGTATGCCCGTGTGAAATCCACTCACACGGTCGCTACCGCCCCAGAAACGGCGGCTCAGCGGGCGGCCCCGCTACGGTTCGTCAGGAACTTCCCCTCGGGCATCCGACTTCCGAGTATGGAGAAAACCGAGTCCGCTGGTGCGACGGCCGAGGCGGCAACCCATGCCCAGCGGATCCGGGCGACGGGGCACGAACACGTCAGCGCCGAACACGGGAGCACCGTTGAACTCACCAGCGACGATTGGCTCACGCCCGCGGGCGACTGTATCGTTGGTATCGAGGCCGACACCACCCCCGCCGCGTTCGACGAGGCGTTCGTTGTGGCCTGCCAGTCGGAATCCGCAACCATCACCGCCGAATTTGCGGTCGAAACTGGGAACGAGACGCTGACCGACACCATCGTCGGTCGTGGAGATCCCGAACTCACGTTCAACGGCGACCGGAGTCTCGTCGGCCGAACCAGCGACTATGTGGATGACCGCACCGTTTTCGTCGGTGCAGACGGCGCCGCCGCAGATCTGGACCGTGACCTTGTGGCGGCGCTGGCCGACGGTGCCGCGCTCACGCTCACGTTGACCGTCGAGGCAGTCGACGACTAAACTCGGCTTACTCGTTTTGGACGATGACTGTGCCGGTCATCCCCGCCGACTTGTGTGGGGTGCAGACGTAGTTGTAGCGGCCAGCCGTTTCGAAGGTGTGGGTGTACTCGTGGCCCTCGTCGTAGAGTTTGCTCTCGCCGCCTTCTGTCCCGCTCCAGTCGGCGTCACTGGGCTGGCCCGAGGGAACGACGTTGTGTCCGTCCGACTCCCAGGTCCAAGTGAGTTCTTCGCCGACGGTGACGGTGAGTTCGGCTGGTTCGAAGACGAGCTGCTGCTCTGGGCCGACCAGAACAGTGTTTCCGGGTGACCCACCGTCGCCGCTACAGCCGGCGAGCCCGACTGTCCCGGCGGCAACGAGGCCCGCGGCGGCACGGAGTGCAGTTCGGCGGTTCACGTCCGTCCTGTCGTCCATACGTAATCTCGGGAGCCCAGCGGCAAAACGGGCGCGTTTCGTGTTCGCCCGCAGGGATTTTTGCGTGTTCGCCCCTATCTGGCAGTTCGTCCCCTCGCTCAGTGTGCAAAGGTAGGGTTTGGTGCGTGAGAGCGAGGATTAGTTCCGATTATAGTAAGAATCGGCAGAATCGGCAGGTCTCAGAATATTGCATCGCCGACGACGAATACCACGACGAGCTAGCGCACAAGCTCGATAGTCATAAGATGCACTCGGCTTCTCACGCGGATCCGCCGACGTGGGCGGCCACAACGTGCGCGTGGTAGCAGTCCACGACCTCGCTTACCGTGCGCCCATCTATTCCTCTGGATAGGAGGACTTCGGCGAATTCATCCGGAGTGAGGGGTGCTTCAGGCATCGGCATCACGAGCGGCTTGCTCAGTTCGCCACGATGGGAGGTTGTGTCCCGCCCGAATCTCTAGGTAGCCGATAACGGCCAGTCGCTCGTCCGACGTGAGAGGTTCCCCGGACTTCAGCTTCGCAATCAGAACCTCGCGCTTGGTCGTCATCAATCGTCACGGGGGTCTACCCCCAGTTCTGCGCGTAGTCGGTCGGCCCGACCAGATAGCTTGGCGTTGTCGATGATGAACTCTACTTCGTTTGGGGCGAGTCCACATGCGGTCAGTGCATCTCGGATGTCTTCGTAGTCTTCATCTATATTATATCAAACAATTGATAAGTACTTAAAACCGCCGTTCAGTATGAATATGGAGGAATAGAGCGTCTGCTCAACACGTGAGGGTAGGGTAGGCGTTGGTAAGAGAGACCGTCCGTGCCACATCGACCGACTCATGCTTGTGCGGCTTTGATTTTGTCAGGAGAGACGTTCAGGTGGAGCTCCGCTTGTTCTCCCATCCGCCACGTTGCCGCGCGGTCGTTCTCACGGGACAGCCAGTCCATCTGTTCCATCTTGCGGAGGACTCGGCGCACGGTGTGGCGTTGTCCTTCGTCAAAGGGCAAGTCGCTGATTTTGAATTGCCCGGTCGTGATAATCTGCTTCAATACTGCGTCCCAAACTTGGTCTCGTAGGGTCATTTTTGTCTCCATATTTGGGTACGAGGAACATACATAAGAGAGCACTCATGTTGGTTCGAATGACTGTTGGGTGGTGTAAGTATCCTGAGTTAGACTGTTGGTAAGTCACTGTATCCCGTATTATCATACTTACATCAACGGTCCATCGCACTGACCTGTGCAAACACCAGAGTTTCACAAGAATTACTTCAACCCCGGTGCCGAGTTGCCGTACGGCGTCGAACCGAACGAGGTTCGGGCGGCCATCAAGGAGTTCTACGACTTCTACGACGATTTGAACCACTTCCTAATGCGGGAAGACCACGGTCGTATCGAAACCGTTCTGCGTGCGAACAACGCCTTGAGCGACTTCATCGGCAACGTCGCGACCGAAGAACTCGCGCAAGCCAGCGACGCGCTGATTATGAATCAGAAGCAGGACGGATTTCCTGACATCCTCCCCGTCGATAACGACGAGTACGCGGAGACAGACTATGTGGTCCACCACGGGCTGGAGGGCATCGAAACGAAATGTAGCAAAAGCAACGGCGGATGGCAAGCGCATAATAACGAAGAGGCGTGGTTCGTCGTCTTCAGATACGAACGTGGCGACCCCGAAGCCGACCTACAGGATATGGCTCCCATCCGACTGGTGCAGGTTCTCGCAGGTTCTTTGAACGAGGATGATTGGTCGCACTCGGGGCGTTCCGAGGGCTCTCGTCGTACTATCACGAGCAGTATCATCGCGAGCGGGATGTACAAGCTCCGTTCAAATCCCATCTACGAAGACCCTGAAGCAATCACTGGTCGCGGGGACGAACTCATCGAATACAAGAAACGTCACGCTTCGTTCAACGAGACGTTTGCAGAAGACCACCCAGAGTACGTCATGGAGTAGAAAACGCTTTAGTTGAAGTCGGAGAGAGACCGCGACTGCGTGCGGTATTCCTGTACGTCGTCTCGCTTCTCGATTTCTGTGGGAACTTCTGCGAGATTGGGAATGGCGTTCTCAGCCATCTGGAAGTACGTCTCGTCCAGTTCGATGCCAACAGCATCGTAGCCCAGTGCGTGGGCCGCCGCGATGGTCGACCCCGAACCCATGAATGGATCCAGAATCTTCCCTTCGCGAAGGGGGAGCGCGGCGTGACATAATTCTCGCATCAGCTTCTGGGGCTTCAGGTTCGGATGGGCTTCTTTTTCAGATTCATCACCGGGGTGTGCATTCTTTGAGATTACTCGTTCTTCCTTTGGTGTCTTACCATTTCCGAGTAGGTCTGTGAACGGTCTATCATCAGATTCTCGGCGGAGACCACCAGTCCGCCACTGTTCAAGATTCTCATCAAGCCGCTGGTCGAACGGCTTCCTGTACAACAACCACGGTTCCCAGTAGACACGGGGCATCGACGACACGTTCTTGAATTCTGGGTGGTCGTGCGCACCCTTCGGTCGGTCTCCTCCTCGGAGCGTCTTAGTCTCCCGAACAAGGACATCTCGCCGTTCCAGACCCGCCTCATCCAGTTGCTTGGATACCTCATGCATCAGCAACTGCGTGCAGGCAACGAACACGTGACCGCCCGGGCGTAGTACTCGTTCAACTGCCTCTCCGAACTTTTTGAAGAAGGTTCGAAGTTTGTCTTTGTCTTTCTCAGTGAGTGTCGTGAAGCGAGGTAGTGGCTTTCGCTTGCTCCCATTCATTTCGGGCGGGATTCGCCAGACACCCCCTGTTCCCTCGCGCATCTTTTCGACGTTCGCAGTCTCAAACTCCACAACGCCATACGGAGGGTCTGTCACCACCGCATGGATAGAATTCTCTTCAAACTCCTCCTCTATACTGCCGAAGGAGTTGCCCTGAAACAGCTCATATCCCATTATCTCTTGACTCTCGCTCATAGCGTCTTATGCTCTGCCCTTCTGTATGAGATGGGGGTGTAAGTAACTTTAGGTAGAGTGTAGGTAATATCATGGCGTACCGTGAGTAAGCCGTTGGTAAGATGGGTCAGATAGAGGATGATGCGTCGTACGTAGTGCGGTCCCCCCATCGTACGACAGTTCTTCAGCGGTTAGCGGAGGGTGCCGCAATCCCTGCCCAGATACGTGACGACACTGGGCTGGAATACTCTCGCATCAGCGAGGCCGCCGACAAGCTTCGCGACCGTGACCTAATTGACCTACTCGTTGACGAAGACACGAAACGGGGACGACTCTACGCCGTGACTGAACAAGGCGAAGACGTGCTGGAGTTTATGCAGGAGAACGGGATGCTGGACGATACGAGTCGGTACGGGCGACGATGAAACGATTCTCTCCGGGTGACGAAGTTCGAGTGGACATCCCTGACGAGACAGACCCGGACTTCGATGCGTACCACGACAGACGAGGTGAGGTTGTGGGCGTTCAAGAAGATGATGCGAGCGATACAACGGGTGACGAGCGGGATGATGTTATCTATCGGGTACGTTTCGCTGACAGCGCGGAGATGGACTTTCGTTGGCGAGACCTGCGACCGCTCTGATTCTGGTGGGGGGACACACCTCGTTCAGACCGCCCGTCGACCACGTGCTAATCACCACTCACAGAGCGTCTAACGTACGTACGTAGAGATGTACGTGAGTACGTACGTACGTACCCTCTTATTCTGATGCTCTAACTCGTATGCCGCTTGCCTCGTCTCATACTCATCCTCATCAAGATAATTCGCCAGACGAGTGGTAGATGCTATCGCTGTCCCGCCTTCTGGGTTCTCATTAGCCAGTTCTGTGCCATCCATTTGGGGGCCTCGCCCCGCCCGACGCGGACCACGAAGAGGTTCGGGAAGCCCTCGAGGCCGCGGTCCCCTCGGACAAATGTGGGTTCGGCCACACAGCGATGATTCAGTTCGGTCGAGAGTACTGCACGGCC
>Ga0306891_100168_pt1 | contig 25391 bp, 19 predicted proteins | sample AntDeeMetagen285_FD_190426 | JGI IMG/M metagenome (GOLD analysis project Ga0306891, IMG submission 190426) | Saline lake microbial communities from Deep lake, Antarctica - Metagenome #285 (v2) (version 2) | ecosystem: Environmental > Aquatic > Non-marine Saline and Alkaline > Saline | place...
TCGGGTTCCACTGCTCGGCTCTCCCACACCGTTCGCACGTCCTGTCTGTTGGTCGACGAAGCGCTGCGCTCATATCGAAACCGAAGGCCGTCCTCGGATTTAAACGTACCTTGTCGGAACCCAGCGTGGTCAAGACAGGACACCCATAGCCGAACCGGCGGCCCGATTCCACACCCACATGTGCGATTTTTCCCGGGTAAAGTTGCGTATCCAACCTTAAATTAGGTTAATGAATTAGACTAGATTAGTGTATGCTGGCAAAAAGGTTTATACGTCGAATAGATTCTAGCCAGTCGTATGATACCGAATACCGCGGATGTCGACCCATACTCTCCGGAGACGAACTACTTCGAATGTCTCGACTGCAGTCGCCGGACGACGACCGATAAGCGGCTGGCGACCTGTAGCGAGTGCGGTGGCCAACTCCGGAACATTGCCGTCCCACGAGAATAACGTAATCTGCCGACACCCCGACCAGTTATGCGGGCTGTGAGCTACTCGGCTCGATCCCGCCAGCCAGTCGGTCGACGACGAGGACCGCCGCCGCGCCCCCTACCGCAAACAACAGAAAGAGGCCAACCGTTTCGGCGGTCCAGACCGCCCCCGTGTCGGTTAGCAGCGCCACAGTAGAGACAGTCGACGGCTAGATCAGATCATTCAGATTCCGTATGGAACCAGCCTATTGCCACACCATGTTGATAAATAGAAGATAGTTAGAAACGATCTACATCTCTACGCTCAAAGCCCAGAAGGAGAACGGACGCGCCGTGGGAATGCTCAAGTGGAAGCGTCCTCGGGAGTATCGGTCGCTCACCTACAACCAGTCCGGCTTCAAACTCAAGAATACGAGTGGTCGGCCTGTACTATGGTTGAGCAAAATCGGTGAGATTCCGATTCATCTCCACCGAGACATCCCCAAGAACGTGACCATCAAACAGGTCACGGTCAAACGAGAACCTACGGGCGAGTGGTATGCCACGTTCGGCATCGGCGTGGACGAAGCCACGGCTGAAAAACCGGAGAACACCGAGAAGGTCGTTGGTATCGACGTGAGGATTCTCAAGTACGCCCACGACACCGATGGGTACGCCATTGAAAGTCCCGACTTCAGTGACGAGCGCGAACGAGTCGAACGTGCACAACGCGACCTCTCGCGGAAGGAACACGGCTCTGCGAATTGGGAGAAACAACGGCAAGTCGTGGCTGAACGACACGCCGACCTCAAGCGAAAGCGACGAGACTTCCTTCACAAACTCTCGAACTACTACGCGAGAGAATACGACCTCGTGGCCGTGGAGGACTTGGACGCGAAGGGGTTGGTTGAATTGCCGGGCAACTCTCGTAACCGGGCGGGAGCGGCGTGGGGGCGTTCCTACGAATGCTCCAATACAAGTGCAAGCGCGAAAGGACACACTTCGTCGCGGTTGACCCGAAAGATACGACGGAAGAGTGCGCGGCCTGTGGTGTCAAGACGGACAAACCGCTGTGGGTGCGCGAATACTCGTGCCCGACGTGTGGGTTGTGAGGCGGACAGAGACGCGAACGCGGCGTGGAATATTCTTTCTCGCGGTCTTGAAGAAGTAGGAGTGGTTCACTCCGAATCAGCGCCTGTGGAGACTGCGCTCCCTGTGGATACACCCGTATCTGCAAAGCGCGTCGTGGAAACAGGAAGCCCCATCACCAGAACCGAAGGTTCTGGTTAGCAGTCAGAAGCTTGCTTCTGACGACACCCTCAAGGAGCGAACGGCGAAAGCCGTGAGCGAGTAGGGTGGGGGTAGTTCACTTTAGAGAGACACTGCTTGACGGCTGACTAATGAATCAGGCACTCGGAGTTCCGTAACCGTCGAAGCTCCTGGTGCAGTAGTGAGAGTCACTTGAACCGAGTCGCCACCCGTAAGACCGCTATCGAGGATGTTCTTGTCACCGCTAACACTGCTCACACTGAGATTGAATTGGACCTCGTATCGGTCTGCGCGGTCCGTAATAACGTTGTCGTCAGTGGCTGCAGTGATCTGACCGATTATGGTTGCATTCCCACTGAGGGTGCCAGTTTCAACAGCCTGATCGGTGACGATTTGATAACTCACATCATCTAGTTGGATATCGTCAGCACCGGGTGATTTGGTGAGTGTGAGATTAAACGTATCAACTGTGCTACTAGTACCAGTTCCCGTCACATTCCCGGTCGCACTCTGAACCTGGATTCGGTCGCTGACCTGCTGTTGGGCTTCCTCACCAGTCGCTTCGGCTTGGGTCTGAAGTAGTCCTGCTGTGTTGATCAGTACGCCTGCGGCAATCGCTGCGACCAGTACCATCGCGATGAACACGATCAGTGTTCCAATCCCGACTTGGCCTCGCTTGTCGTTGTTGAATAGTGTCGCAAACATTGACTTAGTTTAGAGTGCCACCGCACTGCGGTCGACTAACGAATCAGGCACTCGGAGTTCGGTCACTGTAGATGCACCAGCGGCAGTTGTAAGCGTAACTGAGACTCGATCGCCGCCTTGGAGGTACGCTCCCATCGCTGTGTCCGTCTGGAATTGTAGAATGTATCGGTCGCTTCGAGACGTAATGACGTTGTCTGCGGTTTCGTTTGTAATGTATTTGATTGAACTTCCACCTTCATTGACCACACCGGTCGTAACATCATTATCGGTGACGAACTCGTAGGTGACATTTTCAAGTTGGATGTCACCTGCTCCGGGTGCTTTCGTCACTGTGATATTCACTTCTGTAATGTTCGCCGTGCTGCCTGAATTGTCGACTGTTCCAGTTGCACTCTGAATCTGGAGTCGGTCGCTGACTTGCTGTGTCGACTCTTCACCAGTCGCTTCTGCTTGCGTTTGAAGGAGTCCAGCTGTATTAATCAGTACGCCTGCTGCAATTGCCGCCACGAGGACCATCGCGATGAACACGATCAGAGTTCCAATCCCGACTTGACCTCTGTTGTTGTCTGTTAGCATTATTTTGTAACTGTCTGTAGATAATCGAACTACAGGCTTCATATGACATAAGATAGTTCTAATAAATAAGTCTATTTTTCTGAATATCAATTTTGATATAATCAATACCTATATCCGTAAGCAGGCCACGATACACAAGTGAGGCATCTGCCTCAACCGACTTGGCCTCGGTCTGTAAACAGTGAATAGGGTGATCTCCCACCCTGTCTTTGTGAATACCATTGAGCTGTTTCTCTATTCTCTCCGGAGACGAACTACTTCGAGTGTGTCGACTGCAGTCGCCGAACAACGGGCGATAAGCGGTTGGCGACCTGCAGCGTGTGTGGTGGCCAGTTGCGGAACATCGCGGTCCCACGAGAGTGAGACGGGCGGGGCCGAGAGCGACGACGCCAGCTACGCGGGCTGTGAACTGGTGGGCTCGATCCCGCCAGCCAGTCGATCGACGACGAGGACGGCAGCCGCGCCGACGACCGCAAACAGCAGAAAGAGGCCGACCGTTTCGGCGGTCCAGACCGCACTCGCCTCACCCAGTTCGATCGTCGTCTGTTCGACCGGGGCCCGCAGCGCGCCGACGATGAGACTTACCAGAAACGCCAAGGTTGCCTCTCGATAGTGTTCAAGGGCCCAGCGCACGCTGTGGGCGATCGTCAGCAGGCCGATGACGCCGCCAGCCATGAACGTCACCACGGGCGTTGCAGTGTCGGCGACTGCAGCGATACCCCCACCGTTGAGAACGCCAGCCAGCGCGTCGGTAAACCGGCTCAACGCCGTCGACATGTACTCGTACTGGCCGAGCATGAGCAACAGCAGCGACCCCGAGACGCCGGGGAGGATCATCGCGCTCACTGCCAGCCCCCCGGCGACGAAGATCACCGGCAGCGACGAGCCGAGTGCGCCCGCCGCATACCCCGACAGCAGAAACGCCACCAGGAACCCTCCGGCAGCGGCGGCCTGCCGACCGCGTGTCGCCAGTGAGACGTGGCTGTAGAGCACGACCGCCGAGGCCCCGATCAGGCCGAAAAAGAAGCCGTAGGTTTCGACCGGGTTGGTCTCCAGGAGGACCGCGATAACCCGAAGGACGGTCACGACGGCGGTTGCGATGCCAGCCCCCAGCGCGAGGAGGAACGGCGTGTCGATCTCCCGAAGCGCCGCCAGTGCCTCGGGCCGTCCCTCGGCTCGCAGCCCGCCGAGAAGGGTTCGGAGCCGATCGGGGTCGACGGCAGTGATCGCGCCGATCAGGCGTTCGTAAATCCCCGTTATCAGCGCGATCGTCCCGCCGGAGACGCCGGGGACTGCGTCCGCCGCCCCCATGCCGAGGCCGCGGAGGTAGATACCAACCAGATCGCGGAGTGTCGTCATTACCAACCGGTGGGGGACCGAAGGCATTGGTAGTTCGGGTTTATCAGTATCCGAACGAGTCAGCTGCCAATGAGTGAATCAGATGAAAATCGACTGCGGAAACAACTGTGAATGAACAGCGATTCAGCTAGCGGTCCGGTTACGCACCGCTTTCGGCTGCTGTGTCGCCCTCGGGCACATCGACTGTTTGGTCTGTGAGTTCGACATCGACAGCGCTGTCATCCACGCCGACGACCTGTGCCTCTTCAACCGATGCGGTGCCGCCTTCCCCGGTATCGCTACTGAAGACGTACTGACCGGTTGCCTGCACGCTCGTGTTGGTGTAGCCGTTGTCCGGGCCGAACTCGTCGTACCCCGTCGTGGAGTACGGCAGCGTCATCTCGAAGTTCCCCTCGGCGTCGGCGGTCGCATACTGGGAGTAGGTGAACGTGCTCCCGGATTCGGGAATCTCCATCTCGACGGTCGCACGGACCTCTGTACCGGGTTCAGCACCGCTGCCGTCGACGGTCGCTCCAGGAACCCGCTCGAAGGTTTTCACCCAGCTCGGGCTCGTTTTAATGACCTGATTGAGGTCGAGGTTGGTCGCTTGGGCTTGGTAGAATACCTCGCTTTGGAAGTCACGAGAGCTTCTGAGTGCACTCGATTCGGCGGCGTTGACCAATCGATAGTGTTCGAGCGCGTCGACGCGTTCGGTGGGGTTCGCACCGATCCCTCCAAGTTGGGCGTTCGGCGTCTCGTTGACGTAGTCTCGGGCCTCATCGAGCGTGTCGAACGTTTGGACACCCGATTCCGGATCGAAGCCGGGGACGGTGACCTGTTGGCCGCTGCCCGTCTGGGCGGTCTGAGGCTCAGTCTCGATGACGACAGGATCAGGGTCGACCGCGCTCCCGTGGTAGTTGTAGAGCCGGATCATCTGGCTGTCATAGTATCGCTGGGTACGGAGCGTGATCGGGCGTCCGAGCTGTTGTTGTCCCTGTTGGCCTTGGATAAGCGGATAAGCCCGCTCGACGAAATCGCTCTGGCTGACATTGTCGTTGAACACGATCGGTGCGCCGAACTTCGAGCTCGGTGAGGCCATCTGCCAGTCGACCATCACGTAGCGTGTCTGGTCGTTCTCGCCCATCTGTTCATCGAGTGCATCGGCTGCCTCCTGTTCGGATGGTGCCAACAGGTAGTTAGCTGCTTCAGTTGCTCCTTGCTGGAAGGGGTTGGCGTTCGGAATCCGCTCGCCTTGGGTGGTTATCCAGTGACCGTAATCCCACCACGACTGGACGCCGTAGGCACCGTCCGGGTAGTCGTAGTTGTCGTTGTCAGGTCGGTCGTACGTGCCGTACAGTTCCATTGGATTGTCAGCACCGCCGAGTTCTCCTGGCTTCGGGGTTTCACTGCTCATCCACTCGAAAGTATCGTCCCACTGAGTGACTGCTCCAGGACCGTTGTTCTCAGCGGTCGCCCACGCCGATCCCGCAAAAGGAACCAACAGTGGGACAGTCAGAATGAGGACGACGGCCACTGCAGTCATGACCTGCCAGCCTTTGAGGCTCTGGACAGATTCTTTGAGCGACTCGCCAGTGGTGGTGATGTCGATATATTCGACGATCTGTGCCACGAAGATCGCACTGAACACGGCGACCACGATTGCCAGATAGTAGTTGAACCGAACCTGTGTGAATGCTGCGGAGGTAATGAATGCTGCCCAGACGAGCGCGTAGAGTTCCGCGGCGTCATAGCGATGGCGGAACGTCGCACCGACAAGCAGGCCCGCCGCGATAACGAGGCCAAGGACCTGCCACTCTAGGCCGATAACACCAGCAATCGAATCGAGAATTGGGGTGGCAAGGTAAATCAGTCCGACTGTTGCAAGGCTCCCAACGACATAGATGGTATCTTTGGTATCGTCACTTTTGATAAGTGGTCGACTAAGGACGACGAGTGCGGCTACGAGTGCAGCGAAGAATGCAAGCCCGTATTCGGAGTAAATGACATTAAACGGGGAGCCACCGCTGAGGAAGGGTTGGGCCTCACCAATGGTTCGGGTTGCTGCGCCAGCACTGAATCCGATTCGACTGATTGCAGCATTGTAGAGTCCCTGAACGAGATTTGAAAAGATGGCCACAACAACGACGAGAAGGCCACCTACGGTGAGTGGGTACAACGAGAGGTCGAGATCTCGCGCTTCCCACTGACGAGCGAGGACGTCAAGAAAGAGACAGCCGAATCCGACGCCGAGCGGAAGAATCACTTGGAGAAGTGTGTAGCTTGTTGCACTGCCAATTGTGAAACTACGCAGAGGGACGAACATGAGCAGTCCAGTGACGATCATCGAAACTGCACCGACGAAGGCAATCGGTTCAGGGCTCTGTCCGTGGTAGACATCACTTGTGATCTTAACAGCAAAGAAGATACCTGTGAATCCGATAAGGAGGATACCCGGTGGCCACGCCCACATATAGAGGGCCGCTGCAACTCCAGCCCCAACCGAATAGGACAGTGGTCGACGGAGCGCATTGAAATCCCGATCGGCAACCAACTCCCAGACTGGCTGTTCACGTTGCGCAACAGACAGCGCGACAACGAATCCGAGCACACCAAGAGTTTGGAAAAACACCTCAGCGGCGTGATGGTCGTAGAAACCAACTAAGGTGTAATTGAGAACCGTCCCTGAAAAGAGGGCTAAGACAGAAATCCCTGCGAGTGCAGGCCCACGTCCAGCGAACCGGGCTGCAATCAGATAGGTTGGAACGATCGCCACAGTAACGAATACGGGTGCTGCGATAAGCATAATCAGTCCCGCGTACCCTCCAGATGGATCACCGAAACTCGTCAGCAGAATAAATCCGGAGACAATCTGGTCGTAGAGCGTTCCGAACTGATCGGCACTCGTCCCAGAGGGATAGTTCGTCCACGGATCGAACGGTATTGTCGACGGGAAGTTATCGAGGAGGTATAATGTCTCTCGGAAATGATACCACGCGTCGTTTCCACGGAAGGTGACGCCTCCACCGGTTTGGAAATTACTCAGTGCACGAAGGCGTGTCGCCAACATGAACGCCATGAGCGCGACAAGCACAGGAACATGATACCACTGCTTGGCATATGCGAGAACAGAGCTCTCAGATTCTGTTTGATTCTCGCTCCGCTGTTTTGCTGCGTTACTCATTGTAGGAAGCAGTTTCAAGTGCTGAATAAGCCTTGTGAAATGTCGTCAGAACGGACTAGTATATATGAAACAATTATATAATCGCACCATCTGCTGGATAATATCAAATGAACGTTTCCGTTATCATCTGTACTTATGCTTTGGAACGGTATGGAGACTTCGTTGAAGCAGTCGATAGCGTGATCGAGCAGTCCTATGACGCTGTCGAGATCGTCATTATCGTCGACGGAAACAAGGCCGTTACAGAGTGCGTGCAGACTGATTTCGGTGATACAGATATTGTTTTGCATACTAACAAAAAAAATCGTGGCGTCTCCTACAGCCGAACGAAAGGAGCAGAGATCGCAACCGGAGATATCGTCGCATTTATTGACGACGATGCGCTCGCCGATCCGGATTGGGTCACCGAGCTCGTAGAGACGTATGAAGAGACTGATGCACTTGCCGTCGGTGGTCAGATGACCGGCTTGTGGCCTGTTGGCCGCCCCTGGTATCTTCCTCGGGAGTTCGACTGGTTAGTTGGAGTGACTCATCCAGGATTTGCCGAGCCGTATGCGGAGATTCGCAACACCTTTGAGTCGAATATTTCGTTTCGGCGTGATGTGTTTCTCGATCTCGGTGGCTTCGACCCCTCACTGGGACCGAATGCTGACTCCTATCGGCACTCGGAGGGTGCAGAGCTCGGTTCGCGGCTTCAAGCGGCGTACGATCGCGGTGTTATCTACAATCCTGATGCGATCGTGACACACAAGGTATTTCCACATCGGACGCAACTCGGGTGGCTACTCAGGAGGGGGTTTCAACAGGGCCAGTCGAAACGAAGAGCCGAGCAGCTCGGAATCGAAAGCGGCGGCGAGGAGTTCGCCTATCTCTGGAAACTTGTGAGCGTCTCAGTACCGCGTCGACTTCGTGAACTGGTTCAGTCGCCATCGCTTGCGTCTGTTGGTCAGTTGATACTGCTGTTTTTATTTACTGCTGTCGTCGGAATCGGCTACCTGTCTGCACTTATAACTGATTGACACCTTTTTCAACCTGAACAGAAGTTGCCATATTGAATTCTGCTACGTGCTAACCGGCGGTGTTCAGATATGGGTTGAAAAGTGGGACGTTACTTACAAGGGTACGGTCTAATTAACGACCTCCTCAGCTGGCGGTCAATCATCAAGCGATTGATGCGGTCGCTGGCGGTTATAATAATGTACAAACTGCGAACACCAGCGGCGAACGCTCGATCGACTGCCCACCCACGAATTGTGGAAACGGTCGATCCTCATTTTGAGCGTCTGAAACCATTTTTCAATCTGGTTTCGGTCTGTATAATTACGCAGACTGTTGAGTCCTAATCGAGCAAGGGTAGTCTGATAGCCGAAGCTATCGACGAGAAACACGGCCTCGGAGAGGTCGTGTTTCTCGGAGAGCCCATGTAGAAACGCAGCAGCTGGATCAGTCCCGTGAGTTCCAAACAGATCGACACCCAGAATCAATTTGGTGTCGAGGTCTATTGCAGCATACAATCAAGACCACTCGCCATTAATTTTGACAGCGGTCTCGTCTACAGCGACCCGCTTCGGCTGCGCCTCAGGCGGGTCGGGGACGCTGTCAGCTACTCGATGTACCCACTGAAAAATCGCCTGATGAGAGCGTTGTACGCCGAATAATCACAGAATTGCTTGTGTCTCTCTAAGCGAACAGCCGGTCGCGTGGAGCCGGACGGCCAACGCCCTGACGGGCGTCCGCAGAAATCAGAGATTTCTGGTGTGCGAACGAGACACATAGCGTCTCGTCAACGTCGCCGTCCGCTCACGCTCCCAACATTCTTGACAATCCGCCGCTAACGACTTGCTGAGCAGGTCTGCGAGCATTCTAACCAATTAACTCAACGACCTGCTCGCTTCTCAAACTGGCTTAACTAGACAGTGCCGTTTCACACACTCAAAATGAGAGTTGACCGCTTCCACAATTCGTGGGTGGGCAGTCACGGAAGCGTCCGTGAGTGGTTGATACAGTTTGCACAATACTACAACTTTCAGCGACCGCATCAAGCTCTTGATGGACGGACACCAGTTGAGGAGGTTATCTAGACAGTGCCATTATAGCACGCATATTTATAGAACCACAGTTAGTGAGATAAAAGGTAGAATACGATAATAGCCCAATCGACTACAACCAGCATGCTTACAAACTAAATTGTTTCAATAAAATATATACTAAAATCTAAAAATAATATATGGATGTTATAGAACAACAAGTAAGTATATTAAAATAAGTATAAAACCAATGAACACACCATCTAATAAAGACATCACCATTTTGTGGCTTCGACCCTCAACGGGTGAAAACGTGAGTACTCGACGAACTCGAATCGCCGAACACCTAAAGAAACAGTCAGTACAAGTTGAATTTCAGAATATAGATGTGTCCTCGCCTTTTGCCGGACTTAAATCGCTCTTATTCGGTGAGCATGACATTATTATTTCAAATGTAAGATTCCCCTTATACGCTAGTTATCTGTTTATAGAACTCCGTCAAAAACCATTTATTGCCGACGTTAGCGATCCAATTTCTCAAATATCAGATCTTCCATCGCCACTATTCAAGTTACTCTACCAATATGAGTGGAAGATCCTTAGCCAATCAGACACAGCGGTATTTGCTGAGAGCGAATCATACAAAATAGCACAAGAATGTGGTGTTAATGCAGTTTTAGCGAAGAATGCAGTTAACTATAAACTTTTTTCGGACCCTTCCACAGAGGTCGTTGATTTCGCACGACAAGAGCTTGAGGGTGCTGGTGTTGACCTTGATTCTCCGATTGTACTCTATCCCGGGCTCTTCGCTTCAGTGTATCATATTACTGAAACGATCGCTGCGGCAGATGTGGCCACAGACTGGGAGTTCGTGTTTATTGGAGAACGTGCACAGCAAGCGGCCATCGAGCGTGCAGCCAATGAAAAATCCAACGTATATTATCTGGGTTCGTATACACATGATCGAGTTCCGGGATTTCTCCAACACGCCGATGTTGGCCTCTGTTTAGTCGACGTCGAGCGACCACTAAAAATACTGGAATACGGGGCAGCCATGCTTCCAGTACTTGGAATACCAGGTGATTTACAAAAAGAATTTTCCGAAGAGCAACTGTGGTTCGTTGAACCAACTCCAAAAGAGATTGCTGCCGGACTTGAACGGATATATCAGAATCCTATAGAATCGAACCAACGCAGTGAGAATCTCCAAACCACAGCGAGTCAAAATAGTTGGCAAGCAGTCGCAGATATGTATCTGGAAACCATACAGGAGATCACGGATAAGTCTTAGTAGTGTTCAATTGGGAACGATAAAACGTAGGTGTATCACGTTTTTAGTGTGTCTCTAATCTAAAAGACGGCATCCAGTAGTTGCTGCATCCACATCATATTGTATTTTTATAAAGAATGGTAATACTATAATCTCACATCAGATTTAGATTCCATCGGCTATGTTGAATCAATGGACTGCGTCGGGGTGGGTCGCTAAATCAAAGGAGTTGAAGCGGAGAGATTCGGTTGCCTATGACACAAATCTCCCGCTTCACTGGCGAGATTGTCCCGATTGCTCAAAGAGTTACTGGCGATGGAGACGAATCCGCCGCCCCGGAAGGTGGCGGCGGATTCGCCGACTACGCGCTCGTTTCCCTCCATTGTCTACGGATTTACCTCAACACGTCCTACCGGATGACGATTGACCTCCTGAAGGAGATGTCACAAATAACTGGGGAGATCGGCCTTGACGCGGCCGATCTCCCCGCCCCATCCACATTGTGTAAGGCGTTCGACCGGATCAGTATGAGTGTCTGCCGAGTGCTGCTGCGCCAGTCGGCGCAGCTGCACGACCCCTCGAAACACGGTGCTATTGACGCTACATTCTACGAACGCTCAGCTGCGAGCCGCCACTACTGCCAGCGGATCAGCTACCGCGTCCAGAAGCTGAAAGTCACGAAGCTCGTGGATACAGACTCTCAAGCCGTCCTTGACGTTCATTGTTCAACATACCGGGAAGGAAGCGATGCAGACCTCGCCGAGCAGATCGCCCGCCGGAACGCGGGCGATCTGCGGTCTCTCGCTGCCGACAAGGGATACGACAAGCAATCGCTCCGCGAATCCCTTCGTGACCTCGGGATTCGCCCGCTCATCAAACATCGTATCTTCGCACCATATGACCACGCGCATAACGCCAGAATCGACGAACAGCGCTACAATCAGCGCTCGATGACCGAGACGGTGAACTCGGCGGTCAAGCGCTCGCTCGGCTTCGCCGTGCGAGCGCGATCTTGGTTCCGTGAGTTCCGAGAAATCATGCTGATGTGTGTCGTCTATAACATCAAGCGTGCGGTGAAACAGTGAATTCCACTGCAGTATGGCGATTCAACACAGCCATTCCATCGTAATCGATCCGATCTCGTACTGACTCACCTAGATATCTCCTGTTTGAATATATTAAAACGTCTCTGAACGCTACTATTGACTATTATCTGAGAAGATTAGCAGTGCGTTTTTATAAACTGAACTGTATCATATTTATAGAATGAACTGCACGAACAGATCCTTGGTAGGGTTTATTATTCAGCATGAGTAACGAAGCGACTCTCGGAGAAGGGTGTTCGATTGCCAATGAAGCGACAGTCGGCTATCAGTATAAAAACGATACACACCCACCAATAATCGGTGCATCTAGCACTGTTCGAGCAGGCACAATCCTCTACAATGATGTCGCAATCGGGGATCGATTTAATACCGGACACAATGCTCTAGTGCGTGAATTAACTGAGATCGGTGATGATGTATTAGTCGGGACAAACACAGTCATCGACGGTCGAACCGAGATTGGTTCGGGCGTCAGCCTGCAAACCGGAGTTTATATTCCGTCGGAGACGACGATAGGAAATGACGTGTTCATTGGTCCCCGGGCCGTATTAACGAACGACCGGTATCCAATCCGAGCGGATTCAGAGCTGATTGGGCCGACATTAGAGGATAACGTTTCAATCGGGGCCAACGCAACGTTGCTTCCTAGTGTGACAGTTGGCGAGGGCGCGTTCGTCGCGGCAGGTGCCATCGTAACTGAAGATGTACCTCCAGAGACGCTTGCTATCGGTGCACCCGCGATTCACAGAGGACTGCCACCGGAACTTCAGGGAGGAAATTCAATCAGATGATTCCAATCGCAAATCCAGTTATCGGGGACGAAGAAAAACAACGAGTGCTTCAGATCCTCGATAGTGGTATGTTGGCTGACGGTCCAGAAGTCCGTTCGTTTGAAGAGGAGTTCGCGGCGTACTGTAAAACCGATCACGCAGTCGCGACATCGAACGGGACAACTGCACTCCATGCAGCGTTGCATGCTGCTGGCATCGGTGATGGGGATCAGGTGCTCACTACTCCGTTTTCATTTATTGCGACCGCAAATGCAATACGGCACACCGGCGCGGAACCAGTATTCGCCGATATCAACCCTAAAACGTTCAACTTGGATGTGGATGTGGTCGAATCAATCCTCCAAAATCACGGTGAGGAACTTGATGCGATTCTCGCGGTCCACCTCTATGGGCTTCCGTGTGAGATGGACCGATTGGCCGAAATGGCTGCAGAGTACGATCTTACGCTGATAGAAGATGCAGCCCAAGCGCATGGTGCAACATACGATGGCCAGCGTGTGGGATCTTTTGGAGATGTGGCCTGTTTCTCGTTTTACCCGACGAAAAACATGACCACTGGTGAAGGTGGAATGATCACTACTGACAACCCAGATGTCGCACAGCGTGCGGCTCGATTCGTAAATCACGGACGAACGGAGAAGTATGGCCACGAGACAGTAGGTCACAACTTTCGTATGACGAGTATTGCTGCGGCAATTGGTCGCGTCCAGCTTGATCGGCTACCAGAGTACATTCGATCACGACGACAGAACGCGGCAATACTAACTGATGGATTGGATAACTCACCAATCGAACCACCCGTAGAGCCAGAGAACCGAACTCATGTCTATCATCAGTACACAGTCCAAACATCGGATCGAAACAAATTGAAATCATATTTAGCTGAGAACGATATTGGATCAGGGGTGTATTACCCGACTTGTATGCACGAACAACCTGCTTATGACTATCTCAATCATGAGGCGGTAATCGGTGAACGTACTGCAGAGGAGGTACTTTCATTACCAGTCCATCCGCAAGTGTCGGACAAAGAGATTACATATATTGTAGATACACTTCAACAGTATGAATAACGAGAATACACCTGTCGATGTTGGTGTTGTCGGTGTCGGTTCTATGGGCCAACACCACGCCCGCGCCTACAGCGAGCTTTCGAACGCAAACCTTGTAGGCGTCTTTGATACGGATTCAGATCGGGCAGCCGAAATCGCTGCGAAACACGGGACAGATGCCCTCAAACTCGACGAACTGCTTAAAAACGCTGCAGCAGTGTCAGTCGTCGTCCCCACAGAATATCACCTTACGATCGCTGAACAGTGTTTGGCAGCCGGTGTCGCACCGCTGATCGAAAAGCCGGTGGTTACCGACCGATCTAAAGGAAAAAAACTGCAAGCGCTTCGAGACGAAGCTGGACTCCCAGTACAAGTCGGCCATATCGAACGGTTCAACCCGGCAATTTCTGCGTTAGAAGACGTTCTCGACGGGATGACTGTTCTGAGCATTAATGCAGAGCGGCTTGGGCCACCACCATCACGCGAAATTCACGACAGCGCCGTGTTGGATCTAATGATCCACGACATTGACATCGTGTTATCGCTCGTCGACAGTGAGCCGATCGAAGTTCACGGTGCAGGCGTTCGGGACAATCGTCACGCAACGGCGACAATCACATTTGATTCGGGTGTAATTGCCAATCTCACAGCGAGTCGACTCACCCAACGTAAAGTTCGAAAACTTACCATTACCGCCGAAGAGTGTCTCGTTGAAGTGGACTACATGGATCAATCAATCGAAATCCACCGCCGATCAATTCCTGAATACATTGAAACCAATGGCAACGTCCGATTCCGCCATGAGAGCATCATCGAACGACCGACAGTCAAAAACGGTGAACCTCTAAAACAGGAGCTTCAAGCGTTCCTCACGGCGGTCGAAACGGGATCCGAACCAATCGTCACAATTGAGGACGGATTGAAGGCGTTGGAACTGGCACAGACCATCGAAAAAAAGGGCAACCGAACAGCGATCAAGGCGAAGAAATGAGTACAACCCTCACACAGCACCTATATGGAACTGACGCAAGCAAATCTACGCAGCGAACTGCGTTGACGACTGGTGAGATTCCAGTTGCAGTGTATGGGCTCGGGAAGATGGGCCTTCCATTGGCATCGGTGTATGGAGAAGTAACTGGTAACGTTGTTGGGGCCGATATTGATCCATCAGTTGTTGCGACAATTAATGACGGCAACTGTCACATCAAGCGCGAGCCGGAGTTGGCGTCGATAGTCTCCGAGTTAGTTTCGGATGGATCTCTAGAGGCAACAGTTGAGCCACGGGACGCAGCTGCGAACGCGAGTATCCATGTTGTGATCGTTCCGACCCCAATCACGGATACAAACGCACCTGACCTGTCGATCTTGGATGCAGTCATCGAAGATATCGCGACCGGGTTACAAGCAGGAGATTTCGTGATCATTGAGTGTACGGTACCCCCACAAACAACTGAACACCGTGTCCGGAGAGCCTTAGAATCTAACTCAGGGCTCAATATTGGTGATTTTGGATTGGCGTTCTGTCCGGAACGGACATCCAGTGGCCGAGCACTTGAAGATATCCGCGGAGCATACCCGAAAGTGGTTGGTGGAGTCGACAAAGAGAGTACTCGTGTCGGTACGCTCATCTATGAAGAAATCAATGATCGAGGCGTTATCCCTGTCTCAGATGCGACGACTGCAGAAGCGGTGAAGGTGTTTGAAGGATTGTATCGGGATGTCAATATTGCGCTCGCAAATGAACTCGCGACGTTGACTGACGAGATGGGAGTCGACGTGAACGAAGCAATCGACGTGGCAAACACCCAACCATTCTGCGACATTCACGATCCAGGACCGGGCGTTGGTGGCCATTGCATCCCGTTTTATCCGTACTTTGTGATCAATCCGTTTTCGACCGAGACGCCCCTGTTAGAGATGGCTCGGTCTGTGAACGATTCGATGCCAGCGTTTACTGTAGGAAAGATCCGAGAGGAGTTTGTTGCCGAAGGCGAGTCCCTCGAAGGCTCGTCGGTACTTGTTCTGGGATTGACTTACCGACCCGGCGTCGAGGAGATTCGTGCCTCTCCGTCGATCATGATCGCCGAGGAATTGAGTTCTTCAGGCGCTGATGTGTATGGTGTCGACCCGATGTTGGATACCGCAACTGAGTTTGATCTGCAGTTGATCGAGTTGGAGGACGTATACGATCGATCGTGGGATGCGATAATTTCGGTGACGCCGCATGATGAGTTCGAATCAATCCGGTGGGAATCAATTGAGCGAGCGGACGGACAATTGGTTGTGATCGATGGTCGAGGAACTGTCGAGATCGGAGATGCGGATCATCGGGTGTATACGATAGGGAGTGGCTGGTGATCTCAATGAAGAGTTCGATCACTGAATTCCGATCTTATTCAATAACACTCTCATAGAGGTTGAGCAATCGGGTTTGTTCTATCTCCCATGAATATTGTTTTTCAACAAGTTCTCTACCTACTTCACCCATAATACTTCGACGTTCCTCGTTTTTGGCAAGTTCCAATAATGTAGTTGCAATACGTTTCGGTTGGTCATAAGGAACTAATGAACCACATTTCTCTGGAAGATATTCTGTATTTGCAATTGTATCGCTCGCAACAACAGGTATAGATGAGAACATATATTCGAAAACTTTCGTAGGTATACCGAAATTATAGAACTCGGGATCAAGAAGCGCTAATCCGACATCAGCGGCAGCTAAATAAGAGAATACTTGTTCGTGATCTACGCGACCAAAAAAGCGGACATGATTAGCAAGGGTGTGCGCCTGTACTTTGCTATGGGCTTGCGTTTCTTTTTTCTTATCAGAGAATCCACCAAGAAGCCACAAACCAGCATCCATCCCCATTTTCCGGAGATGGTCAAGAGTTTCAATCATCACATTGAGCCCTCGAGTTTGTGTGAGTCCGCCAACGTAGACGAGTACAAATTCGTGAGTACGGTCGACCGTTCCCGAATCAATTTTGATGTTCTCGATCATTGGAAAATTTCTGACAAGGTGGACTTGGTCGTGACCCAACGCTTCAAAATCCTCTTGAATCCATTTTGTGGCTGTAACGATGGCGTCAAATGGACGGCAAAACCCAGACTGAACATGAGGATAAAAACTCCCGAATAGTGGGTTGAATATGTCCGGAGGGAAGTCATAATGCTGAAACGAGATCTCATACGGCTCGTGGCAATCATAGATCACTGCAGCATCTGTACGCAATGATAATGCGGCGCCAATCGGAAGTAAACCCGGATCGTGAAAATGGAAGACATCTGCTTTTGTCGCTTGAGCAGTTCGATATATTTTCGAGAGGTTCAGGAACCGATCAAGATGAGATGTAGCTGGTTGGATCGCGTTAATTTGTATTCCATTTCGTATCTCATCACAATCGTGGTGGGCTACGAGAGTTACATCATAGCCCTCAGTCTGGAGTGTGCGTGCCTGTTTGTGAAATATTCGCGTATCAAACGGTGGGTGGGCAGAAGTGAGAATACACACAGAGGTCATACGTATTCATTTTCTTTGGAGGCTATCAATCCTCCGAGTAGCTGTAATATATGTGTGTACATTTGACAACAGCGATAATGTCGGTTAGGGATACTGGTCGACAGCAACGGATTTAAAAATAAATCACTAAACCTATTCCACTGGAAGAGAAGAAGAAGATAAGAGTGAAAATACTGACAATCGTGGGCGCTCGCCCACAATTTATCAAAGCGTTCGTCGTGTCACGGGCATTACACCCGGAACATGAAGAAGTATTGGTACATACGGGCCAGCACTACGATGAAGAACTATCCAATGTTTTTTTCGATGAGTTGGATATGGACGAACCCGACTACAATCTCGGAATCGGATCTGGAAGTCACGGCAAACAGACCGGTGAGATGATTATTGCACTTGAAGAGGTTGTTATCGAGGAGGACCCCGACGTAGTACTCGTTTACGGTGACACGAACTCGACGCTGGCGGGTGCCGTGGTTGGCTCAAAACTAGATACGACATTGGCACACGCCGAAGCGGGGTTGCGGAGTGATAATTGGGATATGCCCGAGGAGGTGAATCGGATTATGACAGATCATGGATCAGACGTGTTGTTCACACCAAGTGATGGTGCCACGGAGAGACTCATAGATGAAGGAATCACAGACAGAGTTCACAACGTTGGCGACGTAATGTACGATTCGCTGTTATGGGCTCAGGATCGGGCCGCCGACCGGTCGAATATTTTAGAGGATTTGAATATTAATGTTGGCGAATACATCCTGAGCACGGTTCATCGAGCAGCAAACACCGACGATCCGGATCGTCTTGAATCCATTATCAGAGGTCTTGCAGCGGCACCACTTCCAGTTGTGTTGCCAGCACATCCACGTACTGTTGATCGGTTACAAACACATAATTTGTGGGAGTTAGCAACAGAGGAGTTACAGATAATCAAACCAGTTGGCTATTTAGATTTCGTACGGTTACTTGATGGGGCAGCTCAAGTAGCGACGGACTCTGGTGGCATTCAAAAAGAGGCCTTCTATTTAGATACACCGTGTGTGACACTACGGGAGGAAACAGAGTGGCCAGAAACGGTCAGTGCCGGATGGAACGTGTTGGTCGGTGCAAATAGTGAACAGCTTGTTGAGCAGCTTCAACAGGTAAATGCCCCAGAGGCGAAACCGGAACCGTATGGTGATGGAACGGCAGGTACGAAGATAGTCTCACTGCTGAAGAAGATGGTTGAGTAAAAAGGTGATATAATATGCACATTTGTATGGTGCTACAAGGCACATACCCAACTGATATTCGAGTAGAAAAAGAAGCAAATGCACTACTAGATGCCGGTCACGAGGTTTCACTTCTCTGCCGGAGTGTCAGCTCACCAACTGATACAGGAGCTAAACCAAAAGAAGTGGTAGAAGGAATTACAGTACATCGCATAAACGATTGGTCGCCGTTTCCACAGTTACTTTGGCAGCAGATTAATTTTGATCTCCGTTTTCGCAAACCGATATGGGAGAACGCACTGGAATCAATTGTTACCACAGAACGTATCGATGCCATTCACGTTCATGACCTTCCTCCAGTCAAAAGTGCACTCGTAGTGGGGGAGAAACATGATATACCAGTCATAGCAGACTTCCATGAAATGTATCCAGCTGCAATGAAACACTGGCGATCTAGCTGGAGTTTAGAACGGAAAATTAAGCAGAACACAGTACTGAAACCCATATGGAGATTTGAGCGATTACAGAAGCAGTGTATTGAGAAACTCGATCATATAATTACGATTTCTGAAGAAGCCGAACAGCACTACATCTCTAACTACGATGTAAACCCTTCAGACATAACAGTCGTCGGGAACATGGTTGATTTAGATTCCTTCGAGATAGAGTCGACCAAACCGGTACTTTCCGAATTTAAAGAGGACTTCCTTATTACCTATGTCGGTGGATTTGGCCCGCATCGAGGAATTGAGGTCGCTATCCAGAGCTTACCAAAAATACTCGAATCGGTCCCGAATGCACGAGTGGTGTTGGTCGGGAAAGGGACTGACAGCGAGTATAATCGAAAACTCAAGAATATCGCTGAAGAGCAGGGTGTCTCTGACAGAGTTACCTTTACTGGTTGGGTGGACTTTGCAGATGTTCCATCGTATATGAAAGCCAGCGACGTTTGCTTTGTTCTTCACACACAGTCTGACCACACAGATGTTGCCGTGCCCCACAAACTATCACAGTATATGGCAACCGGAAACCCTCTCGTGGTAACTGAGCGACCTCCCCTGAAACGGATTGTTTCGGATGCGTCATGTGGTATTGTTATCCCGTATACTACAGCTGCGTTTGCCGACGCAATTATTGAACTCGCAAACGATGACGACAAACGAGAGAGATTTGGCAGAAACGCTCGAGACGCAGCTATTGATCGATACAATTGGTCGACTCAAATCGACTTTCTGACAGACATATATAGTTTTTGACCTACGTTGATTTTATAATTACCAAACAGACTTACTCATTCAATCAGGTCATATTGTTCGTAGAGACATTCTCTGGATAACCACCTCAACTAGTGTCTGTCCATGAGAGCTTGATGCGGTAACTGAGTTATCAAAGAATTGCTTATTTTTCTCTGACAGAAAACACGATTGCACTGAACTCGACGGCGAACACTCTGATAGGAGTGTCAGAAATTAACGTTTCTGATGTACAAAAGAGACCTTCGCTCTTGTCAATGTCGCCACTCACTCTCGCTCCCAAGATTCTTGACAATCTGCCGCAAAAGACACTGTGAGTAGGTCTTCGAACACTTTTCTAACCAACCTCACGGCCTGCTCACTTCTCAAACTGGCTTAACTAGACAGTGCCGGTTCTAGAGAGTGCCCCAGATCATTGAATACGGCGATCCATTGCTTGATCACATGGGTTCGTTCGTGGTGGGATTCAACATAGGCTCTCGACTGCTTCCCGATATCATGCAATAGCTCCGGATTCTGGAGTAAATCCTCGAGAGTTTCTTCTATCGTTTTGGGATTTGTGTTCACTATTGGTAGTTCATTAGGTCGACGATCAAGGAGGTCTGAGCGCATATACGCTAGTGCGACAGCCCCACGTGCCATTCCTTCGAGTGAGAGGACCCCAAACGTCCCTTGTCGCAGTCCACCAATCACAATATCGGCAATCTCAAGCTCTTTTTTAACTTCGGAATTAGGCATCTTCTCAAGTAATTTAAAATCAAACGAATATTCAGATTCAAGTGATTCAACAGCATCGATAATTGATTCAGTCCCTTTCGTATCTCGTTTGCTTGGTGCATGGACGATATATGGTTCGCTAAGTTCTGGATCTGGATATGACGGGTTACTATTAATCACGTCGACCGTCCGCGCTACAGTATAAACACGGTCAAAATACTCAGCTGCATATTCCTCGAGTTCAGGGTACATCACCACAGCGGCGTCAATCCGACCTGATAGTATTTCTAGCCATGCACGGGTATCAGCCTCCGGCCGTGCATACAATGATGGATGTGTGTAAGGATTGTTTTTCTCTGCAAGTGATTTGAGCCGGACCTCAGATCCGTTGAAAGTCACCAGTGTCGTCTTTCCAAGCTTCCCGAGTACTCGTTGTCCGAGCTGTGCAGGTGCCAACGGTGCGCCACACCAAAAGTTGAAAACATCTGCATCAAGACGTTTGACAATTGCATTGGTCCGCCTTGCTGCATTCGAAAATTTCTCAGAGAATGTTTGTTCATGGATGGGTTTAGTGATATTTAGACAGGAATCAGATGGATAGCCAAATTGATGTGGAGAACGTGTTAACAATTCTGACTCAATCCCCATTGATCGAAGACCAATGGTCATATCCCAAGCTTGGCCAGCAGTTTCTTTCGGGAGTGTTACAATCTTCATTCTATGATGATAGTCCTGATCTGTTAAAAGTTTCTCGTAAGAACGACGAGAGAATTATAAACATATATGGTTCAGTAAATACTCAGAATAGAGAATGAATGTTTTTATTGAAATAAATCGACGTGTTCGTCGCATCTATCTTTATTTAGGCGAGGTATCCCAGGGAACAATTATTTCTAAACTTCCTGGCGTTTCTGCGGTCTACAATTCTCTCGGACCGTCAACTACGCCGGAGCTACCAGATCAAGAAGTGGAGATTAAACATAGTGGTGCAAAGCTCTATATAGATCCCTCAGACTACGTTGCCCAAAACATATATAAACAGGGTTCGTATGAGCCTCAAGTTGCAAATAAGATTATACAGCAGCTAGAAATAGATGATGTTGCAATTGATATCGGTGCGCATATTGGCCACCATACAGTTACTATGCGACAAGCGGTCGGTAGTTCTGGGAGTGTTTTTGCTTTCGAGCCGCTACCGAAGAATGCAGAGTTGATTCGACAGACAATCAATATAAACGGTTGGGAGAATGTCCATATTGAGCAGAAAGCAGTTTCCAGCAATACTGGGGACTTTGAGATGATAATCCCAGATCAAGGGAACACCGGCCGCGCTATTGCTGGCCGTGATCTGGATGAATATGAATCAAAAATCCAGGTGTCTTCGGAGCGATTATCGGACTTTCTCAAAGAATCAGATATTGACCATGTAGATCTTATGAAGATAGATATTGAAGGTGGAGAACATGATCTCCTTGTCGATACGCAGGAAATATTACATAGAATTGATTGTATTTTGATAGAGATACACACTACAATCTTAACATCCGACGAGCTAGAAACAATTTTTAAGATACTCTCAGAATCAGGGCAGCTGGTATATCATAACGGACGACCAGTTACACTTGAGACACTAGAGTCAGAGTCAGAGAAGCAATTAGTCTGGATGCGAGAATAGATGCTTACAACATACATATTTATTATGGAGTATGGAGGTTTGTCCACTAATGCCGAGCAAGCGAAGATAGGCTTAACATTGTAGAGAAACCCTAAGGTCTGGCTACGCACCTTGCAGCACGTTTCAAAGCTATTTATGCATTTGACTGAACTGCATACAGCTCCGCATACTCACCGTCGTCATTGAGTAACTCATCGTGATTACCTTCTTCGATGATTTCACCGCTGTCGACCGTATAGATTCGATCCGTGTTTTTCACCGTCGACAGCCGGTGGGCAATCGCAATCATTCCATAATCGCGATCCATTGCCTCAATAGCATCTTGGACCTCCCGTTCGAGACTAGAATCCAGATCACTTGTGGCCTCATCAAGGAGGAGGAAGTCAGCATCTTTTAGAAGTGCTCTCGCTAGCGCCACGCGCTGTCGCTGGCCACCGGAGAGACGGACCCCGTCATCGCCGAGGTGTGAGTCATACCCATTCGGGAGTTCGTCGACGAACTCGTCGAGTTTTGCAATCGTACAGACCCGTTCGATATCCTCACGGGTTGCATCACGGTCAGCAACCGTGATGTTGTTCGCGAGCGTATCGTTGAAAATAAACGGTTGTTGTCGCACTAACGCGATCCGAGACCGCCAGGCGTCGAGATCATACTCGGAGATTGACTGGCCATTGGCTCGAATCTTACCTTGATCCGGCTGGTAAAGGCGGGCCAAAAGTGACACGATAGTCGACTTCCCGGCACCTGATTGGCCAACAAACGCGATGAATTCGCCGCGATCGATCTCGAATGAGATCCCATTGAGAACAGACTCATCAGGGTCATATGAGAACTCGACATCGTCGAAATCGATGTGTGATATCGACGAAATAGTATCCGTGCCAGACTGTTCGCGTCGGTTAGTGAGTTCGTCGACGAACGACTGTGTTCGAATCAGATGTGAGAGATCACCTTCGGCCGTGTAGACTTGGGAGTTCAGTCGACTCACAAGTGGGGAAAGTCGAAACATGGCAAGCAAAAAGATCCCAAGTTCGCCGAGAGAAAGTCCACTGTAGACGAATCCGATATAAATCAACGAAAACAGTGTGAGGGCGGCTGCGAGATCATAGAAATTTTGAATAGCAGCCTGATTCCGGGCGAGGTCGATGGCAGATTTCGTTTTCTGCTGAAGTGCACTAGCGAACGTCTCATACGTTTCGTCAGTAAGACCGAACAGCCTCACATCTCTGATCCCTTGTGTTCCAGCCTGTACAGCCTGTTGAACCCGTTCATTGGCTGCTGCAACACGATTTCCAATCGTGTATGCAGGCTCTATGACGTTCCGAATTACATACGTAATCCCACCCAAGAGAACGAGCGCATAAACAGTCATTTCAGGTGTAATATAGAACATCACGAACAGATAGACGCCCGCGAGAAACATCGTTTCCATCGCCTGGACGCCAGAACGGATCACTCGTCCTGAATATTTTGTTTCAGTGATAATAGCGTTGAGTATATTGTCAGAACCCTCTTCATCAAAATAATTAATCTCGGCAGCAAGAGCCGAACTGAATGCTTTTTCCTTAAGCATCTGTTCGTACCGTTGCTGTAAGATCGCTCTGAGCCAAGCCACAATAAACGAGAGAGTAAACCGAACCGTCATCGCCCCAGCAATCCCAAGGATCAGGAATTCAAGCGTGAACGGGACACCAAAAACACCATAGATATCAACAAATGTACCGAGAATTCCACCAGCCTCAGTAATTGGTTCGTCGGTCTGTGCGACTTCGAGAATCGGATAAATGAAACTGAGGCCGAGTCCCTCGAGAGCTGCAGTAGCACCGCCAAGAAGAATAAGTATTGCAGTGAATTTTGGACGATACTGTGCGACTCGGCGTAGTGCTTGGTATTTTGTGCGCCACGTAATATTATTCACAGTGTCGGTCATTCGATGATACCGGCGCTTTCGGCCTTTGAATCATAAGCGTAGTGTTTCAGTAGTTGGCGTCAGTTCGAAGCCGCATCACGGAATGATAGCTCCGTACTCAACGTCCTACCGAAGCAAACGTTAAGTCTAAACAGACAAACGACACAGCATGTCAAACGTTCCTACTGCCGACGCAAGTCGACCCTCCTCAGCGGTCGTATTGGCCGCTGGCGAAGGTATCAGGCTTCGGCCCCTAACAGCTAACCGGCCCAAACCGATGTTACCGGCCGGGACGCGACCGATTCTCGAACACGTTCTCAACGCCTTGATCGACGCCGGTGTCGACGATATCCATCTGGTCGTGGGGTATCATGCCGACCGAGTCCGCTCACATTTCGGCTCGACCTACCGCGATGTGCCGATCTCCTACCACAATCAGGCAAACCAACTCGGCAGCGGCCACGCCCTGCTGCAGGCGCGTGACGGTCCCGATGGGCCGTTTCTGCTGGTCAACGGTGACCAGATCATCGACCACCGGATCGTCGAAGCGGTGAGTGCTGCCCACGCAGATGCCGCGACACTCGCGGTCGTCGAAGGGCCGGAGGCAGTCGATTACGGTGCGGTCCATCTTGATGGCGACAGGATCACGAAACTGATCGAACAGCCAGCCAGCGGGGAGTTCCGGCTATTCAACGCTGGAGTGTACTCCTTTAGCCAACGGATTTTCGAAGTACTCGAAACACTGTCTGTCGAGCGTGGCGAACTCCCACTTACGGATGCCATTCAACTGCTGATCGACGACGAAGACCACGCGGTCGGCGGCGTCCGAACTGACCACTTCTGGATGGATGCGACCCACCCATGGGACCTGCTGTCGTTGTCCCGGGAACTGCTCACCCGGGGGTGGGTCGACTCCCCAGCCGTCGACAGCGACATCTACGTCGACGCCGCCGCACACGTCCACCCCGAGGCGACGTTAGTTGGCCCGGTCGTCGTCGACAGCGAGGCCGTGATCGAGGCCGGAGCGGTCGTCGGACCCTACGCCGCCATCGGCGCGAGTTCGACGATCGGCTCGGGATCAGTCCTCCATGATGTCGTCATCGACACCGACACCACTATCGGTCCCAACACTACCGCAATCGAACTGGTCGCCGGACAGGGCTGTGTGATCGGTGCCGGACTCACCGCCGGGGGTGGCCCAGCCGATGTCGTCCTGGACGACCAAGTCTACAGCGACGTCGACCTCGGCGGTGTGATCGCCGACCGCGTCGATGTTGGCGGCGGTGTGACGCTTGAACCAGGAGCCCTAATCGGCCCCCAAGCAACAGTCGGCACCGGCGTCGTGGTCCGTGGCCAGATTGATTCCGGCAGCGAGGTG
>Ga0306891_100239_pt1 | contig 19857 bp, 22 predicted proteins | sample AntDeeMetagen285_FD_190426 | JGI IMG/M metagenome (GOLD analysis project Ga0306891, IMG submission 190426) | Saline lake microbial communities from Deep lake, Antarctica - Metagenome #285 (v2) (version 2) | ecosystem: Environmental > Aquatic > Non-marine Saline and Alkaline > Saline | place...
ACATACCACATAGATGTCCTCCAGAATCAATTCGTGAGCCGCAGCACTTACAAGTCTTTTTCATTGTACGATATGTCAAATTCAACTGTATTAACTTAAGCTTTGTGTACGTATCTGACAAACATTTAAGCGACAGTATGTATTATTTAGATACCTAAGACCGATTCATGAATAATCTACTAACTCAGGCGGTAACACAGTTTCAACCATCGGATTTTCAACTTGCAACATTCTCTCAACAAAAATTATTGAAAACAAACAATTGGGAGACGGAACATGGCGTAGACATAAGTTGGTTGAAATCAAACGCAATGTCTGCCGAGTTGCTTGTTGGAGGCGTACTTCATATCCCCCTACACGAACCAAATAGTGCAGAATTAACTGGAGAATATATTGAATTCAAAGACACAAAGTTTGGGGAATATTTCATATATGAGGATCCGTCAAGAGGTCGCTCTCGTTTATCGGTGAGCAGCTTTTCAAACACAGCTATTGCAAGCCAAGTTCGGTATTGGACAAACGATTACCAACCACAGTCTACTCCATCATATGCAACCTCTGCTGATACGACAGCCGAACACCAAAACAAACTGGAAGCCAACGCGATCAGTTCAAAATCAGATTCTGAATCAAAAAGATGGTTCTCAGAACTCACCAACTTTGTAAACTCCCTAGAATCAGACACTCGTGAAGAAAACCGGGCCTCGTATCTTAACAGTTCATTCCGTTCTCACGCCCGCAACCACGGTGGCATTCAACAACTGCTACCCATGGGAACCACCTCAACAAGTACACACGAAAGAGTATACAAATTCGTTGTGCCTGCAGAAGAGGAAGACAACCCACGCCCCCTCGACTTGATCGGCGACTACGGACTCTTCCCAAAAAGTGAAGTACTGGTCGACCTCCATAATGGGTCAGACAATCAACGAGAAGGCTCTGAACACACCACATTTCCTATCAAAGCGGAACTTGCATTCTGGAGTGAGAATGAGAGAAGTATTGGGATAAGTGTCTCTCAAAAATATTCTAAACAATTCCTTGATCGCGCCCTTACAGACGATACTGAACTGTATCAAATCGTTGGGTTACTCAATCGAGTCCCATATGAACGTGAACGAGATGCGATAGAGCAAATCCAATCTAATCCTAAAAAACGACGTGTACTGACCGGGAACAAACGGCTTACATTTAGACCGGACTTCGCTATCGCAACCCGTAAAATCCAACCAGATCCAACTGACGAGAATCCCAACCCAGATTCAGTTCGTTTCTACGATACAACTAGTGATACCCCGCTGGTCGGTGGTGTGAAATTAAACGAATATCAAGCAGAGGCGGCCGAACTCTGTCTCCGATCTAAAGAAGTCTACTGTATCCATGGCCCACCTGGAACAGGCAAAACGCGTACACTGAACGCAATCGCCCGACAAGTGATTGCAGAGGGTGGAACAGTCCTTATGAGCGCCCACAGCAATCAGGCAGTCGACAATTTGCTTGTCGGAGACTCAGCACCCAACGCCCCCGACGAAGGGAGTCTCCACGCACTCGCTCAAGACCCAAACGAAACGTTAGACATCACCATCTCACGAGTCGGTACGAATTCATCCGATAAGGTCGTGCAAAAACACTACATTGGTGAGAGTTCCTCCAGTGCAAATATCGTAGGAGCCACTACAAGCGCTGCCGATATGTTTGATGCAGGTTCCTTCGATCTCGCCATCGTAGACGAAGCTACCCAAGCGAGCATTCCGGCGACACTCGTTCCGTACACTTGCGCTGATAAACTCATCCTTGCCGGTGACCACAAACAGCTCCCTCCGTACAAGAGTACAGAAGCAGAAGAGCGTCCAATATATGTTTCACTGTTTGAGCATATGATTGAGACATACGACACAGGTATCCAGACGATGCTTCGACGACAGTACCGTATGAACGAACAAATCGCCGAGTTCCCATCCCAAGCGTTCTACAACAGTTCACTCGAAACCGCAGACCGAAATACAAACTGGACTGTGCCAGGTGAACCCCCGCTAATCGGTATTAACATCGATGGGCCGGAATCCAGCAGTGGTACAAGTAAAAAGAATGAACGTGAAGCTCGTGTAGTTACGAAGCGTGTCAAAGCCTTAGCGGAAAAAGGTGTGCGGATGAGTGATATCGGGATCATCACTCCTTACTCGGCGCAGATACCTACAATCAAGCAACACTTACATAATCACGTTGAGGAACGAACGAATCGCATCACCATTGACACCATTGATGCGTTCCAAGGAAGTGAACGTGAAGCCATTATCATTTCTTTTGTCCGATCCAACGATACCGGCGAATCAGGATTCCTAACACTTCCAGATGAAGGACCACGCCGACTAAACGTCGCGTTGACACGAGCAAAAAAGCACTTATCTATAATCGCTGATTTCGAAACACTCTCACAAACACCCAACTATCGCAATGAACAAGAAACCAGTAGCCAAATCTATGCAGAACTGGCTGACTTCCTACGAAATCAAGAAGTAATGCTTGAACCAGGCGTGAAATTGGAGTAAACTTGAGCTGTATGGCAGCCAAAAAAGGCTCTGAAAATAGTGTTTCACCGGAAAGCACACTATGAGAAAAATACCCCGCTAGAGAGATCGGAGGCTTTCTGGTCAGTCTGACGACGAACTCGCTGGCGACTGCGGATCTAACTCCTGTTGGTCTGAAGTATGGGGGATAGAGATGTACTGATTTTCCCATTCACGTCGACGTGCAAGCAATTGTTCGCCACTTGGTGTCAGCTCGTAGTAGTTGGTGCGTTGGTCTTGACTGCCTTTCTTGACGAGTTCGTGGTCGACTAACGTGTCTAAGTTTGGGTAGAGGCGGCCGTGATTGACGTTGTCGATGTGGGTTTCGAGTTGCTGTCGGACTGTCTGGCCGGAGGGCTGATCTGATCCGGCAATGACGTACAGGAGGTCACGCTGGAAGCCGGTCAGTTCGAAGGATTTTGTCTGGACCATTTCAATTGTGAATATATTGTCCACCCAATTAGTTTGTTTGGGTAGTACAGACAATGATGGATAGTTCCCACCCGCAGATTCACATGATCAAGATATTGTCCAGGACCTCAATCATCCACAATCCGTTTGAGTGTCATTGGTTCGCCATCTGGACTCTTTAATTTACAAGTCAGATCACAATCCACCTGGGCGACCATGTTTTCAATTTCAGTCGGTGTTGGAAGTTCATCTGGTGTCAATCCCAGCCAGACCGCGACAGTCGATGACGAGAGATCGCTGTACTGAGCAACAATTCCTCCAAATTCGCTCGCATCGGTCCACTGTGAGAAATCTCCTCGATTTTGAACCCACATCGCAAACAGGTTACCCAGAGACGATGTGCTTTCATGTCCCCTGTATTGTGAGAGTCGTTCTTCACCGTCGACTTCGAGCGCAATTTGCCATTCGTAGCGGGGTGCAGCCGCATTTTGTCGCTCCATGAGTACTCTAAAGCGATTTTTATTCTACAAAATAGCACCGCTTTAGCAGTATTTGTCATATAGTAAATACTAACGCTAATATACTGGTATGGAGACTTTCGGGTATGATCCGACGCTCTTTCTTGTCTCGGCTCAGCATTCTGTCGACAGTATTCAGTACAGGGATGTCCGATACCAGAGGAGCTCAAAAACGTATAGACGTGGGGGCCTACCAATGCCTTCGTTGTGACACGCTAAACTACGTGCATTTCCCAAACCAAACAGTTGCCGAACCAGATATTTGCCGAGAATGTGAGAAAGATGGACCATATCGATTAACATTTGATGATAGTACGTTCAAAACCATATGTGTTTTTATTACAAGCGTATAAACCGTATTCTAGTTTATTTCTCTATTTTCCAATTTAACTTTAATACAATACTGGTCACAGACCGTAGAGGAACCACTGGCGAAACACCTGACATTCTATACAATTTATGTAATGGATTTATAATCACATAGTGAACCAAATTTATCATGAGAAATCGAATTCAGGTTGAAGAAGAATTAGAACGTCAGTGGCATGAAGAATACCTACCAAAATTAGCAGAAGGCGCTATCGAAAATCCGTTAGATTGGTACAACCTAGCTGGTAAAGAACCGATCGCTGATTCTATTGAAGCGAGTAGTGTCGAAACTACCAAACAATTGTCTGGAATGCCTTTGCACGTATTATATCGTGTTTTTCCTGCACGGTCACAAAATATTGGTCGTGTCGCAAAGTCCTCTAGAGTTCAGTAGTAACTGACTCCCGTGAAGGCGGGGTTGCCTCTGGTGTCCAAACCGAGGTACCCCATGCACGCCACAATCGACGTGCGGTTCGAACTGAGTATCGACGACGACAAAACGCTACCGCTCGCCACGCTTGCCGAGGCCGTCACTGACCAGAACCTCGAAGCAGTCCTTCTCGAATCGCTGGTCGAGAGCCTCGACGCCGCCAGCGTCGAGGCGCTCTGTGGTGAGAAACACGCACATGGCAACGGTGACCAGCGCTTCCAACGCGCCGGCACCGACACCCGCACAGCTGTCACAACTGCCGGAGAACACGAGTTCTCTCTCCACTACGTCGAAGATACAGCCGCTTCCCCAGACGAATCCAGCTACTTCCGGCCCGTCGAAGACGTTCTCGACTTCGACGGGCAGAACCGCTATCAGCAGGACATCGCCGCCAAAAGCGTCGATCTCGCTACCTCGCTCAGCTATCGAGACGCTGCCAATCACGGCGACAGCTTCGTCTCGATGCCGTCGCCGACCACCATCAACCGCCGTGCCAAGAAATACGGCCACAAGCTCAAACAGTTCCTTCCAGACTGTGTCGCTGGCACAGACGCTGACGCCGTCATTCCTGACGGGACAAAGTGCCACAGCCAAGACGACGACCGCTCGTCCCACTCCGTCCAAGCAACGCTCGGCGAAGACACCGCCGAAGAGTCACGCTCCCTGCTGGATCTGTCGGTCAACGCTGACTGGGACGAAACTGCCGCCGAACTCGATGATATCGGCGCAGTCACTGACGACGCGACGGTCGTCAGTGACGCTGATAGCGGCATCGTCACAGCCTTTACCGACGAAAACCGTGACCACCAGCTCGATCTCGTCCACGTCGGCCGAACGCTGGGTTACACCCTCTGGGACGATGGCGTCTTCTCCTTGGACCGTCGGAAGGAGATCGTTTCGGAGGTGATCGACGAGGTGTTCCATCTGAAGAACTCTGTGGCGAAGCATCGTCCAGCGGAGGAGTTCGCGGCGATCCGCTCGCGGATCGCGCGAACGAGAGAGCGATTAGAGAAGACAGCGTGGCAACTGGAGCAGTTCGGGTCAGCAAAGGCTGCAGGGTATCTTCGGCGGTGGCTGCCGTCGATTGTGACGTTCGCCGAGCACGCTGTCGAGGGGTTCGAGGTTCCGTGGACCTCGAACCCCGTCGAACGACTGATGGGCGAGGTCAGCAAGCGGTGCAAGAACCAGTGGATGCGCTGGACAGCAGAGGGATTGGAAGCGATACTCCAACTTCGGTTGGTGAAGTACGCCGACCCCGAGTACTACCAAGCGTTCCTCGACGAACTGCTCCAACGTTCGACCAAAACAGCAATCAACTGTGACCTCTCAATTGAGAGTACCAGCGGCAAAGTCTAGACCGCTTTGCAACACGACCAATATTTTGACTCTATATCTGCTTCCCGAAAGTTCACTCACTGGCGTGGAGATCTTTCACCAATCCATCCATCAATAGTTGAGGGCCTCTGGGAAACTTGCGACAGTGAACAAGTTTCTCCTCTCTATGCATATTCTCTCTTAGGAGTTCTCTCCGCAGCTGTCGACCGTGACGGTCAGACGATGCAGTTCCAATTCTCTAGTGAACCTGAATTCAACCCCCGGATTGACTTGTCTGAGCAATGTGCAGAGTGGGGCAAGAATGGAATCTGTGCGATTAGAGATCTTCATCAATCGTTTGAAGCTGAAGAGAAAAAAGACGCATTTCGAGATCTCTGGCAGCTGGCGATAACTGAACATCAGTACCTCACAAAGCATCCTCGGCTAGCTGTTTCTGCGGCCTGAGTTCTGTGTCGAAGCGGTTGTACTGACGGTCTCGACGAGAGAATTACGGACGGATCGACGGAGAGCTGTCGCTGTCGGCGGCGGTCAGCCGCCGACGCGACAGCGTCGCCACTCACTCCGCTGGCTTGCTCGGTCGGTGGTTAGCGGTGGAATCGGTCGTCAGGTGGCCGATTCGCGGGGACGGCCCGACGCACCGCGAGGGCCGTCCACGCAGCTCGTCGAATCATATTGACGAACTCCTTGTACGGCCACCACCAGAGGCGACGCCCGCCTCGGCGGGGCGTCGCCACATACTCGTAGTGAAGGTACCGCCAGACGTTCTGTAAGAGGAGACTCACCACCACGTACAGCAGCCGTACCGTTGGATCTCGTGTTGTCGTTGTCGCTATCGCTTGCTCAAACAAGCGATAGCTTGACTCGATACCGAAGCGTTTCGAGTAGTGGTATCGAGCGTCCCGTGGTGAGTCGATGAACGGCGCGTCAGCGGCGTAGCCGTGACGCGCCACACCGTTCTCGTCATACTTCCCATTTAGGTACGTACAGTCGATGTAGACGGGAAAATCGACGGTCCAGCTGTGACCGTCGAGTTTCCCCGTCAGATCATGCTGAATGACGCGACTCCATCCTTCCGAGAGCTCTTGCTGAATCGCCTCACCCCACCGGATGATCGGGATCACGTACGCGTAATTGTGCGCCTGAAGCAGCGTGAGACACTTACTGTCGTAGAATCCGCGATCAAGGTAGACGGCCTTGACCCCGGCGTCAAGGCCGTCGAGGACACCGAAGAACTCAGCGAGGACACTACTTGCGGTATCGCCGTCTTTGAGACGGCGTACCGCCAGCGTGTAGCGTTTGTTCTTCACACGCGCGTAGAGTGTGGCATAGGCGTGGAACGCAGTGGTTCCACGCTTCGCTACCGAGTGATAGAGGCCGTCTGTGTCGTCTTCGTCACCGTAGTAGGGCCGCAGGTGGAGGTCTGCGCAGACCTCCACCTGTTCGGGGAGCAATTCATCGAGATCCTTTCGCAGGAGCGTGTTAGCGACTCGTTCGAGCCGTTCCGGCTCGAACTTCGTCCGAAGATGGTAGAGGACCGTGTTCCCAGCGGGTGAGTTCTGGCTCGACGCACAGAGCGTAGAGACAGAGGTCCCGTCGGCGCAAGCGCCGACGAGGACCTCATAGATGTCTTCAGCAGTGATTTCAGCGTTATTGGCTAACGAGAGCGAAACTTCCTCGTCAAGGCGGTTGACGAGAAAGTTAAGAAGCTGGTCCTCGTGGATCTCACCGTCTGCTTGTTTGGTTTTAGACACACCTTCAGCAAGCAGACGTTCTAACTAAGCGGCTTTGTGAAGTACTGAGAATGCGATTGATGAAGGCGATGAGCTACAATTCCACGAAAAACCTAGGTCAGCTGCAGACGAATACAACACTGCAACCGATGCATTAAATGAGGCTATAACGGTGGCCTCTGAAGCCGCACCTGATCACGTACAGCGACTTGAGCAGCGACTACGGCATGTTCGAGTCCGCCAAGAGAGCCTCGAATTGTCTGAGTCACATCATTCGATACGGAAACTCGTTATCTCAGCTCGGGAGTACACGACAGCAGGTGACCGAGCGTTTCACGAGTCTGACTACGAGACTGCCTTGGACAACTACGAGCAAGCGAAACGAGACTACGAATCGCTTTCTAATGTCTTTGAAGCGTTTTCTTTCGCCGACCCAATCGATGACCCGACAATATGTGACGTCTGCAAGCAGCAGTACACCGAGAAGCTCAATTTTTGGGAGATTGATCTTGGGGTCTCATTGGAAGTCTGCCCGTTATGTACCCGGTTTGGGCCGGACGGGAACCTCCCGACACCACGTGTCATCGCAGCTGAAAAGCGTGCAGTTGTTGAAAACATCGAGAGTATCCAGGACGGTGACGTTGGGCTAGTTTGGTCTTCAGACACACCTCAAGAGCCGATTCCAGACACTTCTGTTTCTGAGGATACTAGCGGTCCAGAGACACGGGAACTGTTGATAGAACTAGTGGGTCTCTACCAACGTCTCGGCGAAGCACCGACTGCAGAACAGATAGATGAACACACAGAATTTGGATATCTCGAATATCGAGCCCAGTTTGGGAGTATTGCTGACGCACTTCAAGAGGCGGGGTTTGATGTCTGAAATACCTCTATCCGATAGCCTTGCTCGCCAATACTGGTGGATCACCTTCACGTATTGCCACCACGAACTTGATGAATTCAGACTTGGCTGACCCAAATTGATACCCCACATCCTTCGATCAAATCTCTGTAGGTATGTTTTCAATTTAATCTATAGTACCGATAGGTCGTCAAACAACTAAATAGCGGTCTGGATATGTTCTGTGACTCGACATTGAATATCTAATAAAAGTCCTCAGCCCACTGATGTCACAATATTCTATGACTCTCTAGTATTCCTGCTTAGAAGACACCACTTCGGCGAGTCGTCACGCTGGTCGCTGGTATACTTCAGTCACAGCATAGAACGGTACCGTATCTATGGCTGCCACAATTAGTTTCACGATATACTGCCCCACGATGATTGAGATTAGCCCCCATCCCCACGTCGGGTCACCGCCAAGTCCGATTGCAGGGAAGATCGCAAACCCAAGCGAAATGAACACAACAGTATCGATCCCTTGACTCACAAATGTCGACCCACAGTTGCGCAGCCACCGGTACTGTCCCGAGGTCCTCTCCTTGAGACTCGAAAATAGCCAGACATCTAGATGCTGAGCAAGTGCTAATGCTACGACTGACGCCAATAGAATGGATGCGGAATCACCTAATGTCGACACAAATGCGTCCTGTCCTTCGTAGAAAGGAGCCGATGGCATCCAAATAGCCAAAAACACCAGCCCATATGCGACAACCAACGTGAGCACTGTCCCATTCACAACCGCGGCTGCGTACTCTCGTCCATGATATTCGACTAATAGATCCGATGCGAGGTATGCTACACCGAACGCGACGAATCCAGCAGGGACAGCAACACCACCCAAAACCGGCAACTCAAACCATGTCAATTTCGCTGCCAAAACATTCGCGAGTATCACTGATCCAGCAAACAACACAGTCAGTGTCGGTTTTGTCGTGTCAGTAGCCATTATGTTCCTCTGTTTCCCTCATTGCTGATTCGAAATTGATTCTCTACCGGTGAGCAGCAAGCGATCAACGGGCAACTTTGATCCTCAATCATATTACTTTGGTATTCTCTAAGTATGACCTAAGTAATCTAATGAGTGTATATAATTTTTTGCTTTGCTGCTTTCATTGCTATTCGGAAACGATTCAACACCGGTATTCGTGCGTTTCTGTTTGATACATGAACGAAAGATCTCTCCGAATTAATCGGTAAAGCTGTGTTTCAGTTCCGTGGGATACAGACTTTTGTTATGACTCCGAAAACATAGATGACCATGTCGACGATCACTGAGGACATCGTTTTAGAAGAAGTAGATCATATCCTCGTGAGTGGAACTGGTATTCTTGATTTTTCAGTTTCAGGAGATGATTCATACTATACTTGGTGGGGGGCTGAGGATTCTAGTTGGGACGTTTCTGACGTCGAAAGAGTCGAAAACGTCGAAGAGGATCGCATCATCCTCTATCCAGAGGCTGAGTTTTCACCTGCGAAATTGAAGCAGATCGTGAGGAAGAAAATACAGGTCCTGTGAGTTGTTACTGCGGATAATATATCTCTGATCTTCTGAGTGGAATCGGATAATAGTAGACTTCTACATAAGTCGCCGTGTCGGAATGGAGACTTCTATAAGTCGGACTGTGATACACCGATACAGGTGACTATCTAAAAGTGCGGTTCTATGTACCCGAATGGGATGACGCTGTGGATGCTGGCTATGATTTTGAGAACGACGAGCTGTCAGACCCTCATCGACAAGATCGCGAATTGAATTATATCTGGGACATCTTCGATAAAGATTCGACACCAATTGATGGCGTACTTATCTCCCGTGAACAGGTCGAATCGACGACAAACAAAGCAGACCGCATAACAGAGTACGGCGTTTACGACGATCCGATTCTCTCTATCCCGGAGTGGCTTCCAACCATCAGTGACTGTGGGGCGTGGGGCTACAAATCGCTCCCCTTCCCACCATACGGAAATCAGGACATGCTCGATTTCTACCAAACGCTGGATGTCTCGGTCGGCGTGACGATTGACCACCTCGTGTTGGGATCCGGTAAAGAAAAAGGGCGTCTCTATTTGGACGAACGTGCTCTTGATGAGGATGTCAAAAAGTCCCAGATTCCGTCTACTCTCACAGATGCAGTCGACCTCATGATCGATGAGTGGCCTGAGGAATGGCCAGAGTATGTCGGAGAATACGAGCCCTCGATTCGGATGCAAAATCAACCTCACCAGTTCACTGCTGCTGACTTCGAAGGTAGCGTCGACGCCGTCTTAGACAGGCTTGATGACGATCCGCGAGCCGTGTATCGACAGGACGACAAGCAATTCCGCTACGACCTTACGCTGGCGAACGCGGCTGAGATGTGGGAACTGTACCAAGCGGGCGACTACCCATTCCGTCTAATGGTTGCCATTCAGGGATGGACTGGGGAATCCTACGCTGTCGCAGCCGATGAGGTGCTGGACATCGGGTATGACTATCTTGGAATTGGTGGTGTCGCTGGCAGTCCTGTCCACGAGGTCCGGAAAATCGTCAAAACAGTTGGAAAGAGAATCAAGGACTATGAGCGGTCTCACCAGACTCGTATCGACACCCACGTGTTCGGCTTCGCCAAATCCGATGCGTTCGAAAGTATCGGCCGATCCGGTATGTCGAGTTTTGACAGTGCGAGTATGCTTCGCTCCGCCTGGACAGGCGGGCGAAACTATCGGGTCGATGGGGATGAGCGATACGATGCCATCCGTGTTCAGTATCCCAAACACGGTTCGGATCTCTCTGATGCTATTGAGACCGCATTACGCGGTCGTGAGACACTTATTGCGTTGCGCACGTTTGCGAACGGACAGTCGATAGCGGAGGCTCTTCGAGAATGGAAAATTGAAGCCAAAGAAACCCTCACAGCCACGATCACATATATTAAGAATCACCGTCATCAGGAACGGTTCAATTCCACTCGTCTTCGCGACGTGGAAGCAGCACTAATTGAGGACTTCGAATACGCCAGTCAACTACAGGCGTATTTCAGCGATGATTTGCGAGGTCGTCTGATCAAACTCCTCCGGTCGGATAACAAAGAGAACCCGGAACCGTTCGCAGAGTACACTGAACCGCTTGCTACTGCACGTAGTGTGCTAAACAGATTCCCGAGGATGGTTGAGATCCTTGAGCGCGAGGAATCCAGAACGGATGGGATGGATACATTCGAACGTCTCTGGTTTGTGATTCAGGACTATGCTATCTGGATTGGGAACTACGATCTTCTCGAAGCGTATCAGCAGACACTCTCAAACAAACCGTGGGAAGACTGTGGTTGTCCGATCTGCACCGAGCATGGTATAGAGGTCTGCATTTTCCGAGGAAACGATCGAAATCGTCGTCGAGGCTTCCACAATACAGCGAAGTTCTACGACGAGTTCTCGGAGGCACTCCCAAAGACGCTCGTTTTAACGAAAGGCTCAGCCTCGTTCAGCAACTACGAAACCGTTGAAGGGTATTTAAATAATGAGAAAGAAGCGTTCTGGAATAATGTCCATGATCTCCCGGTCGCAGAGATCGGTGCGTTCGACGCCAATGGTGTCCACGAGTGGTGGGCAGAGACTCCTAGTACAATCTCTTTTGCACCGACAAAAACAGCGAACACACTCAAAGAGTACCTCGGTCGGTATGACGAGCTCTATCTGTTCAATCCGGGAGAAAATACTTCACAGACTCTCGGTGATACGATGGAAGACATCGACTGTGACATCCACGATTTCGATAATCCACAGGAGTTGCGAGAAGATCTCTTAGACGGTCTTGGTCGTAACTATTCAGTTAGCACGGATTTTGCTCCACATAAACCAGTCCTGGATGCAGAGAACGGCTTAGATGTCCTCATTATTGACCAATGTTCCGGATCAAAGTATGTCCCGAACGGCGAACAGATTTTCGGGATGAACGAAATTGACAGTACCTCCAAAGAGGAGTTACTCAGTCGAGACGACACCATCGGTGTCAAAGCCAACGAGTTGTACACTGGGCGGCAACAGGAAGCAATATCAAATGCCGTTCGACAGCTCCGTTCTGATGGGCACCGTGTTGAGCGTTACTTTATCAGCGCCGGATTTGGTTTGGTCGATGAGGAGGAACGGCTCCCGCCATACGAGGTTACCTTTAGCGGGATGAACGTCTCCGAAATTCGTGAACGGTCTGACCGACTTAGTATACAAGATGACCTATATCGAGTGCTGGACCAGTCGGAGTATGATATTGTGTTTTTCACACTTGGTTCGGATTACTATCGGAGTATTGATATTGACCGTACGGTCCAGCGAATTAGACCAGATCGGATTGGTGTCGTTTTTAATCGGGATTTAGTCGACGAACAGTACGACAATATCGTCTCTGTCTCAGCGCGGACCGAAGATGCGAAACGTCACGAGACAATTGTGATTGGATTAAAGGGCACCTATATGGAAAACTTTGCACAGAACGTTCGTGATATGACAGAGCTGGACCCTGATGCAGTCAGTATCCTGTGTCGGTATCTCGAAGAGGATTCCACTCAAGCAGCAATCGAGAAGTTCTAATAGATGTTGTCAATTACTTATTACATCTTCGATTGACTCGACTGCCTTAACAAATTCGCGACCGGTATCTGTCGGTCTATATCGAACGTTACGCGGACTTTGTTCAATTCGTTCTGCTAACTCATATTGACATAACAATTTGAGTGCCTCGGAGATTGTATCGCTCGATGAATTAACCCGGCCCTCGATTTCGGAGTAGTTCATCCCACCACTAGAAATCAGGAGTTCGAGAACCTCCATCGTGCGTTTTCGACCGATGAGCTCACGCACGTCTTCCGAAACCATCTATATGCTCTCTTAGAGGAACCGACAAAACCACTTGGATTTGTCGTCTATAGCTTTGCTCAAGCAAAGCTTTATGATTGAGCCGAGCTAAGCACAGCGCATCGGATATGTTGTACAGACAACGAAAACTCGACACCCCACACGGAAAATTACAGACCCCTGTACTTTTTCCGGTAAGCAATATCGGGAAACGGTCGAGTGATAATACGCCAGAATACACGGATAGCATCCCAGATTTGTCGACTGCGATGGTCAATGCGAGGGCCATACGCAACCGGCAGGCACAGTGGAATCGGTTACAGAAAGGAGCAACACTCCGTGAAGAGATGGGTGTTGCTAATGACACGATTATCTTTGCTGACAGTGGTGGGTACGATTTCCAGAACAAGGAGATTGACACTACCCCAGCAAAAACCCTCGAAACGCAACGTCGATTAGGTGCGGATATTTTCGGGACTGTTGATGCTCCTCTCTCTCAGGACAATCGAAAGGCAGCAAATCAGCAACGAATCAGTCGTAGTATTGACCTTGCATTGGAAGCGAGCGATGCACACGATGGTGATGAGGTACTGTTAGCGAGTGTTCATGGGTATGATCCAAAGACGGTACAGAATACTATCCGCCATCTCGAACGGAACGGTGAATTCGACGGGTATGCTGTCGGGAGTCTCGTCCCGATACGTACCAATTATGAAAAAGTAACAAAAATCATATTAGCGGCCAGACGGGCGACTGACAAACACCTCCACGTATATGGGTTAGGTGGTATAACGTACCAGCCATTACTTTTGTATATGGGTGTTGATAGTTTCGACTCCTCAGCATTTATCCGAAGTGCAGCAAAAAGAAATTATCTCATGCCAGGATTCGGTGGTGAACCACTGAAAAACATAGAGGACCTCATTCACTTGCCCTGTGCTTGCCCAGTCTGTAGCACACGCAGTTTCGAGAAGATACGAAACGATAGAGATCTTCTCGTCCAACATAACCTCTGGGCATTAGCTCTTGAACTCCGCCGATTTCGGTATATGCACGCGTCAGGAGAAGATATGGAGGCATATCTTGACTTGCGTTTTCAAGGAAACGAGGTAACACAGCGAGCATATCACACGGCGAAACAGCAGGTCCGGAGGCTCACATGAGTGACGAACGGCCGACTGTTCGACCCGTGACACTCGCACGTCTCGTTGAACTCACCCACATTTGTGCCTCTGAGCCTACAACCACCGACGGGATCGAGACAACTCTCGATGTAACCCATCGCCGTGCCCGCGAGACCATTCTGGAAGCAGCACGAATCGATCTCATCGAAATCATCGAACCTGAGGCCGAGAATAGTACATACAAGACAACTGATGTCGGATCAACATTTCTCGAAGCGGTTCGAAATGAGCAGTGGAGTACGGTGAGCGATATCTTGGAAACTCGGAGCCCCCATTATCGTGCGTTCCTCGACATTCTTCAAAAAGACCACCCGATATCACTCGACGAACTCCTTGAAGGGTTGAAAGCCGCATCCGAGTTCTCGTCGTATAAATTCAACCAGACAAGCGTTGAAGTCGTCGGTGACTGGGCAGAACGTCTTGGACGCATCCACCGGAACGCTTTCTCTGGGACGTACTACCCCGTGACAAGATCCGATGTACCGCCAAACTTCCAATTTATTCTCTTAACGGCATTCGACGAGCTCGAATCGAGTGCGGGAGTCAATCTCCGACAGCGGTATCTTTCGATTCCGGAACTTCGCGAGACTGTCTGTGAACGCACCGGGTGTACCCGTGAGGCGTTCGACGACGCACTTGTCGATCTTGTCGGACAGAACGTCGGGAAACTCGAACTATCCGGGGCACCCGTCGACACGGGTGCGAAGGAAGCCCGCTTCGGGATCAAAGAGATAGAGCTCGCAGACGACGATGGTCTCGTCTCGACATCACAGTCGACTGACCGTGTGATGGCTGGCGTCGAACAGTTCGACAAACACTACTACTACCTCGCGGTTCACGACCGCGATATCACGTACACACAGACACAATCATGAGCGACAACGCATTCAACATTACCGATCAACAACGCGACTACTCGATGTACGGTCTCGAAGAAAACCCATTTCCCTACAGTCCGGTACCCGACGAAGATCCCGAGGTGTACTGCGGACAAGAGCACGTTGCTGACACCGTCAGTGAGACGGCGTCGACGCTACTGGGAACGGGTAAATCCAAACATCTCGTGATCACTGGGAAGTACGGGAACGGGAAGTCCCATACGCTGAAATATGCTCGTTCGCTGGTCCGTGACCGCGAGGACGTGGTCGTCGGATACGTTGCCCAACCCGGTGAAGGGTTTCTCGATATCTATCACGAATTCATCTACGATATCGGATTCGAACGTCTCCAGGAGATCGCCTACGAGTTCCTTGCCTCTATCACTCGCAAGGAAACCGACTCAAATCCAGCCGGAGCTAGCGAGATGGAGTCACTCATTGACGACGGAAGGGTACTCCTCTCCGACATAGTCCCGGTGGCTGTGCAGCGATTGAGTGACATCACCAAATTCGCCGATTTCGCACGAGCAATCGTTCATATGGTCTATGAGGATACGAATCTCTACGCTTGGCAGTGGCTGACTGCGGAGGGCATTCGCTACGAGCAGCGCAAGGAAATGGAAATCCACAGCGCACTAGACGATGATACAATGGGTGTGCGAGCGTTCACCTCGTTCAAAAATCTGCTCCTAGAGCTGGGATATACTGGTGTGTTCGTGTTCGTCGACGAGTTCGAGGCGATTGCCCGACTGAGTCCAAAGAACAAGCAGGCGACACTCAACAGCATCCGACACCTCATGGACCAGAATGGATCGGGGCTCTCGCTACTGTTCGCCTGCGCCCCCGAGGTCTGGCAAGATGTAATGAGTGAGTATCATGCCTTCTCTGAGCGGATCGGCAACGAGGTCGCGCTCCGACCGCTCACAGAAGATGACCTGACGGAACTGGTCGGGAAGTATCTCGCTACTGCCCGTGATGGGGAGTCGACCGATATTGATCCCTTCGAGCAGGAGTGTTTGGATCTAATTCACCAACGAGCACAAGGAAATATCCGTCAGGTACTGTCGATGTGTGGGCAAGTACTTGATCAAGGAGTCACACAGCAACGTGAGAGTATTTCTCCAGATGTTCTGGATAACGTAATTTCTTAGTTCGACCGCGCCTCTAAAGCGAGATTATTGATTCCAGAGAGTAACTTAGACGGCGTGTTTAGGAGCGTCTCCCACAGCTTTCGATATAACTTCCCGAGATAGTGGAACATTTTCTGGTTTTGACGTACCTATAGAATTCATCATGCCGAGTCCGACCTCGCCAGATGTAGTCGACCGGAGAGCGTCATTGAGACGATTTTTGTTCGATTCTCCATCCTGGCTGTCACCAACCCCTCGCTTTCGAGGGCGTTGACGTGCCGGGTAATGGTACTCTTTGCACACCCAAGCCGCTCGGTGAGTTCTGGAATAGATACGTCGGACCCGTTGGTGTTGATTGCAGCCAGTGTCTCTCGGGCCCCGTCGGATACAGTAGCCGTCACGTTAGGCAGAGGCCACTCTCGGACCTGCCCATCGAGATCACTATACCCTAACGTCGACTCGATATCGCGTTCGTGGGCCATCGTGGCGATAGTCAACGGTAACAACACATCCCGTGCGCCACCACTGAGACTAACGATAACAGACCCATCTGCTGTCTGAATAATGTCGCTACACTGTATCACGGCCGTTTCAATTGATGAAATGGAACTAACAGAGCGAGACAAACACATCATTGCAGCCCAAAAGTTACTTAACGAGTTTACTGATCTCGTAGACGACCGCTCTCAGTTCAAGCAGCCGATCACAGCAGATGTCGATCAGATGGTCGAAATGCGAACTTATCTCAAAGAAATTAAACGACACCTCGATCAGTGTGATAACATCGATACCGAGCAAATCCACAACACTAGAGTCTGGCTCTTAATGACAATCCAAGACGTAAAAGGTAAAACAGAAATGCCTGTCTGGGACATCTACGACTTGAGAGATGCCTTACTCAATTTGTGTTATCAGAGCGACCGAGCAATAAACATTGAACGAGAACTAAAACGATAAAGAACAATGGTTGACTGCCCAAAGTGCTTTACCGAAGTTTCTCCAGTTTCTGTAGAAGATGGGGGTCGAGTCGGCTGGTGGTGTCCGAACTGTGAAGCACTCCATCCAGACGGTGATTACGTAACCATGCGTCGAAGACCACTAGGAATGCCAAGATGAGTGACAACACTACAGCTCAAGAAAAATACGAACAGATTGAATGCAAAGACTGTGGATGGTCACGACAAAGCAAGGACCGTCTAAGTATATTAAAAAGTGGATTCTATCATGTTATTGGACAAGGACACGATGTAACTAGACAAGACGAAATTGAAGAAGAATTCAATCTGTAAGGGCAATAGAAATGTAGGTATTTTTTAACCCTCGATTTAGAATGAGGTAGAAATTATGGATTCCGATGAACCAGACACCAACGAAGATGAAGCAACGACATCCGATCAAGAACAACAGTCCACCGAGATCACAACGTATGGATTAGATCTCATCGCCCAAGCTGCCAACAATGTCGAAGAAAGGCTAGACTCTGGAGTAGACGAATACACTGCCTACGCAGCATCAATCGAAAAGATCATCGACATCTTCGCAGCTGAGACGTTCCTAGAGTGGATGGCATTCACCCACGAAGTATGCGAAACATATGACGTAGCAGACGAATATCCCTCAGAACAGCGTGTAGAAGCGGTATACGGATCAGACTGGCGAGAAGGTGTCAGAATGGGATTCTGGCACATCCTAGAAGGTGCTATTGAGCAGCAAGTCGAAAACCCACAAGATATCGACATCCCACAACCCAACAGTGAGACAGACACTGAAGCACCAGACATCGACCCAGAAGAGTGGGCCGATACTCGAACTGAAGAAGATATGGAACCAGATCTTATTCTCGAAAGGACACTCACCCAAACCGTCACCATGCCAGATCGTGACGCAGTTTTCCAAGAACTGAACTCTGATGAAGACTCACGAGAGTTCGAATTCATGCAGTACATCGTTCTGCTAGACCAACTAACTGAAGAATACGATCTCCAAACATGGGAAGGCATCAGCGATACCATGGTTCGAGAAGGCATTTCGTATGGCCACTTCTGCTGGAACATCGTCGACACGATCCTATCTGAATTCGCTATGAACATCGACGACATCAACCATCTAAACGATAACAACACCAACACACAAAACTGAATCAAACAATATCAAAACGACCAACCACACAGTCGGTAGTATACTGCATTTTCGAAGATTGCGACGGTAAACTGAAAGTACCATATTGGATTGGCTCTCCCGAATATCGAACCGGCACAAACCACAATATAATAGTCAATCCAACACTCTCTACAGAGATGAGTTATGTCTAATTCCGATAACCAAGAGGTCGCTCAGATAGAGATCGATGAAGAAAAATTAGAAGAATTAGGGCTTCTAAACTTTCACGCAGGGGATGAGATCCCGCTAACCGAGGTTCTCAGCAGACAGGGAATAGAATTCCAGGAGGTCAACAAACTTAGCACAGACAAGGGAGAGAGGACCATTCACGTATATGAAATCGTCATGCCGGATTCGGGTGATACGCAATGGGTAGCTGAATGGTGTGACCAGCTCGGACTGAACAGCCCCCCATCATTTGTCCGTCTCTTTTTCGACCACACCCCAAGCCAATCTGATGTTTCAGAGGCGATAGAATTAATTAATCAAGCCTCTTCCAATTGACATCCTCCCCACCTGAAGACGCGAGAATCCCAAGTGATATTAGGGTTTGCAGACTTCCTGTTCTCTCGCCTGAAACGACCCGTTCTCGCGGTCAAACAGGAAGACTCTAGGCTGTGCCAAACAGCCGTTACTCATATCCCCCGTTGGGGGACTTTGAGTTATCTTTCTGCGAATATTCACCACACCGTTCACATCTGCATTCATAACATCGACAACAACAAATACTGATTAATCTAAAACACCACAACTGAAACACCGGAAAACTATCAGCTCAACCCTGACAGATTAACTCTGTGCCCACTCAACAGCGGTATCCAAGTCACTGAAACTGTCGACAGTAGCTCCAGGAACATCAACCTGTGATGTCACAGCCATCGCAGTAACCCCATTGGAAACGAAACCAATCTTCCCGACTCCTGTGTATTCACCGTTTGCAGACCACTCTTCTCCCATATACTCTTGTGTTTCAGCTGGAAGATTCGTTTCGTCACCGAACACAGCCAACGTCGCCACAATATCATCCCGTTTACCACGCTCACGGTAATGATCGCTCGCCGCTTCAAGATCCTCATCAGCAAAGCCCTGCCACCCCTTCATGTACCAGATCCCAACGCCATCCTGAACTTCGAATTCCCATTCATAATCACTCGGATTCGGAAGTCTGTCTGACATACAATTAGTTGTATTCCATCTCCATAATAAGTATGATCATTTCTATTTCTCGTTTGGAGTGAAAGTGTATAATGAATCCCAAATCAACAGATCATAACAACAAACTCAAATCAATAATCAGTACTTCACAAAGCCGCTTAGTTAGAACGTCTGCTTGCTGAAGGTGTGTCTAAAACCAAACAAGCAGACGGTGAGATCCACGAGGACCAGCTTCTTAACTTTCTCGTCAACCGCCTTG
>Ga0306891_100248_pt1 | contig 19548 bp, 21 predicted proteins | sample AntDeeMetagen285_FD_190426 | JGI IMG/M metagenome (GOLD analysis project Ga0306891, IMG submission 190426) | Saline lake microbial communities from Deep lake, Antarctica - Metagenome #285 (v2) (version 2) | ecosystem: Environmental > Aquatic > Non-marine Saline and Alkaline > Saline | place...
CGCCGAACCCTACGCCACCATCCTCTCGATTCACCCACTCTTCGAGATCGACCCACGCGACGGCGTCTTGAAACCCACCGATTCACCTACTCCCTCTTCGCTCGTCGACGCCGACCTCACTGTCGAAGGCCAAAACCCCGAACTCACCCGTGAGGAACCTGATCTCCCACTCTATTCGGATTCCTTACTCCTGATCGATGCCCTCGAACGCTACGAGCCGACCGATCTCGAAACCATGGAGACCGCCGAGTTGGTCAATCTCTATACGCTTTGCTCGGATGTCCAGCGCAATGCCGACGATCTCCGCCAACAGATCCGTTCGCTTCTCTTAGATCGACTCCACCACGACCAACCCGTCTACGGCCAATATGGCTCTGTTCAGCGCACCAGTCGACGTAATCGAACGCTCAAAGACGACGAAACGGTCCTCGAAATACTCGAAGACCAAGGGATTGATCGAGAGCGTGTCACCACCGTCGACAGATCCAAAGTCGATGAGGCACTCGAAGTGACTGACCTTTCGGAGTCGGACCTCTACGAGATCGACGAAAGCCAGTACGTCCGCAAGGCCGATGTCGACGAAGAACGCAAGGAATCGCGGCTTCAGGGCCTCAAAGACCAACTCGCCGCTGTCGACGAACCACAAACGGAGGAGCTCCAAGACGAAATCGAAGAGCTCGAAGCCCGCATCGAGGACCTCACCAGCTTCAGCTCCGCTAGCGAAGTCGACTGATATCACTCTTTGCTGAACGAGAAGAGTAATGAACAGGAGTAGACAGACCACAAGCCGGTGGTAGGGCGGCTTCAGGTTGAATCTCTGTCCTCAGCCGACTCTTCGGTCGACCGAAGCGTATCACGGAGCCGTTCGGTGTCTTGCTGCAGTCTCTCTTCGAGACTCAAAGACTCTTCATCCGCGTCGACGGCTGAAGATGAGTCATGAGCTGACTCGCTGTGAAGAGCCGAGAGCTGTTTTTCTGCTAACTGCCGCTCTATCGCTGAAACGCCATCTTCCGTGAGATGCTCCAACTGCGTGCTGCTTTCGTCGCTTTCCAACTCTCCCAGTTTCTTGATTGCGGCTTCTCTTCGATATGGGTCTGCATCCGAACGTGCTGCCAACTCGTAGAGGGCATCTTCACTCTCCGGTAGTTCAGGCGCGTTATCCATCTCACCCAGTTCTATGGCTGATCCCTACTTGGGGTTTTATTTTTACCGAAACTCACCAAGTCGATGAAATCAGTGATATTATGCTGTACAGACAGCTATCTCGTCGTAATGCCGACAGCTGACCAACCTAAAATCACGACCACCGCAGAAATGTGGGACGTTGTCAGCGATCAGCCTCCCAGCGCGAAATTGGTTGTCAAAGTTCTCGAATACAATGGAACGCTCACCCAGTCTGAACTCGCAGACAAAACACGACTCTCATCACGAACTGTTCGACACGGGTTGACGAAACTCGAAGAAGCCGGTGTCGTCGTCTCTGAAATCTCACTCTCTGATGCCCGGCAAAACCTCTACTCTCTCAAAATTGATCCGTGATCTACAACTTCAGTTCTCGTAATCAAGCCGTTCTACAACTTCCCCGAATGCAACGGTATCACGGACCGTCTCTATGTATATTCGAACACGGTCGCCCACCTGTGCACCAGGAACGATCACCACAAATCCACGTTCCACACGTGTGAGTCCATCACCCTGATCACCCGTCTCTGATATCTCGACTATCCGCTTGTCTCCTTCACTTACCGGTGGGTCCTGGATCTCTCCGTCTTCCTGAGAGCTACCGGATGATTCTCTCCCTACAGATGACCTTCCGGTCGACAACAGTGCAACCTGATGGATCTCCTCTTTGTCGACAAACCCCTCAGTGACCTCCTCGTGTGGAACTTCGATCACGTACGTATCTGCTGTCTCCTTGACGGCTGCTGAAAACAAACAGTTGAGTTGCTCAGATATTTCCATTGCCCGACCTATCCCTCAATTCCTCGCCCCTTACGTATTGCTGTAACGTGTTCATATTACCATCATAAATTATCCAATTGAAATCCGTAATCTCTGCCGACTCCTCGGTCGACCGAAGATGGTGAGATTTCTGCAGTATTCGAAAGCCCGGAAGTGGTGAAAGGGCGACGGGGTGGTGGGATACCCCAGAGGTGGTTGATCCCTGAGAGCCAGTGGATCAACCACCAGTTGCTAGTCAGTATTCTAAATAAAAACTGTTGATTTGATATAATTACGACAAAACCGACGGTTGGTACTCAGAGGGTCAGTCAGGACTTTCAGACGCTGTAGCGCCAGATTTTCGCTTATAGAACGTAGCCAGAGTCGCTGCCACAGTAACAACCACGACGAGTTTCTTTCGTCCCATATCCCGATATTCGTCCGTATCCACTAATCTCTACTGTTAGACCGGGGAGATCGACATAGATTCACACTCATCCAAACTCTGTTGATCCACAGATTCAGGCAACTGCCCAATCCGAACCGCAGTTTCCGATGCTGTTGCAGCCTCAGCACTCTCAATCTCGCCTTGATCTGCATACGCTCCCCACAGGAATGCCCACCACCTCGATAACCGACGATGTCGTCCAAACAACGCCTCTATGTCGTCGTCTGGACTGATCGGTGCTAACCCACTCATATATACCTCTTCTAACTCCGGAAGATCATAGTGCGTTATGTAGTGACAGAGGACTCGACTCCCAATATCACGGGCGAACTCTGCGTCGATGATCGCCGTATCTGGCTCTGGTTCTCCAAACGGTTCTTCCCGGTGACTTTGGGGACTCCACCACGGCTCTAAGTGGGCTTCCCAGCGCCGTCGACCCTCAGATTCGGTCGGCTCGATGATATCCCACGCCGCTAGCTCGTTGATATACCGGTCGTAACTGCTTCCAGAAATCTCGGCAGCCTCAATAATCTCTGACCGTCCCATCGGCTCGTCTGCATCAAGCAGTGTTTTCAGGAGTTTCGTCGCTGTCGGCGGCAGCTCCGGCAGTAACCGGTCTGCTGGTAGTTGTGACAGCCCGTAAGCGATATCTCGAATACCGATGAAATCGAAGGTTTGAGTCGACCGAGCAATGTGCAGCATTGCTTCGGCCACATCCGATGGACACGCTCGGTGTGGTCGATCAGTAGTTCCTAACACCCGAAGGAACAGCCGAACCAACCGCTCCAAGTCGTCGTTTCGCTCATGGATATCGCCTCTGTGGGATACCTCGTAGCCTTTCGCTGTCGCAAACTCCTCGACGAGTTCACGGGTTGCTGTATAGGTGTTCGAAATCTGGACGGGGATCTCCATCACCGGTGCCGCCTCCGTTCCATCGGCGATGGCCTCTCGGATCTCACTTGCTTCCCGTTCGATTGCCTGCTCGATCTCCGGTTTGAGATCCGTCATTGTCGGTCCCGAAAACACCCATGAGGCGGTCAGATGCATTGCTGGATCTGAACGGTCGACATCGTATGGCAGCCGCTTTTTCAGCTTCTCTTCGCGGTCTTCCAGCAGCATTCGGTATCCCGAGTGAATTCCGTAGACTGACTGCTTAGGAACGGTGTAGCGAGCGAAATTCAAGAAGTCATCGAGGCGCTTCTCATCCCGGATCAACATCCCAGTATCCGGCATTCGGATGTTGATCGTCACGTCGACGCCGATGGCGTAATAGAGCTGTGTTGCCGAAGCGATCAACCCATGCAGATCACGGAACAGTTCAGTCCGCGCTTCGATATCGTCGCTGTTGGTGAGTTCACCGACCTTCTTTAGACAGAGACTTCGGACGGACCCAATACGATCTTTCCAGTCGTCGTACTGTTCTTCGTCTTCGCTAAACCAGCCAATCTGGTGGCCCCAACGGATGATATCGCCTGCCTTCTCGTCGAGTTTCTCGACGATTGCGTCATCGATGGCTTCGAATTCATCACCGAGAGCAGATGGAGTCAGTATCTTACTCAGCGCTTTATCGCTCAGTAAGGCTCCCGCAATACGTCCCAACGTTGGGAGGGGGCCGCCCCACTGAGACATGACGAGCAGATCGTCGTCGAAACAGCTGAGATACGAGATCCGACCGTCGTCAAACTCCGAGAGGCGGTCATCAACGAGGTTTACCCCTCGATTTCGGCGGCCAGCAGCGTATCGCTGGTGCATTCCCCAGGCATCAAGGACTTCGGATGGGCCGTCGAGCCACTGGACGTAGCTATCGCCGTTGGTGGGGGAGCCTGTTGCGGCCATCCACTCCTCGGCGGTTGCTGTCGAAGGTGTCCCTTCCCCCCCTTCCGTGCTTGCTCGCGCTCGATACACTGTACCTGCATCGGACTGAGGGGTCGGCGTAAGAGCCGTCTCCAACGTCGATTGGGAGGGGTGAATTGTCCGGTAGTCATCAGTCAGGAACTCCTCGACAGCAAGCTGGCCAAGCGACGTGAGAGAGGCACTGTTGTACTGTCCAGCACGGTCAATAGAGACGAGACCCAACTCTTCGAGATCAAGGATGTAGCGGCCAACAGTCCCCGGTGTGACGCCGATCTCGTCGTCTTGTTTGAGGTCCCGATAGTCGCGTGAACCGTCGACTGGAAGGTTCCCGAGTAGTCGAATCCGTCCAGAGTCTTCTGGAAGTTCTTGCAGTGCTTCCCACGCGCGCCGACGGGTCGACTCCGATGAGCGACCAGCCGTAGCTACTGTCTCTTGTGTGGACCTATCAGTACTCCCAGTAAGACCCAGATGTGCATCCCACCACTTGGAATATCGCTGACCGAGATGGCTCTCTAAAGCAGGTGAGACGACGAGCCGAACATCAAACGCCGATCCAAGCACCGCAATCGTAGCGAGAGCTCGAACCCCCGTCGACCGGTCAGCCAGCTCAGTCCACGACTCACCGTCGAGTATGAGTGTCATCGCCTGTGGGTCATCGTCGAGCTCGTTGTGAAGACGGACAGGACCCTTGGCGAGTGCTTCCAAGCCGCCGTTCAATGGACCCTTCCCAGTCCCGACACGCGTCAGCGCATTGTCTAACTGCTCGTATTGGCGCTGGTGGTACTCAGAGAGATCATCCTCAGAAAAATCGTTGTATTTGATTGCCTGTTTTGCGAGAGAATAGAGGTACTCAATCGCTTCAGCCTCGTCATCGCTCCAGATTTCGGTCGTCGACTGCCACTCTTGGGGCGTAACCCCAAGGGTGTCGGTCTGAAGTTTGCCGACTAACGAGCCATACCGTTTGTGAGAGAGAATTTGGGGGTCAATCTCGGCAGCATAGCCACGAATGGCTCGAAGACTACTGGGAAGCAACTCATGAAGTAGTTCTGGAAGCCACTCTGAGAGACGTGGTGAGATATCGCCAACGACGATGCCTGCTGTCGAAGGTGATCCACCAGGGGAAACCTTTCGAATATCGGGGTGTCGATCTTGTTTATTCTGGGTTGAGTGCATGGAGCCCGCCGTTTGGCGAAGCGGACTGTGTGGAGATCGACCGACAACCAGTAAGGGCCGAAAGGAATTTGAACCCGAACGTCGATTTTACTGGTAGGAGCATACCGTCACACGCTCCTCGTAGGATCATATCCACTGATCCGCTTCAGGAATACTACGAAACGAAATCCGGGACTGGGTGTAGGAGCTTTAGACCCGGATTTTCGTTTGGAATTATACTGGTGAGTCATGACTATCGGGTAGTGCTGATGGGATTGATGTCGGTTTCTGCCACAGGTTTGGTGTCTTTTGACATATCTGTTGGAGTTGCACTATGTTTCCTCTCACCATACGTAGCGAGAGATATAGCAGTGGCTCACTGAAGGCAAACGCTTATATTCATCGGGAGAAAAGCAGGAGGTGTCCAAGCACCTGCTTTCTCCGTTTATTATTTTCCTTAGCTGTTGGCTTAGCTTGTGAGATGGAGTGACTTAAAGTATTGGCTAGTAGTTCGAGCTTTGACGACATCATCTATCTAGGTCATGGCCCGAGCAACATCTTCGAGGTCTTGTAATGACTTCCCGGAGCCGTCGCGCTTTGTGACTCCTTGATCATCCAGCCCGTCTGCTATTCAGTACGCTTGGTAATCTCACCACAAGAACAAATGGAGAGGCAACGATGCAGTGGAAGTGATCATTCGGCTTGAGCTCGGCTCGAACGTCGCCCTCAAAGTCCCGACCCTCAAACAGTCGACCTTTCCATTCACCCCTGTCGTCTGTTTCTTTCTCCGTCCACCCGTGGTAGGCGACTAACCCCTCAGCATTCATCAGCTTCAGAATCCCGGCGACGACCTTCCGGGTCCGTTCTATGACATCCTCAGCCTCCAAGTACCAGTCTTCGGGCGGCGAAAAGACGAGATGGTGTTTGTAGACCGGTACTCCCAGCCGGGCCGACATCGTTTTAGCGACCGTCTGAAGACGAGCAGCGTCGTTCTCGGCTTTATCGACTGCCCACATCGGCACACATATCATACAGACGCTCCAGTTGCAGGTCCGACCAAGGGGGAACGTCGAGCCGCAGTCGGTACAGAAATGAACGATATCATCACCACAATCATCGTACTCCTCACCGAATCCAGAGAGATCGAGCGGCGGGAGGTAGCCGTCGCCCCCTCGCTCGTCGATGTGAATGTCGTCTATCGAGGTCGACACGTCAGTCACGCCGACTTCCCCCCCCCCACATTTCGAGTGAAAAACGGGCGTAGAGGCTCAGAAAGTGGTAAAATCGAACAGTAAGTTAGGTCTAACCTTTCGTCGTGAGAGCTATAGAGCCAGACGGAGTAGGAGAACCTGAGCCCGTGCCAGACGGCTCAGGGAAATCGACCCTACATACCCTACCAAAGATATGGGGGTCGATTTTCATCTCGCCGCTCTCATACAAAGATCTGATTTGTGGTATGGTGTGAGTTGAGAAAATAGATGCGAAATATGATATAATCTTGAGTTTAATTATACGAAATCTGGTATATTTTGTCTTGGAGCCCTTCTGAAATCACCATCATTTTTCTTATATGAGAGGGGCCTGATGTTGATACTTGACATCGAAGTATGAAGAAAAACGGGAAATATTGCCAGTTTTCATTACTGAAGTGCTATTTTTTGCCGTTTTAGCGACCTAATAATTTCTATACCAAAGATTAAGTATCTACATATTCTAAAGAGAACAATAGGAGCAAATCGATGGCAGGCAAGAACAAAGGGTTGTTCAAGCACACCCTCGATCAGTGGGTCAGTACCGTTCTCGAAATGAATGATCTTGAAATGCAAGTGATAGGTCTTTTGCTGCCGTTCACAGGATTACGAGTGAAAGAATTCATACATTTTCACGGCCCAACGTGGTTGAGTTGGAAGGGTGATGGAAGTGATACAACATATGGCGAGATCCCAGTAATGAAGGTTCCAGCACGGGCCAACTGTTTTAGAAAAGGAGCCAACGGTCCATGCAATTTGTGCGAAAGTAACGACGGTGGAAAGTTTGAGACAAAGTACGACGACGAGCGAACCATCCCGCTCGTCGAAACATGGAAAAACCACGGTGCGACAGACAAAGAACAATTTGTTGAACAAGACCTGCCGCTGCGAGAACTAACTAGGACCTATTTCAAAGTATCTCGAAGCGATGTTGGTAACGAATTGATCGGTGGCGACGGACTATCGGCAAACACGGTCAATAAAAAACTTAAACAAATTGGTCAAAAGGCGCAACTCGACTTTGAACGCGAATTAATCGAATCACATTACAGCTGTTTCGATAAACCGATTCCAAATATCAATCCGCATGATATGAGAGGGACATTCATCATGCAGTTGATGAGAAATAATATGCAACGAACCAAGGTTATTGGCTACACCGGGCACGATCATGTCTCGTCGCTTGCACCCTACGAAGAACGATTAGCTAAGGAAATAAACGCCAAAGAATTCTTAGATCATATTTAACACAGTTGATGCCATCAAAAGAGTATACAGACGAGGATATTTTATCAGACCTCAACGAGGTTAATTCCATTGTTGACGGGCGACCCAAGAGAGATGATTTCAGAGAACATGGCTCTACTTGTTCGCCGAATACTGTCGTAAGGCGATTTGGCGGGTGGGGAGATGCCCTCGATGAAGCAGGCATTGATTATGAATCAATCTATAGTCGATCAGATACAGTTACAAGATCAGACATAATTGACGACCTGCAGCGGGTAGCCGCCGACATAGAAGAGTCCCCAACTAGGAAGCAGTATTGTGAGTATGGAAACCATAGCACCGCGACAGTAGTAGATAGATTCGAATGTTGGAACGATGCAAAAGAGGCTGCTTCTCTACCCATATATAATGCCAGAAAATCAAGAACTGAACTAATAGACGATCTCAAGCGTGTTAAATCTGATCTTGACAAAACACCAACACAGACAGAATACCAGGAACACGGGGAAAACAGTGCTGCGGCTATCAGAACCGAGTTCGGATGTTGGACTAATGGATTGAGGGCAGCTGATATCGAACTCAATCAGAGAGGGTGGATTCCTGAAGCCGAAATGTTGATTGATCTGATTGATGTGACAGACGGAAATATAGCACCCCCGCCAAACGAATATAGGAAAGAAGGCAGGTTTGGGGGTCATCTTGAGAAAAAAACAGCCGAAGGCAGGTATTGGGAGGCGTGTGTACGCGCAGGATTGCGACCGCGCACTCGTTGTCCGCTTACCCCATCATCACTAGACAGCTATTTTCGGGCTATTGAAGAACTTAATCAGTACGACTCGATAGGTCCAAGACTAATGTTGTTCACCGGTCTAGATTCGTATATCATCAAAAACATCTCTCCTGATTGGATGTTGGATAGGGATGATCCAATTATTAGAGTGCCACAGGAACAAACAGACACAGGCGACCCGTGGGTGTTCCGCATCCCGGAGGTGTGGGTAAATCCACACACTGGAGAAACGATAGATACAAACCTACCAGAATCGCTGGACTGGATTTTTGCACGTTACGGTGAAATACCGTTCGAGAAAGGAGCACAGATAACACACAAAGTTCGGTATGTCGCATCTGAGGCCGATATTGATGTGGAGAGGAGAAGAAAAGAATATCCAAGATACACAGACTGGGAAAAATACGAATCTGAACTACCAGTCGTTCGGCCACCTGATCTCCGAACGACTTACGGAATAAATCTCGCCCGACAGAACGTGGATATAGATACAATCCAGCACCGGATTGGACTAAATCGAATGAATAGACTAGAACAGGTCTCCGATTACTTCGTCTGGCTATACCAATTCGAAGATCACTGCCACCCCGACTACGAGCCGTCAGGCACGTATATTAATCCAGACACTAGAGATATAGAGACAATCGAATCCGAGGGTAGCTGAGCAGCCTGAGAGCGGTGTCAGTCGCGTTCTATAAGTGGTGATAGCCACAAGGGCCTCAAAACCACATAGCCCGTCGCTCGGGGAGCAGAGAAACCAATTCTCCACACCCTCCACAACGAACGTATCCCTGGGATGTAGGCGGCCACATCGGTCTGTCAGGGTTCGACAGGTGCAATATACTGAGTCTGGATCTGGTCATCCTCTCGCCACTGCAGGTAGTAGTACGCTCGACCGTCGATCTCTTTTTTTTGGCAGCGACGGGCGTCCCTTCGGTTGATCGGCTTTTTCAAGTGCCGCTTGCAGTTTGTCTTCCCATTGGGCCTCTTTGCCTGCCCACTCGTCGGGAGCTGGCAGCGAGTAGTCAGGATGCTCAACGAGCTCTAAATCGGGGTAGGTTGGTCCAGCAGTTGGATCGTCGTCTACAGCATCCAGTTCATCGGCAGCAGCGGCGATCTCGGTGGCCCGCTGGAGGGTGTCGGCCCGTTGTGTGCCGACTACGGTTTGGGCGATGCGGCACTCACCAGATCGTGGCTCGGCGTATCCTGTGAGCCGGAACAGGCGAATCAAATAGCCCTGGACAGGATCGTCGAGGGTGACTTCCAGAAGGTATCGCTCGTCGAGATCGACCCACGACACGAGGTTTGAGTAATTGCGTCGTTGCCCATCGGCTTCCCACCGGTGCAGCTCCGAGTCAGTCGGAGCATCGTTGAGGATTCGACGGTCGACATCACTCATATTGCTAACTACAGATTGTAGTTATGTGAATAAAGCTAACTACAAAATGTAGTTAGTAGTCGCTATCTACTCGATAGTCAGGAATCGTCATCACTACTTTCGATTCTCTCGCTGTCGCCACCACTGACCGATTGGCGTGGAATTAGTCAATCCGGTAGACAGCGAGTGCTTTCAAGAAGTTATCACCACAGTATCGAACCCGGCACCGGACACGGCAGCCTCGATAGAGATTGTGCTGACCAGGATCGATGAACACACGAACATCTTGGACGAGATCGCGTGAGTAGACTGCGACAGCCTCTTCTCCACCGTTTTCACTTGTTGGCGTCTGAATGTAAGCTTCAATCGTCTCTCCACGACAGAAGTGTTCACGAAGATCTCGGTCCTGCGCCTGCTGATGGGCCCGTTCTTTGGCTCCTCGGCTGGTGTTTACAGACATGGTTGGATTACCGGACCTCAAGATGACTCTGGTATGTTTGTTCGATGGCCTCAAGATCGTCCTCGAACAGCTCTTGGGCTGAATTGCGACCAGCCTTTGCATCGTAGACATCCCGAACCTTACCCTGAACTGCCGAGAGATCCTTATTTCTCCGTTCAGCGACTTTCTCTTGTGCGAACTGCCGACGCCGTGACTCCCACCCCTCGATATCGAACGCTAGGTACCACCGGGCTGTTTGCCGGATATCAGTGAACTCCATTGTTGCCTCTGCTGGACGAAGGCAGTCAATCTGTCCCATAAGCAACCTTCCCAAGAGTTTCTCATCTACCGCATGGTAGTCTTCTTCGTCCGGTTCGTCCCACGAATCGTAAGGGTTCCAAAGTCCCATATATACCCAAATGACGGGGTGTATAAACAACCCCGCAGAGCAGCTTTACGCTTGCTAGAGCTAGTTCGAATAAATCTGAGCGAAGCATTTTAATATTATATTTTTGTACCCAGAATCACTAGCCAAGGCGAGATATGGAACGATGCTGCTAGTTGCTAGTTATCCCTAATCACCTATAGCAACCTCAGCAACTGGTAAAACGCCACATTTACACATCTCAAGTGGGGTGGGTCGACTCCGGCTGGTCCATTTTGCAAACGGTGTCTTCTGCCACTCAGCTTATCGGTTTTATATCTCAAGTGGTAGAGTCAAAATGCTATGTTAGATCGGTCGACACACAAGATCAGCGGGACCTGGTGGGCGTCTACGACTACCTGCTCGGAAACGAGACCTGTGACTCCTTCGAAGACAGCGGTGAGGCTGTGGCGGCGTTTGAAGCCGCTGAGATCTTGGTTCGGTCGGCCAAGTACCACACAACAGCGGACCCTACTCAGGTTTGCATCGTCCGTGATGTACCTCTCCAGTACTCGCTACAGCGACCGCTACGACACGCATGTCGGAGTCGCGCGGGGAACAGCGCGCCACGGCGATTCGGAACCGCAGGAAACCTGCGTTCCGCTCGCCGTGCAGGCAGGGTAAGGAAATTAAAATAGAGGTCCAGAGGATAGCCTCAATCAATCATCCTGAGATTGAGATCTCCCTGTAGATACTGCTGGCCACGCTCTGTAATTTCATAGTAGCCACGCTGTACCCGTGTGACGAGTTCGTGGTCAACAAGCGTCGACAGTCGACGATTCACTTCGTCACGAGATTTGTCGATATTGATCGCAATCACAGACGGGGAGAGAATCATACCAGAGGAGTCCAACGACTCAAGAATCCGATCATCAATGGGGAGCTGCATCCACGATGCAGGCTGTCTCACGTTCTTGTCACCTACACCGCAATCCACCGCCAGGGAACATATCAGATTTGAATAACTAATTCATGTATTTAACCTCATTAATTAGTGTGTCTTTAAATAGTACGACTCCCAAAACGAGATATGGATGGGAAACTGTGGACGCCAGAGGAGATCCAAGGATCGGTCACGGCAGTGTCAGATGATTATTGTTTTATGACTGGTTCACCGCTAGGTCCGATTGATTTCTATTATAGGAGTCAAATTGATGGAGAAGAGTTAGACACGATTCAAGTGTGTGCTGAGCCCACTATTGGATACGATATTAATCTCTTCAATGAGGATGCGGTAGAAGTACTGTCAAGGGTGGATTTCTCTTATTGGTCATTGATTGCTATGCCACGAGATACATTATCTGAAGAAGCACTGGACCAGTTGTAAGTCACTTTGCGATCTAGTTGGACCTCAAATCACCAGGATAGAGAACATTCAGGCCGTCGACACTGTCAAAATCACGGTCCATAGCGACGAGATCTGCACCGGATTCCAGCGTAACGCCCGCGATAAGAACATCAACCGCATTGATTTGCTTGCCCTGCTTGAACAGCTGGGGGCGTATCCGAGCACCCTCCTGGGCTGCACTCCGGTTAATCACCCCTAGTTAGGGCGATACCATTTCGTATCGTCCGATATACAAGCAATCAAGGCTCTTACCGAATCCAGTGAAACAATCAGATCAGTAATATTGACACCAGCTACGTGCTGAATACAACACGCGAGTCTTGCATGACGGCCTGCTCAAATCGCGGTTGTCAAATTGGTCGATACAGCGTGATGAATTTCCGTCTCGCACGGATTTACGACGACGTCCTCGATACTCCCGTACCCTGCTTTTCGCTGTCTTGATGGGTATCTTCGGGACGTGGCTGATCCGACAGTACCGGTACCGGGCCGGTATCGGGTCGTGATTCGTAACGATCGTACTGCTCCTATCGTTGGTTGAGCGGCGCGGCCAGAACGCGCTCGGAATCGTGTGAAACTGGTACGAGAAGGTCTGACTGTGAGGCTGAGGACGCGTTCACTCTTCACTGTTTTCGATAATCTCAATGATCTGCTCCGGGTAGAACGCGAAATTAACATTCAGCGGGCCTTCCTCTATCGAATGCGTGGGCGATTGCAGAGTCGATGAGTGAATTCCGAGGAAGTACCGCTGCGGCTGCTTATACACGACAGGCCCGCCATCCATCTGATCGATTATCGACGGTGTTGTGAAGATCGGGCTTCCGCTCATCCCGGAGTGCGTATTCGCGTCTGTTGCGAACGCGAGATTCCCCATAAACCCGCCGCCGTAATGACTGGATATCAGGGCACTCCGGATTATCGGCATATAGTCATTCGGTTCGATCACTGGGTACCCGACAATCATCGCTTCCTCACCTGCTGTTATCGGTCGTTCATCGGGGAGAAAGTTCGGCGGGCCGATCGGTTGATTGATGTAATCATCCAAGTTGTCGTACAGTTCGAGCACTGCCAGGTCGGGTTGCGGTTCAGCGGAGTGCTCCATCCATTGCCGCTCGCCATCCTTCACTAAGTCCAGCGGGCGGCTGATACGGAGCATCGGTGTGTCCGCGTTGTCTCGCAGATAAATCCGGGCTTCCTCGGCTACGAATTCTTCTTCGCCGTCATCGTTCTCCTCAACGAAGACGTGCCGGTTCGTGACTAGGTAGTCTGTCTCCTCGCCTTCCTGCTCGTATCGGAACAGTGTGCCTGTTGCGTGACCGCCGCCCGGTAGTTTGATCGGTGTGACGCATAGGAATAGCGGGTCTAAAGGGTTGTTCGGTAAGCTCATGTTGTGTTCCGGTAGAGTAGGTCGGGTTATTGATGTTGGGTGATGCATCGGGTGAGACCCGGCAAGGCCGGTTAAACGACCGTCCCTCCTAACCCGTAACAGACGTGTTTTGCTGTTCAGCTCAAGTGGTGGTCGTTGAGTTATCTTGCAGCTGCTCCATTCTACGGAACGGTCTACAGTTCTAAGAGGAGCTCTGCCGACAAGCGATCAAATCAGTCGCATTGAGCCACCAGGTTCGTCTCCAATGATATCGGCTAGACCGTATACCTCAATTGTCCCTGTATACCCCTGTGCAGTGACGGCATTCTGGATGCCCTCTTTGGCTGGCTTGTCATCGGTGAGAACGATCACACCCGAAGTTGAGCGGTCTCTGACGTACTGGATCGCGAGCCCTGCAAGAATCGTGTCTGTCTTTTCGACTTCGTGTTCGGGTTTGTCAGTCATGTTCGCGATTGTCCGTCTGGCGATGTCGCTCGCTGCAACAGCATCTCCATCGGTTGGGTCTGGCGCATCGATGATCTCGGCCCATCCTTCGTCGAGTGCTGTCTGAACACGGTAAGTGTCTCGTCCACCAACCTCACCGATGACCCGCCGAGGGAGTTTCAGTACGACGCCAGCGGTCTGTACGGCAGAGCGAAACTGTACGAATTTGGTGTTCGACGGGTCACCTATCGCGATAAAGATATTCGCGTCGACAATGACCTCCTTCCCCCCGGATAGTGGTGACTCTTGACTCATCTAGCGACCTCACTCGACATCATCTGGCTGTGCTGGCGATGTTTCCTGCTCGTCGAGATCAGGGAGATCCATCTGGTTGTGGACGTCTGGGAATAGATACTCGAAATACGGGTCCTGTTCCCGACCAACGGCGAGGGCGGGCACGAGTGCGTAGATGATCATCATCGCCTCGGTATCTCGAACGTCGATCTCACTGGCAACCATCCGCTGAGTCATGTTTCCCGCGTGGTGGAGGCCAGCACCACGGAGTGCCGCCACGAGCTTACCGATACCATATCGATCAAGAAAGTATTCGACGTCCTCATCGACTTCCTGAAGAGCAAATGCGTGGAGGACCGTCGGCGTAATGATGATCGGGGTGTACGGCTCAACGAGAATAACAGGCTCTGCAGTGAGCTGTTGTGGACGAGTCGAATCGTCACGCTCGACGAGGCCTAAATCGACTAACCGGTCGACGTAATCGTAGGCTGTCGATTTCGAGAGATCAAGATCGTCCATAACCTCTGGTGGCGAAACTGGTCCCCAGTAACAAACGTAGACGTAGACGCGAGCGAGAGCCGGTTGGTTGAGGAGCTTCACGAGTGTTTCGAGGCCCGGTGCATTCTCGGCAAGGAGCTCCGGCTTGAGCGTCTCCTGGTTCAAGATGTCTCTCGGTGGCGTATGGAGGGCCGAAGTGCCCCCATCTGGGCGAGGTGGCGTGTCGGGTTGATCGTCCATACCTATTAGTCCGAAGTTCACGTACTTTAGACTTGCTTCGAGTTAACTGACAGAACTACTCTGAGATATCCTCTATGTGTTTCACTGGCATACTTACTAGATGGATAACAAAATCGCTGGCTTGCTCACGGTCTTTTCGAATCGTGGAGGACAACTATATTGCACGTTTGTACAGTAACGTGCAAAAATTTCGCCCTATACTGGGAATAGCCCCTATCGAAGGCCGAAATCACTATCGCTAAGTGCATGATACTCATGAGTAACACGCAATGCGAACAGAACGGAACAAAGATAGCTCTTGGAACGTCTGGCTCTCACGGAGCGAATACGAAGTGCTACCTCGGGAAGCAGAGACGTTCGAACAGGAAGTGGCTATCCGGCTGATGGGTGATTGCGGGCTCCGTGTGCAGGAAGTACTCGACGTCAAGCCCAAACACGTCTCCAGAATGAGCGATGGCAAGCACTTTGAGCTGAAGGTCGTCGGTGGAAAGGACACCACCGGTGAGTATACCGGGGGTAAGTACCGCGAGACATGGCTTCCACGTGACGTTGAGGCAACGATCAATCGCTACATACAGCAGACTGGGATCAACGACGAGGAACGCCTGGTTCCAAAATCCAAACGAACCGTCCAGTATTGGGTTGAGAAAACAGCCGAGAAAGCAGCCGAAGAAACTGGAGACGATGATTATCGACGTGTCTCAACGCACGACCTCCGCCGATGCTGGGCCAATCACCTCCTTGTCGAAGAGAACGTCAGCCCGCGGATCGTCATGGCTCTTGGAGGCTGGAGTTCCTACGATGCTATTGAACCCTATCTCGCTGCTCCAACTGAACAGAACATAATCGAATCGATGCGAACTGCACTGCAGTGATGTGTGTTAGACGTTCAACCCAGTGTCGACTGGTACACGTGTGAAACCCAGCGTCTGGAAGTCTTTATCGAACCCCAATACGTGGTCAATATCGCGCTCTGTAGCTAGCACAGCTGTCGTGTGATCGACGAACGAGATTGTTTGATCGTCGTACTGCTCGAATTGCTCCAATGCCGTATCAAAGGTAATTCGATCAACCACGAGATGGTTGAAGCTCTCGCTGTTACGGATTTCAGTGACCGCCCGAACCGCTTCGTTGTGAGTACTCTTCCGGAGTAGTAACGTTGCGAGTTCCGAAAGCACCGCCTGCGTAGTGAACAGTGGACCAAACGGAAGATCTCCATCTACAATGCTATCAAGTGTTTCACGTGCACGCGCGTGCTGCTCCGCAGGCTCGTAATAATACGCGAAGAACATCCCCGTATCCACGATAGCTGGAGATCTCTGGACAGCACTACCCATTGATTTCGCCATACAGCACGTCGTCGATATCGGCTTCACTCACTGTCTCATCACCGGCTATTGGCTCTGTTCCCCAGACGGGATCTTCTGGATTGATATCTGTGACATCGCCCGCCGGCTGAAGCCAGTAGATATTCCGTCCAGCTGTCTTCCGTTTACCGAGCATCCCCCGACCATGAAACTCATTCAGTTTCCGGCGAGCAGCTTCTGCCGTCACGCCGAGTTCTGATGCAATATCAGCACTGGTCACAGCTGGGCCAGCGACGGTACTGAAAACCTGCCGTACTCGGTCGATTGTGACCGTTTCAGCGTACTGCCCGGAATCAGTTCGTTCTCGGCTCATAACTAACGGTACTTGCTCTATACGTATAACCATAGTGGATACGACCACGTTGTGTACCCAACGTGGGCACATGACTGTTTGCGGAGGATGCCTGAATGACGGTCAAACTGGTTGGCACTACATCCTTCTCACTATCGACGCAAGACCAATGCCTATCCATACACGTCGCGTTCCAACTTCCGTGTTGTCCTCACAGGTTTTTCTCGGCCGTATATTCTATGTTGCTATACTATTCATAATCGTATCCCCACTCCCTAAGTTGATCTGAGACCTCGCCGAGATGGCTCAGTCCTATAAGAAGTGCTGCCTCCCGCAGGTCCGCTTTTTTTATATTTTCGTCGAGGATCCGTTGAACCTCTGACATTCCCTCTCTTTCTCGGTCGATAGTCGATTCTTGGAGGTGAAGCTGAACTGTCTTTTGACGGCCATCGGTGATACTGTTGCGGCCGTGAATCCATGGCAGACGAGGCTGTGATGAACCTGCAGAGACGTTTGTTGTTTGATCTTTTGTTTCGGTCACGGGTTCATTCTCAATACTATCCGTAGTGTGAGTATCCTTAGATTCCTCCTCGTCATCATCGTCCCAACCTACAGCACCGTCTTTGAACCCAGTCATTGTTTTACCTCTGCCTCGTTGATCTCGCCTGGCTTAGGTGGATTTGAAGCTTCAATACCAGCTGATTCTTCGAGGTGTCGAGCAATCTTATCGAATTGAGCTAATGTGTCTATTTCGTAGTCACGTCGTTGAGCTCGGTGATCACGAACATAGCGGAAGGCAGAACACTGCTGTTTCCAGCAGCCCTCCATTAGGGCTGCACGTTCTCCAATTACTTCTGGGATGGAAAACGGTACGTTCTCAATCATCTCTCGCTGGTCAATCGTGTCTTTGTAGCCCAGTGGTACAGCTCCAAGCACACCAACATCAATGTTAAGTTCATCTGCAAAGTTGGTCGCCATCTGTTCCAACCCATCAATTGACGCCTGTCCCTTCCATGATGGCTCGACCGGAATTAGGAGGTTTCGCGTCGCATAGATTGCGTTGTACAGATGATCTGACTCAGTCGCAGGTGGGTCACATATTAGGACATCATATCTGTCTGGAACATCGGCCTCATCGAGGACACGACGCAACTGTGCGTAGATGTTGTAGCTATCGCCCAGATCTGTAGCCTTTTGTTGTTCTCGATTGAGATGGTCTGAGAGATCTGCGAGAGTATTGTGTTCGGGAATAATATCGATCCCTTCGACGCTTTGGATGAGATCATCAAATGGACCTCCGGGACTCTTGACCAAGTGTCGAACAAGGCTATCGGCCTTGCTGTTTGTTCGATCTTCGTCGACCCCAAATAGTCGGCTGAGATTACCATCTTGTGGATCGAGAGGAACGACTAAGACATTGAGCCCTGCCCGAGCGTGTGCTACTGCCAGATTTGAAGCAAGCGATGTTTTGCCTACCCCTCCTGCTTCTGAGTAGACTGTGTATGCCAGCATATTACTACTCTACACGTGATTGCTAATGAAGTTTTGTCAGACACTTATCTAAGACACCTGTCTAAGACACTTATCTTAGACACAAATCTTAGAAATACATCTTCGAATCTAAGAAAACAATCTAACCTTATTATGGTCTATCGAGTCTGTGTGATATTGATCGCTCTCAGCCGAACTACTGATACTAAGAGGCCTCTACAGCGTATTCTTCAGCTAACTCTACAACATCATAGACGTGAATACCGGATTTGAACCAGAGAACACGGTTGTCTATCCCCTCAAAATCCTCTGCCGAACAATCGAGTCGCTCTGAAACGGCAACAATGAGATTGTCGCGGTCGGCAGCCCGTATCTTCGCCAGTTTCTCTTCGAGATACTCCGGCGTCCAAAAGCCGACGATCTCGAACATCGCTCGTTGACCATCAGGATGTTCAATCGCAAAGTCGGGCAGCATCACTTCTGCGCCCAAATCCAGGACATCATCCTCACGTCGGAGTTCCCAATCGGTCGTAGCTCGGTCCCACTTCTTTGCGAGCGTTCGTTCAACATCACTGTCAAAATCACTTTGGGCCGAGTAATGCGACGACAACCCTTCGGTATGGTCAAGTTCAAACGAAAGCGTCGAATTAGATGATTTTCCCTCATCTGTGAGTACGTCTGCTTCCATTTCCCACCGATCACACAGCGGGAGAGCAGGCAGAAAATTCGCCATTCGAATGCCGTATTTTCGTGACTTCGAAAACAGCGATGCGGCGCCATCCAGGCGCGCTTCGTAGCCATCGGCAAGGTCTGTACTCCCAACACGTGCTCCAGTGTTGTCGATTGGATAGATACGATGCATCAGGCCGAACAACTTGACGTAGCTGAACACTGTCGCAAATGAATCCCAGACCCGTACCCGCATCTCAGTCGCATCATACAGCACAGCTTGTGCCAACGCGAGATTATAGCGAGTCAACAGCCACTCAACGCTGATCGTATCGTCCGCATAGGATTCTTCGCTGTCACCGGTGAGTCGCGTGGTTGTCGACGAATCGTCGGTTTGGTGGTGATCATCGAAAACGAGATCACCAAACCGAACAAGCCGTTTGTTTTCCTCCAAGTCGGCGTACATCCCCCGATAGCAGTCTTCGAGTGAAATCCCAAGTCGATCAGCAACTGTGCTGTAGACCCACAGCGAGTTAGTATCATCTCCTAACGTTGGTTGGCGGACTATCGGTTGGTTCCCATTTGCCACCTCGAAGAGCTCCTGCCGTATCTCTCGTGGCTCTACGGGAGCAATCA
>Ga0306891_100281_pt1 | contig 17807 bp, 13 predicted proteins | sample AntDeeMetagen285_FD_190426 | JGI IMG/M metagenome (GOLD analysis project Ga0306891, IMG submission 190426) | Saline lake microbial communities from Deep lake, Antarctica - Metagenome #285 (v2) (version 2) | ecosystem: Environmental > Aquatic > Non-marine Saline and Alkaline > Saline | place...
AACATTTCTATGACACTCTCAAACATACCTGGATCTCTTCCACCTTCTACCAGCAGGGGCGGCGCGGCTCACACGAACCACATACACGCCGTCCTTAATGTGAACGATGTGGGACTTGTCCCAGCCTAGAGCAGGCACGTCCGGTAGTCCGTTGAGTGCGGCGGTGATTGCTTCGCGGCGCGAGTCGTTACGCACAGAAACGGACGCTACGTTCTCGCTGTCAATGAGATGGATGTCAATACAACCACAAGGTCATCCAATTCACCAAGGCACCATGGTGATGAGGAAAATGATCGACTCGGAGAACGAGGTCAAAAGTACAAATCGAATTCGCTGAGCAGGGATTATCCAGAGGAGCTGACGACTTGTTCCAATTGCCACTCGTTGTCTAACACAACGTCTTTGGCGTCGGTGCCGCCGGTGGTGAGGATGCCGAGGTGGTAGAGTTGGTATTTGTATTGGAAGTGGATCCCGGTTTTGTACACGGTCGGGTCGTTCAACGCGGGCTCGTTGATGTCGCCGTCGGAGGTGAGTACGTCGTCGCGTCGATTACGGGTGAAGAAGACTTTGACGGCGAGTGGTTGGTTGATACGTGTGGCTTCGATTACGACGTCTGCGAGCGTCGCCTCACGGACTCCTTCTCGGTGAAGTCGTTCAAGTGCGGTGATGATGAGTTGCGTCGGTTCGTACTGGATACAACGGAGCGTGCGAGTTGCGCCCATCTCGTTGCTCCCTCTGAGCTAGTAACAGAGAGAAGTTGACCACGTTCCACAGTGACATTCACACCCCACTCAAGATCGGTTTCATCGAACTCTAGGTCTTGCCGAATGTAGTGGATGAGTGCGTGTGGTTTCGGAGCGTCGATTAGTATTGCTTCACCAAGCGCACCGTAGAGATTTGCTCCCACGTCAAACGTCCACATCTTCCCATCGATTTCGGCTGGTGTTTTGATAGACGGGTTGTGGTCGGCAAGCAGATATGCGTCGATAGCCTTCGGTTCATTATCCGGAACTGATTGGATTCTAAGTGAGCCGTCTGAGGCAGATAACCGCTCGGCGTAGTCCTCAGCGGTAGTTCTGGATCTGAATTCGAGCGTTTGGCTGTGAGTTTCAACGGCGTCTCGTAACTGTCTGTTCACATCGAGTGCTCCTGATTTCACTTCGATAGTGAACCCTGTCTAGTCTCCGGGCGTTACAGTATCGGCGGTGTAATCAGTATCGGAGGAGGTGGTAGTTTCTGACCGCTCAACTAGACGTCCGTCCTGAAAGTTGAGTTGGGACGTGTTCGTGTTGTCGTCACTCATCTTGTCTTGTATTTAGGGGCACAGGGCAAACTATGCTCCCATTCGAAGGCGGTCAGTCTACCCTCCGAATAATGAATCTCGGATCCGTCCGACGATGCTGCTGTCCTCCTCAGCCGGGTCAACCGCGTCGTCGAGCTCTGTCTCCGGAGCGTGAGCTGATTCGTCAGGCTGGGGGTCGGGTGAGTGGTCTACAGTATCATCAGTGGAACCCGATTCAGCAACATTTGGTTTAGTGGATGCGTTGGAGTGGTCCTGCTTGTCTCGTCCGGTGTCAGAGCGTTGTGATGTGTCGTCATTTTCATCCGGTTTGAGCGCGTTCTGTGTTGCTTCGAGGAGTTCGACGAGCTCGACTGGCCGTTCGCGGTAGAGTGGGAAAAGCCACCAGACGCGTTGTAAACCTTCAATTGAGAGTGTTTCTGCTTCGCGGAGATTACGCATTGCCGTCTGCCAGTTGTTCTTGTGGACACGGTCGCCGCTAAGATCGAGAGTTGTCAGGAGTTCTGTCGTGGCCTCGAAGGTTAACGCGTTCAGGAGTTCTTCGAGTTGGACGTTGCCTTGGACAGTTTCGATTTCAAGCTCTTCAAGCAGGTCTTGCGCCCAGAGTTCGTGGCCACGTTGTTCGGCTCGTGCGAGGAGGTCAGTATCAACGCCGGCGTCGTCGATGTCGGGTTGGACACCGATCATTTCGCCGAGCTCACGCACCCAGTTGAGCTCTTGAACGTATTCTTTAGAGTCGAGTCCGGGGACGTAGTTCTCGTCTGGCATTGAAATGAAGTGATGAAAGTGCGGTCGCTGTTCACCGTGTTTTCGGAGGACGCGTCCCATGCGTTGTACGAGTTGGAGCTTGGTTTTGGTCCCGGCGACGTTGATACCGACTTCAGCGTCCGGGACGTCGATCCCTTCGTCGAGCATCTTCGGAGAGATCAGGACACCGTTGTCACATTTGCTGAACGCGTCGATGTTCCGTTGTACTGTTTGACGGGTTTTACGAGAGGAGGATTCGAGTTTTGAGTGCGCAAGGTACACCTCACCGGCGGTGTCGTTGAGTCGCTCGGCGATCTCATCAGCGGTGTCGATGTCCATGGCGAAGATGACGAGCTTGACTGGCTGGTCAGGGTCTGCGAGGTACTCTTCAGCGAGGGCGACGGCATCATCGATTTTCGGTTGTGATCGGTGGCGAATCCAGCTCCGGGAGTGAATGGTCGTCGCAAGGTTTTGCCACTCGTCAGGGATTGCGTCGTCGGAGAGTGTGCGGCCAGCGGCTTCGTGTGCGCGGATGAAGTCGCCGAGGTCCTCAAATTCGACGAACGGAACTGGGAGATTTTGTAGTAAGTTGGTCGTCGTGTCTGCGTGTTTGAGTCGTTTGAATTGGCGGGAGATCCGGTCAGTTGTCTCGTCCCATTCGTCTTGTTCGTACGGGTCAAGCGGTGTGGGGTGTACGGTCCAATCAAAATCAGGAATGATCCCGTCGCGTTGGGCCTTCTCAACGCCATACGTGTACACAACATCACCGAGCAATTCAGTGAGTTGTCGGCGTTTCATGCTCTGATCATCGCCGATTGTTGCTGACAGCCCCATCGCCGCGGTGTAGTTTGGCCGGTCAATCGCCGCTCCGTACCCGGTTTCGTTCGCGTAGTGGTGGACCTCGTCGTAAATAACGAGATCGTACTGATCAGCGAGGTCACGGTCGTACTGTGGAAGCAGTGACTGAGCAGTTTGGAATTCGACGCGTCCGTTCGTGAACGTAACGTCTGTGGCTTTGTCACCAGGATCGTGTGCGGGCATGGGGAGCCCGAGTTTCTCTTGAATCTCACGCTCCCACTGCTTAAGAATCGCATTTGAGTGGGCAACGATGAGGATACGCGCGTTGTCGGGTTCAGAGGAGTCTGATTGGTTGGGGAAGGCACAACAAATATCGGCGATAGCGGCGATTCCGGCAACAGTCTTCCCGGTTGCTGTTGCCATTTCGAGAATTCCTTCGCGGCCGTTCTCTTGCCACTGTCGTAATCCGGCTTCTTGATTGTCCCACAGCGATACCATCAGGAGTGGTGCGCGGAGTCGCTCGCGGGCGGTCGCTTGGTCAAGCGAGCCGAGCGCTGCGGCCTCGTTCAAAAGTGGTTGGAGAAGTGCCCGGTCACTGTAGGCTTCTTGCTGTGCAGCCGTGACGAACAGTTCGAGTAAGTACAACCCACTACCACGTCCGATATGTGAGATGTCGAGTGCGCTCGGATCGAATCCGCGTTCTCGAACGTGTTTCAGTAAGACTGTTTCAGCTGGTCCGGACAGAACATCTGCTCGTGCGGTCCGTTGAGCGGGGAGTTTCTGATTGAGTTCGACGATGTCTTTGCGGAACTGATGGAAGCGTTCTCGGTTCTGTTCAACTGGTGTCGGGTCGATGATCCCCTCGATCCGTTCAGTAATGAAGTCTGTAAAGAGGCCGCTGTAGTACTGTTCAAGAGAATTCCATTCGACCGGGTCAACAGGACCCTCGTACCGCGTGATTACTATTTTGTTTGCTACCTCGTCATCAAGAAGAATGAGCTGCTCAATGGCGGGGCGCTGCGAAAGAACATCTGCTTGGTATTCACCAAAGAAATTGTAATCATAATCGCCAAACCGAGTCATGTACAGCCACTGGCAATATCAGCGGACAAATAGTTACCGACAGCAGTCTCAAAATTGGTAGACAACAGCGGGGTGTTGGCTTACATGTTATTACGATACTCGAACTACGTATTGAGAACTGATCGCAGTATCGTCGGCAGCTGCTCATCAAGCTCGCTTGCCTGAAGGATTGTTATCGGTTGGTCTTCTTGGTCAGCGACAGTGGGTGTCTCCTGGTCAAGATCTTGGACGACAAGGAGGCCGTTCCACCCGCTTCCGAAGATATCCTCATCACTCGTGTCTCGTCCGAAGACGAAGTCTTCGTTGACGCGGAGGAAGGCGAGGTATTCGAGTGTTTCTTTGATTCCGGTGCGGATGGTGTCTTGACGGGTGCTGTGTTTGACTTCGGCGATGAGGTACTCGTAAGTGAGTGGGTCGTCGGATTTGATTTCGAGGACGATAACGTCGGGGCGGCCCGTGTGATTGCTGAACTCTTCTTTGAAATATGTGCTTGCGACATCTTGTGCGGTCTGTTGGACGTGCTCGGCACGGGTCGGTTCTCGATCGTCTGGCGTCACGTCAGTATTGAATGAGAGTTCGCGGTCTTTCGCGGATTTGTCGTGATATAACACGATTTCTTGTTCTCCGTCGATCTTAGCAACTTCTTGGCGTCCGCTCTTGATTGTTTGAAAGACCGGTTGCGTGCCCTGTAACTCTTCGAGTGTGGTGATGAATCGGAAGAGGACGTAGAGTTCGAAGAGCCGAGCCTGGTCGTCCGGGGTGATCGCAGTTTGGCTGAGGAGGGTGCGTAGCGCGTCGGGGTCACCGTCAAACAACTCCTGACGAGCACGTAGCAGTATAGCTGCGTCACGATAGATTTCTTGCCGGGAGTTCGCGGCAGTGGTGAGCATGCGTTCAGTTGGTTCGTACGTTTCTGGGTTGCGGATGCGGCGGACGTGGACGTTGCGTTCGACGGTGCGTTGTAACTGGTCGATGAGATCCGTGTTCGCTTGCCACCGGTCGGTGACCCAGTCGTAGTTACCTTTCAGGTATTCGTCGGCGTCACGTAGCGTCGTGTAGATGACTGAGAGGAGCCGTTTCAGGACGATGTTTTCCGGAATGTCGTAGTCTTCGGAGCGATTTTCGGTGACGAAGAGTGACCGGTCGTTTGGATTGGTGGAATACCGGGCCTTCACCGTTGACCCCCAGTTGATGTGCCCGTCAATGCCGCCGCGTTGCGTACGGGCGACAGTTTTGGTTTCGGTGCGGACGTTCCGCAGGCGTTGGGAGAGTTGCTCGACGAACTCAACGACGTCGGGTTTGAGGATGAAGTGGAGATCGAGAAGGAGCTCGTAGTCTTCGAAGCGCTGGTCGAGTGCTTCGGGTTTGATCGAAGTGGCGAGTTCCTGCTTGGGGAACCCGCCGTTCATTACGTACGCGAGGATGTCTTGGGTGAGACCGTCGATGAGCTCCTCGCGGTTCATGATTCTGTATTGATCGTGACTTGGAGCATGTCGCTGGCAGCGGTTCTGAGCGTCTTAGTGTCGGTTGCGTCGACGGCTGCGATGTGTGTGATGATCTGCTTGCGTTCTGGGACACCTTCGAGCTGTGGGAAGATGTAACTGATAACGGCCTCGGTGACGCGTTCAGAGAGATTGTCTGCCACAGAAGTACGGCGGTTCGTAACGTACGCGAGCATGTCGCGGACGATCGCAGGACCGATCGACCGGTCATCAACAGCTTGGTTTGTCTGCTTCCACACTTGTCCGATCGCGTCGCGTTCCTCGTCGCTCGGGTCAAGCCCTTCCCACGCGTCGATGTACGCATCCATTTCGATCGTCAGCTCGCTGCGTGCGGTGTCGTCGTCATGGGTAGAGAATTCGGGAGCAGGAACGCGGATGAACGCGAAGCGCCGCATGAACGCGTAGCTCATTTCGTACAGCGAGGTTTTGTCGTACGTGTTCATGGTGGCGAAGATCCGCCAAGAGTCGGGGACGACGTACTGATGTTCGGCGGGGAGGCCGTCAAGATGGTCGGTAGTGAGAAGTTCTATTTCGCGGTTATTTCGCGTGAAGGGGAGTTGGACGGATTGCCCGGAGAGCAGCGTGAATAATTGGCCGAAGGCTTTGTCGATGTCAGCACGATTCAACTCGTCGATGATGACTGGTTCATTCGATTGAACGCCGGTTTGCGTGTCTTTGAGGCGGTTGAGGATGATTCCTGGCGTGAATGCGAGGTCACCGTCTGCGTTGTCGCCGCTGGTTTCGGTTGGCATGTACCCGCCGACGGTGTCGAACGTGGACCAATCAGCTGTTGCCGTTGTGAGTTCGGAGCCGGAGTACAAATGCGGGTACGCATCGGCGAGGTACGTAGCAACGCGTTCGACGATCTCAGTTTTTCCGGTGCCAGGCGGCCCAGTCAGGATGATGTGGTCGCCGGCGCGAAGTGCGGCCTCAATTTGCTCGATAATCGTCCCACCACGGTCACCGGGGAAGTAGAGCCCGTCAAGGAGTTCTTCAGCAGGGAGTGTCCCGGCAAACGGTTTCTCGTAGTTAATTGGGGGGAGTTCTGTGAGGTTCGGTGCTAACGCGGTTATGATGGCACGTGGGCGAGCGAGATCTCGGCTGTCATCATCAGCTCGGAAGGTGACGAACGTGTTCTGGGTCGGGAACCCAATCCCGCTCGCCTCTCGACAGAGTTCTTGAACGCGGTCGATCGAAATCCCGTTTTGTGTAAGTGCAGTGAGCTCGTCGTTGAGCGTACTGTGAATATTTTCGCGGTTCCCACTCGCAAAGTCAAGCACATCGATGTCGCTCGTTATGAACAGCCGGTCGAACCCGATGACGTGTGAGAACTCCTTATTAGCTCGCTGTTCTTCGGGGAGCCACTCCTGATCTTTCTGGGATGTCTCTCCGAAAATACCGACGCCGAATACGACACCGGGTTGATCGTTGAGCGCGTCATTCGTTGGTTGTTGTTGTGAATGGAGGATGGCGACATCGCCAGGATCAACACGCTTTCGCTTGGCGGCGTGGCTTTCCTCGACGAGGAGCCCACGGTATTCGATCGCGGTCAACCAGAAATCAGGTGGTGCCGTGAATTTGTACACCGTCGCGTTTGTGTCCGTTTCAAGATGCGTAAGCACCGGATGATTGACAGCCCCTGGTTCCGGTGGCTCATCATCTCTAGCCGATTCAACAGTATACTCTTCGTGTAGAATCGTTTTGAGCTTGACTTGGTTGACGTTCTCCCGAATATTGTGCTGTTCCTGTAAGTCACGCAGAAACGCCATGAATAGCGTTTCTGCCTCTGAAAGCTGATCGAGGGTTCCCGAGCCCAGCTGTGATGCTTGTGACGCAAGTCTGTCCTCTGTGGTGGCAAACAGCGACCGAATCTGTTCAAGCCGAACCGCTGCTGTAGGGGTGACGGTGGTTTGTACAGCGATCGGAGAGAGATGTGTCGACCAATCTTCAAGAACAGTCCCAGTTATTTCACCTGCCAGCCAGTTCTCGATCGTCGAATCAGCTTGGACTCGCTCGAAAATATCGTCCATCGTCTCTGAGACTGTCTCGTACTGACCAGCTGGGCCGATTGCTGTCTTTCTTGAACACGGGTCTGGGAGGGTGGTAGATGGCGGATCATTAATGACACGTTCGAGGTCTGCAAGCTCACTCGTGACCGACGAGTCAGCGCGAGTTAGCGCTCCCCGAAGTTCTTCGAATGCCCGCGTTTCAGCAAGCGTAGCATCCCCCGTAAGACCCGACGAGAGATCCCATTGCCGCGTATCCCGTAGCTCCTCATGAAGCGTGACAACCCAGGTGACTGGCCAGACGTGCGGATGGTCAACTCCCGTTTCAGTAGCAATATACTCGTTACAGTGATGATACCCACCGGGGAGTGTGACGCCGATGCCGAGTACGTCAAACCCATCTTTAGCGATCAGTATCTGACCCGGTTCAAGCTCTTTAGAGAATACCCTGAACGCTTCTGTAGCGTCACGGGTTGTTTCCTCAACAGTGTCGTCTGAGGATGAGTGACTGGGTTGTGACTTGCCATCAGAGACACGGGCAAGTGAACAAAGCCCGTCAGCACGCCATATCGGCCATAGATCATCTACCTCTGCAGTGTCTGGCTCACCAACATTGATCTGCCAGACTGTTCGGTCCCCAATGTCACCCGCGTCAAGCCGATCACGCAATCCGGAGTCATCGACTTCGAGGAGCCAGTGACAGTACCAGTCAAGATTCCTGAAGTGCTGCTTGAATCCAAACTGGTTACGAACAGCCATGTACCGCGGGATTTCACGCCGATAATTCGATAAGCTCGACGTGATATCGAATCCGAAGTATTCCGTCATGACGGTCCGTGTACGACCGTTATTTATGGGGAATAGCGTCGGGTTGAGGAGGCTCAAGACTGGCGTCATTTTCCCAGCCTGAACCCCTTCGGTGTCTGCAGCTGCGATTTCGTCTACCGCATCAAGGAGCTCGCCTTCTGATGCTGTGTCATCACGGAGTGTTTCGAATGCGTTCAGCAGCGCTGTTTCCCCATCATCAGTAACATCAACACCGAACGCTTGGCCCCCGACAATGCCGAACTCCTCAGGGACAACACCGCGAAGGCGCTCTTTCGTTGCCTCTGGGAGTGCACAGTCACTAATGTTTGATCGAAGCGTCTCAGGTGTGAGTTTGACGTTTGTGGCGTCACAGATGATTTTGAGTTCAAGCGATCCAAGTGTGTCTGCACCGAGACATGCGTCAACAAGTTCTTCGACGAGAGACGCCGTCCGATCAAACCGCGTGAGTATCTCCTCCCAGTCAGTCTCTTGATGATATTTTTCGACCATCCACGTGAGGAACTGGTTTGTCTGCCCATCTACATCGATCTCCGGAAGCGGTCGAACTGTAAACTCTGACAACAAATAATCCACAGCAGCACCGGAGAGTTCAGAAAGGTACGTTTGCGTGAGATGGAAATTCTTGTCGACCGGATAATACTGTTCAGTCCGGCGTTCCTCACGACCGAGCTCCCGTTTTAATTCCTTGTCAACTGGCACCGGATCAGGTAACTGATACAGCTCTACCGGGACGCGATAGTATTCTTCGCCACGGACAGTGTACGTTTCCGCAAGGGATTCGACAAGTGAGTATCCAATTACTTCGCCCTCATAATTGTGAAAGATGACATCCCCTGGTGTGAGTTTCGTGAGGTCGTGATGCCAGACATTATCGACCGATGCTCGGATGTACTCATCAACAATCTCAGCTTGATTCTGCTGGTTTACCCAGTAGAAATCAGCGCTTTCTGGCGCGATATCACTACGTTGAAGATCAAAGGATGAGCCACGACCAGCAGTCATGCGATCGTGGAAACCCCCGACGCTGAAAAATCAATGTGTTGTGATGACAGCTCTGCTGTCACTGCTTCACGAGACAGTCTTTTAGACTTCCTAGTCAGATATGGTCGTGATGGTTGAACCGATTCTGAAGTGGGCAGGCGGGAAACGTCAGCTCCTCTCGGAGATTACAGCGCACTTTCCAACGACGTATGACGTCTACCACGAGCCGTTTGTTGGCGGCGGCGCAGTGTTCTTTCATCTTGATCCTGATGCAGGGACGATTAACGATCTGAACGAACGATTGACGACGTTCTATGAGGTTGTCTGCGATCACCCAGACGCGCTCATCGCAGAGAATAAAACACACGAGTACGCGGAAGAGTATTTCTATGAGGCACGCTCGGAGTTCAACGAATTTCTCTCGAATCCGACAGTGTCGAGTAAGGACCGTATCCGAGAGGCGAGTTTGCTGTTGTATTTGAATCGGACGTGCTTCAACGGGTTATACCGAGAGAACAGCGACGGCGAATTCAACGTCTCGTTCGGCCGGTACACGAATCCGGATTGGGTACAGGAACAGCGGATCCGAAAGACGTCACGTACCTTACAGGGGACAGAGGTGTTCAACACGGATTTTACATACGTGTTAGAGGAAGCAACGGAAGGTGATCTCGTTTATTTTGATCCGCCGTACGAGCCGTTGTCGAAAACAGCGGACTTCAATTCGTACTACGCTGAAGGCTTTGACCGATATGATCAGCGTCGTCTGCGAGACGCTGCTGTGGAACTCTCCGAAAAGGATGTCTCAGTACTCATTTCAAATTCACCGCCGGTCACAGAGTTGTATGAGGAGTACGATGCGTTTTCCGTAACGTACGTAGATGCGGGACGACCGATCAATAGCGATGCGAGTAATCGCGGGGAAGTCGCTGAGGTACTGATTACTAACATACACTCGGACGATCAACGGCGAAAGACGCTTGCTGATTTTACTGAGTAACCCGACAACACCGGTTACTCGGGCGTGCCGATCAGCGTGTACCGCTGGTCGGACCCGCGTCCACTCGTCGTTATTTCTGGGAGTTGCACGAGCCATTCTCCGATAGTTCGAGCTCGCCGATTCGTTGTTGAACCGGAGAGCGCTGTTTCGGCATCTAAGATTTTGGTGATGTCACGGCGGAGCAGCTCGCCTTCGGTTTCAAGCTGAGCGTACACCCGGGCAATGATTTCGACATCACGGATCTGGGTGGCGAGTAATTTCCGTGCCGACTCAGCATTTTCTTGCTCGAGATACGTGAGGTACTCTTCGCCGACTCTGGTCAGCCCCCACCGGCGGATAGAGTGACTGTTAATCTCAACTTGTTGTTCCTTGTGTAGAAACTGAAGCAGCCACGCGGCCATTCCGTAGTAGTCGGCTTGTCGCGGGTCGAATGAATCTTCGTCCGTGGTGGTGCGAACGTGCTCCGCGATGTCTGGTTTGATATCGGCACCGGTCCCGACAGCATGGACGACAGCACGGATCACGTCGAAATTATCCGCTTGTGGGACTTCAAGTGACGGGATCGTGTCGGTTCGTTCTGGTTTGTCGAACGCTGCCCAGAACGTGGAATCCAGCTCGTACGACTCAGCTGTTTCAACGATACCAACCTCACTGGTGACCATCAGGTCGGTGAGCCGGTCGCCGTCAATGAGCCGAATGAAGTCTTGATCCGCGCTCGTCACAGCGCCAGAAGTGAATGAAGATGTTGTGATGACCGTACCGATGTGATACTGTTGCTCAGAGAGTGCGCCTTTGAACCCGCGGAGTGTCTGCACGCCAACCGTGTTGTCCGAAGCATACTGTTTCGCTTGTACGCCGAGCCGTGCGTGAAACAGCTCGCGGTCGATGACAGCGTGAATATCAATTCCTCCGTCACCGCGAAATGGGGTGAGTTCAAGTTCTCGTGTCGGTTCTGCCCGCTCAATCACCATCTTACAGAGCTGCTCGAACTGCTCGTGATCGATGGACAGTCCCCTATCAAGAAGTTCAGCTTTCGCGGTCGATGCCTTCATTCACGATCCCAATTTGTGTCGAGGCTGAAAAGTGATCCCGAACAATCAACGAAAGCATATGTTTCGCGGCGGCAGGATTATTCCGGAGACAATGGTTTCTACCTGAGACGCATTATGATTGTCCGCCGAATATAGAGGGTCTTTTACTATCGTCAATCTGATATTCAAATTGTGCCAACGCTAAACAAGCGACAGCCGGAACCAGAAGCTGACCAGAGCAAATGGTTTATAGTGACCGCTGGTCCGAACCATCCGTTCACTTTTCAGTTGGAACCAGAGGGATACAAATGGCTGCTTGCTGCCGGATTAAGCAATGAGAGTGATATTGATTGGGATGTGTTTGGTACTCTTCGGTCTCTAGACTTGCTTTATACACTCAATTCATCATATACTCCCTCAGATGCGCCAGTCCCGGATGACCTGTCGTTTGAAGAGATTTCCGACAAAGAACGGATCCGTCTTGCTGAAGGACTACTCGATAAGTTTAGTGCCGCCGAATTAAGTTCCAAAGAAGGGACACTCAGATTCCTCCTTTCGATCGGAGATCTTGCTTGGGAGCTCCAGCAACCGATCATGGAGACTATCCTCTCTGCAACGCCATTTGATCCCTCAATAGTTTCCGATTATACTGAAGCATTCAGTTCACATGGACATGGTTTTCATACTCTATCCTTAGAGTACAATCCAATTCTCTTGGCACTGATGCTCGGCGTTGCTTACGATGTTATTGAACCAATGGATGACGTAGAGACGATTAATGAAGGTGATCCGGTATGGGTCTACGATGATTGGATCGTTTGCGCAGGCACTGAGTTAATATTCTACGCAGTCAGTAGTACGGTTACTAACGCATTGCCAGATCTGCTTCGTGCTGAAATTTCTGAGATCGCAGAATCGGTGACTATTGAGGATCATTTCTATTCATTCTTTGAGCAAGAATTTGCAGCTTTTTCAGAATTCCAATTTATATCGCTTGTTCAAGATCGTAATCCACGGCTCGGACGTATCATCGCTGACGGTCTGGAAACTAATTATAGAAATAGTATATTGATACTTCCTGGAGGTGACCTGGAATCAGATGGTCCATTCGAGACTAATAATGGACCTATCTTATGATATAATATTATGGGACGCTGTTTGGTTTAAGAATTGGTTTGACCAGTGATTTTCTAACTGAGCCGGTGAAACTCAATTCTTATACCTGTCCATAGTGTTCTTCGAGTATGTCTCAAAGCATATCAAGAGATGATTCTACGACGGTAGACTTGGCCGACGCGGGCCAACGCACACTCCACATCGGAGCCGACAACCCCATCCGAATCAGCTCGGGCCACCGTATCCTCCACCACGATGGAAAGTGCTCACGACCACACGGCCACAACTACGAAATTACCGTCGAAGTGACCGGCGAACTCACCGAGGAAGGGTGGGTCGTCGACAAAGGCGACGTCACAGACGTCATCGACGCGTGGGACCACCGGTTCCTCGTCGAGGAAGGCGACCCGCTCGTCGACGCGTTCGAGGCGTCCGGCGACGGCGACGCGCTTGTCGTCTTAGACCACCCACCGACGGCGGAGGTGATGAGCGTGCTCCTCGAACAGCGCATGCTCGACGCGTTCCCAGACACTGTCTCGAACGTGTCGGTGTCGGTGAGCGAAACCGGCGAGCTCTGTGCGACGTACTGATGCCGGTCGCTAGCGATATCGAAGAGCCCACAACGGACGCTGACACGGGCGGAGAGGGCCTCCCGATCAACGAGGTGTTCTATTCGCTCCAAGGCGAGGGAACGCTTGCTGGCGTCCCCTCGGTGTTTGTGCGGACGTCTGGGTGTAACCTGCGGTGTTGGTTCTGTGATTCGTACCATACGTCGTGGGAGCCGACCGGGGCGTGGCGTGACGTCGACTCGGTCATCGAGGAAGTACAGTCCCACGAACAAGCCACCCACGTCGTGCTTACTGGCGGAGAGCCACTCATCCACGAGGAGTCGGTCGAACTCCTCGAGCGACTCGCGGCTGAGGGGTATCATACGACGGTGGAGACCAACGGCACGATCTACCGGGACGCGCCGATCGACCTGGCGAGTATCAGCCCAAAACTGGCGAGCAGCACGCCGACACCGGATCGAGACCCGAAAGGAGAGGGCGAGTGGGAGGAGAAACACGAACAGAATCGGATCGACATGGATGCGCTCTCCCAGATGGTCGACGAGTACGAGACGCAACTCAAGTTCGTCGTGACGGATGAGTCTGACCTCCCAGAGATCACCGACCTCGTCGATCGTGTACGGGCGGCGACCGCGACGACCGTGGCGGACGATGATGTGTTGTTGATGCCGGAAGGCATGACACGTGAGCAACTCGATGGGACGCGCAGCGAGGTCGCAGAGTTAGCGATGGAGTACGGGTATCGGTACACACCACGACTCCACGTCGATTTGTGGAACGACGCGCCAGGAACATGATTGTCGCCCCGGTCAGCCCGGTCGACAGTGTACGGTGGAGGTGGACAGAGCAACAATCGAGACGACGCAACTGAGCAGACATGAGCAACAAAAGCGCAGTAATTCTGGTGTCCGGCGGGATGGATAGTGCGACGGCTGTCTACGAGGCGATGGAGCAGGGGTACGAGCCGTACTTCCTCCACACGTCGTACGGGCAGCGCACCGAAGACAAGGAGTACGAGTGTGCGAAAGCGCTTGCTGAAGAGGTTGATGCGGCTGACTTCCTCCATATCGAGACGGGGCATCTGTCTCAGATTGGGGCGTCGAGTCTCACAGATGAGGACATGGACGTGGCAGATGCTGATCTCGAGAGTGACGAGATTCCGACGTCGTACGTCCCCTTCCGGAACGCGAACCTGCTGTCGATGGCGACCTCGTACGCAGAGGCGACTGACTCCGAAGCGCTGTTTATCGGCGCGCATTCGGAGGACTTCTCTGGGTATCCTGACTGTCGTCCGGCATTTTTCGATGCGTTTCAGAACGTGATCGACGTTGGGACCAAGCCGGAGACAGAGATTGAGCTGAAAGCGCCGTTCGTGGAGTGGTCAAAAACGGAAATCGCTGAGCGGGGGTTGGAGCTCGGTGTGCCGTACGAGATGACGTGGTCGTGTTACCGCGATGAGGAGCCCGCGTGTGGGACGTGTGATGCCTGTGCGTTCCGACTTGAGGCGTTCCGGAATGCGGGGTCACGCGATCCGATCGCGTATGCTGAGCGGCCGGAGTTCTCGTAACATCTTCGCCCCTGCTGAATGGGTTAGAACTCGTCCTGTAATTTGTCCATCTTACATTGGACACAGAGGTCATCGAAAAAGCAGGAGATGTTATCGTACGGGCAGTCGCGGTCCTTGACGTTGACTGATTGGCGACGCTTTTCGTTTTTCCAAATCGACTCCCAGACATCGATGTCCATATCGGTTGAACTGAAGACTACTTTTTGTTCTCGGTCGATGATTTTTGCGGTGGTGACCTCGTTTTGATGTTCTTTGACAAGTGCTATTGCCTTCGTGTAGAATGAACACGGGATAACTCGTGTATCAGCATGGTCATCAAGGAGTTTTACTCTGATTCGCCCGTCAGACTCCTCGGCTGAATCTAAGTGATAGTGGTGGAGCAGGCTATGATTCGGTCCATTTTATTAAGCCCTCTATCCACTCACCGACATGCTCGGAATCGGAAGTTGTTCTTAACTGACTCGGAAGATCGTCTCTAATTTCTTTACGCTGTGCCTCAGGCAAATTCTCCATCGCTTTGGAGATTACTATCTTCGCATAACTACCGAACTCATCAAATGGCACTGTAGAGAGTCTGTACATTACCAGGACGATAATATCAAACACACTCTCTGATCCTTCTCGCTCAGATAGCTTAGGGAGAATGTTCTCTGAAACCTGTCGAATGAGGCGTTCATCCTGAAAATCAAGAAGATATACAATTACCTCCGAATAGAGTAATACAATATTACCATCAAAATCGTCGACATCTTGATGTAAAATGAATGTACAAATTATCTCATTCACCCAATCAAACAACTCGGAGTCTGAGGCACTCTCTGACACAAGAGCATGAGCACAACCACCAATTACAGCATACTGAAAATTATTAGTTTTCGCTTCTAACTGCTCAATCATGTAATGGATAAAATTCGTCTGTACATCAACTTGGAAGCACTCCGGAGCAACTACAAACGGTTCGGTAAGTACTACATCAGAATTCAATTCGACCTCCGTTGAAGTAGCTGATTCAGTGGCATATTCGAAATACCACTGTACCCACGTCTCGATGTACCCTTCATTATCTGTGGCAATGAGGCTCTGAACTGCACGACAGAGCATCCAAGCGTAACTCCGCAACTGTATTAGATCCCTATAATTATCACTCTCAGTTTGGACTCTAACTAATTCTACGAGCCGATCAATCCATCTATCTGGCTCAGATATCTGGCGTTTCTCAAAAACAACATCTCCAACAAACCTAGCCCATCCATCATGGGTTACCTGCTCCGTCGAATTTGCTAATGTCGGTTGTGAGCGTCCCGAACTTCCTGCTTTATCGAAGTCGTCGGCCAATCTCTGCTCTGCCGTAGTAATCCACTTCTCTGCCCAATCTGGGGAGTGAAAATCAGCAAGCTGTCCAAGTATTGCAGCCCATAGCGGAAGAGACATTATTTCTTCGCCTTCGTCAGCAGACCCAGTTGGGCTGTCGGCCCTGTCGTTCAGTCGTGAACTAAATCGTTTCAGGCGGGATTCCGTATCCTCAATCCATTGAAGCCGTTTAGTTGGATCTTGTGGCGGATTTGTGACAATAGCTCGTGCGAACACTTGAACAACCACACGATCCGGGCTTGTTTGGAATTGACGAGGGTCACCGACGATTAACTCTTCAGAAGGCATCTCCAACCCTGTGAGCGCCCCAAACTGCTCGTTAGCATCGGTGATGTCCTCTACAACGAAATCAAGCCAGTCGTTATACTTCTCCGGCCCTTCATCTACCTCCACATGAGGGGCTAGGATCTGTGAGTAAAATTCAATAAGGAATACGTCGTCGATATTACTTCCATTTTGAATACTTACAGCCCTTTGTCTTATTTCTTCCACGAATGGCTTAATATCGTCAATATCATATGTGTAAATGAGTGGGGATATCACACCGCAATAGTACCGAATAATCGTATAATTTGCCAAATCAGACATATTATGTTTTTCATCTACTATTTCGCGGAACAGATTAGTCCCTATCGATAGAAATTGCTCAGCACTACGGTCACGATGCTCATATGCTGCGATAGTAACCCCCGACAGCCCGATCACAAACAAGGGAAGGCTACTGTTAATTACATTTTGAAACCCGTTATCTGACGCCTCAAAGAACCCATGAAGACATTTGTGAATCTGTTTTGAATCAGTAATGGCCGCATTCTGAATGGGAACTTGATATATACCAGCAACTGCCAGAATGTGTGGAAATACTGTAATTTTAGACTTCTTTAATAAATCCTCAAAAATAGACAAAATTATTTCAGAGCTAGGAGATACATCTCTATTTAGATTATGTGCCTGTAATTCTGCCAAGTTAGTAGTTAAACTCACTAGGTTCTGATCATCTGAATTAGTAATTTGATCTGTGAACTGATCTCCTTTACGTGAAGAAATCCACCCGTCATCTAGCTTAGTAAACCATTTTTGTTCAAATATTGTTAAGGCATATATTTGAGGGGTAACGACAAGAGTGCCATCTGATCGTTCATGTACATATGAAGAGATAGAATTCTCAAGATGGACTTTCACACTCTTCACATTAATATCCAATAGACTGGCTAACTCCTTTTCGCCTCCTACACCCCGAATAGCAGCAATCATGAGCAGAATATCGATCGGCTCCTCCCCGTGATTCTCCTGAAGCTTTTGAAGCGCTCCATTTAGCCGAGAGCGAATAAATTCTCGCCCTCGGACCCCACTGATTGATTCAATTCCTTTCTCAAGAGTCTCTAATGTTGCTTCAACAGCAATCATCGGGTTGCCATCTGCCGTAGAAGCAATTCGCTCCACAGCATCATCACTGAGCGAACTAAGAGTGCGGGGAACTTGTTTTAGTTCTTTATTATTAACACTTGAAAGTTTAATTTCTTTCTTAGGTTCTAACCGTGATTTGGCCGTATTATTACTAATGTCGTGTGTTTGTTCCCAAGCAGCTCGGATAGTGCTTACCTGTTCCTGGCTACAATCGATTATAATTACATCGTAGAATTCAAATACCTTTTTACCAAACAAAATTTGGAAATCATGTGGTGAAATTGACCTCTCTCGACCAACACTATACACTAGCGCAAGGCGTTCAGAGTTCGATTGCATTGAACGCAGTTTTGATCGTAGCACTTCCGGGGTTGTGCTGTTAATTAACCCAACCTCAGTACTTCACAAAGCCGCTTAGTTAGAACGTCTGCTTGCTGAAGGTGTGTCTAAAACCAAACAAGCAGACGGTGAGATCCACGAGGACCAGCTTCTTAACTTTCT
>Ga0306891_100284_pt1 | contig 17663 bp, 22 predicted proteins | sample AntDeeMetagen285_FD_190426 | JGI IMG/M metagenome (GOLD analysis project Ga0306891, IMG submission 190426) | Saline lake microbial communities from Deep lake, Antarctica - Metagenome #285 (v2) (version 2) | ecosystem: Environmental > Aquatic > Non-marine Saline and Alkaline > Saline | place...
GACTGACTGTATTATAACCCCTTCGGCTGTTCATCCTCCGGCCCCACGAGGGTTGGTCTGAAACCAGCGACGGCAAACACATGAAGCCGTTCCATAACCTCCGACCCCACGAGGGTTGGTCTGAAACACGATTCCGAAGCCTACGATGGTAGCCATCAGGGTCCTCCGACCCCACGAGGGTTGGTCTGAAACGCCTCGGGCGAGTTGGTCCCTCGGTAGTGATCGAGCCTCCGACCCCACGAGGGTTGGTCTGAAACCGACAGCCGAGACGTCAGCGCCGAGGCGGTTGTGAAACCTCCGACCCCACGAGGGTTGGTCTGAAACGCGACCGCTCCTGATATACCATCTCCATCACCCCCACCATCATAATCTTCGTAATAATAGCCACCCTGCGGACCCTCCTGAACACTTGCACCTTCAGGAACTTCCATCGGATTATCGATGTAGGTCCGCTTTTCGATTTCAGCCGAGATCATTTTGCCGATGTAGTCGGAATCACTCATGCTTCCTCTTCACTAACAGGGAGATCTGTAGACACTCCCTCCGAATCATACGCCATCCACATGATTTCGGTGCGTTCTGGCGCAACAGCTTCCGACAGATCATCCACCTCGTACAGTTTCACAGCACAGTCTTCATGACCCGGTGGTTTCATCAGATCGATTCTGACCACAGAGTACGCTTTATTTTCTGGTAACAGTGCATCCGTATCGATTTCATATGGCATTGACATAGTCTCTTTTCCTTCACTTATAGACTAGTTCTATAGAACTATAAACATTCGTATTACTCATCCCGTGAACGATATTCAGCGATTCGCTCACTGGCGAATTCGGTACAATCAAGCTGATCGATCTCATCAAACAGCTTGTCCATCACATCTTGCAGGCAGTCAGAGATTTTAGTCCGCTCTGCTTCATCGTAGTTCGGGACGTTCTTGTAGGTGAGATAGTGGCCAGTACCCGTAATCTCCTTCATCTCCGGAGACTTGACTTGAATCTCAATAGGATATCCCTCTTCGTTTTCAGTGATTACGTGAACAGCCCGGTAGAATCCTTTCGGATTCTCCACGTAATCTTTGTATCCGATGACATTTTCTTCGCCGTAGTGTTCCTTAATCGACTCACCGAGTGCCTGAACGTCTTCGTGCGACTTTGCAATCGCCATTATACCGAGCATATCGTCCAGATCTTCAGGCGAATCGTAATCATTCTCGGTCCTTACCCACACCTTATCCATCACTGATGCAGTGGATTTGACACGGTGCGAACCACCAACAGTGATATCAGGGTTGATATTCAGAACGTCTTCGAATTCAGTTCCGGGGGAGTCAGTGTACTTTTTTCGCTCTGCTTCAGCCGCCTGAACTTGCTCTTGTGAGAAGTTATTTTCCTCTCGGATTTCCTCTGCGTTCGCTTCAATCTCCTGTTGGAAGGTTTCAACCGATTCGGGGTGGTAATAATACCCCTCCTGTGGACCTTCCTTCAGATTGGCCCCTTCTGGAAGTTCGGAAAAGTCATTGACATATGTCTTTTTACCTTCTTTCGCTAAGACATATCTTGACACCACCCCGCGAATATACTCATCTCCCATGAAAATCAGATATCAAGAATTTTTGCGGCTTTACGTCGTGCGGTAAAACGAATCTTGCTCAGTTCCTCTTCATCCAGCCCGTCTTCCTGAACGTTCTTCTCGAAGAATTCAGCGACCATGTCAGCGGCAAGATCCAGAAGCTCTCGTTTCTCCATCGTCCCTCGAACACGGTCCATGCGTTCGCTTTCAGTGGCCTTCGCAACAGCATTCGAGATGGGGTCACTGCCTTCCTCATCCAGATTGTGTCGGGCCTTGATCATTTCGTCGGGGCTAAGATGCTCATCGATCTCCACATCGTCAGTATCCATATCAGCGAATGCGATACCAGTCCCCTTGATCAGTTCTTCGTCAGTACCGAGTGTCGGTTCTTCGATCTCGATCTCATCGTCATCCAGCTTCTCGAACTGGCCAATGATTTCATCCCGGCTGTCGAAAAAGTCTGATTCGTCGTACTCTTGTTTCAGCAACTCTTCGATAGTTTCGTCGGAGTCAAGGAAGGCATCGATCTCCCCCTCATCTTCTTGTGCGGACATAATGTGTACTCGATTACAAGCTTCTTCTTCGAAGGTTATAATTCTTCGTCTCTGCAAACTGCAAAACCACCGCCTCAAAAGCTGTTTCCCCCTTACAATCCCCCTTCATATAATATATGGAAGTCTTTTATAGAGTGTTTATAATGTAATATAGTATACTATTATATATAACTATAGCATTATAGAAGGGGTTAAGTAGCTTGAGATCTGTTGTTACTATACGAAGAATAGGAAGGGGAGAAAGGGTGGCATGGGTGGGTTTAGAAATTGTAAGCTGTTGCTGTAGGGGGATTGTTAAGGGGGATATTATATACTAATATACTATACTTTATAGGATATTGTAAAGTAGTAACTGTAAGTTGTATTGACTATAAACTAATAGGGATATTACCTATTACAGAGTTAGGAGTCTTTCATACCTTCTAACTCAGTATCAGTGATATTGATATGGAATTCTGTATCTTTGACTTCGGGATTGTTCATGACTTTACCTTTTGAGAGACTGCCTTGCCCATCGGAGAGATACAGGAAGTAGTTCACTGTGTGACCGAACAGAGAGCCACCGTAGGTGTTGTTAGCCGCTCCGTAGGCCGTGGGGTTCCCGTAGACCTGTCCGGTCAGTAGAGCGGGCGCATTGAGGCTGGTAGCCATCTCTCGGAGTAACGTGAGGTGTTGGGCCATCACGTCCGACCGACTCGAAAAGCTACCCCGACCTTCGAATTCGTCAGACAGTCGGAAGTTCGCGGTGAACGAGTCCACGGCAACGAGACCCACTTCATCGTAGTGGTTCATGGCTTTCCGGTACGCCAGCTTTTGCTCTTCGAGATCGTGGGCCTGTAGACAGTGGATCAGATCAAGGGTGTCTTTACTCTCTGCGAACTGAAGGAGTCGCTTCGGTGAGAATCGCCCCGGCTCTGTTTCGATGTAGATGACGGGAAGCCCGGTTTGTTCAGCCGCTTTGACAAGTGAGTAGAACGCCACCTGCGTCTTCCCCGCTCCTGTCTCCCCGGCGACACCAATGATCTGTTCTTTGGTCCATCCACCGTCAAGGATTTCATCAAGGTATGGCATACCCGTGGTAATCTTTTCACGATCTTCGATCTCGGCGGCCACATCGGTAGCCGATTTGATCAGCACGCCCTTTTCCTTCGCACGGTCGATGAGCTTCTGGCCTTTGCGGTCGGACATACCAGCCGATTCAAGATCCTCAAGGGACGCTTTCGCCAGATCATCAATCGATTTCACCCCCGCGTCTTTGAGTCGTTCGAGAGCTACAGGGCCGACGCCTTTCAGGTTTTCAAGTTCCATAAGTATAATCTTCGCTGCTACACAAGGACGTATATTTCCAATAGGCATATCTGTATCGCTTCCTCGCAAACTATTGAGTTAATACTGGTATCAGCGGTTATTGTTTGAATCCGATGCAAAACAGTTATATGCAGACGTAGTATAGTCGGTGTACGGTATGACAGACGAACTCAGCGAAGATCAAATCGAAGAAGAACTGCAATCAGTTGTCAACAACAACGAAAACCGAGACCTTGCGTGGGCGTGGGATACCTACCACGAAAAGCTGGCCAAACTCAAGGAACGGACCCCAGACTCTGTTTCCCCGAAGATGGTTCAGGAACGTGCCATTTCGATGGTTCGCTCTTCGTCCCTGCGTAACACGCGCTCCGGAAGTGTGGATGAACTGGATATTCTCGCAATCGGTCACGGTGGTATTCAGCGTTGGAACGACCGAGATAATGGCGGTAAAAAGGACGTGGTCATTTCCTACGGTATCGTCAACCCCGGCCCGGATTCGAGTGGGAACGAGCGGCCAATGCAACTCGGCGTCTTCATCAACGACGAAACGGACGGCGTTGATATCGGAAACATCACCGACTGCTTCCAGCCGTTCAACGATCTCAAGGGCTTCTATGGCCTGAACGACTCCGACGAATTCACCAACGTCTACGTCTCGAATTCCTCCGACAAAACCCGTGTGGAGAAAGTCGAATCGGATAACACGGATGAAGAGAAACGACAGGTCGTTCACAACTTCATCGAAGAAGAAGCCAAACTGGATTCTATCGCCAACTACCTCTCGGCTACGAACGAAGAGGGCTACGCCGCCGAATTCGGTGCAGATATCAAGCGGATGGTTGTCGATGTTGTTGACTGGAACAAAGGCGACGGCTACAACACCTACACCCTGATCGATGATTCGGTCGTGGACCCATCCCGACTCGGTGAAGAAATTGTCTCCGAACGAGCGCGGTCCCCCGGACTCACGGCGTGGTGTCCTGATTCCTTCCATAAGTACGGTAACGACTCACAGATCGAAGTCTACGGGACTATCTCGCGTGGCGATAACGGGCAGATTACCATGAACGTCTGTGGTGTCTACCCGATCTGGCCCATGGAGATGGAGACTGAAGACACCCAAACCGCCGGAACGAGCGGTAGCACGACTACTTCGAGTATCTAACAATGCCGGACTGGATGAGTAGTGAGATCAGCGATACGGAGGAATCCGAATCCTCCGGTGGGCGTAACGAAGAGAAGGTGTCGGATGAGCAAGAAGAAGCTTCAGAACGGTCTGACTTCGAAAAGCGCGTTCGTACCTTGCTCGCACGGGACGCTATCGAAAAGATCTCACCAGATGACTTCGACGTGGAGAATATCGATGACCCTGATGTACTCCAACGGGCCAAAGACACTGACAATCGTCCCCGGATGCAGGAGGTATACGACGGGCGGCTGGCAGATCTCGGTGTCGAAACCACGGACGAAGAGGATAATACGGGTACTGAAGAAGCCGAACCCGAACCCGAACCAGAGCCGGAGACCACAGAAGAGGCAGAGGCAACGGAACCGGAGACCGAAAGCAAAGATCCGGAACCTGTAGACGAACAGGAAGAACAGACAGAAGCGGAAGAGGAACCTGTGGCTGAAGAACCAGAAACCAATACACCTACGGACGAAGACGAAGAGCCGGATAAATCACCTGAAGATGTTGTCGCCACCACAGCAGCGGTTGCTATGGCCGACGAAGCACAGGAGTCTGAAGACGACTCTGATTCGTTGGGCGACTTCGATGACGGTGCAGACCCCGAACCACCGCAGGGAGTCGATGTGAAGAGTATCGCCCCTGATGTGATGACGGTCACTGAAGCCGCCGAGAAAGACCCACGCTATACCCTGATGCTATGGGCCGACCCCGGACAGGGGAAGACTCACGCTTCGTTCACAATGCCGTCTCCGGTCGTTATGATCGACACAGAGGGCAAATCGGATGAGCTTGCACACAAGTTCGATGAAGGCCAGTACGATGATCCGTTCATCTTCCAGCCGTCCGATTACGACGAAGCCGTGGATGCACTTCAGAAGGCTATCAAGATCCTCGATGCGTACCGAGAGCAAGAGGGCGTCATCGGGACTATCGTAGTCGATTCGATGAGCGTCATGTGGGGATGGTCTCAACAGAAGTATGTTGAGAAGTACTACCCCGGACGTGACGTTGAAGACGTTGACTTCCAGACAGGATTCGGCTCTGGCAAGTCTGACTGGAAGCAGATCAAGAACTTCCATAACGTCAAATTCCGACAGGTCATGCTGGATACTCCGTACCATCTCTGTTGGACAGCCATGCGGGAAGACGACTACGACGCGGCACTGGACGATGATGAGCGAGACGCCGACAAGCCCGCCGGAGAGAAGGAGAACATCTACAAGGTGGATGAGATCATTCGGCTTCAGGAAGGGCCTGATGGCGCACCTGTGGGCGAACTACAGAAGTCGGGTAAGGTGAAGCATCGGTACACCGGTCTCCGATATCCCACCTTCGGCAAACACAAAGAGATCATCGAAGCAATCGATGCTGTCGAAACCGGGCGTGGCTCTATCAAAGGAGTCGAAGACCGATTCAACATTCGGGTTGCAGAAGGCAATCCTCGCCACGTCAGACAAGAAAACGAGGATTGATCTGACATGACTTCAGGCCGCCTTCGTGTCAGCAAAACAACCCGTAGTGAGCTTCGGGATATGCAGAAACCCGGCGAGACCTATACGGATGTGTTACACAACATTCTCCCGGATAAGGTCAACGACGATACGATCATCACGTCGGATGAAATGGTCGTTATCTCCGTCGAATCTGATCTCTCGAAGATGGTCAATCAACTCGCCGGGGACGGCGTTTCGGCTCATGAGTTGATCGACTACTATCTGTTCAAACAGAAGTTGGAGAAGACGTTGCCAGCCGAGGCTATGCTTGAACAGATGTATAATAGGGGTAACTTGAACAGCCGTAGAAATATCAGCGACGAAAGCCAATGACAGAAAACAACGAAACAGAACTTGCATCGATTCAAGCACCAGTACAAGCGTTCCGAGATATGATTGAGAAGTCATCCCTATCAGGGTATGGCGACCCACTTCACTCGGATATCTATCTGAACATCCACCCGTCCGGACAGGTCAACGTGGTTGTTGCCTCTCCCGGTGGTGTCGTACTCACGTACTGTACGTTCACTGACAACCATCTGGATTCGATCTCAAGCGAACAGGATGACGGAACACAGGCTATCATCCCTGTGGCCAAATTCCTCTCGTATCTGGATTTCTCATCCGATGGGGGCGACGTGCAGCTATCGTTCCGGGGCCAGAAGGAATCGGCTCTCGCCAGCATCGTGGAGATCTACGGCGCACTCAACACTCGGCTCATGCTACCAGCCAGTGATTCGATTCTCGAAGAGGTTCCAACCGGACTGCCAAAACGGTTCGATTCGGATAACGTCTTCCAATCGGAGAACAAAGACAAAGGCGGTCTCCCAACGAAGATCGATGTTGACGTAGCAGAGATCCGCAAGATCATCGAAGTCGTGAACTACGATGAGAACACTACGTTCTTCCCGATTACGGTTGAAGACAGTGAACTGACCCTTGAGGTGGGGACAGAGGGAGAGCGAGACGCTGTGTGGGGGATGCTAACGGCGAAGAACGTTGAAGGCCCGGATGTGGCCAACCACTACATCGATGGCTTCGAACAGGTCTTCGGGACACTGTCGGGCGACGTGGTCCTTCAGACAGCCCCCGGTGGTGCGCCGCTCTGTGTGGTGCAAGATGTTGGCACGGGAATGGTACTTCGGCACGTCATCGGTAATGTGAGCAAACATCGGCACGTCATCGATAATGAGAGCAAATAATGACAGTACAAGAAATCCTCGAACAACTCGAATCGCTGGAAGTGGTCGAAAGTCAGATCCGTGAGGAATTCGAAGTTGACGAAGTCAATCTTCACGGTTACGATCAGATGGGCTTCACTATGGTCTTCGAAGACTTCGAAGGTGTCGTGGCCGCTGTCAGTCATGCAGAAGGTGTCTGCGAACGACTGACCAAATACCGGGATGATATCGAGATCGGTGTCAATGTCAACCCGGACGGAAGTTATGACCCCGAAATCGGTGAAATGGATGGCTCAACGTCATCTACGATTCGGGTTGAAATCGAATCTGAAGAGAGCGAATAGATACCGTGGAGTCCATGGACAGCTTTCAGCGGATACTGTTCGGGGATGTAGGCAGTCTGCACTAAACACCAAACATTATTTTATGTATAAAAATAGTAACAAATTTACGTGCCCAACGTGTGGAGTCTCTGAGTTTGGTCTGCAAAATCATAAAAAAGCTAATCAACTAAAGAATTTGATATCTCTCTGTAGAAGCTGCCATTCTAAAGTTGAATGGTCGGATATCGATTCACCAACTCCGGAGGTAATTAGATAATATGGGTGATTTAGATAGTATGGACGAATTTCAGAGAATATTATTTTCTCCCTTTCCGAGAGCGGTAGCTTCAGATGTGAAAACTGGCCAACTTCGCCAGTGGGTTGTTCATTCGGAGGGCGAATTCATGGCGTTCCTCCGGGCGATAGATAATGATCGAAACGGGTATGCGTCGATCTCATGGCGTCCAATTGGGGGTAACTTACTGTTGGACAAAGTGAGCCTTGACTTCGATACTCTACAGAAACCAGACTGGCCGATCTTCGACGGGGAGATCCTACCAGAAGATGAGATGATTGCTCGGATGCGAAATGACCCTGAAGTGGCTGATGCAGTGTTGGGTCAAGTCATCGAAGATGCAACCGAAGTCGTCAAACGGTCGAACGAAGAAGGGATATCAATAATAGGGGTATTCTCCGGGTTCGGCATTCACATCCACCAGTTGTACAGCGAGAAGGTCAATCCAGACAAGCAGATCGATACAACCGGGCGGAAGTATGTCAGCGACCTTAATCTCGAAACAGCCGATGCTTCCCCGATTGGAGACGTGAGACGCCAAATGCGTGTGCCAAACGTACAGCGCGTTCATATCGAAACCAACGGCGAAGAGATGCTTGAACAGCGGCCATGCGGTCTCTATACGATTCCGCTGATAGCCGATGACTTCGAGAATCTGACTGCAACGAAGCTGTTAGAAATGGCACGCGAACGCCGGTATCCCGACCCACCAGATCTCACCGATCTGCCTCACATGAAAGCTTACGATAACTACATCGAAGACTACAGTGAGGCGAAACAAGAAGATCAACAACGGCTAAACGAATCGGTCGTTGCGGATAACGATGGGATGCTTCAGTTCATGCTGGAAGAGTACCTGCAAATGCCATGTATGTACGAACGGATTCAGCAGATCGAACCCGAACACGCTGTCCGTTTGAACTGTACAGTACTCCTATTAAACGTTGGCTTCCAGCCAAACGAGGTTGTCGATCTCTTCAGTCAGATCGGATGGTCTGATTGGAATCGCAAGGTCACGAAAAAGCAGGTCAGTCAGATCTATCGTAAGGGGTACAGCGATATGTCGTGTGCCAGTTGTCGGAAAAAGGGACTGTGTACGAGAGCCGATGAACCAAAAGAGTGTCAGACTTATGGGTGGTCTGGCGGCAAAGCCGAATGGAAATGAGAGTCATTGAAGTAAATGACCACACCATTCTTACAGGCGAAGAAGAAGAATGGTTTGACAAGTTCATGGATGATAGTATACAGGACGAAATAACGACGTTCGGGCCATACGGTATCTGGCCATTGAAGTTCCGAGTCATAATCAGAGATGTATCCGACTACGCGGGCGATACACTCTGGCGGGTGTCCCTTGACAAAAAGAAGAACGGTCACTTCTTTGGCATACTGGTACTGTCGCTGAAGGATAACGGCAAGTTCAACGCCAAAATAGGGCTATCATCAGATGACCCGGAGTACATCACAAATGAATAAGCAAACGGTTAAGACAGCGGAAAACTATAGGATTATAAGATGAGTATTCAAAACACGCTATGGGTAGAGAAGTACAGACCAACGACACTTGACGATATCATCGGACAGGACGATATCGTTAAACGACTCAAGAAATACGCCACGGATAACGAAATGCCGAACCTCCTACTGTCGGGGCGACAGGGGACAGGGAAGACGGCTATGGTCACGGCTCTCGCACGCGAGATCTACGGTGACAACTGGCGGAACAATATGCTGGAACTGAACGCCAGTGATGACAGAGGTATCGACGTGGTCCGTGAGAAGATCAAAGGATTCGCACGCACTGACACAGTTGGCGACCACTCGTTCAAACTCATCTTCCTTGACGAAGTTGACAACACAACGAAAGATGCACAGTCGGCCATGCGGCGAACCATGGAAGACTACAGTGATAAGACCCGGTTTGTCCTATCCTGCAACTACGCTAACAAGCTTCTGCCACCGATTCAGTCTCGGTGTACTACGTTCCGCGTGAACCCACTGGATGACGAAGGTATCGAAATGATCCTAAGCCGGGTCGCACTCGAAGAGGGTATCGATGTAGATCCAGAGGCTATGGATATGCTCGTAAAGGACGCTTCGGGTGATGCACGGCGTGCTATCAACACACTACAGGGAGCGCACTACGAGGGTGTCGTGAAGCCTGAAGATGTAGAAGTCGTCTCACCAGTGCTTGACTATGCTGAAGTCAAGGAGATCCTAAATCTGGCTGTCTCTGGTGATCTCTCGGAGGCACAGCGGCGTCTTGACGTTGACGTGTTGAAAGAGGGCGTGTCGGGCCAACTCTTCCTTGACGTGGCGTTCAGCGTTGTGAAGAACATGGATATCCCTGAAGACGCACGTGCAAAATGTATTGAGCAAATCGCTGAAACGGACCACAGACTTCTGGAAGGGTGTCATCCGCATATCCAGCTTCATAATGTTTTGTCACGGATTCACATTTCATATCACTTATCGTTGCCGAATTACTCAAATGAATAACAGATGGCTTAAGTCGAAGAGAGAGGAAGTCCGCGCTTTCGATAATCTCGGTAAAACGAAAGACTTGCTGGCAATAGAGGATCTGAGATCGTGGGGGATGCAGGATACGATCAGCCAGCAGATTACCGAAGCCGGGACTCGGTCAATCCAGACAGTCATGAGCCACCATCAGGAGCAACTGTGGGGTGGCCTGATCGAAGCTGTCGAAGAAGAAAGCGACGGGAACCACCGAGGGAAGATATTCGAAGGAATCGATGAGAACGGTGTTTGGAATACGCTCAATGATATGCTTCGAGAAGTCGAATACAATGGTGGTAAAAGAGAGAATTATCGGTTCTACGGGACACCGAGAGTCATCAATAAACTCCATGATGACTTCCATGATATCCAAAGACTGTTAGCTACATCCACCGGGACTATCCGGTTTCAGGGAATCCCCTTCATCTCTGTTAAGGGTATGCCACGCGACACGTTATTCTTAGCACACGAAAATCTGAGAAACGATCATGTCAAAGGGTTGGTCGAACCGATCTGCATCTTGAAAATCATCATCGGTGAGCGAATTGAGTTTCAGGTAAACGGAACCGGTGATATGGATATTGAGGTGTACAGTGACTAAACACAGACTGTCAGCGTCTCGGATCAAAAAGCACAATGGCTGTCCACGGGCCTACGAGCTTCGCTACATCGAAAAGCGAGATCCGACGAAGAAGAAGCAGGGGTACGGAGAAATCGGTTCTCTGGTACACGAAGCTATTGAGAACGTCATGGGGGCGAACCCCGATCTCCGGGATGAGCAATCGCTACACAGCCGGATGAAACAGGAATTCTTCGCGCTGGAAGACGACTACGATATGTCGATTATCTCGGATAAGCAGAAGAACGACGGTCTCGCCTGTCTCGAAGTCGCTGCACGCTACGTCTCGAATCAGGTCTTCGATCTCCGTGGTCTCGAAGTCCGAACCGAGTACAACATCGATAACGAGTCCATCGACTCGACGATGCTCGGCTACATGGATGTTTGTACCGACAGTGAGATATGGGACTGGAAGACCGGGCGAATCCGCGAAGATACGGGTATTGACGAACTGATTCAGGGGGCTACCTACATGGCTGGCTACCATAACGAGTATGGTGAGCTACCGAAAGCAATCAAATTCGTCTACCTGAAAGAAGAGAAAGAGCGGAAGGTCGAACCATCTCAAGAGAATTGGGACCAGATGTTGAATTACGCACGCAGACTGGTTGTATCCATCGAAAACGACGATTACCCGGCAAAGCCCGGAGACCGCTGTTTCTGGTGCGATCACGAGCTATGGTGCGAGGCTTCCCCCGTAGGAACTGGCGGGATAGACTACGAACAGTTCTAAATAGTCTGGTAACTATTCACACTCTGTATCCCTCACCACGACGAAGCTGAACGAACAGGGCAAGAACAATTTTAAAGGTGTCTGCTTTCAGATTACGGAATCCTTATAAGCCTATAACCATTTTACCGTATGAGGACAAGCACGAAGCGGGACGTGTCGGTAGCTCTGGCTTGTGCGTGACACGTATCAAGTAAAGCTACGGCGTGATGACCCGTAGTTAATATCCCCAACTACCATCGAAAATGGGGTTTCCCGTCGATTGCTTGCCTCTGTTCAAGTCGTCGCTATCGCTGTTGTTGAGGAAGAAAGCAGTTTTTCACTGCTTTTGTTTCCGAACGATACCATAAACTAACCAGACCGTTCTCATTCGCAATACTTATAACGTTATAAAGTCTATATACATATGAGGCTGGTTAAAATGAACACGACACTCGGAGACTTCGGCGCACCGCAAGAGATCAACCATGCAATGGGTTCGGTTCGTAACTGTTCCCGACTCACACTCGGATCTGTGAACAAACATGGATGCGAACACTTCCACCACGAGGTTGGCGAATACTGGAAACCCGCCAACCTTGTTGTGGAGGGCGACATGAACGATCTCGAAGTGTTGAAACAACTCTCCGAGATCTGCGATGAACACAACCTGAAAGTCCACACGAAACACACCGTGACGTTCTCCAATGAGAATTCGGCACGTCTGGTCGTGGATAATTCGGTCTAATCACCTTCAGACAATGAAGGTGAATTATTATCCTGTTTTCTACGAACATTGGGAAGATACTACAGGGTGTCCCCAATGTGGGAGTGAATTGGATGTTACAATCGAACGAATACGGTGTGATGAGTGTAGTGATGATATATCGTTGCATTACCCGTGCTATATCCATATGCAGTTGGTGTTTGAAAAATGAAGACTGAGCGGTACATTGGCCGTCGTGGGGAATGTGCGTACTGTGAGGCTAAGGTACACATTCATGAATTGAATAACAGAGGGTACGATCAATACACATGGCCAGTTCGGTGTGACAACTGTGATTATGTTGAGATTCAGGCGTCGGGTCCGAGAACAATCCATCCGTGATTCATTATTCAGCGATAATGATCCAGATATCACACCAGATGGCTCACCCACGTCCCGAAATTCAGATTCGGGGTGGAGAAATGAGATTGAAAGTCGAAGATACGTTCAAACGGAGTCACTTCTGTGCCGAGTGTAAAAGTTCCAATGTTGTGATAAAAGAATCATCAGCTTCTGGATATGAGTACGATGTATTCCCGAAATGTTTGGACTGCGGATACTCCGAATTCTACTCCATCAAGGCCGATGAGTTGGGTTTCCGGTTCGTCATTGAAGGTTAAAGAATAATACCGGTATCATGCTTTCAATTAGATATATGCTACTTTTTCAGTTCGATACTTTTATAGCCTTATAGTTTTAAGTAGAGACTGTCTATGTCCGAACCAGAGACTACGAAGTCCGAACCAGAGACTACGAAAACGGTGGTTATTGCGAACGATATCCACAAAGCCATTCGCGTGTTTTCCGAAGAGGAAGACATGGCGATTCAGGGTGTTGTGGATGATCTTCTTCGCGGTAATCGAGATCGGAGTGAAGCTGTACTGAACAAACTGAACGATCTACAGTCTCGCGGTAAGCTGTAGAACGGGACGGAGGGAAGGATGAGTAAGAAGGTACTTAACCGGAAGGTATGGGTCTACGATGAAGACGCGGGTGATGTAGAGGAATTCACCTGCGGAATCCATACACGCGACTTAGAAGTTGGTGATACCATAGAGATTGCAATTACGAAACTGGAAGACACAGAGGCGGAAACAACTGCTTCGGATAATACGGATACTGACGGGAAGCTTGAGTATTGGTTAAAGCTTCAACTCTCGAACTTTCTGATGAGACTATATGGTTAGAAATATTGTCAGAGTGACAGACCTTGTCACCGTAAAGAAAAGCGGGGGGGTGATGGTTCAGCTTGTAGGTCGGGATACCGATGGGCAACGGTGTTCTACGAGTATTAGAGGCACACATCCCTATGCGTTTGTACCGAACAATGAGGCTATCCCGAAGGTCGATTGGATACAGTACGTCAAGGAGGGCTACCACGGTCACGACGGGCGTCCGTTGACCAAAGTCGCTGTAACCTACCCGGAACACCTAAAACGCCTCAAGAAGCATTTCTCGGTCCTGTACGAAGACGATATCCCGTACTACCGGCGTCTTTCGAGTAACTACGGCCTGTCGGGATACATCGATCTCCCAAAGGGCGATATCGTACACATCGATGACGTTAATACGGATATTGACCCGGCTGAGATTCCGAACATCAATCCCCGGATCATGATGGCTGACATTGAGGTGAACCCACCGGATATGTCGAAGGGGGATTTCGACTACTTCGTTGAACACGCCAATGAGCCAATCACGGCTATCGCCACCTACGATTCGTATGATGACGAATATCTGGTGTTGGTATTGGACCCCGAAGACAAGGTCGATGGTGGTGATGTACGACACTATCTCGAAGATCATTGGGATGGCCACAGCGACAAGCAGAAGTACACACAAGCCACTATGCGACTGGTTCAGTGTGGTACTGAAGAGGCATTGATCCGGAAGTTCATCGAAGAGATCGAAGCCAAACGTCCGGACGTAATATCAGGCTGGAACTGGATTGACTTCGACCACGAATACATTCTGAACCGACTGGAACACTTCGATAATATCGATACTCACCGTTTGAGCGATATCGGAGATGTTGGTGGCTACAAAATGTCTCGGAAAATCGACGGACTCCCCGGATTCGATATGATGGGCGCGTTCTGCGATAAGATGAGCTTTAGCCAATGGAGATCTCGAAGGTTGGATTACGTCGCTAATGAAGAATTAGCCATCGGAAAGGTCGAAGACATGGATCTGGCCGAAGAGTACCAGAACAATCGAAGCCGATTCATAGCGTACAACATTATTGATACGCAACTGTTGGTTGGGCTGGATGATCGACATGGTATCCACGAATTCTTTTACCTACTGGCAGATCTGAGTGGCGTTCAGATCTATGATACGTTCAGTGAAATGCGACTGGTGGATGGATTCGTTCTAAGCCGTCGAACCGACCATGAGATCCTTCCATCGAATAAAGACAAAGATCTCGATAGCATTGCTGGTGGGCTGGTTCTCGCACCGAGTGACGGTGTCCACGAATGGGTAGCAGTATTCGATCTGAAGTCACTCTACCCGTCGATCATTGTTACGCTGAACGTAAGCGAAGAGACACTAACTACCATCCCGGCTGGCGAAGCACATACTCAAGCTGATATCCGTATCAAGTCTTCATTGGATCAAGGTTCGCACAGTTCGTACACGGTGAAGACCGAACAAGGCGCTGATTTCATGTGTCCGGGTATGCCGGAGAACGAAGACGAAGTTCCCGGACTCAAAATCACCGAGGAAGATATCTCATGGGATATCGATACCAGCGCGTTGGGTATTAGGTCCGAAAATGAGGGGATTCTTCCGAAGTACCTAAAACTTCTGTTTAGCGAGCGAAACGACATGAAGGCTATTCGGAATTCGTTTGACCCGGATGATCCTGAATTCGAAGTGTGGGACAACAAACAGGGTGCGGTGAAGGTTATTATGAATTCGTTCTACGGTGTCTCACAGAACGACTATTACCGACTGGCAGATCCAACTCGTGGTTCGCAGGGTATCGGCTCTACAATCACGGCTGGTGGTCGCTATGTGCTGTGGAGAGGCTCACAAATTGCAGAAGAAATGGGTTTTGAAGTAAAATATGGAGATACGGATTCCATTATGATTAAGATAGCTGACAGTTCTGAAGGCTTGACACCACAGGAGATTATCGACCGTGGGATGGAGATCGAAGCTGAACTGAATGAGCGGATGGATGAAGTGGCCGATGAATTCGGAATCGGTGAGAAACACCCGTTCTTGAAGGATGCAGATCTCCACGGAAACGACCGCCACTGTCTCAAATGGGAGTTTGAGAAGATGTACCGGCGATTCTTTCAGGCGGGTACGAAGAAGCGATACGCTGGCCTTCCTGTATGGAAAGAGGGTAAATGGTTCATCGACCCTGAAAACGGCGATATCAACATGGATGACGTGGAGCCTGATATCACCGGCTTTGAGAGCAAACGGTCGGACGTTCCACCAATCACTGAAGAGACACAGAAAAGTGTCATCAAGCGGGTACTCGGCGGACAGGAATTTGATGACTTGAGCGACTACTTAGCTGAAGTTAGCCGCCGGGTTCGGGCCGGGGAGATCGAACAGTGGAAACTGGCCGCTCCGGGTGTAATCAACAAACCACTCTATCAGTACGGTAATACCCCTACCATCAGAGCGTGTCGGTTCTCCAATGAGCATCTGACTCATGACTGGCGCGAGGGCGATAATCCGTGGGTCTACTTCGTCAAGGAAACCCCGCCGATGATTCCAGATACTGACGTTATCGCGCTGGAATGGGGCGAAGATATACCTGAAGGATATGTGCTGGATATCGACAAAATCATTCGAAAAAAGATCCAGAACCCCCTCGAACCGATTCTCGGTGAAACCGGGTGGTCCTTCGAAGAGTTGGAATCCGGGAAAGAAATTGAGCGTGTTGATGTTGGTGGTGGGGGCGGAAACCCATTTGCCGATATGAGTATGGATGGGGATATCGAAGAAGATACTACGGATATCGAAGAAGACAAAACTGAATCCCCGGAGTCCGGTGCTATGTCGTGGTAAAAAGCTACGATAATCGTAAGCCACCGCCGAGCAGAGACTTACGATATGGGTATTGATATAAGAACACACGGTACGACTCAACGGAGACTTCCGTGTGGAGGTGTACGGCGGCTTAGACCACAAACGTCAGAACGTGAACCACGGCGAATCCATCGAATACGACTTCGACTCGAAAGAATTCAAATATGCCAACTTCACCAGAGAACGCGGCTGGCATACGAATCGTTGCCTGAAAGAATATGTAATCGAAACATGGAATCCACTGACAGACTCACCGGAATCAGAATCGTAGAGATCAACATCAATGTTCAAATCAAAACCATGTCAACAGAGGTAGATACCAACTCGAATCCAGAAACCGAAAGCAGATCGTGTCCGAACTGTGAGAAGAAAGCTCTCCGTCGAAGAGGGGCTAATACACGAGCGAACGTCTTACGACGCACCAAAGGCTGCATCCACGATCAATGGATCTGTGATGAGTGCGAATGGTCCGGCGACGATAGCCATGTCTCGGATTACGTACCGGCGAGTCGAAAGTTATATGATTATAAAAATGGTATGGAGTGGTAGGAGTGACGAAACGCAGACCACGGACTGGATCAGGAGACCCTAACGGGAATCCGCATATCACCGGGGGAAGTCATCCGAAGTGTGAAAAATGCAAGAACAAGGTAGCAGTACAATTCACAAACTACGGCGCATGGTATCATTGCAAAAGCTGCGGTCATACGCATACGCTAAGTTCGACCGAACAGGTCAGTGAACTATGAGCGAAGAAAAATCCGATACTCTTCTGACACTGAAAGAGTTGGATGACAAACCCGGAAAGGTCTACATAATGGCCGTATCACTGGATGCTCACGAATCGTACCGGGAGTGGTATCTGTCAGAAAAAGCATCGGAAAGGATCAATTCGTATTTCGACCCTGCACGTATCCTGATTCTGTCGGGTGATATAGATGGAGATCTGAGTATGGGCGAGATCATCCCGAAAATCGAATGTACAGTGACCAACGAACCAATCAGTATTGTGGTAGATAAATGACAGACACAGAAAACGAGTCGTGGGTGGAGAAGTACAGACCCCAACACTTTGGCGAAATTC
>Ga0306891_100285_pt1 | contig 17624 bp, 17 predicted proteins | sample AntDeeMetagen285_FD_190426 | JGI IMG/M metagenome (GOLD analysis project Ga0306891, IMG submission 190426) | Saline lake microbial communities from Deep lake, Antarctica - Metagenome #285 (v2) (version 2) | ecosystem: Environmental > Aquatic > Non-marine Saline and Alkaline > Saline | place...
GTCGCGTCGTTGAAGCAGGAAGCCGCGTCCTCAAGGAAACCGTTTCAACGGTTGAGTAGGGCGCGGTAGTTCACTCGTTGTACTGGTGGGTATGGGCGAAAAGCGGTCGAACCACACGGTGTACAACGTCAACTACCACTTCGTGTGGTGTCCGAAGTACCGCCACGCGATACTCGAACCAATCGAGGGTTCGCTGGAATCAAGTTTCCATGATGTGTGCGACGAGTACGACTACGAGATACTGTCACTCCACATCTCTCCCGACCACGTACATCTGTTCCTATCAGCCCATCCGAAGCACGCGCCGAGCGAAATCGTGCGGACGGTCAAGAGCATCACGGCGCGGGAGATGTGGGAACAACACGAACCGTTTTTGCAGGAGTATCTGTGGGGTGGTGGGTTTTGGGAGGAATCGTACTACGTGGGGACGGCAGGAGATGGTTCGACCGACACGATTGAGCAGTATATCGAACGAACGGAACACGTTTAACGGGGCGTACGGCCTTCACCCTCGGGGTCAAGCCCCGAGGCACTCGGCCTGTGCCGCGTAGAACTCGAAGACGGTGCTTTGGCGCGCACGGTGAACCGGCACTCCCATCGTGCCGGTGATCGTGTGCGAGGGATGAGACGCGGAGTGAACCAGCGCCTCTGCAAAGAGGTGCTCGTGAGTGAACGGAGCGGTGAATCGGTTGGGGAGGACGAGGTTGGAAATAAAAAAAGCGGAACCGTGGTTAGCGGATTACGCTTCGGCTTCTGCGCTGGCTGCCTCGTCACCGCCGCCGTACGCGGCGTCACGGTTGACGAGACGGTCGAGGTTGATGTCGAGCGCGGGGACGCTCTTGCGGCGGGAGTGCTGCAGAAGCGCTTCTCCGTTGTTGCCGGCGTCACCGAAGCGAACCGTCATGTCGACGGTCTCGGTGTCGCTGTCTTCGTCCGCGACGAAGAGCTTGTTGTTCCGCCACGTGAAGCCCTTCTTCCAGGCCTCGTTGTACTCGATGTCGTCCTCGTCAGCGATGTTGCTGACGTTCGGATAGAACGCATCGACGTCCACGTCCATGTCGCGGGCTTCGACTGCATCCTGCAGTGCGTGGGTGACGTCGCCGTTCATCCCGGTGACGATGGTTTCGACGTCGGACATGTTGATCGCGGCTTCGAGTTCGTCGAGGCCGGCGGACAGGACGTCTTCGAGGCTGACGCCTTCGCTGCGGAGGTCTTCGTTGACGATGCTTCCGAACGCTTCGAGGAGGATCTTCTGAGTCATAGTTGAATCTGTGGTTGCCGTTTTTCTTCTCGCGCCGCGCTTCACCAGCGCCTTCAGGCGCGGCGCGAGAAGTCGGCAGCCAAGTGGAATAGCCCGCGCGCGGCAAGTGTCCGTGACCGACCGGTCAGCACATACCACTGTACTCCCGGTCCGTCACCGCAAGGTGTCGCAACCGGTACAGGGTTAGTGCTGTACCCAACGGGTAGGGAGTGAACGGAGAGCAACGCGAGCGGGCGTTCGTCGTTGCAGTGCTGAAAGGAGCGTTTCAGTGCCTGGTAGGACTGTGGCGCAGCCCGAACGCTCGCTCGTGAGCGTGAGGGAGGGGAGCGGGGCCGGAGCGCAGACCAGCGAGGATTCGACCATCGGGAGGATCCGTTACTGGTCAAGCGGTGGCCCGCGAGGCCTCGGTGGGAGGGACTGTCCTGCAAGACGCGAGTTCGCACGGCGTGCAGGTGCGAGTGGTGCACGTCACGTGTTCACCGCGTTGAACGCGGTTTCGTACGGTTGCGGGATGTCGTGCATCGTTGTGCTGACGTGCGCGGCTCCTGGTGAGACGAGGTCGTCAGCAGGCCGGACAGCGATGTCGTCCGGGTGGATGTCGTACGCGGTGAAGGTGTCCGCGATATCGACTGCGGTTGCGTGCGGGATGTCAGTAGCGAACGTGAGCCACCCGGCCGCCGGGACGTTGACCTGAACGGCGTACTGGTTGCGGCTTGCGCTCGTGGCGCGGTTCACGGCGCTTCTGAAACGGTCGAACATCGTTCTACCCGGAGATTCGTGCGCCGTCTGTCGCCCGATTCCCGAGCGTGCCCGGTCAATAGACCGGCACCGATGGGGGCGTGTCACGGCAGTTGAATCCTACCGAAGGGGATTCGTGCCGTGACCGGGATCGCGGCGAGGCGTGACGGCGCACGTGACGGGGCTGTGCGGGATTCACCAACCGGCGGTGTGTGGGCGCAGCCCGAACGCCAGTGAGGGAGGGGAGCGGGGCCGGAGCGAGCCCGACATCTGTGATGTCGACGTGAGCGGTGGCCCGCGAGGCCTCGGAGGGAGGGCCTGCGTAACACGAGAACTGCATAGAAGCGTGCGAGTGTGTGAAAAGGAGATAACGTTACGGAGAGGGTCCCGAAGGCGCGGATTCCGGGATGGAAGGCGTACCGGTGTCTTCAGTCGGTTCAGGCGACGGTTCAGGTGACGGTTCTGGCGGAGTCGGGGCTGAAACCGGCACCTCGCTCGGAACAGGTTCCGAGGAGGGTTCCTGTTCAGGAACTGGTTCAGCGCCTGAGTCAACGAGAACGCCAACATTTGCGAACGAAAGCGTCATCAGCATCATCACCAGCATGGCAACGGTTTTGAGTCGAGTGTTGTGTTTGGACGACATGGTATTCACCTGGCCGCGCCTCGCGCGGCTTACTTGCTGGTTTGAGGCGAATCTCTATGATGGTCAAGCGGTGACATCAGGAACCCTTGTGCCTTCATAGATGATTCGGCACATGGAGACTGCGGTCGGGGAACGTAAGTTGGCGCAGCCACGCGACGCGGGAACGAAGTGAGTGCGTCGCGTGGAGGGGAGCGGGGCAGGAGTGACCGTGAACTAGATACCGAGGAGTGAGGCGTCCCGCCCGGTACGGCCGAACGACCAACGTGAGAGAGGACTAACCCGGCAGGACGGTGAGCGACGAAGGGATATCGTTCACAACGGAGGCCCGCGAGGCCCCGGCGGGAGGGTCCTGCCTGACACGACCACGAGATGCGGAGGAAGATGGCGCGAGGAGCCCGACATTCCGACCGGAGGGAGTGGACGTCGGGTGGACGCGAGGGAGCGGGGCAGGAGTGAACGGCGAGCTCGTCGACTGAGGAGAACCGTGCCTGGAAGCGCACGAGGTCGACGAGCTCGCTCGGAGAAGTGAACGGCGGCCCGTGAGGGTGAAGCGACATTCCAGCTTGCCTGGATGTTGCGAACGAATGAGGGAGGGCCTGCGAAAAACGAGAAAAGCGGAACGGGGCGTTAGTCGGCGGTGGCTTCAACGGGGTGTTCGTCGGCTACGGTGACTTCGTGCCGTCGAAGGTTGAGGTCGTGGTGCGGGCCGTCGGAGGGTTCGTGAGCGCACTTCCCGGCGACGTGCGTCTTGAGCCCGCGGAACCGGTCGAATTCACCGTCGCAGTCCGGGACGGGACACTCGCCGTTCTGCAGGAAGTACTCGATAGCGTGCGGGTTCCCGCCCTTGCCGTGCCCGGTTCCGGGGCGCGGGTCGTCGGTTTCGTAGTGGTCGGGTTCGACGAGTGCCTTGTCGGTGATGATGAACTCACCGGAGCCACCGACTGTGTGTTCATCGTGCGGGGTGAACAACTCGCGGATCTGACTGAGACGGGCAACGATGTTGAATCCACGGTCGAGGACGTCCTTGACGACCACACCGAGCCACTCGTCAGTGACGTTCCACCGCGGGACGTTACCGTTGGTGTACTCAGCGTGGCCTTGGTTGGTGTCACGGATGTCACTGAACGTGTGCCGGGCTTCGTACGGCACCTGGAACGAGATGCGTGTGACGGGGTTGTCGAAGAAGTTCGACATCTCGTCGAACGTGCCGGTGATGCAGACGTCCGGGCCTTCAGCGGGCCGGACGCTGATGCTGTCTGAGTTGATGCCGATGTTGAAATCGGTTGCGTCGTCTTCGCTGGCAGGGGAGAGCCGAACGAAGGCGTCGTCGTCAACGGGGAACGAGGAAGCGGAGATGATACGGGGTGCTTCGACGCGGTCCCCGTGGATGGTGCCGCTGGTTACGGTTCTCACGCGCGTGGTGTGGTCGATGCTGGTGCCGGTGTCGGTGCTGGCCGTTTCGGAGAGATGTTCGCTGCTCATGGATGTTCACCTGATGGCGTTCGCGCCGCGCTTCATCAGCGCCTCCAGGCGCGGCGCGACGGCATGGTGAACGATGAGTGAGGCGGCGACAACCGGAGAACGATGAGCGAACGGTCACGACATAACACGGGTCCGTGTCCGACCCTCGTGGTCGCAACCGGGGCCGTGTTAGTAGTGGTGCACATCGTGCAAGTGATGCGAAAACGTGGGTTGTCGGCGTTGAGCGACGGTGATGTGGCGCAGCCACGCGACGCGGGAACGGAGTGAGTGCGTCGCGTGGAGGGGAGCGGGGCCGGAGCGAACCGCGATCGGCACGATCGCCGTGTTCGCGGTGGCCCGCGAGGCCCCGGAGGGAGGGCCTGCCTGACGCGAACACGCTATGCTGTAAAGACGACGCGACGTGAATCACCTAGGCGAACGCAGTGAGGCCAGGTGAGACGACGCGAGGGAGCGGGGCCGGAGCGTGTCGACTGAGCGCAGCGAGGCGACCGCGGCGGCCCGTGAGGGTGACGTTAGTTCCTGAGCGCAGCGAAAGAACTCACGAACGAATTGGGGTGGGCCTGCGAAAAACGAGAATACCGGTACGCGGTTACGGAAGTTCGAGGAGAAAGCCCCGTGCTTTAGCGCGGGGATGAATCCGACACTACCTTTCGAGAATCACGGTCGATAGCACGGCCTGATATTCCAACAGATACTTAAGAAATCACGTTTAATTACATTTGTAATGGTCACGGTGACTATCACCGCGAAGTTCCACAATCCATCCCTCTCACGGCGGAAGGAGTGGCAACACGCCTCTCGACTCTACCGTGATACAAAACAGTTCTGTATCGACGGATGGGAGAACGGCGACTTCGACAAGTCCGTGACCACAGCCAGCATCGACAACGAGCTCTACTCGGCCATCCAGAACCAAGCCATTCGTGGGGCGAAATCCGACCACAGTGAGGATGGAGAGGTTCGCTATCGAGAGAGTCAGCCGTTCGCCGTCAACAACCAGAATTGGGAGATCGACACGACCGAGAACGGCACGGTCGTTGTCGGCTTCCCGTGTGTCTCCCAATGGTGGCATACGCCTATCGAAGTGTACGACGATATTTCAGACCCCGTAGACCGACTGGTCGAAGGGGAAGCCAAGAAGACGCGACTTCAAGTGTATCGTCGTGGCGACGACTGGTACTGTACGTTCAACGCCGAGTACGACACCGACACATTGGGTGAGACGCCCATCGGAGTCGATATTGGTGAACGCCACATCCTCGCTGCGACTGCCTACGATGAAGGCGAGTCAATGCTGGTGTCGGGTGGTGAGGCGAAGTACGTTCGACGCAAATATCGTTCCCTACGCGATTCGCTTTCAGAAGCGGGTGCGCTTCGCGCACGTAACCGTGTGGGTGACAAAGAACAGCGTCGAATCAAGGACCTCAATCACAAACTCTCCCGTCGCCTCATCACGTTCGCGGAACAGTTCGAGAACGTCGTCATTCGGATGGAAGACCTCGAAGGCATCCGCGAAAACAGTTCGTGGTCGGGCGTTCACTCGTGGCATTTCCACCAACTCCAACAGTTCATCACGTACAAAGCCGAACGTGCTGGTATCGGCGTCGAAAAGGTCGATGCGTACCATACCAGTCAGGAGTGTTCGGCGTGTGGTTCGATGGGAACGCGTGATGGCGACCACTTTTCGTGTTCGGAGTGTGATCGTGGACGCCACGCCGACCTGAACGCCTCGGAGAACATCGCACAACGGGAGGGAGAACCATGCACGGGCTAACGCTTCGGGCGAGTCGAACCGTGCTACCTCGCGGGCTGAAGAACCCGCCGTCGTTGACGCCCGCTGCATGCGGGGAGGAAGGCCCCTTTGACAGGGCTGTACGCGCTGAAAAGCACACCGTTGGTCACAACTCGGTGGCAACCTTCGACGTTCCACGCGAAAGCGTACTTGAGAACCGACGAAACGCGCAACCTGAATATCCCCTTCGGGGAATCCTCGCCCTTTAGGGCGGGGAGGATGTCAAAGGTTGTTGTAACCGACTGCCGGCTGATCGATGTCGTCGCCGGTGTACTGCGTCATGCTGTCGCGGATCTCCGGTGCCGGGTTCACGACGTCGCGTGCGGCTTGCACGTCGCGTAGCGCGTCGGATAGCGACATGTCGTCGTGGTCTGCGAGAACGACGGAGCACACGCCACCGCTGCGTGAGACACCGGCTTGGCAGTGCACGAGAACACGGTCACCGCGGTCTAACGCGTTGAGGACGTACTCGACTGCGGCTTCGAACCGTTCGTAGTCGTGCGGGCCGTCCGGGAAGACGAACTCGTCGTTCGTCGTGGATGCCGCTGGTCGTTCGTAGCCGAAACTGTCGAGGTAGCCGAGCGTCACGACTTCATCGAAGTCGTGGTCGTCCGGGAGATCCCGGACGGACGGGGCGTTACTGATGAACAGCGAGTCGCGTATTCGGTTCATGCGTGAAAGTTGTACGTGGTGGTTCGTACCGGGCCAGTAGTATTGGTTCTGACCTGCCTGTCTCATCGGCACGGTCAGGACCTTTACTCTGGCCTGGTGCGTTACAGGGCGTGAACTCTTACTCGCGGGAGGCGGAAGAAGATGGCGCGTTTCGCAGAGGACATTCCGAGGGACGAGGAATGTCGTCAAGTAGCGCGAGGGAGCGGGGCCGGAGTAAGAGCTAGGCGCTGCGACGCAACCACGTCCGTCGACGCGGCTACTCGAACGGTGGCCCGTGAGGGTGACCGATCGGCACGATCGGGAACGCATGGGGAGGGTTTCCTGTAAAAAACGAAACGCGGTCCGGTGAGGTTAGCAGTCGGTGTCGTTACGGAGTGTGGCGAGTTGCTGTGCGATTTCTCGTTGCAACCCGGCGTGAAGCTGCTTATCGGGCTTGATGGTGACCGTAGCAGAACCCGGTAGTGCCTCAATACGGTCGGTGAGGGCGTCTCGTGAGATGTGCTTCGCGCAGTTGTTCGCGGGACTGACTTCCGCGAACCCGTTGTCGAACCCGACGTAGTAGTTCGTACGCACCGTGTCGTTGACTGGCTTTTCAACGACAGCGACCGCGTGCTGCGAACTATCGAGTGTGTCTACAACGCCGTGTTTGCCGTCTCGGTTCTCACCGGATAGCGTGTTGTGGGGCATGTCTGGAATCACCTGATGAAGACCGCGTTCCGCCGCGCTTCACCCACACTGAGGTGCGGCGGAACGCGCATAGAAGGTTCCGTTGCAGGAGGGCCGCGCGCTCACGGAATGAGCGAGCGGGCCGTTCACCCGGTTCGGAGGGGAAGCGGAACGACAGGGCGTTACTCGTCGGCCAGAGCGATACCGGGCGGGGCGTTCGCGTCAGCGCACTCCGGTGAGCAGTAGAACGACACGCCGCACTGCTCACCGCTCCGAGCGTCGTAGTGTTCAACGACGCGACCAGTCCCCTTCGCGGAGAGCTTGTGGCCGATATCGATGACGCGGAATCGGTCGCCGCAGTCGTCGCAGGAGACGAGTTCACCGGCGTTCAGAACGGTGCTCGGGTCAATCCCGGGCATCGTTACTGAACCTCGCCGCCGCAGTCCTGGCACTGGTCGATGACGCGCCTGCGTTCCTGGTTCGCTGCGTTGTGTCCGAGGAGCACGTCAACGCGGTCAACCGCGTCGGGCCAGACGCACGTGCACGGTTCCGGCCTGCCGTCGTCATCGATGCTGACCTCGGGGCCCGTTTCGCTCGGGCTGATAGTGTTGATGGTTGTTTCGGTGCGACTGGCTTCTGCGAGAGTCAGTTGTACGTTCATGTGTTGTTGGTGTCGTTCCGCCGCGCTTCACCCGCGCTCACTCCTGAGCGCGGTGGAACGACACGACACGGACGAGTGCGTGAATCCGGGAGTCGGTCCGGTCCAGTTTTAAGCCGGTTTCGTGTCCCAAGTTCGGTGTTCGAAGGGACCGAAAGCGAGCTTAATGCTGGAGTCCCGGGAAGGGACAGTGACCAGCGATCGGTGAACGAACGGTGGGGCGGGCCTGCGTACTGCGAGGCCGGTGGTAATGGTGGCGCGCGGAAGTGACCGTGACGACGCTGCGGTGCCGTGTGTACTACAAGGAGGAACGGTGAACGGCGCGCGAGGGAGTGGGGGCCGGAGTGCCCGTGAGTGAAAGCGCAGTGTGAGTGAGGGGAGAGGCGACTAAAACGATCACGTGAAGGATGAACGTGGAGCGATTTTAAAGTCAGAACGACGTGAGGGAACAACCGGTTGAGTGAACAACGGTGGCCCTACGAGGGTGCACGAGTTCGTAAGCGTAGCGTCGAACTCGAAACAGATGGGGAGGGTTCCTGCATAACACGAACGCAGTGAAGGTGGCGCGACGTGAATCACCTAGACGAACGGAGTGAGTCCAGGTGAGACGACGCGAGGGAGCGGGGCAGGAAGATGTCGACTCAGTCTCGCGTGGTTTGCGAGCTGAGCGACAGATGGAGGCCCGTGAGGGTGACCGATCGGCACGATCGGGAACGCATGGGGAGGGTTTGTCCTGCCAAATACGAAATGGTGTACGTCACGGTGCATGAGTGATGGACGGTGGAACACTGGCGTTTAACGAGAGACCGGTCAGTGGTCTTTCACTGAAATGAGGTCATGGTACTCCTGCAGGTCCTCAATCGGTCCTGTTCCGTTGTTGATTCGCTCCTCCAATTGATTCAATACTTGTTTTTGAATCCCTGGTTTTGCGTCTTCTGGAATCTCTACATTTGGACACATATCCGGGACCTGAGCGATGAATACACGGGGGACATCAAGAAATTCCTGCATTTCCCATGAATCCAAGTAGTCGTGATCTTCCAAGAGGTACAGAATCATTTTCTGGTTTTCGCTAAGTTCGTCAAACTCCTTGTCGTCCGGATCGCGCATCGCGGTCATATCAACCGATCCGATTTGTTACTACATAATCATTTCCCCGTAGGGTGGAAGAATAACTTCTGAAGTCCGTGTGGGACGGTAATCCTGGCGCAGCCTGAGCACCCGCTGGAGCGCAAGGAGGAGGAGAGGGGCCACGGCGCGTGGCCCTCGTAGGCTTCGGGGGCGGGCAGCGACGCAGCGTGGGCGCTGACATGGATAATGTATCCACAAGCGGAACCGGACCGCTCCCGTGAGAGCGCCGTGCAACGCCAGCCTTACGGACTGACCGCGAGACGCATCGTGGGGTCGAGCGCAGCAGTGGAACGCATGCGACGCATCGCCCTGTCTGCCCTGCAGAATACGAGTGGTGACGGTGCGGGGAACGGTGAAGTTGGCGCGAGAGCTCCCATCACGACTGGCTGAGAGTGACGGGAGCTCCGCGAGGGAGCGGGGCCGGAGCGTGTCGACTGAGCGCAGCGAGGCGACCGCGGCGGCCCGTGAGGGTGAAGTGAGTTCGTGAGCTGTGCGAATGAACTCACGAACGGATGGGGTGGGATCCTGCGTAACGCGAATTCAGTAACGGTGCCCTGGCGCAGCCTGAGCACGCTACGGCGCGCAAGGAGGAGGAGAGGGGCCACGCCGTGGCGTGGTGATGGCGCGTGGCCCTCGTAGGCCTCGGGGGCGGGCAGCGACGCAGCGTGGGCGCTGACATGGGCTAATATACGACAAGCGGAACCGGACCGCTCCCGTGAGAGCGCCGTGCAACGCCCTCCTACCGACTTCCCGTGAACCGTATCGAAGGGTGAACCGGAAGTGGAACGCTGCGGTGGACTGACCGCTCGACGAATCGTGGTCGAGCGCAGCAGTGGAACGATACACCCCGTATCGCTCCGGGCAGCCTGCGTAACACGAGAACGGTGTACCTGGAAGGTGGCGCGAGGAAGCCGACATCCCGTTGGAAGGAACCGACATCCCGACTGAATACTTGGAGGGAGTGGACGTCGGTGAGTGACGAGCGGACGTCGGCGGGGACGCGAGGGAGCGGGGCCGGAGTAAGAGCTAGGCGCTGCGACGCAACCACGTCCGTCGACGCGGCTACTCGAACGGTGGCCCGCGAGGGTTCCCGGCAATCAAGGCTTCGCATTGATGTCGGGAACGAATGGGGAGGGCCTGCGAAAAACGAGAACAGCAGGTTACGGAAGTACTCGCGTTTCACGGCCGGGGCCGTGGATGATGTGCGTGATGCGACCGACTGCGATAACGTCATCTGCGGGCGTGATGCGTGGCCGTTCGGTCGTGATCCACACGACCCCGGCGATTCGGAGTCCGTGTTCGTCGGTGAGCGTAACACTCACTCGTGTTACCTCACCGGGGCCGTGGATGATGTACACGCGGCTGTCGTGGTAGAGGAGTTCGTCGGTGTCTGCGATCGCCGGTGCGTCAGGGTGGTTACGAAACTGTTCGAGAACGTCGTCTGCAGTGGGGTTGTTGTCGGTCATACTCGACAACTGTCCGTTTCGGACAGTCACCGTAACCGAGCCATGTGAGCGATTATCTGCGTTGGCGGTGAAACGGAGTGAACCGCAACGCGAATTTTGCTCACATGGCGAGAGCATCACATCAGGTGACTGTCCTCAATACACGTTGACGGTGGTCTCGGAAAGTGGCGCGGGCGAGGGGAGTCGCCGACGACTGATGTCGGCGACGAAGTGAGCCGCGAGGGAGCGGGGCCGGACGCGCGTCGACGCCGCTCGCACGGGTTGCGAGCTGCGCCGACCGCGGCGGCCCGTGAGGGTGAACGAGTTCGTGAGCCGTGCGAATGAACTCGGAACGCATGGGGGAGGGTCCTGCCTGACACGAACAGTAGGGATGGTGCGGTCAGGTCGGCGGTGAACCCGGGTCGTGAAGTGACGTGCGTGTGACGCTTGTCTGACGCAGGTTTAAGTAAAGCCCTCGGATACACCCAAATGGGCAATACGGGAACTCGTGCAACGCGCACGTCGCCCAAGGGGAACGAATGGAGCGTGTGACGCTTTGGAGTCAGCCCTCGCGCCCGTAGGAACGGCGCAGAGACGGGTTGTACTTCACTTTCCAGTCCAGTAAACTTCGTCAGTGAAACGAGAACCGATCACCTTGTGAAAAGATAGCGTCTCGTGGATCGCGGACGCGTTCGGGCTGTCCGTGGTACGATGGCGGTTCAACCTGCGGTTCGCCTTGAGGTTCGTTGTTTTCTGTCATGGCGGTGTGGTTAGGCGAGGCGGTCGGCGTGTTCTGCGATGACTTCGCCGTGGCACGCCGGGCCGTCAGCGGTGAGGCGCTGGCACCAGCAGCCGAGGCGCTGTCCGGCGAGTTCGCGGACAGCTGCGCGGAATTCGTCATCGCGTCCGAGGCGGTCTTCGAACGCCTCGCGGAACTGCTCGATGCTGTCCTCGCGGGAGTAGTCGTCAAGCGTGAACGGGTTGCCGAGCCACCCGCGGTCACCCGGTTCGACGTCCTGCATGTTGCGGCCACCGCGTCCGCGGCCGATGTAGACGTCAGTGTCGTCCTGCTTGCAGTGACCGACACGCGTTTCAGACGCGGAGTTCGCTTCCATACAAGTGTCTGAACCCGGTCGGGATTATAATGACTCCGTCGTGAACACAGTGAACGAGCGCAGCGCGACAATCCCGTCACTGGACGGGATTGCGGTGTCTCTATTTCCCGACCGGGTGAGTCACAGGGAAGCGACGACGCATGCGCCTGGCCGGTGAAAGCTTCTTGCTGTGGCGTGCGCGATGAATCGTCGCTCGTGACGAGAACGTGTACGAGGGGTGAGCATCGGAACAGTGATCCGAAGGATCTGAGTGAGACGCGCAACCGGTTGGGGAGGACGAGGCCAGTGAAGAAAAATCGCGGCCTGCGGTTAGAACGTGCACTCGTTAGCGTGCTCCCTGATGCGAGCGCGGAACTGGTCCCACGCGTCGTCGTCGTGGATGCGGTCCGGCACGTCCAGCGTGTCACCGCGGAACTCCTCGATAGCCGTCCGGATGGAGAGGGTTTCGACGGTGCGGAGTTTCCGGGCGGCGTCGGTGTAGCCGCCTGCGGCCAGCATCTGCCGTTTCGTGCTGACAGTGTTGGTAAGTTGTTCCTGGAGACGCCGCCAGAAGGCGTCTCGCAGGATGATCGAGGCGTGCTCGTTGCTCGCCTGCTTCTCGAAGCGTTCAGTGATGCTGTTGATGCTGTCGAACGTGCTGGAAACCATCCGCGTACTGTTGAGGTTTCCGGGTCGTTTGATGCTCATGGTTGGACTCCTGAGTCGTCGGCCCGTTCCGCGTCGGGCTTCACTTCCTAGTTAGTCCGACCGGACGGGCGTGTAGAGTGTGCGCGACGGCGTCACGTCGGTGACCCCCTGGTCTGCGCATAAGCCGGTTCCGTGTCCGTCACCGCGACGATCGGGAGTGGTGTCGCAACCGGGAGCGCGCTTAGTGCAGGCGTTCCGCGAGGAACGAACGGGGAGGAACTGCGTGACAGAGTCCGAGCACGCTCGGGCCGGTGTGTCGAAAGAAGAGCTGAACGCGTTGCGTCAGAAGGAGAGCGGTGGTCGTTACTCGTCGGACCAGTCCGACCAGATGGAGTCGGTCCAGTCCGACCAGACGGAGTCGGTCCAGTGACGGTGAATCTGAACGTCGAACTCCTCGCGGGTTTCCCGCCAGGTACCGATGGTCTCCAGGCGTTCGATGATAACGCCGAGTTCGTCGGAGCCCGGGATTTCCTCGTTCGTCTTCGACGTTCGAAGGTCATCTACGAGGGCGATGGTTTCTTCAGTGTAGGCGATATCGTCGTTCAGGACGGCTTCCTCGTACGACGTAACGAGTCCGGGGAATCCGATGTTTTCGGCTTCTTCCGACCACTGGCTCATGTCCTGGTTCGAGTTCTTCACGAACGAACTGAGTTCACTAGACACGTTTTCCAGGGATTTTTTCGTAGGGAATTCACGGAGGTTTTCGGCCTTGCTCGTCCCCATGTCAGCGAGGTTCTGAATGTCTCCGGCCCCTCGGGACGGCGTTGAGAGGAGAGACGTTGCGTCCGGGTGCGCGTAGTGCGACGGCGTGAAGAGGATTTTCGGCGTCATCACGTCAACCGGGTCGCTCCAGATGTCGAACCCGATGAGTCGTCCAAGCCCGTGCTTGGCGAGGAGTCCGAACGTGGCTTCACCGTTCCCGCCCATGGAGATAGTGGATTCGACCGGGGTTTCCTGCGGGGCTTCCCGAAGGGTTTCCACGCACAGTGCCTGTGCGAGGTCATCGCGGTCAGCGGCGGGAGACTCGTACTCTCCGAGGCAATCCACGATGTTCTCCTGGATGAAGAGGATGTCCGGGTTCGAGTGGTTCGGTTCGAACGTGAGCGTGAGGTCGAACTGGACGTTGTTCTCGATGTAGTCGTTCCAGAACTCGGCGGCCTTGTTGAGCTGGACGGGAACGTGCGTGTCGCCCGAGATGTTGTCAGCGCGGTCGATGGAGAACACGATGTTCTCCTTGTTCCACGGAGTGGTTCGCGGAGGCGTGGTGTCGTCCGGTTCGGACCCCTCCGGAGCCTTCTCGGGCTGTTCCGGCCCGGTGAAGTCCGTGGTGTCGACGTGGTCGGACTGGTCCGCGATGGTGTAGACGCCGCCCACGCCGAGCCCCGCGCCGATACCGACTGCGCCGATGCCTTTGAGGACTTTCCGGCGAGTCGAAGTTTTCTGCTTGCTACTGTCGTTCGCGGTGGTGTTGTCGTTAGTCATCTGTATTCACTCTCGCTTTCTGACGCGTTCACTTGACTCGATGCGCGTCAGAAACGAGAGTGTGGTTCAGTGGTGAGTGAATGACGATGAAGTGGGAACGGTCATGAGTGTAAGGGTTTCGGATGACCGGAGTGGAATCCGAGGCCCTTACCTGATGAGCCCTCCGGGAAGTGAACCACGAAGGAAGGAATGACACGGTTGCTGTCCGGTGGACGCGCGTCTCTATCGGGTTGAGGTCAGGAGAAAGCGACCGTCGGTGAAAGGGACGGTCAGGTGAACTCGGAGTCAAGGACTCCGTATGAGCGGATGGTGATCCACGTCGGTAGCGGTGCGGCGAGAGTGTTCTCTATCGACGTTGGCGAGACGCCGGTCCGGGGCAAGCGAATCGTGCGTCCGGGTGACGGTGACAGGGGAAGGGTCACCGACAGGTGAACCGGGAACCTGGCGAGGGCTCCGGTGGACGGCGGCATTCGCTCGCGGACACGCAACACCAGCCACGCATCCTGTTATAATGCTGTGCGGTCCGGCCCGACCAGGTGGTTTGGGAGGGGCGCAACCGCCCGTTTTATTTCAGATGCGTGGCACAGTCCGTTTCCGCAGCGAAGCGAATGCCGCCGCGAGCGCCCTCCAACTGCGGATCTGTGCTGTCGTGGCGCGAGGAACGAAGTGGACGCGAGGGAGCGACCCGTTAGGGTCGGGAGGTTGGGGAGGACTGCGAAAAAAGAAGAGCGTCAGGCCGCTACGTCAGGCCTGCGCTTCTTCGGTCTCTGCGGTCTCGCCGTCGCCGTACGCTGCGTCACGGTTGACGAGCTCGTCGAGGTTGATGTCGAGCGCCGGAACGCCCTTGCGGCGGGCGTGCTGGAGCAGCGCTTCGCCGTTGTTGCCGGCGTCTCCGACGCGGACGGTGAGGTCCACGGTCTCGCGGTCGTCGTCTTCGTCGTCCTCGACGAAGAGACAGTTGTTCCGCCACGTGAAGCCGTTCTTCCAGGCTTCGTTGTACTCGATGTCGTCCTCGTCAGCGATGTCGCTGACGTTCGGATAGAAGGCCTGGATTTCCACATCCAGGTCGAGCGTCTCCACGGCGTCCTGAAGGGCGAACGTAACGTCGCCGTTCATGCCGGTGTAGACGGTCTCCACGTCATCGAGGCCGGCGACGGCATCGATGCGCTGGAGAGCGACTGCCATGACTTCTTCGAGGTCCACGTCTTCGACGCGGAGATCTTCGTTGACGATACTGCCAAAGGCTTCGACTAGGATTGCTGTCATTGTTGAATGAACACCTGTGTTGTTCGCTTCGTCGCCGCGCTTCACCAGCGCCTTCAGGCGCGGCGACGAAGCGACGCAGGTTGTTCGAAGACCGCGCGCGCCACTGCTCGCGGCCGTGACTGTCTACCGGGAGTAAGCGGTAGCCGACACTCGCCCCGCAGGGAGTGTCGGCGTGCGATCCGCGCCGTGCGTAGAAGGATCGTACGGGTCGCGTCGTGCGTGAGACCCGGCGCTTACCTCGGTAGCGTCCCCGCGAGGGGCGAGGAACGGCCGCGTTGAGTGGTATTCGCAGTGGCGCGCGCGTTCAAGCGGCGTTGCGGTACAAGCACACTCCGCGGATGCTGAGCGGGGAGACCACCGGGAATAGCGGTCACGAACGGTGGCGCGCACGATGAATCGTCTGTCGTGACGAGAACGTGTGCGAGGGATGAACCGCGGAACGAACGAGCGAGGGCCACCCTCGTGGTAGGCCCTCACCAGGCGAGTGAACTGAGCGGTGAATCGGGTGGGGAGGCTTGTGGCTGAAAAATAAAAAATCGCGGTTACGCGGTCAGGCCGTCAGGCCTGCGCTTCCTCGGGGTCGGGGACGGTCTCCGCGGTCTCGCCGTCGCCGTACGCGGCGTCCTTGTCGACGAGGTCGTCAAGGTTGATGTCGAGCGCCGGGACGCCCTTGCGTCGGGCATGCTGCAGGAGCGCTTCGCCGTTGTTGCCGGCGTCTCCGAGACGGACCGTCGCGTCAACGGTCTCGCGGTCGTCGTCTTCGTCGTCCTCGACGAAGAGGCAGTTGTTCCGCCACGTGAAGCCGTTCTTCCACGCGGTGTTGTAGTCGATGTCGTCCTCGTCAGCAATGTTGCTGACGTTGGGGTAGAACGCCTGGATTTCCACATCCAGACCGAGTGTTTCGACCGCGTCCTGAAGGGCGAACGTGACGTCGCCGTTCATACCGGTATAGACGGTTTCGACGCCGTCCAGGCCGATGATGTCGTCGATGCGCTGCAGACCGACTGCTGCGACTTCTTCGAGGTCCACGTCTTCGACGCGGAGATCTTCGTTGACGATGCTACCGAAAGCTTCTACGAGTATTGCTGTCATTGTTGATGAACACCTGTGTTGCTTGCGTTCGTCGCCGCGCTTCACCGCGCCTCTCAGGCGCGGCGACGAACGCTCACAGTGTGTTTGAAGACCACGCGCGCCACTGCTCGCGGTCGAACCTGTCTACCGGGAGTAAGCGGTAGCCGACACGGAGTGTCGGCGTGCGATCCGCGTCGTGCGTAGAAGGATCGTACGGGTCGCGCCGTGCGGAAGACCCGGCGCTTACCTCGGTAGCGTCCCGGTAGGGACGAGGGCAGACCGCGTTTAGTGATTTCGCAGTGGCGCGCGGGTTCAAGCGGCGGTGCGGTACAAGGACACTCAGCGGTGGCGCAGCCCGAACACCGTGAGGGAGGGGAGCGGGGCCGGAGCGAACGAATCGAGTGAGCGGTGGCCCTGTGAGGCCTCGGAGGGAGGGTGCCTGCAACCAACGAGACTCATGACGGGTAGTGGACCGCGATCACAGATCGCGGTGGAACGCGACCCGGTGGTCGCATCGCTCCGTCGTCGAGCTGGAACGTCGTGGAGTGGGAACGTCGGAGAGAAGGATGGCGGTTCTACGGGCGAGCGCGGTTCAGAGCGTTCGAGAACGAGATCCGGTACGGTGGGAGAATCGTGGACTGGCGGCGGCGTTCCGCGTTCGCCGTCTCGACCGCGATTCGGACGGCTTCAGGAAGCGGCACATCCTCCGCTCGCGTGAGGATGTCCGTTTCCATCGGGTTGTACACGTCGTACGTGATGGAGTGGTCGGTCTCGCGGGACGCGATTTCGATGGTCGTGTGTTCGTTGTACGAGGAGTGCTGGATGGTGAGGCGGCCGTTCGGGTCGTGTTCGTCCGGGTCGTGGACGGTCACGTCCCACGACCTGGCGAATCCGGCAAGGTCCGCCAGGGCCTTCCGGATGAGGGACTCGGGCATGTCGGTCTGATAGCCGTACAGTTCGAGGTCGAAGTCGCCGGTTGTTGTGACTGTAATTGTCATGAGTTCACCTGCCCGTGAAACGGGTACTGAAGTGGTTCGTCGTGCCAGCGGGGATAACCGGTCCGCCCGCCAAAGGCGGGTCCTGTGGAGTCCTGCGGAACGCACACAGGAGTACCGCAAGGACCGGTGCGGTTACCCTGCTGGCATGCGTGGATGCCCGTTAGCGGGGAGTGAACATGGACTCGTGGTGTGCTGTGGCGGGCACGCGGTGAACGGTGACGTCCCGACCAATCTCCTGGTCGGGCCAGTAAAGTCACCGTGAGCGCGTGTCCGAGGGATGAACGCCCGGGAACGGAACAGAGGAGGGGCAACACGGTTCCGCCCCTCCGTAAGAGGACGTGACGGGCGTGAGTCGGTTGGGGAGGATTGTGGCTGACGAGCAAGTTAGGAACACGGTGCAGAGCTGACGGTAGAAGCATTGACATCCTCCCCGCCCTGAAGGGCGAGGATTCCAGCGTGGGACAGCGGGCCGGTCCCACATCCCCGCTGGCAACTTCTCGCCTGCCGAACGAGGTCC